>Ga0326726_10000260_pt1 | contig 51547 bp, 47 predicted proteins | sample MHFenrmetagenome_2_FD_207603 | JGI IMG/M metagenome (GOLD analysis project Ga0326726, IMG submission 207603) | Lab enriched peat soil microbial communities from Michigan Hollow, Ithaca, NY, United States - MHF15MN | ecosystem: Environmental > Terrestrial > Soil > Wetlands > Peat | place: USA... | reverse complement strand
GCTTATGCTTTGCAGAATGGTATGAGTGTTGCGTCGGTTCAGAATTCTGCTGGTAACTTTGTTGCTCCTTCGCTTGCTTCTACTAATGTTGCTGTTACTTCTGGTGCTTCGCAGGGTTTGCCTTCTGGTGATCAGTCTTGGACTTCTGTTAGTCTTTTGAATACTGCTGATCAGCAGGCGTATCCTATTGTCAGCTTCACTTACCTGCTAGAATACAAAGAGCTTAATGTTATTCCTGGTATGACTCAAGAAAAAGCAACAGCAATTGTTCAATATATCTGGTATGTTATACACGACGGACAACAACTAGCTCCAGCCCTAGAGTATGCGCAACTTCCATCCAACGTAGTCAAAATTGATGAAACTACCATCAGGTCAATAACTTACAACGGACAGCAGCTTTCAGTGAGTTAAAAGCTATGTGGCGATTATACAAACTACCACTTTTTGTTTAATCAATTCGTTACTTCCCTGGTGAAGAGACCTAGTATGACAAAGAAAATAACTGGTGACAGCATTTTCAAAGTAGTAATTGCTATAATCGCAGCATCAGCACTGGTTATTTTCATTGCTAACGCGTATATTTTGACTACAGGTTCCTCGATTGTGTTTAGCAGATTTGGCTTAAGTTTTTTATCAAATACTAATTGGAACCCGGTTGAGGGGCGGGAATCTTTTGGCGTTTTGCCTTATGTTCTTGGAACTCTTGTTACTTCAGGTATCGCTCTTCTAATTGGCGTACCTTTGAGTTTAGGAATAGCAATTTTTCTCGCTGAAATGTCACCCAGAGGCGTAAGGGTGCCGCTGTCATATTTGGTTGAGCTTTTAGCCGCCGTGCCCAGCGTCATTTACGGGCTTTGGGGCTTATTTGTTCTCCGATTCTGGATGCAAGATTACATTGAAATTCCACTAAACAAGTATCTAGGTTGGATTCCTCTTTTTAGTGGAACGCCTTTTGGACTCGATATCTTTACTGCAGGGGTCATTTTGTCTATAATGATTATTCCTACTGTAGCTTCAGTTTCTAGGGAAGTAATCAGCGCCGTTCCAAATTCGATTCGCGAAGGAGCATACAGCATTGGAGCAACGAAATGGGAAGTAATTCGTCACTGGGTACTTAGCTATGGACGTTCAGGGATTTTTGGTGCAATCATTCTTGGACTAGGAAGAGCTGTGGGTGAAACAATGGCCGTTACTATGGTTATAGGCAACGCAATTGGCCCAAATGCAATGCCAACCTCGTTTTTCAGACCTGGACAAACGTTACCTTCCTTGATAGCTAATGGCTTTATCGAATCCCCAACACCCATAGAAAAATCGGCTTACGTTGGCGCAGCATTGGTTCTTTTGCTGATAAGTATTATCATCAACGTATTGGCTTACTTCATGGTTACTCGCGTGTTGAAGGTTAAGGGAGGCGCAGTTGAATAATGCTTAGCAGTTATGCCTTCAGAAAGTTCAAGAACAAACTTTTCTTTTTCCTTTGCCTCATCTGCGTAGTTATCGCAGTCGTGCCCTTGTTAAGTATTCTTTTTGAGGTTATTTCAAGAGGCGCTTCTCAACTAAATCTTCAGTTTCTAACAGCTAACGCATTGCAAGGCGGAATTGGACCTGCAATTCAAGGAACTTTGATAATGATCGGTCTAACCAGCCTCTTTGGAATTCCTGTAGGGATACTTTCGGGAGTATATTTGTCAGAATTTGGAAACAACAAGTATGCTTCTGGAATACGTCTTGTGAACAATGTCCTAACCCAGTTTCCTTCAATAGTGATTGGAATTACGGCTTTTAGCTTAATCGTGATATACGTCACAGGATCTTACTCGCCCCTTGCCGGTGCCGTCGCGCTTTCCTTTATTCTAATTCCTATCGTTGCGAGAACAACTGAAGAATCGCTTAAACTTGTTCCTAATTCTATCCGTGAGGCATCCTTGGCTTTAGGTGTCCACAAATGGAGAACAACCCTGAGCGTTATCTTACCGGCGGCAGGAAGCGGACTAGTTACTGGCACTCTAATTGCAGTTGCCAGAATTGCAGGTGAAACCGCCCCGTTACTCTTTACAATCTTGGGGAACAGCTTTTTCTTCCAAGGTTTTAATCAGCCGATGGATGCTCTTCCAATAAGAATCTTTTTTGATTCGAGGCAACCTTCTGCGGAAATACAAGCTCAAGCTTGGGGTGCAGCACTTGTGCTGATTTTAATAGTTTTAGCCCTCAACATAGGAGTTAGGGTGGCTAGCAGAGGTAGATTTTCAAGGTGACGCAAATGAATAACAACGCAAAAATACAAAGTATCGAGTTGAACGCTTGGTTTGGCTCAAAGCAAGTTCTAAAAGATATCAACTTGTCTGTCAAGGCAAATGCGGTAACAGCAATTATCGGTCCCTCAGGATGTGGAAAATCAACATACATTCGTACCCTGAACAGGATGCACGAGCTAGTGCCAAATGCCAAAATGTCTGGAAAAGTACTGCTTGATAGTCAAGACATCTATGCTTCAGATGTCGACCCAGTAATTATTAGACGTCGAGTAGGAATGGTTTTCCAGAAACCCAATCCTTTTCCAACAATGTCTATATACGATAATGTAGCGGCTGGAATTAGGCTAACTGGAGCCAAGAAGGGAAAGAATCTTGACGAAATAGTCGAAAGAAGCCTGGAGCAAGCAACACTTTGGGATGAGGTGAAAGAAGATTTAAAGAAGCCTGGAACAAGCATTTCCGGTGGACAGCAACAACGGTTATGCATTGCTAGGGCAATTGCTTTGCAGCCTGAGGTTATTTTGATGGACGAACCATGTTCAGCTCTAGATCCGATTGCCACTGCGAAAATCGAGAGATTAGTAGTGGAGCTAAAGAGTAATTACACTGTTGTTATAGTAACCCATAATATGCAACAGGCATCTCGAGTATCAGACTTCACTGCCTTCTTTTACTTAGGTGCACTTGTCGAGTTTGGGGAAACTAATGACATTTTCGAGTCACCCAAGAACCAACTAACTGAGAAATATATAACAGGAGAATTCGGATAAAGAGGAGAAAGTATGAGCAGAATAATAGATCATGGATTAGAAGAACAATCAGTCCTAATAACGAGAATGGCTGAATTAACCTATGAAACACTTGCTCTGGCAATTCAAGGGTACCTTAAAGGAAAAAGCGTTCAAGACGAAGTACTTGAAATGTCAGATACGATAGTTGCAATGTCGGATAAAATTGAAGATAAAGGCTTTGAGTTAATCGCCCGTTTTCAACCAGTTGCAACTGATCTCAGAACTATAAAATCGTACATGAAAATTGGCAATGACTTCTCAAGATTTGGCAGATATGCATTCGATATATCATTCATTAATGACAAATTAAACGGTTTAAAGGAATGCGAAAATTGGTGCAAAGATGATATTGAAGAAATGAGCAAAAAAGTCCTTTTGACGGTTAGAATAAGTATTGATTCACTGAGAAAACACGATACAACTCTTGCCAAAACTATTTCAGAAACAGAACGCGAAGTTGACAAGATGTACCTCGATTACCTTCAAAAACTAATTGGACAAGAAGACGTTAGCAGTAAATGCGTAATTTCAAGCGTATTAATGACCAGATATTTAGAACGCATAGCCGACCATGCTGTCTATGTTTGTGAATCAATCGTGTACATAGTAACAGGAGAAAAAATAAACTTAGGATAACAAACATTTTCCTTCAAGAAATGTACTTGCTGTATTTTCCAATTTTGATTGTTTTCATCATTATTTTTCTTGTAAAAATGGGGTAACCTTCAAAAGCAACTCTTCAACACGAGAATAGAACAATGATACCTCTTCTGAATGTTGATTGGCAAAACCTTCCAGCCGACTACACCCTCAGCGAACGGGACGCTGACGTGTTGGCGCTAATAGAAAACGAAGACTTGGCCATATTTACATTCGATGGATTAAAACGAAGAACGGGCCTTCATTCTGAAACTCTTTCCCGCATCCTCGCCCGACTGGAGCAAGAGGGCATCGTAAAAAAAGAGCCAGAAGGTTACAGGGTAACTCCCAAAGTTACTAAACTGAAGCTTCACCAATCACGACGTGAAGAACCGACTACGCCACTTATTCAAACTTTCCTTCCATCGGATCTAATGACCCAAAACCTCATTTTGGCCCTTAAAGGCAAGTGGTTTGGGGTTCTCCGATGGCTAGGAATTTCCGAAAACAATCAAGGTGTAACGCTAAAGTGGATCACTGAAGATGGCGGCATCCAAATAGCCGCAAATATTCAAGGTACCGCGCTTAACATAGAAGCAAAATTCCTGACAAACAACAACCTCAACTTAGCATTGAAGGCTTCATATCAACTCATGACAAATATCGGCAAGCTGTGCCAAGGCTCGCATACAGCAAGAAATGTAGCTTTCTATGGCGATTCACCTTTTATGCTCCCTGCCTAAATTTTGTGACTAACTTTCGGCATTCCTTAGTCAACAAATACCATTTTGCCAATAGTATCTTTTGGTGAAAAAACAAAATGAGTCAACTATCTAACCCTTTAGAAGTTCTCAAATCGCTCTCAGAAGCAACAAGCTTACTAATCAAGAAAATCTCGGAATCAGTAGTTAGCATAAAAGCACAAATGTCTCGCGGCACAGGTGTCGTCTTAACTAAAGACGGCTACATCGTCACTTGCAACCATGTTCTAGCAGGATGTAATGCAATCAAAATTGGTCAAGGAGAAAAAACATTCAACGCCAAAATCGTTGGAACCGACCCGTACAATGATTTAGCATTGATAAAGGCGGAGAAAGGGGAATTTACACCTATCGAATATGGTGATTCGGAAAAACTAAGCGTTGGTCAATACGTTTTTGCCCTTGCTAATCCATTCAACAGAAATCAGCCAACTGCAACAACAGGTATTGTAACAAGTGTAAACAGCACCCTCAGAGGCTGGCGAGGAACACAAATGGAAAACATAATCGCTACCGATGCACAGCTTAACCCAGGTTTTAGCGGAGGACCACTCGTAGATGTGGAAGGCAAAATAATTGGCATAAACACGGCCTACGTTTGGCAAAGAGGCATCGCCATCCCAATAAATAAGGTAAAATCGGTCGCTGATAGACTAATGACGGGAAGAGTAGCACAAAAAGGATACCTCGGAATAATCGCAAATACCGTTGCAATTCCAGAGGAAATCACTGAACAAGCAGGCTTAGAACAAGAAAGTGGAGTAATGATTTTCTCTGTTGAACCAGGCTCACCAGCGCGCAAAGCAGGTCTAGCAATGGGCGACGTACTAGTGCAATTTAACGGAAAACCCGTTACCGACTTCTACGACCTTCCAAGATTACTTGCAGAAGACGTGATAGACAAAGAAACTAAACTAAAAATCATCCGAAGAGAAAACCTCATCGACGTAACAATTGTCCCAACTCTGCATGGAGGCGAAGAAGACTGATCAATCGCATTGCACTAGAGCTTGAACCACCAACACCAATGCAACCACCGCCACTTAGACGCTCACCTAATCCAAGACCACACCTCAGCAACGCAAGCGCTGTTGCTTCCACAACTCCTTTTCCATCTGTTTTTGATTAGACAAGGAGCACCTTTTTCTTTTTTTTTGTTCGAGTATTACCTTATAAGCAAACTCTAACTATCAACTAATCAAGGTAATTTGCATGCACGCTGGGCTAGCTTTCTTTATTGGAATTTTAATAACCATAGCCGTGTTCCTTTTTTACGCTGTAATATCAGGAGCAACGTATTATGGACTTGCTATCCAAGTTGAAGCCACCCTCGCAGTAACGCTCATTGTCGTCGCCTTAATTGTTGCCCTAATATTTTATGCAGGAGTCAAAGCTCAGTTTAGACGCGTAAAAACAGGCAAAGAAGCTTTAATCGGCTCCAAGGGCTTGGTAACAAGCGATCTTGAACCTAAAGGTGAAATCAGAGTGATGGGTGAGTTCTGGGAAGCCACTGCTAAAGATACCACAATAACTGCAGGTCAGGAAGTAGAAGTTGTGGGCATGGAAGGTATGTTTCTCGTCGTAAAACCAGTTGAGCAAAAAGCTTAATTCTCCAAAGCTCCGAATAGCACTAGTTGAAGGTATGAAAATTGGCTGATGTTTTAACTCCAATCATAGGTTTTATAGCTATAGTAGTTGCACTTTTCCTGTTAAGTGGCATCCGTGTATTGAGAGAATGGGAACGAATGCCAGTTTTAAGGCTCGGACGCTATGTGGGAATGAGAGGTCCTGGAATAGTCTATCTAATTCCATTAATTGACAGAGCACCACTAAAAATCTCGACAAGACTAGACACAATACAATTTCGCACAGAATCAACCCTAACCAAAGATAACGTTCCTGTAAATGTTGATTCAGTATTATACATGAAACCTGTCGATTTGGAGAAAGCTGTTCTTCAAGTTGAAAATTACTACCAAGCTACTCAATTGGCTTCACAAACAACTTTGCGGGAAGTCATTGGTAAAGTTAGCCTCAACGAGTTGTTGGCTGAACGCGAAAAAGTCGGTGCGCATTTGCGCGAAATTATTGACGAAAAGACAGAAGCTTGGGGAATTAAAGCAACCTCTGTCGAAGTCCGAGATGTAATAATACCGGGTAATCTGCAAGACGCAATGAGCCGCCAAGCACAAGCAGAGAGAGAACGCATGGCAAGAGTTACTTTAGCCACAGCTGAGTTTGAAGCGTCACAAAAAATGATCGAAGCAGCAAAAATGTACGAAGCTAGCCCAGAAGGATTAAGACTAAGATGGATGAACATTCTCTACGAATTAGGTCAGCAATCACAAACGAACACAATAATGTTAGTTCCCGCATCTATGCCTGAAGCAGGTTGGCCACCAATTGGAACCTACGGCTTCAAGGATCTGACTGCCGCACAGCAAGCTCTAGCAAAGAAGAAACCAATGCCAACACAAGATCTTCCGCCTCAAACCGATCAACCAGAATAAATAATACTTTTCTTTTCTTTTTTGAAATAAATCTTGTAGAATTAGGCTGCTTTAACCGCTTTCACAGTGCGCTCCAGCAGTAATGTAGCGGCTTCTTGGTTGGGCCATCCGCCTAATCCACAATCGGGACCAGTAAAAGTCATCCGCTCACCATACTTTTCTTTTGCAAATCTAAATCTTTTCATAATTTTTTCTTCTGATTCAACTAATTGTTCAGCGGATGGTTTTACAATTCCTTTTTCATATAATTCGGCGATAATGCTGTCAATATCTGTTCGAGAAACTCCTACCCTGATCTGCTTATCCGACTTTTCAAGCATACTCTTTGGAACTGCATCAATGTTGCCAGGCGAAGCTGCATATTCAAAAGATAATACCTCAAGATTTTTAACGGTAAGTAAATCATGGACTCCAGCAACTGAATGTAAATGAATCTGCCGCGTTGCTCCTTTGAAATCAAAGGCTTTCTCTATCACTTTGCAAATAACTTCGGGTGCGGCTTGAATATTATTTAAGCCGAAGCTTGGCTCGTCAATCGAAACTACCTTTGTCTCAATATATTTGGTGTTCAAAACGCTGTTTTTTGCAAAACGCCTGATAGTCTCTGCTAAACCATCCAATACATCTTCATAAGGGTTTTTTCCAATTTCAAGCAAATACTGTTCTAAAGGACCAAAAATCGATACACGCAGCTCAATTTTTTTGCCAAATTTTTCACTAAGATCTTTAGCTTGTTGATTGATTAAGTACACTTCAGGTAAAATGGCATTTTCTTCCTCAACAAGAAATGACCCTTTTTCCATCGCAACATGAATGGTGTCCCCAACTTGTTTCATTCCATCATAATGTTGAGGAAAATTAACTACGTCTAAACCAGAAGCAACTTTCATTTTAAAAGAATCAAGCACCACTTTACAAAAATTATTATTCAGAAAATCATCTTTTGTGATATCATTGCCTTTAAGTAAAGCTTCTCTCGCAAGTTGATATGCTTCGCTAAAGCTTTCTCTTCTAACCCCTTTAGGCAAGGGGAAACTGCCTATATCATCAACTAATGTATCCATAAACAATTATTGGCAACAGAAATTCTATTAAAGCTAACCCTACTTTTACACCGTTGAAAAGTGTGTCCCATATGTCAGAATGTGTTTTCTGCCAAATAATTCGCAAAGAAGCTCCTGCAAACATAGTTTACGAGGATAACCAAGTTATTGCTTTTTTGAGTAACCGTCCCGTTAACGTAGGGCACACGCTTGTCGTTCCCAAAAAGCATTACGAAAATATTTTCGATATTCCAGACGAAGAAGCTGCTTACTTATTTAAAATTGTGAAAAAGGTTGCTAATGCTGTTAAGAAAACGACAAACATTGATGGGATTAGGATTGTTCAGAACAACGGTGAAGACGCTGGGCAAGTCATTTTTCATTTGCACTTGCATGTTATCCCGCTGAAATCACACCATCAATTTCATCAAGATAATGCCTATCGTAATCCAACCAATTATCGTGATGACAAGTCATTAGAGGATGATTCTGAAAAGATAAGACAAAACATCAAATAATAAAATGCTGCAAGAACCTTGAAATTCAATTGCTGAATGCTATAATATTGACTGGCATATAGAAACAAGTTTTTCTAAAAAAATATCAATCGCAGGTCCAAGAAAAGCAAACATCTTTAAAAGAGTGAAAAAACAACATTGCTTACATTAAAAGCGGAATAAACATGAGTGAACAACCAAACGAACCAAACGAAGGCACCCAACCAACATCTCAAATCGAGAAACTTTTAGTCGATGATCCCTCAAGTTTTCAGTTCCATGCCGCATACCTCGTTTATTCAGAAACCTTTGACATATCAAACGAGGATGCAAAAAGAGAACTTAACCAAAACCTTGAAGATCTAAAAGCAAATAAAATTGATGCCCAAACCTTTTACGTTAACATATCAAGATTTAGAAAACTTGAACCTATGTCAAGGCAAGGCGGAAAGTTCACGGTCGCAACTCAACGAAAAAAAGACTGGCGCATGAAAACCCAACGATCAGAACGAATCAAAAGACACAAAAAATAATAACTTTTCTTAAAAATTATTTTTTCCAACCACAAAAAATAAGCAAGTATTTTCCTATTTAATCACGTTTAAACATTATAAACGGAATACTTATTTGGAGCACGTTATCTGAATGTTAAGCTTAACTTTAAAGGGATAACTGTTGAAAACACAAGATATTGCAGTTATTGCTGTGTGTGCAGCGCTTTATGCTGTAGTTGGACGATTTACGGATTTAGGTCTCACATTTTTAGGCGTAGCCTTCTGGCCTGCAGTTGTAATTCCTGCAATTTTTGCTGTTTTATATGGACCATGGGTAGGCGGGATTGGTGGGGCAATCGGCATTTTTATTAGAGATATGCTTTTTCATGGAAATGCGGCATTGAGCTTAGTTGCTGGTGTTCCACCAAACTTCATACTATTCTTCCTAATTGGTTACTTAGCAACTAGAAATATAGATATGAAGAAAACAATTGCAGGTATGATATTGACAGTAGCGGTAATTATTGTTGGATTGATCGTTCCCACTCTGATTTATCCAACTGAATTTTCAGCTCTGACTGGATTGTCAACATTAGAAATTATTATAGTTTTTTCTTTAACCGTAATACTGAGTCTAGCTGTAATAGCAATAGTTGCTGTTCGTTGGAAGCAATGGAGAAGCTACGCCATCGCAGCAGTCATTGGGCAAGCTGCAGGAGCTGGTTTATTATCTGTCACAGTGTGGGCTTCCAGTCCACTTTTCCTCTCGTATTTCAAGTCGGCTATCCCTGCTACTTTTATTCTTCCACTATTTGTTTGGACTTTCGCAACCGAGATACCTTTCGTTTTATTGGTCGGTCCTCCGGTGATCAAGGCGTGCTACAGGGCTTTTCCGAGTCTCCGGCAAAGGAGCCAACAAAAAGGCGAAACCATTGATTATAAATGAATCGAAAACTGCCAAAGCTTTTGCTCCAGCAGCAATTTCCAGTTTTTTCGAAATCCATGACACAGAAAATAACAAGCCAATTCTTAACTTAGAAAATGTTGGAGCCCGAGGAGGAGGCTTTGGTCTTCGGAAAGGTCTACTAACCAGGGTAATTGTCAAAGAAGCAGAAAAAACTAATAGCGCCAAAATATACATTAATTCCAAGTTCGCTCCAGAAGCAAAAACAACAAAAAAAGTAATTGAAATACTTCTTAGTAAAGTAGACAAAAAATATGCTGTTACAGTTGAACATCAAATTGAAGTTCCAATTGGAATGGGGTTTGGCACTAGTGCTGGCGGAGCATTAACAGCAGGATTAGCGCTCACCGAAGCGTTAAAGTTGCCATTAACTTATAATCAGATTGGCAAAATTGCGCACGTTGCAGAGATTGAATGTCAAACAGGTTTTGGAACCGTAAGCTCATTAACCTCTATTGGCGGCTGTGTGCTCGTTATTGAACCTGGAGCGCCTGGAATCTGCAAAATAGACCGTTTACCAATAACCCCAGATTACATGGTTGTAGCTGGTATTTTCCAACCAAACACCTTCAACAAAACCGTGCTAAGAGACCCTGAAAAAAAACAGGCAATTAACTACTATGGCAAACAAACATTAGAGGCAATTCTTCAAGCGCCTAGCCTTGAAAATTTTTTAGAACGTTGTTGGGAGTTTTCTGAAAAGGCAGGATTTGCAACTCAGAACGTTCGCCAACTAGTTAAGTTAGCAAAAAAAGCTGGCGCGGTAGGTGCAGCTCAGAATATGGTTGGCGAAGCAGTTCACGCAATTGTGCTCAAAGAAAACGTTGATCAAGTGGCAGAAGCTTTTAAGCAAGTTTTGCCCACAGAAAAAGTGTTAGTAAGCGAAATCGATTTCCAAGGCGCTAGGCTGGTAGGACATGAAGAAATTCGATAAAGTAGCAGTTGGCGGAACCTTTGACGAACTTCACAGAGGACACAAAACTCTAATTAACAAAGCTTTTGAAATTGGCGAAAAAGTTGTAATAGGATTATCAACTGACGAATTCGTGTCAAGAATGGGCAAAGCTCATAAAACCGCTAGTTACGGCGAGAGACTTAAAGACTTAAATATTTTCTTAAAAAAGTCTAGGCTTTCTGAAAAATCAGAAATTGTTCCTCTAAATGATCCATTTGGGCTAACTACATCAAGCAAGGATTTAGACGCGTTAATTGTTAGCAAAGAAACAGAATCAATAGCTAATAAAATAAACAAAATACGAGTAGAAGCAGGGCTTGTGCCACTTAAAATCGTTACTGTTTACATGGTTCTTGCAGATAACAGCAATCCAATTTCAACAACACGGATCAGAAAGGGTGAAATTGACCGAAATGGTCACTTAATTAGGAACGTTCAAAACCAATAATAATTTGCTTATAATATTTCTCCAACAACATTAACCGGTTTACTAATTATTGATGTTATATCTTCAAGTTTCTCTCTATCCACAGTTGCTAGAACAACCGTAGCTGGACCAGCTGACTTGTTCAAATCCAATCCCTCTACCTTCGCTAGTTTCAATTTTCTCCCAACAGCATATGCCATCATTCTGGCTTCATCTGCAATGCCAAATGTCCCCACAGGCGTTATGTCATGAACGTATTTTTTCTGTAAAAGCTGAGCAATATTTTTAAGATCAGCGATTTCACCTTTTGCCTCTGAAACAACTACTTCATCCCCCACTTTAGGCTTGCCAATAGCGATAATCAGGTCACCTGGAATTGTTTTTGCTAATCTTAATTCTTCTTCGTTCGCAAAGCCAATAACAGTTAACCCAGCACCAGTTTGCACAGTTTCAAAGTTGTCCTCTGTATTTTCCATTATTACTTGGTTTGGATTAAGACCAAGACTCCTAGCTTCACGTTTAATGCCTTCGATTATCTGATTGCCTGTGGGTTCCTTCTCTACACCTAACGTGACTGACAGAAGAACTGGAAACGCACCTGTGGCTGTTACATCCATGAGGGCAACTCTTGCCAGAAACTTGCCCAACATAAGTCCATCAACTTTAACTTTATCCATTATTTTTGGGCCTACAGCTCCAGACGAGGTCGACCCTGTTACAATTGCATGGCCTGTAGGGATCTTAAGGATTGAAACATCACCTCTTCGGGTGTAACTAATTTGGGCCGGTTTTACTTGGAAAACTAATGGACGAAGCATAGTTCCGGAATTCTCTACAAGATGTAAATATACAGTTAATGCTTGACGAATAACTTCTGATCTGCTAAGGCCATGTTTTCTTGACAATTCCTCTATGTCTGAAGCTATTTTTTTTGGCAAGCGAACGTTAACGATTTCCATCCTAAACCACTTATACTAAATTTGTATATCTTGAAATCTCTTATCCTTTACCGTATCAATAGACTTCGATTATTTCAGTACTGAATTTCAGTTAATTTAGCAAAATTGGGGCGTTTTTTTAAAGAAAAGAATTTGCAGCGACTTAGCACAAGTGTTATATGCATCATACAATAAAAAATAGCGATGATAAACATGAACAATAGAATCGTTGCATTAAGTCTTATTTTGTTATTAACTACCCTTTTTCTCACTTCAACTTCAATTTCACCTGTTAAGGCAATAGGCTCAGGCTGGATTACAAGCTACGATATTTACGATTACAATTCTAAACAACATCTTGCAACGTACGATTCCACCACAGGTTTGAATCAAACTTTAGCTCCAATATTGCCTGGAGCAGATATTGAGGTGACGTTTACCATCAATGTTTTTACTGCTGGTGCTGGAGACCTTAAGCTTTCGACAAGCTTAGGGCAGCTTATTCAGGGTCAATATTGGCAGTTGGATCCCCTAAGTAACTATACATTAGGCAGCGTTTTTCAATCGAGCGCAAGAACAGCATCATTTAATTGGGTTCAAGGAACCTTCACTATGTCTGTCTTTGGTATAGTACCAACTCCATCAGCTACTCAAACGCAAGCACCAGTTAACGTCGTCACTTTGTATGGTCCAACGAGTGGGATACCTCTTGACCAAATCACAGTGTACTCAACTAGCGCCCTAATGAGTCAATTTCTGACAGTCTATGACCAAAAAGAAGCCCATTTAAAAACTCTTCAATCATCAGGAGTAGTTCAAGCGTATATTGATATATACACTAACGTTCTTAACTCATCGAAGGTTGTAGCTAATGCCGGAGATGTTAGTGACGCCATCTCTATGCTTAATGGTCTTGATGTCTCCAACGAGCCAGTAGCCTCATCAACTCAAGCATTATTCATTCCATTAATAGTTGTTTTTGCTGTGGTAGCAGTTGTATTTGCATTCTTATTCATGAGAAACAGAGGAAAAATAAGCTACTACCAGCTTGTCGTTGAAGACCAAATCAAAGATCTCGAAGGTTTAACTTTGAGAGCGATGAAAATTGACAGAACAATGGCTTCAAACCTCGACAGCGTGAAAGACCGACTCAAGAATTTAGTTGGGATGTGATAATACACGAAAATCTACCAAAACAGTGTTCAACTGATAGGGCTCGGTTCAGCCGGAACTAACATCGTCGAAGCTTTCCTTAAAAGCCAAAAAACCAAAGAATTGCTCGAGAACGATATTACTCGTCTCGCACTTTTAGCAATCGACATCGCAGACCCAGAAATCAGAAGCTTACTTGAAACTGACGAAAAAATAGCAAAATCGATGATAAAAGCAGGAATTCCTCGGGAAAGACTGCGAGTAGTTGCTCAATCAGTAAAGTTCCCAACAGCCGAAGCAATGTTCGACTTCATTAACCAGAAATACAACGAGTACCTTGTTGGCGAAGGCGCTAAACTTGATAACTTTATCCCATGGCTTCAATCAACAATGGCAATTCCCCCAATGGCTGGCGGCGCAGGAAGAAGAAGAGCATTGGCCAAAGCTATTTACGCTCTAAACTATTATCAACTCGGAATAATTAGAAATTGCATAAACGTTTTCAAAGAACAAGCGCTTTCATCAATTATAACACCAACAATCATTTTAGTCTACGGTCTAGGCGGAGGAACAGGAAGTGGAATATTCTTTGACTTTGTTAGACACCTGCGAAAAGTAATGGGTTCAGGGGTACCCATAATAACCTTCGTAATTACTCCATGCGGTGGAGACGACCCTCCAGCAAAAGGCTGCTCAGCATTTACCGCAATGAGCGAGCTCTCTTTAATGTTGAATAAAGATTACAATCAACATGTAATCGACGAGTTCGGCGAATTATACAGAAACCCCTTAAACGCCCTAGTCTATCTGCCACTACTTCCTGCTTACTCAAAAGTAGGCAACATAGTTTCAGCCCGAAGAGAAATGGATGACATGGTTGTGGACATGCTATACGTTTTAATGGATTTTGACCTTGCAGATTTGATGGGTGGAATAGGCACAGAAGTTGGGCTCACCAATAATTCAGCACACACCTTGGGCATGATGAAAGTCATTTATCCAGTGGATGATTACATTGAAGCCTTTAAGGTAAATTTTGAAAGCTTAGAATTGCTTCAGGAACACCGTAAAGAAAAACTCGTTTTGCTGGATGATATGTACTGTTTAGTCAAAAACAACTTTGATGTTGCAAGGGAGTACTTCAAAAACTACTTAATAAGAACAGGAACTTATAACGAAGAGCAATTTGAAGAAAAACTCAAAGCCTTAATCACAAGCAACCCACGTATGGAAGATGACTTAGAATTACATATTAAAGGCATAGAAATACAAGTCAGAAATTGGATGGCTGAATTAACAAGGTTCCTATCTACAATCAAATTCATGGGAAAACCAGGTCCCATAGAAGAAGCCATAATCGATCTTACACTAAAGAAACCGGGCTCAAGAAAAATTGACAGTCTTGAAGCTTTACTAGGCAATCTATCAAAGACATATCTTGAATTCTCAGAGCGCAAGGCAGCCATTCTTGAACGTTTGAATCAGTTGATTCCAAGTTCACAAGTTTTTACGGTAAGGCAAAAGAGAATTCTAGACGATTTCGTAAATGTTTCCGAAGTTGCTGAGAAAGCCCTCAACACACTAACGTTCTACGATGAAACCAGATACTTAACTGATGCATTGGTCAGGTACTATGATGTTATTCCAGAATGCGCATGTGAACAAAATGATTTGAAAGATATACAATCTGAGCTCTCAACAATTTACCTCTTAGTTCAATTGATGTTAAGAGCGCCTCAAGATGAGGCAAAAATGATTGAGGAGCACTTAGCTTACATTAACGGCATAATTCTAAGACGCCAAGACAAACGCGGTACTTTTGACAATGAAGTAGTAAGGATACAAGAAACCAAGAAAAGAAAGGAATTTGACAAGTCAAGAATGGAAGCTCAGGTCCGCAAGACTTTCAGTTCAAAAAAATATGCAAGAGAACAACTACGGCAGTTGGATAGGGATTTGAAGAGAATAGAAACTGAAGAAGCACTTGCTCTTGATAGTTTGAACCAAGCTGATCAATCAATCAAATTGTACGAGAACTTGGCTAAGAAGGTAGAGTTAATATCTGATTACCGAAAGCGACTAAACAAAATTGTTGAAATGCAGCATGAATATGCAGGAAGATTAGCAAAGGTAACTGAGCCAAAGAAATACTTTGAAAAATCAGCTGAACTCACCGAACTTGAGCAAAGAAAGATCCTATTCAAGATACTTACTGAACAGGAAGAATTGCTGACAAGGGATATTATATTCAGAGATGTAATGGATAAAGACCATTTCAGAGATTACATGAAGAGCGTAATTCGAGCCTTTAAGACACCAAGTGTCATGGGCTTCAAACCAACCTACAAGACCGACTACATCTGGGTTACTGTGCAATGTCCTCCCAACATGTGGACCGAAGATATGTCCCAAGAAGTTTACACAGCACTTGCAGGATACGTTACCAGTGAAGTGTCACGCACCATCACTGTAAGAGTAACCGAGTCACGAGATCCTTGGGTAACAAGAATTCTAGTTGTTGGTGGAAGAGCAAAACCAGATGACATGGAAGCATTTGACGAAATGCAACTGCTATATAGTAAATCAACCGATTTCGAAAGACATCTCTCACGATCGTACCTGTTAGAGCATGGTGTTGCGGCAACACAAATTATCAAAGAACTCAGCGGAAACGGAAACGAAGGAAACAACGGCAACAACAAAAACGGTAAAAAGTAAAAGAGAGCTTTAGCTCCTTTTTCTTCACATTCTTTTATTCTATTAGATTTTTGGCGATTGCTTGCCAATCTGATTCTGCGATCGAGCCTTTTTTGACTGCTTGATTTTTCATTTTCATAACCCTTTTCTCTAATGCAGCAAACCTTGTGGCTGTTTCGAAACCGCCTACGAATAAGGCTATGTCTATCCGGTCGCCGCTCTCTTCTACATAAATTGGGTCAGCAATGTAAATTGATTCAAGGTTCGCTTTGTCTTTAAACCAGTTAGCCATTGCTAACTCAATTCTTCCTCTAGGTAGTTTCTCTTTTAACTGAAACGGCATGCGAACAAGGACGTAAAGCAAAGTTGAACTTGATAAGTCAAAATTGAAAAGAGGTCTAAGCATTGTTGTGTTCAACATGTTTTCTATTGAATCATAAATTTTCAAGCTTACGCCTGACGCTAGAAGGACAGTAAACATTCTGGTATCAAATGAGTTAGACAGTTCGCATAATTCCTGAACAAAGGTTTCTTTGGCTAACATTAAATCAAGAAGATAATTGATAACTGTGTTGCCATCCATTGCAAATCCATTTCTGTCAATACCAGTGTAATTTTCAACGTTGTCTCTATCGAAGAGCAGAACTGTTGCTTCCTTGGATGCCAAAATACCGATGGATGCGAAAGAGTTGAATTGGTTATCTAATGGTTGTGCTTTCGAGGGCAAAAGCGGAATTGCAATTGAGTTTATGTTCCATTCCTTAAATTGAGTATGTAAACCTGGCAAAAGAGCACTTCCAATACCATTCCAAGTTGATGAAACCATGATGGCGCCTTGAAGCTTCTCTACAGACTTGTTCTTAACTCTGGAAAAGAAGCTTTCATTTTCTACAATGAACGGTAGAATATCATACCAGAAGTGGGTATCAATATCCTCATCTAAACAAATAATATTTTTCTCATCAAGGCGGCCTTGGCTCCATCCAACTACATCCTTACTTGATTTTTCAACAAAAATAGGCAGCACGCCTTTGTCTTTTTTGCTCGCAAAAGAACTCTTTAGCATTATATTTATTAGGTATTCACCGATGCAAATGACTGCTTTTGTTGGCGAAAGACGTTTTAAAGTATCAGTGTATTTCTCTATGTTCTGAATACTCTCAGCTAAGGGTACTTTGTCCTCAACGTCAACAAACGAAACCTCAGCTTGAACCAACGGCGCTAAACTAGTTTCCTTAAATTCTGTTTGACTTTGAGTCTCAGAAAGCATAACCTGACTTTTAGATTCGGTTAGCGTTTCCATAATTTGAGTTTCTTTTGGAGCTTCAGTTATTGCAGCTATCGCATTAGCTGGTGCTTCATTTTCATCAACTTGAGTTGTTTCTCCCATTTCTTTTTCGGTTGACAAGGGAATACTATTGCTTTCTGCTAATGCTTGTTGATTAATACCCTGCGTTGAAGGTGGCTCAACATGGGGCTCAACTTGTGTCTCCTTATCTTCTTCGACATTTTGAACTTGACTGCCAGTTGATGTTGGTGCTTTTTCATTTTGTTGTAAACCTTTTTCGGTGTCAGTGTGTGTTTTGTTAGATACGCCTTCTGTTTCTGCCGGCTGATCTAGATTCTCAACTGATAGGGTTTTGCTCTCGCTTTCAATTTGCTGACCATTGTTACTAATATCAACCGGATTTGCTACTTCACCAGGGATTGTTGGTTGGGTGACGTTATTCTCCTGAACTGGTTCAGGCAGCTTTTCATCTTCATTTTCTCGATCCTTCTTATAGGAATTTTTTGAATACCACAGTCTAGGCAGTTTCCTTTTAGGCATAGTTATCTCTTCAGGGATTTTCTCTCGATAAGCTTAAGAAGAGTATGATAAAATAAGGTTTTAGGTATTCCCCTTAAAAGCGGGAGAGAGAAGAAGTTCACATTGAAATGGTTTAAACGTAGCAAGCAAACGAAAGCAAAAGAGGAAGAAAAAAAGCCCAAGACTTCACGATTGAAGGGATGGTATAGCCGTAGCAAACAAAAAAGGATAGAGAAGAAAAAGAAAGATCAAGAAAATAGAGAGTCAGAATTTACAAAAATTTTTGCTTCCATCTTTACGTTTATCGCTATGGCACTAGCCATGTCTATTGTACCCATATTTTCTAATCCGCTCCCTATCTTAATTGCTGTCCTAGTTGCCTTTTTGACTTTTAGGGATCCAAGGTTTGGAATGCCTATCGGGGGCGCTATAATTGGATTCGGCTTAATGTACCATTTATCTCTGAAGCCATTTTACTTTCTCTCCTTCTTAGGGGACACTCAGATACGCGTAGCAGTACTTGTAGTGTGGATGACTTTGCTCATCATATCACCCATAATTTTTCACCGTTACAAAAGCGCACTTGCTATTGATTTTGGCCTGCTAGCAGCTGCATCTCTCTTCTCTACTTCAACCTATTTTTTAGCTATTCCATTGATTTTAACTTCAGCAGTATTCTTCAAAAAACAAGTTGCCTTAACCATCGTTTATTACGTCTTAATTACGGTTCCGCTGCAGATTGTTCAGTACTTCATTTATACAGTTACACCCATAAAAAGAAGTGACTGGTGGCTTACACCTGGCTCAAGTCCGCCTATTTTTGTTCCTTTGAACAAAATTCTGGCAGACCTCGGTTCTTCAATGAGTCAATTTCGGTTGTATGATGCGTCGCAAGTTGTGTATGCAATTACAGGTCAGCTCACTTGGAATCCTAACTTTGGCGGTCGAACTCTTACAGAAGCCTTAAATCAGTATCGTGATTCTACTCCCGGCATTCTGATGTTTGTAGTAATTGTTGCGGGGCTTTCTTTGGCACTTATTTTCTTTGCAAGATTGTTGGTTTCTCAAGGAAGCGGATCATTTTTTGACAAAATAATTCCATGTTTCATCGCAACATGTGCTGCAGCCTTCTTCTTTATTTTCCTTAGTGCTCTACAATATGGGTTAGCTTTTTCGGCAGATGTTAGTGGAGCAACGATGATTTTTGGTATTTTGGCTACCCTTCTATTTACTTTTCCAACAGCTTTCATGAATAATGCTCCTAAACAGACAGCCACAAGCTCTGACATAGCAGAGAGAACTAAGGCACTTATGGATAGGGTGCAAATTTTTCAAGGTCAATTGAATAATGTTAAAGAGAATATTCCTGTCGCGATTGCATCTCCCGAAGGGAAATTGTTAATCGTTAAAGATTCACTTGAAGATACCTTAGAGAAACTATCACGCCATTTCTATGAATCAGCTGAATTAAACAAGAAATTTCAAGAGCTCAAAAAGTCTGGAACAGATCTTGACGATTTGGAATTAGAACTTGGCAAGATATTATCCGAATACCAGATTTTCGTTAACTGTCAATTCTCTGACTGGATAGGTAAACTCAAAGAGACCGGTTTGAATGTGACGTCAAAAGTGGATCCTAGCTTCCAAAATGAGATGACGTTAGATGCAAGAATTGAAACAATCAAAAAAATCTTGAACGATGGACGGGCTCTTGCAAAAGAAGTTGTGAATGTTGTCCTACCCATTTATTCTGTAATTAGGCCTTTGTATGATCCTAGTCTTCCAGAAAAAAGTCGAACGATAGAATTCGCAATTCAAAAGTTGGAGCAAAAGGAAGCGCCATGGATTGCGATTGAAGCATTGGACAGCTCGTTGAATAATTGGAAGAAGCAGTATGGCGCTGAAATTTCAAAATCAATTTATTATCTCAAGCAATCGTTAATGCCGATAATTAATTTGCCTTCTCAAACCATCAGTTTAGCGCCAATTATTGGTGACAAGATGCCGACATTACTTGCAGACTCAAAGAAAGCAGCGTCACTCAAGGAAGCCAGCGACAAAAAACGGTTAGATGTTTTAAGCCTTTTAACGATAAGAGAACTTCTTGACGCCACACTTGACATCTCAAAAGAAGTATTCTCTATTCTAAACGAGGCACTAAAAGAGCAAGAAAACTCTATCGAAGAAATGCTGCCTACAAGCAATTACTTGTGGGAAAAGAACATTACCTTGAAAGAAAGAATGGCGCAAGCAATGGACGTACTATCTAATTCGAAAGCTAAAATGAATGATGCCATGGAAAACCTGCCTAAATTTGTAAACTACATTGATGAATGCGTACAAACACTTACGCTGTACAATGAAAGAAAAGAGTTTCTGCTAAACTACCCAGTGGCGAAACTAGTAATTGAAGAACAACTAAAACAAAAAAGCAGTTTAGTCATCCAAGACCTTCCATTTCAAACAAAATATTCAGCAGAATATCTCAAAGTTTTCTATCTCCAAAATTACACCGAGTTTGACTTCGACAAAATCAATACAATTCTTACAAGGAAATCATAAATATTCTTCTTAGGCCTGCCTCTACTTCCAATGAATTCGCTATTGTGTGTCTTCGAAAGGCGCCTTATTTATCTATCTCCTTTCCTACCAACACCCGTTGAAGTCAGCTGCTCCTACATTCTTTCAGGCAACACCATAACTTTTTCGAAAGGAATATGGGTAGTTGACGCCGTACAAAGTAGCACTGCTCAAACAGCAAGAATCATCCATAACATCATTTATGGTGGAAGCACTGCAGGCATAAACTTAGCTTCGTCAGAAACGATAGACAGAAACTTGATAATAGACAATCAACTCGGAATCTCAGTTAGAAGCAAAAATGATAACTCCATAATTACGCATAACACCATTACTCGCAACGAAAAAGGAATAGCAACCGCCACAAGCTCAGAAACAATAACCAACAATAATCTTGGTGGCAACTCTAAATTTGACTTGTCGGCAGGTTATGCTCCTGTGGACGCAACTAATAATTGGTGGGGAACCACAGACGCTTCAGCTATCAGCAGTAAAATCTTTGATAGTGCAGACGATTACAATTTTGGAACAGTGACTTTTTCCCCATTCTTGTCTGCACCAGATTCGCAAGCGCCTTCCAACTCATACACACCTATTCCAACACCTAACCTAACTTCTAACCCTCCAACTTCTCCGACACCTACTGTTCCTGAGTTTCCATCATGGATAATTCCGATATTATTCATTATCACAATAGTTCCAACGCTATTGGCTTACTTCAAAAGAAAAAACAAACATGAGCTTAGCTGAGTTATTCCTGTAGCTACGCAAAGCAACCCAATACATTTGATTTCTTCAGATAAAAGTAATCCAAGGGAGTTCTATCTAGATGCCAATCTCTTTCTAAAACGAAAGACCAATTCAGAAAGAGCTACACCAAGGAATGAAAAAACCAAACCATACAGAACTAATTCCAATGAACTTGCTGGAATTATGATTGTAGTTGTTTTGGACCAGTCTACTCCACTTACTCTTTGTATCTGGGCAACTGCATTGACTACAATGTTGAAATTAAAAATTATCCCAACAATCAATAGCGGCAGTAACATTGCAAATGCGATCAAAGGGGCCTTATACAAATCATAAGCATCATGGGAATTAGATCGTCGAACCGCCAATCTCCACATAACAACCCCGGGCAAGACCAAGCCCAAAAAGATTATTAACAATCTGAGCCCAGAAAAAAGAAGAATAGACCTAACTCCAACGGAAGATATGAATAAAAACGTCCAAAAGGCTGGATTAGCCAGCGTTAAAACAAAACCGACAAACCCGATAAGCAACGCATCAGCCATCCGCAAAGGAGAGTGTTCAACCTTCTTTTCCTTAAAAGTTATTAGAAATTGAGCTGCCAATCGTCCTTTATCAGTTAACCCATACTTACCGTTTGCATCTTTCTCTATTAAGTCGGCAAGAATCTTCAGGTGATAATTAAATTTGCCCGTGTTCGCTGCATCAACAGCTCCCATCAAATCCATGTAAGAGAGGTTTTGGCGTTCACTGAGTACTAAAATAATTTTGCGGCGGATAGGGTGTCGAAGAACGTCTTGGAACGATTCAGCATTTACACCCATTATTTCACCGTTTAAATGTGTTAGACTTAGATTGCCAGAAGCATAATTTAAGATTATTTGACTAATTCGCTTGTCAAATATTAGTCACAATTTCTATCAGCTCTATAGACACTTATTGTGTCTATTTTGCAATAAGTGAGTTAGCAAAGAAAGTTTGGGTTTAACTCAAAATTGGATGGGTTAAATGGGAAAATCTGATTATAAACTCTAACTCTCCACTTTTTATATTACAGTCTGCTTATTATTCAAACAGTAATTTCTGAGGTAGAAAAAATGTCTTATTTTGTTGACCGCATTGATGCTGGAAAACGCTTAGCCTCAGCTTTGACGAGTTTTATTGGAAAAAAAGCTATTGTTTTAGCAATTCCTCGAGGAGGGGTTGTTGTTGGTTACGAAATTGCTAAAGACCTCAAATTGCCATTGGATGTCATTATTCCCAGAAAAATAGGTGCTCCTAACAATCCGGAATTGGCAATTGGCGCAATGACTGAGGATGGCACTATAATCCTTGATGCCAACTTGGTCAAGTATATCGGGGTTTCGAAGGATTACATTAAGGAAGAAAGCGAGCGACAGAAAAGTGAAATCGAACGGAGGCTCATAAGGTATAGGCAAAATGATCCTTACCCAACTTTGAAAGGTCTCGATGTTATCATTGTGGATGATGGAATAGCTACAGGCTCAACGATGAAAGCAGCTTTAGCTTCAGTCAAAAACAGAGGCGCAAGAACCGTCACCATCGCGGTTCCAGTTGGACCACCATCTACCATAAAAGAACTTGAAAAACAAGCGGACAGGGTCGTGTGCCTATACACACCTGAATATTTCCAAGCTATAGGACAGTTTTACACCGATTTCAATCAAACCACTGACGAAGAAGTAATCCAGCTACTCAAACAAAATAAACAGAAAAATCGCGAGAACCCCGTGGAGATGAAAACAAAATGAGTCTTCAACAAATTCCAGTCAGAATTCCTATCGGTCGCGTAGTTGTTGAAGGCAACCTAACTCTTCCCTCCAACGCCAAAGGCTTAGTTCTATTTGCTCACGGAAGTGGAAGCAGCAGATTTAGCCCAAGGAATCAATTCGTTGCAAAAATTTTCAATAATAACAAGATTGGAACTTTGCTTTTCGATTTGCTAACAAATGAAGAAGATCAAGAAGACTTAGAAACGGCAGAATACAGATTCAATATCGGCTTGCTAGCAACGCGACTTATAGGTGCTACAGAATGGATTAAGAATGATCCACAAACAAAGGATCTCGTCCTTGGCTATTTTGGAGCAAGCACCGGTGCTGCAGCAGCTTTGGTTGCTGCCGCGAAAGTTCCTGAGGATATTGCAACAGTGGTTTCACGCGGCGGACGCCCTGACCTGGCAGGAGATTATCTTCCCAAAGTAATAGCGCCAACTCTCTTGTTGGTCGGCGGTTTAGATACTGAAGTGATTGAACTTAACAGGCAAGCTTTGGATCAAATGATTTCCGAAAAAAAGCTTGTAATTATTCCAGGTGCTACTCATCTTTTTGAAGAACCCGGAAAACTTGCAGAAGTCGCTAAACTTTCAGCAGATTGGTTTTTGTGTTACTTAAAGAAATAAAAAAAATTAGAACAGGTCTCAATAGACCCTGTTTAATTATGGTGAAGTTGTAACGTCCTTTTTGTCTCCAACGTTAACGTTTACGGTTTGCTGAATGTTTTGTGGTTTCTTGTCTTTCTTCATAACCATTGTTGCCAACGTAAATACTAACCAGGCAATGAATCCGTAGATTACTCCGTTAAAAACTGCAATTATCAAGACGAAGGCATTTGTGCCAGCGATTGCATATGTAGAAGTGTATTGTTCTGTATTAGGCAGAGCTGCTTGATAAATGGCTTTTCCAGGAGGTATCGATGTACTGCCTATGGTTGCAAGGATCAAGATCGCAAATACTACAAGGAATATAATTGCTCCTTTCATAATAGATCAGTAACGTCTATTTGTGCCATTTAAAAATATAAGCTTTATTCAGTAGCCATAATATGCTAATTTTTCATTATTCATTTTCATAAAATTTAAAAATAATTAATAGAAGAGCAACCGCTAAGAATCCGTTTTTGAGATTTTGAAAAGTACCTATATTGCTACTTTCTATTTTCGCCTTGCGCTAACGGCAAGAAGTAAAAAACAAGCCAATCACCAGTTGACCCCTAAAAAGAAAATAAAAAAAGAAGCAAACTAAAGCCCATATCAAAACGTAATAGGCGAAAAAACAGACCAAATCTCTGCACTCTACAGACAAAGACAAATTGACACACAAGAAGCGTTCCAAAAAATCAAACCGTGATTGAAGAAATTAGCGAAGCAACTCAAGAGCGAGCCCAAAAGAACTTGCCTCCTGAAATCTTTTCGGTCTACTGGGTCCAAGAGATCAACAGCAATAATGAGAAGATAACAATATTGTTTAGATTCCGATATGAAATTTCATATTTTATTCATACTTTTTTCCAGTTCTGTCGTCAGTGCCTACTTGCCACTCTGTTTTATAAGAAAAACTTAACATAAATGTGGGCTATTGGGCAAAAACAAATCTTTTCAAAGTTTTGATTTTTGTTCAATAAAAATTTGGAGAAAAACAAATATGCTAAAGCCAAAATACAAAATAAATATTGCCATTGCTATATTTCTAATTGCGATTTTTGCTATATCAATAGTACCGATACCAAATACAAAAGCGGCGGGAACTATGTCAACTTATGCTTACATTGGTGTTACACCAAACCCCGTAGGGGTTGGACAAGACGTGTTACTTCACATCGGGATTACACAGCAGCTAACTAACGTAGCCATGGGTTGGGTGGGTTTAAGTGTCACAATCACGAAGCCTGATGGCACTACTGAGACGATTAGCGGTGTCAGAACTGATTCGACGGGTGGAACAGGCAGAATATACGTGCCTACCATGGCTGGCAACTACACTTTCCAGACGCACTTCCCAGCGCAGAACACAACGACCACTAACCAGGCAGGCAGCACCCCAGTAGGTACATGGATGGCCGCTAGTGACAGCGACATAGTAACACTTGTTGTAGATCAATCTCCGCTAAGGTATAATCCAGGCGTAGGTCTCCCAACTGAATATTGGACACGGCCAATAAATGCACAGTTCAGAGAATGGTACTCAATTTCAGGAAGCTGGCTCGCGACTGGCAGCACAATAGGCGCAGAAGCCCCCTACAATGACGCACCTGAGTCTCCGCACGTTCTATGGACAAAGCCACTAACGATGGGAGGTCTCGTCGGAGGAGAATTAGGACTCGTAGGTTCAGGAGGAACCTCTGTCGCCTTCAGTAACGGAGATGCATACCAAGGCTTATGGTCAAGTCGATTCGTCATCGCTGGAATACTCGTCTACTCTTGGCACACAGGTGCGCGTCCACTGGAATATACTGCTATAGACATGCGTACAGGTGAAGAACTTTGGACTTCGACTTTTCTGAACAACCTAACGATAACGACAGCTCAACTATTCTATTGGGAATCCTACAACAGCCAAGGCTCTTGGCCATACATGTGGGTAGTTAACGGCACAACTTGGTACGCCTTTAGTCCCTATGATGCACAGCTTCGGTTCATTATTTACAATGTACCTTCAGGCACCAACATTATCGGTCCAAGAGGCGAAATCTACAGATACACTGTTAACCTAAATGCGGGTTTCATGCAGCTGTGGAACATGAGTGCGTTTATTTCAATGGCAGGCGGTTTTGGACCCAACAATTATCCTGGACCCAACTTATCTACGATGTATAATGCTTCTGCAACACAAGCCAACGGGACATTAACAGCGGCAGCAGCGCGTGCATGGAGTTGGAACATAACGATACCAAAGGGCTTACAGGGAAGCGTCCGCGCAGTTGACTTGGTTTCTGGCAGAGTCGTCGGATCAAACTTGAACAATACAGACGTCACCTTATGGTCCTTTGCAATTCCACCTACAGGAACAGAGGGTCCGCTACCTAGTCCCACACCTGCTGGATCACCAGGACAATTGCTGTACAATAACGATTGGAAGGCTCCCGCTGACTGGCTTGCAGGCAACCAAACATTAAGCTGGGGTGCTACGAGTTTAACCGATAACGTCGCAGTTGTGTGGTCAAAAGAGGAACGATGCCATTACGGCTTCAGTCTGGAAAACGGGCAATATCTATGGGTAACCGAATCGGAGCATTATTTGGACATATATGATGCAGGTCGCGTCATATATCAAGGCAAACTTATCTCAGTCGGCCAAGCTGGAATAGTATACTGTTTCGACCTCGCTACAGGCAAGACGATGTGGACATATGCAGGCGATGACCCCTATAGAGAAGTCTTGTGGAGCGACAACTGGCCTGTTGACCAATATTTCCCTAGCGGCGGAAAGATCTATTTCTTCCAGCAGGAGCATTCTGCCAATCAACCCTTGCCGCGTGGTGCACCAGCCTACTGCCTCAACGCAACAACTGGAGAGGTAATATGGCGAGTTGATGGTCTCATCCGCGACAACCATTGGGGAAGCGAAGCAATCATGGCAGACAGCGTAATAGCGATAGCCAATACATACGACCAGCAAATGTACGCTATAGGCAAAGGTCCAAGCGCAACTACGGTCACAGCGCCTGACATGGGAGTACCATTTGGCTCCTCTATAACACTAAGGGGTACAGTTACTGATGTGTCTCCTGGAACAAAGCAAACTGGTGTTACATTGCGTTTTCCATTTGGTGTGCCAGCTGTATCTGATGAAAGCCAAGGCGAGTGGATGAAATACGTGTATGTGCAATTCCCGCGCCCAACTAACGTAACTGGCGTTGAAGTCACCTTAAGTGTGCTCGATTCCAACGGCAACTTGCGAGATATAGGCAAAGCAACTAGCGACTCTGACGGCTTCTACAGTTTCACTTGGATTCCAGACATTTCTGGAAAGTTCACTGTTTACGCATCTTTTGCAGGCTCTAAATCATTCTTCTCTTCATACGCAGAAACCGCTTTCTCCGTTGACCCAGCAGCACCAACAGCTTCACCATATCCAGTCACCGTTTTACCCCCAACTGAGACATACTTTGCCATTTCAACAATCGCCATAATAATTGCAATAGCCATAGTCGGCGCAGTCATCGTTCTAGTACTGAAGAAACGGCCATAAATGACTATACCAAAAAACAATTTTCCCCTTTTTTAGTCCTCAAAAAGCAGGAGAAAAGATTGGGGCTGAGAAGGCTCTGGTTAAAATTCACGCGATTAGCGATAGCTGCTGTGATAGTTGCATTTAATTCTTTTCTCCAAAGGGTTTCAGAGCCTCAGCAAACCGACTTTAGCTAATCTTAAAATTATCTTATTCATTATTTTGTTCGTCAAAAACTCTGTTAGTTGATTGAATCAAAGAATCGTTTGCAAAATTCTTTCTTGATAACTTGTATTGGTCATTTCCATTTCCTGCGTGTTTTTGGATAATTGTGGGGTTTTCCTTTATCACTCCGCGGACTATGACTGCGGGGTTTGAAAGGTTCAATCGCAAAGCGATACTCTGTTGCATTCATTTAACCTCTGATTGATTCAGAAAAAAGAAAATGGGAAAATGATGTTTTCAGTATAAATGTAGTTGTACAATGGCGGGTCCGACGGGAATTGAACCCGCGACCCCCGGATTAAAAGTCCGGTGCTCTAGCCTGACTGAGCTACGGACCCGCTTTGATTTGTTGCGGCTATAGGAAAATGAGAAGGGGTTTTTTAGCGTTTCTATTCAAAGAGTGATAAAAGAAATAGGTTAATGAATTGTTTGTGCTTTAAGTACCGTTGTCATGAAGCCTTTGATTTTGTCCTGTGAGTTGAGAATAGTTTCAATGGTTTGAGCTCCTTTTTCGGTTAGCTTATAGATCCTTTTCCTTTCAATCCAGGTTCCTTCGACAAGATTGTTTCTTTCAAGTGAATATAGCAGCGAATAGATTGTTCCCGAACTAGCTAAAAAGCCGAACTTGTTGTGTATGAATGAAATTGCATCATATCCACTGATCGGTCCGTTCTGCAATTCACTCATTATTATTGTATCCATAAAACTTTTAATAACTCTTTCATGCATCTTTTTTAGTATTCTTGCTTCCGACTTTTCTCCGTTTACAGTTATTGTTAAAGCTACCATTTCTTATACGCTCATTATTGTTTATTCATGTTTAGATATATAAGAATTATTCTAATTCTGAATATTATGTTATAACATTATGAAAAAGTATAAATAAAATATGGGGCTAAATTTTCATGGCATTTACCTAAAACAATTTTGCTTTTTAACATTTTATGCCACTGCGTGACAGTTGAAAGGCGAAATTTTACATATTAATGTCATACTGCGATATTATTTTATAGAAATTTTTCATTTTTGGTATACATATTCATGTAAAAGATTCATAGAATTTTAATCCAAAAATTCCTTTTCCTTCCGTCTGCATTTGTTTTTATTAGTTACCGATATATGTGCATGTTAAGAAACGTTATCTTTTGTTTGGAGTTAAGAGGGTACGGTGCCATTAAATTGATTTCATGGAAATATACATTTAAGAGATTAAATGAAGAATACGACATCGCTAAGCGAAAGAAGCAAGCGCTAGATAATCTTTTTGAATCCGGCAAAATTTCACAGTCAACACGGGATTCTTTCAACGGCGAAATCAACGCAGCAATAGTCACAATTGAAAAACAGCAAAAAGAATTAATTGAGAGTATGCAAGGAAAAACGCAGGAACTGGAGAATACAATTAAAACATTAGAAACACTTCTTGCGAACTATGAAATTCAACACGTCGTAGGAGAAATTGACGAGGAAATTTATCAAAGAGAAATTAGTCTGCTTACTTCCGGACTCGAGACAACTAAAAGCGAACTAAATACAATAAAGCAAGTCACAAACCAGCTATCTCCAACAACCCCATTAGTACAAGTGCCCGTAGCTCCAGAACCAGTCGCTCCGGTCGCCGAAGTTGAAATTGCACAACCAACAATAATTGAACCGACCCCTGTAGAGGTTCAAGTGCAAGCTGCTTCGGTTGAAACCGTTATTGAGCCCACTCCTATTGAAACTGCCCCCGTTGAAATTCAAGTTGAAACTGTGAAAGCAGAAGCAACTCCAGTTGAAACTACTCCAGCTAATACCGTCGCCATTGAATCACCTCCATTAGAGACTGCTCAAGCTCCAATTGAAACTGCTCCAATTGAAAACACACAAGTGGAAACTCCTCAAACTGTCGAGGTTATCCCGATTGAAGCTCCACCAGTCGAAATTACACCAACAGAGACGGCTCCCATAGCTTCCCCAGAACCCGAAGTTCAAATAATAAATGAACCAACACCCGAAATTGTTACTCAAGAACCGGCAATAACTGAACCAGCCCCTCAAGAACCAATCATAAACGCTGAAGTAGCAGCTCCAACAGAACAGTCTATTGTTGAAACTGAAACACCAATCATTGCAGCAAATGAAATAAATGAAGAGGTAATTCAAGAACAACCAGCTGTCGAAGTTCCATTACAAGATTTTGAAGTCACAGAACCAGCGCCGGTTGAAACGACACTTGAAAAAGTAATTGAGCCGATTATGGGATCAGTTACAATTGAGGAGGTTCAAGTTCCGGCCCACCCTTTGGAAGCGCCTCAGGGGGCGCAGACGGATATAGGGCAAAACCACACAGAAACCGCCGCAGCAGAAGCAGAAGACTCCAGTAAAGAAAAATCTGAGTAATCGTATTTCTTATCTTCTTTTCTTTTTATTTTTGGATAAACTCCAGAAATAAAGTTGTTAAGATTTTAGAAGTAATTGTAGCAAATTAATTGCCGACCATGCAGCCAAAGCACTTGTGTGTGGGTTATCTGGGTGAGGGTCGTTGGCAAATCTGAGAAACATTTCACCGAAGCGCCATTTCACTTGGATCTCATGGGTGTTCCTCTTAACCTTTGGGTCAGAAACCACTTTCACTTTAACTTTAACGGGTTTAATTGTTAATGCCAAAGTGGCAGCAACATTCATTTCTCTCGTAAACAACTTCGCTGCTTCTTCAGCTGTGCCCTCGTAAACAATCGCTTCTTCTGCATTAGTCTTGTTGAAGGCTTTGGGGTTCTTGCGCGAAGTCAGGACGACCTCGTCAACACCTGCCAATGTAGCGCTAGAAAGTGCATCTAATCCTCCGATGGCTCCTGAGGGAAAATGTAGTTTATTTCTTGTGATATCGAGGTCGAGGAGTGCACCTGTGCTCATGACCACAAAGTCGATGTTTGCATCTAAAACTTTGTCATAATATTGTCTTACTGCTTGTTGGGATGCTGCTTCAACCACAACATCTGGTTTGGAAGCTAGCATTTCGTCGACGCCACTGACTATTTCAACTGGGAAATTAAGGGTGGCTTTAAGCTTCTCTGCTTTGGTTGTATCCATGTCATAAACAACTAATTCATCACAAACAACCAGTCTACGCTCAATGGCTTCTGCAAGAACTGTACCGATGGCGCCGCAACCGATCAAACCAACTTTCTTTACCATTATTTCTCATCTTAGTATTCAGGTTTAACGTATACTTCATATACTGCTATTTTTCTACCTTCGGGCTGTTTCTCAGCCTGGACCTTTATATTTCCCACTTTGAGAGTAGCTGCGATATCGGTGCATCCTTGTCTAATGGTGACTGCAGTTTCATCGTCCTTCGCGTAAATGGTTAGGTTTCTGATGGGTGCATTTAGCGGGAGTTTTTTTTCCGCTTTGTCCCGTCGGATTTCACTCATGATGGCTGTTATTAAGTCGCCGTCTCTTTCGACTGCTTCATCTACTAGTTCGGGGTCGAATTTTGGCCAAGGTGATACCTGGATGCTTTGGTAACCTTTGCCTTCTAAGTACATGTATTGGTAGATTTCCTCAGTTAAGTGTGGGATTACTGGGGCAAGTAGCTGTAGCAGGCGGTATAGAACTTCGTAAAGGGTGTATTGTGCCGCAGCTCGGTTACCTTTGCCGTAAATATCCTCTCTATACAAGCGGTCTTTGACGGCTTCCACGTAGAAGTCACAGAATACGTGCCAAGTGAAGTTACGGATTTCTTCGATAGCTATGTTGAACTGGCATTTTTCGAATGCCTCGGTGACTTTTTTTGTTAAGTTCTCTGTTTTGCTGATTATCCATTTGTCGAGCAGTTGAAGGTCAACTTCAGATTCTTCTTCTGGTTTGTAGTCTCCTAAGAGGTTGCAAGCGAAGCCTGAGACGTTCCAAAGTTTGACTAGGAAGCGTCTGCCATATTCTACATCTTGAGCACGGTATGGAATGTCTGAACCTGTTGCTCCTCCTCCTGCTGCCCATTGTCTTGTTGCATCAGCCCCGTTCTTGTTAAGAACTTCAGGTGCAGCCGCATAATTTTTGAGTGACTTGCTCATTTTTCTGCCGTCCGATCCCAGTACCATGCCGTTTATTAGACAACTGCTAAAAGGTTTCTCGTTAAACATTGCTAAGTGACGCACCATTAGATAATATGCCCAAGTACGGATGATGTCTGTTCCTGACGGGTGTACACTTGCGGGATACAAATGTTTCCAGTCAGCTCGGTCTGGCCAGCCAGCATGAACAGCACATGTAATTGAAGAGTCCATCCATGTGTCCAATACATCTTGTTCACTGATGAATTCCTTGCCACCACACTTGGGACATTTATCAATGTGTGGTTTCTCGAGTTTGGGGTCAATTGGCACCCAATTCTCTTGTGCTAAGATGAGTTCGCCGCATGTCTTGCAGTACCAAACTGGGATTGGCGTGGCAAAAAGTCGCTGTCGGCTAATAACCCAGTCCCAATCTAACGATTTAGCCCAGTCGATGAGTCGATTTTTCATATAATCAGGATACCACACAATCTCGTTAGCTGCCTGCTCCACAGTGTCGGTAAGTTTGCGAGTGTTCATGAACCATTGTTTACGTTCTAAAACTTCAACTTGGGTTTTGCATCGGTCACAGACTCCGACTTCATGACTGATTTTTTCGGTTTTCTCTAGCAGCCCAAGTTCTGCTAAATCTTTGACTATTGCAGCTCGTGCTTGATTGAGGTACAAGTTGGCGTATTTGCCTCCGTTCTCGTTAATTCGGCCGTTTTCGGTGAGAAGCATTACGACGGGGAGTTTGTGTTTTATAACGGTTTTTACGTCTTCTTTATCCCCGTAGGTGCATATCATTACTACGCCTGTGCCGAACTTGGGGTCAACGCATTCGTCGCCGATCACTTGGACCGGACGGTTGATGAGTGGTACTTTAATTGTTTTACCAATGAAATTGGAATATCGTTCGTCTTTAGGATTAACTTCTATTGCAACACAGGCAGGAATGAATTCTGGCCTAGTTGTTGCTATCAAGGCGTATTCATTTGAACCTTCGAATGGGAAACGGATGTAATGAAGTGTGCCGTCTTTTTTCTGATAATCGACTTCTGCATCAGCGATAGCGGTTTCATCTCTGGGACACCAGTTGACAGGATGTGTGCCTTGATACATGAAACCTTTCTTGAAGAGCAAAATGAAACTTAATTGGGTCCGACGCCAGTAGTCAGGGTTCATAGTGCGGTATTCAGTTGTCCAGTCTATACTGCAACCGAGTTTAAGGATGCTTTCCTTCATCATTGCAATGTATTTTTCAACTAGTTCCATGCACATTTTGCGGAATTGATCAGTTGGCAAATCACGTTTACGAATATTGTTAGTTTTTTCAACTTGGATTTCTATACCTAAGCCGTGGCAATCCCACCCTTGTGGGAAAAGTACGTTGAAGCCTTGCATGCGTTTATAACGGGCTACCATGTCAAAGTAGGTCCAGTTCAAAACGTTGCCCATGTGTAGTTCGCCCGATGGGTAGGGTGGTGGTGTGTCTATACTGTATGGTACTCTTTTTTTGTCGCTCCAGTCGTAATGGTAGATGCCCATTTCTTCCCATTTCTGTTGCCACTTTCGCTCTATCTCAGCAAAGTTGTATTCTTTAGGCATAGGCTGCATTTTAATCAGACCTTCTGTTAGTGTTGACGGTAGGAAAACTAAAATATAACCTAAAAACATTATCCCATCAATAAGGTCTCGGGGAGCTGGGAGAATGACCTGGCTGAGAGGACGGCTCAATTTGCTGTCGACCCTTAGGAACCTGAACCAGGTAATACTGGCGGAGGGAAAAACGTGAAACAACAAACTCAAGAAAATGGGAATAATATTTTCTCAGCTAGGTTACTCTCAGAAATAATAGTATTTGTTGCTTTGGCGGGGGCGTTGGCTCTCATTAGTCATTCTTTTTTCGGACTACCGCAAGGAGGTTCGATTAACCTTGGTATGGTGCCTATTTTTTGGCTGGCTTTACGGAGAGGACCAAAAATCGGTATATTTGCAGGCGCTGTTCTTGGGGTTGTTGACCTTGCAATTGAGCCTTTTGTTGTTAACCCTGCTCAATTTGTTCTTGACTATCCATTGGCGTTTGCTTGTCTAGGGCTTGCGGGTTTTTTCCGGAAACCAGTAATTGTCGGTCCAACTGTCGGCGTTATTGTTGGTGGGGCTGGTCGTTTCTTATCCCATTTTGTTTCAGGCGTAATTTATTTCCCCCAGTATGCTCCGCCTGGAATGAGTCCAATCGTTTATTCAGCGATTTATAACGCAACATATATGATTCCAAGCATTGTCATTTGTGCGATTTCGGTTTTTCTACTGCAAAAAAGCAAAACTCTAAACATTTATCTTTAAGGTTGGAAAATAATGGGAAAGCTCTCTAATGAAGAATTAGAAAAACTGTTAAATTGCGTAAAGAAGGACTCGAGGGTCATTATACCACCGCGGATTGGTTACGATTCAGGTGTTCACATGTTCGATGGTAAGTATGTTGTAGTTGCCACTGACCCTTGCACTAATGTTCCTGAAGAATGGTTTGGTTGGCTCCTAATTAATTATGCAGCTTCGGACCTAGCCCTTTCTGGAGCCAAACCTGAATTCTGTACAATTAACTTGCTCGGTCCAAAATCGACAAAACCTGCAACTTTCCAAAAAATTATGAAACAAACATGCGCTGCTGCAGACGAATTAGACTTAGCTATTGTTCGAGGACACACTGGGACATACAATAGTCTTTCTGGTTTGCTCGGTGTCGCCACCGTTTACGGTTCTCTTCAACTGGAAAATTTGATTACTTCAGCAAACGCTAAACCAGGAGACCTTATTTTATGCACTAAACCGATTGGCTTAGAAACAGTTGTAAATTTTTCACTCACCTTTACAGCACTAGCGCGAACACTCTTTGGAGCCGAGCAGCAGGAAAAACTTTCTAGGCAGATTCGGCTGCAAAGCTGCGTTTCAGAAGCGCTGTTACTCGCGAAAAATAGAGTCGTCCACGCGATGCATGATGCCACTGAAGGAGGGTTTGTATCAGCACTTAATGAGTTGGCCGGAGTGTCAAAAGTTGGTTTTAAGGTGGATTGGGAAAAAATACCTATCTCAAAGGAGATTTTGACACTACAAAGTTACTTTAAATTAACCGATGAACAACTTCTGGCAATGTCTTCAACAGGCACTATTCTGGCTGCGGTTGATGCTAATGCAGTGGAAAGGGTTAGATCTATATTGAGTCAGGCATGTCTTTCAGCAAGTTTTATTGGAGAATTTACAAAGGATAAAGAACGGCTGATATCTAAAAAGGGCAGAGAAATGCCTTTTCCTCAGGTGTCTGATGACCCTTATACCATGATTTTGTCGGGAAAATAATGTTTATTTTTTGAGTTCAGTTAATACGAAGTTTACTATTTCTTCTGCTATGTTGACTTTGGTCACTGCTTGCAATCCTTTCCAGCCTGGTTGACTATTTACATCGACGATTCGTGGTCCTTGGGGGCCTTCTAGTATGTCGACTCCTGCAATTTTGCAGCCTACAGCTTTAGCGGATTTTATAGCTATCTCTTCAAATTCTTTGCTGATTTCCGTTGCTTTGGGTTTTGCGCCTCGACTGTAATTTGTCTTCCATCCTTCTGCAACTCTACGCATCGATGCTGCTACTCGGTTGCCGATGACAAATGCGCGTATGTCAGAGTGTCCATGCGGGACAAACTCTTGCATATAAATAACGCCATGATGGAAGGTTATTGCTTTGAAGACAGTGTCAGCAATGTCTGCGTCAACAACGCGTGTTGCACCTTGCCCTCTTGAGCCAAAAATTGGCTTAACAACTACGTCTCCACCAAGTTCTGAAAAAGCTTTCAGTGCTTCGTTTACGCTTTCTGTAGCTAATGTGCGAGGGACAGGGACTCCTGCATCCTCAAGAATGGCTAAAATGTCGTATTTGTCGACGCAGTGTTCAATTGCTGTTGGCGGATTTACCATATAGAAGCCTTTGCGTTCAAGTTTGTAGAGCATATCCATTCGGAAAACAAGTTCTTCAAGTGAACCGCGGCCGATTGGGCGGATAATTAGAGCATCTAAGTCGTCAAGAATGCTTGTGCCGTTAACTTTGAAATAAGGCTTGTAGGCAAGCCTTGCAACTATTTTAGGGAAGGTGAAGCACTCGTATGGGATGCCTCGTTTAGCTAGGGCTTCTCGAACTTGAGTGCTGCTCCAGGCTTCCATGTTACGTGTCATTATTCCAAATTTCAAATAGAATCTGTCCTTGCTTAGTGTGTATTGAAGATGCTAATTGATTGTGCTCTTAAAGTTTCTGGGAGTTGGAAAATTTGTTGCTTATCAGCTCTCTTTGTTTGGGATTAGTCTTCTTGTCTTTGAAAGGTTAGGAATATTTCATTTGATTGTTGGTTTCGCTTAATTTGTTTTAAGATATTAGCCAGAAGGTTCTCGGTTGACTTTTGATAAATTGATTATTATTTTATTCTTTCCAGGCGCAATGAATTCAGCAAAAGAAGCATTGTAACTCCATCATCACCTGCAATCACAGTTGCCAATAGACCTGTAACTCCGATTACTCCCAATGCCCCTAAAATTAGTTTAATTACAAGTGATGCGGCAATATTCTGTTTTGCTATTCCCATGGTTTTATCACTTAATCTAATTAGATAAGGAATTTGTGCTAGTTCGTCTTTCACTAATACTACGTCAGCTGATTCTAGGGCGATATCTACCCCTGCTGCACCCATAGCTATGCCAACATCCGAACTAGCAAGTGCTGGCGCGTCATTTACCCCATCGCCAACCATTGCAACAAGCCCCTCATTTCCTTTCATCCCCTCAATGCATTTTAGTTTGTCTTCGGGAAAGAGTTCGGCGTAGACTTCATCGATCTTTAAGAAGTCCCCTGTTTCTTTGGCAATTTCTGCTCTGTCGCCAGTTAACATAGCTGTTTTGATTCCGCTATTCTTCAATTCGGTAACTGCTTTGAGGGCATCTTCTCTAACTTGATCAACTACGCAGACTGTGGCCAAACCCTCTCCGCCAACAGATACGCATACTGAGGTATGGGTGTCGTTTTCGTTAATTGCAAATGCTTCAGTACAGTTGCAATGGAACTCTTTCATTAGCTCTAAGTTTCCAACTGTAACAAAATTGCCGTTAACATTGCCTATTATACCTTTTCCGGGGACTTCAGTAATGTCTGTCACTTTGAACTTGCTTAGATCCACACCTCTTTCTCTAGCTCGCCTAACAATTGCCTGTGCAACTGGATGATTTGAAAACTGGTCAAGTGCAGCTGCATAAGCTAACGCTACTTCTTCAGTTTTTTGCACAAGACTTACTTCATGAACTGCGGGTCTGCCCATAGTCAAGGTCCCTGTCTTATCAAAAACTACACGTTTTACTCTAGCCAATTTTTCAACGTAGATTCCTCCCTTAATTATCACGCCTCTTCTAGCTGCGATCGTTATGGCAACAAATACGGTTGCTGGAACCGAAATGATAAAAGCACTTGGGCAAGAAACTACAAGAAGAATAAGAGATCGGTACAGCCAGGTATTTACTGACAAACCGAAAACCAATGATGGCACAGCAGTGGTTAAAATGGCTATTACAATGACTATTGGTACATATATTTTTGCAAATCGGTCAACAAGTTTTTCGATTGTTGCTTTTCGTCTTCCTGATTGACCAACAAGTACCATAATTCTTGAGACAAGGGTTTCACTTGCCTTTTTTGTTACCACTATCTTTAGAACGCCACTCACGTTAAGTGTCCCAGCGTATACACAATCGTTGACTTTCTTGGTTACTGGCACCGATTCGCCCGTTACAACTGCCTGGTCAACATGTGAATATCCATCAACAACGTTTCCATCTAAGGGAATCCGTTCGCCGGGTCTGACAAGCAACGTCATGTTAGGCTCCACTTCTTTTACATTAACAATTTTTTCCATACCGTTTGTTGCTATTCTTGCTTTGTCAGGCATGAATTTGGAGAGTTTTTCAACTGTTCGGCGCGCTCTGTCTTCGATATAACCTTCAAAGTACTGAGCGATGGAGTAAAGAAACAATACCGTTGCAGCTTCGAAGCGTGCATTTAAATAAAGGGCACCTAAAGCTGCGGCAGCCATTAAGAATTCCACAGAAAATCTTTTTTCAACAAACAGCTCTCTGAGACCTGTTACCCCAATGTAAATTGAAGCAGAGAAAACAGTCACATAATACAAAAAGGCGGTTAGTGTTGCCTGAACGTTTATGATTGGAATTTTGAAGCCAAGGGAGACTCCAGCAAAAAGGTAGTCAAGTAAACCACCAATGAGAACCGTTAAACCAAGCAAAATTGCGAAGATAATCATTAAACGATTTTTTTGGTGTCCCTCTGCTCTTTTCTGCTCTGCATTTTCTACGCAGAATTTGTCCTCGTCAGAAGTCATTGCAACCATCAAAGAAAAAGAGTGGGCAAATATTAAGATGTTAAGGTCCCTTCGGCAATGTGGCTTCTAAAAATAAAATTCTGTTGAAGATATTTGTGTTTAGATTAACTCAATAGAAACATTGAATATATTCTCTGATTCTAAATCTAACGTGTAAACTTTCAGCAACAGCTTTTGCCCTTGCTATGTCTACCTCGGGCATTCTTATGGCTGTGACTTCAAGCTCTAAAATTGTGCTTGCTTTTTGTATAAAGTCGATTACTTTGTCGTAGGTTTCGGCGAAAGTTGGTTTGCAGATTTCTGCGTAAGTTTCCTTGTCACCTGCGTTTAGGCTTACGCTTAATTTGTCTACGCCAGCGGCTTTCAACTCTGCGGCTACATTTCTGCCTTCATTAAGCAGGCAGCCATGTCCGTTAGTGTTCACGCGAATTCTCAGAGACCTGTCCGAATGCAGCTTTATCCAACGAACTGCATCCAGCAGAGTATCTAATCTTTCTGTTGGTTCGCCAAAGCCGCAAAAAATCACTTCATCCCAACTTCGAGTATTCAAAACTTCACTTAGTTCTTCTGTAATTTGGGTTATGCTTGGTTCTTGAGGTAGTTTTAGGTTGAAACCGCCTACCCCTTGCTTGTAGCGTTTGAGACAGAAGAAACAGCAATTTGAGCATCGATTAGTTATGTTTAAGTAAAGTTTGTTGTCCATCCAGTAAACGGTTTTGGGTGTTTCTGTTTTGGCCAGTTTTTTTATCCGCCTGTCATCAATGACATGATGATTATGTTGTCTTCGTCTTTCAGTTTTGTGTTAATGCCTTTTAATTGGTCCATTAAGACTCCATTAACCATTGCTACGAATGTTTGCTTCATCTCTTTCTTAGTTGGGTCGTATACTTCTGACGAAAACGGTTTTCCATATTTAGTAGCGATTTTATCTAACAGGTCAACTAATAAAGTGTCTTCTCTTAGGTCGAATTCGTCTTGACTTGTTTTTGTAAAGCTTTTAACTAAGCTTATGTAGTGGACTTTTATTTTCATTTTTCTTTGCCTAGTATTGTTGTTAAGGAATCGTGAGGCATCTGATATCTTTTTTCCAAATTTAATTAAAGTTTATCATGATTTGAGGGCAGAAACGTTATAGTTGTTATGGATGTCTTTCTTGAAAATAGCTGTATTTCAAGCCATGAATTTCTAAATGGGCACCCCATTAAGTTAATATACTGTTCAACTGACTAATAATTCTAATTTACTTGGAGGAACAAAGTTTGTTCGGTTACGCAAGTAGAGTTCTACGTGTTGACTTAACTACGGGCAAGGTCAACTTTGAGAAATTATCCGAGGAAACTTGCCAAAAATACATTGGCGGAATCGGCTTAGGCATGAAACTTTGGCTCGCTAATTCCAAAGCAGGCATGGATGCGTTTAACCCCGAGAATCCATTGGTTTTGGCGGTTGGTCCAGTTTCAGGGACAATGTTTCCAACAGGCGGAAACGGACATGCTTTCATCTCGAAATCACCAGCTACGAAAGGCGTTGGGGAAGCGGTAAGTCATGGCACTTTTGGAACGGAATTGAAGAGAGCTGGTTATGACGCTGTCATTTTGACTGGAAAAGCGGAGAAGCCAGTTTATTTGTGGATTGATGATGATTCAGTTCAATTGCTTGATGCTGAAGCGATTTGGGGCAAATCGCCTTTTGAAGTTGAAGATGCGATTAAAGATGAACTTGGCGATTACTATGTTCGTGTAGCATCCATCGGGTTGGCAGGTGAAAAATTATCCAAAATCGCGAGTATAATGAATGAGAAAACTCGGGCTGCGGGGAGGACTGGTTTAGGTGCTGTGATGGGTTCTAAGAATCTCAAAGCGATAGCTGTGAGAGGAACTCGTGACATTGTTGTTGCTAAGCCTGAAGAGTTTATGGAAATGGTGAAGGAATTTCATGAGCGTATGAAGGGTCCAGCTGCCCAGAAGTACCGAACTTTGGGGACATCGGAAAATATTATGATTCAGAATGCTTTGTATTGCATGCCAACACGCAACTTTAATGAAAGTCATTTTGAAAATGCTGAAAAAGTAAGTGCGGAAGAGCTAAATGAACGGTACATTGCAAAGATTATTGCTTGTAATTCTTGTGCCATGAGATGTGAGCATGAAGCAGTCATTCGTGAAGGTCCCTATAAGGGATCAATGGCACGAATGGAATACGATAACATCTGGGCGTTAGGTCCAAACTGTGGTGTCGATAAACTTGATGTTATAATAAAAGCTGCAGAACTCTGCAACTATTATGGATTAGATGCGCTAAGTACAGGGGTAACAGTCAGTTTCTTAATGGATTGCCATGAAAAAGGCATCCTCTCGCATGATGACCTTGGTGGAATTGATGCTCATTTTGGAAATGCTGACGCATTAGTAAAAACTATAGAGTTAATTGGTAAGCGGCAAGGAATTGGCGATGTTCTTGCAGATGGCGTAAAAGTGGCAGCTGAAAAGATCGGCAAAGGTTCTGAGAAACTTGCTCAAGAAATTAAGGGTCTAGAAGTTACTGGTTACGATTTGCGTTGCTTAAAGACGGCCGCTTTGAGTTTTGCTGTTTCTTTCCGGGGAGCGGATCACAATAGAAGCGGGGCTTACGTTTTTGATATTGCCGGCAAAGTTGATCGTTTGAAGGCTGAGAAGGGACGTGGTAAGCTGGTTAAGGATTCAGAGGATGTTTACGCGTTGCTTGATTCGCTTATTGTATGTAAGAATGCGAAAGGCACGTTCTACAAGGAGTTAAGTGACATGGCAAAACTGTACACTTTAGTTACAGGGTATGAAATGAAGCCGCAAGAACTAAGCGCTGTGGGTGAACGAATAAACAATCTTGCAAGGCTAATTAATGTTAGAGAAGGATTCAGTCGAAAGGACGACATGTTGCCCTGGAAAGTTATGAATCAGCCGATACCGGATGATGGACCAGTGAAAGGTGCTGTAGTAACCCAGGATGAGCTTGATTTGATGCTTGATGATTATTATCATTCGCGTGGTTGGACGGCAAATGGAGTTCCAACGAAATCTGAGCTCAAAAAACTTGGCATGGACGATTTAGTTAGCATTATCGAGGGGAAAGAGGAGTAGTAATGGTTAAAGAACATGAGCGAAAGTTTGTTTCTGTTGACCCGGAGAAGTGTGTAGGTTGCCAAGTTTGTGAGTATGCTTGTTCGTACACTAAAGAAAAAGCGTTCAACCCCCTTAAGTCGCGTATTCGGGTTGTTCGAATTAACCAATTAGCTAACATGTCAGTTACCTGCAGACTCTGCGAAGACCCCGCGTGTATTGCTGCTTGCCCCCGCGATGCACTTACCCAATCAAAAGATACAGGAGCAATCATCCTTGACAAAGACAAATGTAACGGTTGCGGCTGGTGCATAGAAGCCTGCGATTACGGTGCTATAATGCTGCATCCAGAAACCAAAACAGTTTATGTCTGCGATCTCTGCAAAGACAAAGCTGACGGACCACAATGCATAAAATGGTGCCCTGAAGAAGCATTGACATTGGTTACGAGCGATGTGCTAGCTCAGAAGGCAAGGCTCAGCGCGATCAAAAAACTCTTTCAAGAACCGGAAGAAAGCAAACAGTAACAATAGCGATTGAGTCCTGCCAGTTAATTTTCCAATTTGCCAGACATGAATCAGCAAAAAAAGTATCTAAAGCACCGATAGCTGGTTTTAGGCTGCCTTCAGCTAAGTTTAGCTTTTGTATTCTTATAGTCGTAGGAACCAGAGGGTAATCAACACAATTCCAAATGTAGCTGAGTAAAGAGCGAAGTAATGGAATCTTTTATTCAAAATCAATTTCTTAACAAATGCAATTGCTAAGTATCCTGCAACAACTGTGAAGACTAATCCGACCAATAGATCTAGCGAGCTTACGCCAACGCCTTGCGAAAAGCTGCCTCGTTGGAGGTAAGCTTCGACACCCAAGTCGCCTATTATCGCTGGAATAGACAGCAAAAAAGAAAATTTGAAAACCATTTCTCTCTTGAAGCCTTGCAGGAGGCCACTTGATATGGTTGCGCCACTCCTTGAAAGTCCTGGAAAGCTTGCTGCTCCCTGAGCCATGCCCATAATAAGTGCCTTTTTGTACGAAATTTGGGTTTGATTTTCTTTGCTGAATTTTGAGAAAAATAAGAGGGTTGCTCCGAAGAGAAATGTAATTCCCATTATCAGAAATGTTTGGTAATTGTCTGCTATGTATTTATCGTAAAGTAACCCTATTATCCCTGTGGGGATGGTTGCAACTACTATTAATGGAATGAATCGGCCGTATTCGGAATGAAAATCCCTGTGCGCTAACGCGGTGAGTATGTTTTTGATGTCACGTCTAAAATAGAAAATTACAACCCCAAGCGTGCCAATGTGCAAAAATACGTTGAAGAGGGGTGTTGCATTAAATTCCAAAAAATGTTCTGCAATCTTCAAATGTGCGGTGCTGGAAATCGGTAGCCATTCAGCTAACCCCTGAATTAAGCCAAGAATTATCGATATTAGCAGTTGATCAAGCAAACTATGGCACCTTTTTGGAATCAGTCATTTCCTAAACGTCAACTTATTCTTATTAATAGCTTTTGCAAAATTTTAGTTGTGATTGAGAATTTTTTGGGTGAAGAGGCTGAATTTCCTTGGCTCTAAGATTTTGAGGAAGTCATATTTAAAAAAAGCAGTTTTTAGCAAAGGCGAGATTGATTTGGTTGGTGCTGCGGGCAGGATTTGAACCTGCGAACCCCTGCGGGAAAGGATTTCCCATCTGGGCGCTCAAGTCAAAGCGTCGATCTTGAGTCCTTCACCTTTGACCTGGCTTGGTTACCGCAGCAACGTTTGAGTTACATGCTTTTCCGTTTTCTTTCTTATTAATGATTTGCAACGATTCTTTGGTTCAGGCGATTTTTTCTAAATCACTTATGAACCGTTGGAATGTCTTTATCCCTTTGCTCCAGAAGTCGGGTGCAGCCACGTTTAAGCCGACGATTTTGCCAATTTCATTTGGTGATATGCTGCTACCTGCTGATAGTGCCTTTTCCAGTTTGGGCACAATTGCTTTTCCTTCTTGCAGGTATTGTTCGTAGAGGGCGTACACGAACATTTGGGCGTAAACGTAGGGGTAGTTGTAGAAGCGGTAGTTTGCCATGTAATAGTGTGGCTTCATGGTCCATTCGGCTTCCATTTCGGGGGTCCAGGTGACCGCGTCTTTGTAGATGCGGTTTCGAGCTTTGGTCCAGTGACTGCAGATCGTTTTGTAATCAAGATATTCGCCTTTTTCAACTGAGTTGTACAGTGCTTGTTCGAACCATACTCTAGTGGTAACTTGGAATGTGGTCATGCCAGCTTCGTCAAGGACTTGGCATAAAATCGCTTTTTGTTCGCTGTCTGATTTTGCTTCGCTTATTAGTAGGTCTGTTAGGAGGAGTTCGCCGAAGATGGATCCTGTTTCTCCTACTATAGCTGGAATATTCATGTTCATTGGGGTTTGGTTGCGTGAGGCGTAGTAGTCGTGTGTGGAGTGGCCGAGTTCATGCGCTAATGTGTAGACGTCGTTTAGTGATCCTGTGAAGGTTTGGAGTATAAATGCGGATTTGCCGTTATACCAGCCCGCGTTGAAGGCTCCATTTCTTTTACCAAATCTAGGTGAAGCATCGATGTGACTTTTATTGAACATTTCTTCGGCGGCTGTTGCATATTTTGGGTCGAAGCGCCTATAAGCTTTTAAGATGAGGTCTTTTGCTTGTTTAAAAGTGAATTTCTTTTCTGGTAAATTGGGCAAAGGTGCGGTTATATCATGATTGCCGAGCAACGGCAGGTTCATTAATTTAGCTTTGATTTTGAGGTATCGGCGGTATGTTCCTGCTGTTTCTTCAATGGTTTTCAGTAAATTCTCAATTATAGCTTGTTCAGTGTCATTGTTTATGACGCTGGCTTCCATAGGTGAATTGTATTTTCTTCTTTTGGAAACTGTGGTCCAGTCGTTGCAGATGTTGCGTAGGGCGGATGCGAAAATTTCGCCGTCTTTTCCTAGTAAGTCGTAGATTGTGCGGTTGGCGGATTCTCTTGTGTCTCTGTCCGGGTGAGAAAATAATCCGTTTGCTTCGCCGTAGCTGAGTGTCTTTTTTTCTCCTAAAACGGTTACTTCGAACATGCGTGTGTTGAGCCATTTGCTTTGCAGCTCTCCCCATGCTTGAATGCCGAATTGGTCTTTTTCTATGATAAGTTGTTCTTCGATTTCTGTGAGTTTATGGAGTACTTGGCGTTGGACACGCTCCAACATATGTCTGTAAACTGCTAAAGTTGGGTTTTTAATTAATTCAGGTTTGGTTTTTACAAGATTGCCCAACTCTATTGAGAAGAAAGCTAGTTGTTTGCCCAGTTGTGCTTCAAGTTTGCTTACATTGTCGTATAACGTTTGCGTTTCTGGCAGCATCATGTTGGCTGCAAAAGAGAGACTTGCAAAAAGTGATAGATCCCCTATTTTTATTTCGAGAGTTTCGAGTTCTTTGAGGCATTCTTGTATCCTGTCTGGTTTGAGGGAGGCCATTTTTTGTCGGTATTTCTTCTCGAAGTTATCTGTCAAAGTTTTTGTTTCGTTTATTGTTTTTTCGATTGATGGGTCGTTGGTGTTTGGGAAGAGTTGGGTTAAATCCCATGCGATTTCTGGTTGTTTGGTCATTGGGATCACCTTGGCTTATGTAAAAACAATGCTATGTTAAAAGTTTAGTTGTTGAAGGAAAATGGTTTAAGTTTGAATTTGTTGTGTTAAGGTGATCCTTCAATTATTATTTTGAAGTTGAAGGCAGTTAGGTTTCCTGTGTTTTGGGCTGCTGTAAGAGTCAGTTTTGCAGGGGTAACTGCGCCTACGGGCAGTATGTTGTTTTCTTTGTCCCATGTAAGGGTTAAAACTGAAGTGGTTGAGGCTGGGTTCCAGTCAGTAGAGTTCATGTGGAGTGTTTCAATTGTGTTTCCAGTGTTTTTTACGTAAATTGTGTCTGTTACGTTCAATCCTGGTTGCAGACTTTCCCAATTGAAGCTTGTGCAAGGCATCGTTGCAGCTGAATCGTTGAAAATGCTGACATTTAGTGTTTCTATGGCTGTGTTTGCGTCGCTGTTGGCTTGCTCTTTTTTTGAGGAAACCAGTGATCCTGCGGTTGCCATGGCGATCGCGACTATAATTATAATTAGTGTGGTTGTGATGATTAGGATTCTTGTTTTAGGCATGAGGGCTCTTTTATTTCAAGTATTAATAATAGGTTATGAACTGGGAATCTTTATTTCAAAACCAGTTTTTTTAAAAACAAAAACATCGCATAATTAAGTTGTGTGAAGCCAGCCGCGGCCGTTTTTCTTTGGTTGACTTTTTTTGCTTTTTTCTGCGACGTAGTCGTCAGCGCGTCTAGTTTTTTTTGGAGTGCCGCCTGTGATTTTTGTTTTTATGAATTTGTTCCAGCCCCCTGCGTTGACGTCTGGTTGCAAGAAGCGGTCGGGTTCTTTTATCATGTTTTGTTTTATGATTTCTTTGAAGCTGAGTGCTTTGAAGTCTCTTGTTGCGTGGATAATTGTGCCTCTTTCCACCATTAAAGAGATGTAATCGTCAACGGAGACGCCTTCAGCTTTTGTTTTGTCGTTGAACCGTTCGCTCCACATAAGTTTCCATTGAACCTTAAGTTCCTCGACAAGTTTCTTTTGTGCTTCATAGGAGCTTTCCTTGGTTTTCTTTTCAGAAGTTTTAGTTTCGCTATTCGTCTGCATTGTTTAGCTCCTTTCCATATGAAGAACAGTTAATGCATGAATTTATTCTAGAATTACACATAAGGATTTCTATCGCTATTGGAATATATCGATTCCTGTAATAGAGTATAGTTAAGTCCCAAAAGATATGAAATAGAAGTTGTGCTTGAACTTGTTCAAAGCAGAGAAAACGTCTAAGCTGAGATTCATTTTCAGTTAACCCACTACTGACACAAATTGTAGTTTGTCCATTTCCTTTTTAAGCTCTTTTGTCGATACGATTGAATCTAAAATAAAAAAATAATTTTTTTGAAGGTTTGCAGATGGTAAAATTCCAAGAACGTAAAATGAAGAAGCGCTACAAAACAAAAGAGTACATCTGCAAAAGATACCTCATGGAATTTCCAGTTAAAATGAACCCAAAAATCGAAACTTGCAAAACTAAGACTTTTGATGACGTTGAAATAACATCCAAAGAGACCATCGAAAAGGAGGTCGTTAACATTTCGCTAGTAAGAAATAAAAGTGCTGACGAAATCAAAAAGTGGAAACCTACAAGACCTTAGACGTTTTGGAAAAATTGCCCCCGCAACTGCGAATCTTTAGTTTTGTTACATGTAGAAAAGACATGGGAAAAACTTTTCCACATGCAGAAAATACCCCGCAAAAACACGATAAAATATAGCCTGTAAGCTGTCTGGCTCCATTAAAATACACTTTTTGCTAAAATAGGGTCTCAAGAAAAATTTTGCCCTATGTATTTCTACATGTGTAAAATTTTTGCGGTGGGTAAAATGTAAAAAAACTCGTAGTCAATGAGATAAGCAAGGTTGTCTCAGTCTTTCTTCCTTCCAAGGCTTGAGGGGGCAAAAACTGTGGCGAGGAAGAACAACAAAGAGAATGAGCTTGCCGTTTTTATGGGTAAAGAAGCTAGGCTAAACCTAGCTATATTTGAAGTCCTTGCCAAAGATAGCCCGCAAACCATCAAAGAGTTGCGAACACAAGTAATTAAACAAAAAAGTCTAGAGGAGACTTACTATGCTAGCCTTACCAAAAGATTACGTAGTCTCCAAGAAACTGGTTACGTCAAGAAGATTCAGCCGGTGAAGCCAGGCTCCAACCTCCAATTTTTCGAGCTGAGAATCAAAGCTTATCTTGCTAGTTTCCTAAAAACATACAGCATCCAAAACATTGTAGATAAATCAACTGATCAACAAGCAGCATCCGTTCTGCTAGTGTTATTAAACGTCATTTTAGAAGAGAAAGATTAAAATTTAATCCAACAAGATACGGGGCTGATATACGCTCCTGAGTCGGTTGGATTTTGGATTCATAAATCTAATTAAAAGAAAAATACAAACTTTTGTTGTCGGCAACATCTTGAAACACGTTAAATCGTTTGTTATCATCTCAATTGCGATTATAGCCATGATAGGTGTAACAGAAAATTTAATGGATTGTAATAATTTTGGTTTTAAAACTGTGTCTTATCCTGAGCAATTAACAATATGGAAGGTCGAATTCCTATCTGACAGCACAGCAAAACTAATAGTCATTAACATCGGTGAGGGAGAAGTAACCATACATAATGTTCAAGTTAATGGAATAAATGCCACGTTTGAACCAATTGTCCTTCTAAAACACAGTGGTAATGATGACTTTAGAGTTACTTTACAAAATGAAAACTTTATTCCCCACAATATTTACGAATTTATGATAATCACAGCGAAAGGAACTCACATTAATCACAAAGCGTCTTACAACCAAACAACTTGAGTTTTGCCCGTATTCTCGATTCCGACTATCCGACTATGCAGAGTAGTCTTTTTCCCACATTCACCATTCTATTTGCGAGTATATCCTTTTACCCTAAGGGATGCTCGCGTTTTACCTTTGATTCTTACTTGCATGTCCTTTACTTGAAAAGCGTATAGTCACTCCCTCCGTAGGGGTTCACTTATAACGCTTGCTCAGTTAAGCAGTGGGACGCACGGGATAGGGAAGCTGAAAATCTCGGTTTGTCTACACATTCAAATTTTAGCAGCTCAAAAAGAACTATAGGGTTCTTTGACAGTAACTTGGCTCCAGCAGAAAAACGAAAGGCGTTATGTGGAAATGCCAGATTGTGAACGTGAGGGGCAAACCTCAAAACCGATACAGAGACCTAAGAACGGGCGCTTAATAAAGAAACCATAGAATCCCTTTTTTTCTTTTCGTTGCTTCGTTTTACTGTTTTGGAGCTTTTTTCTTTATGGATTCTAGTAGACCAACTTTTTTAATTGGAGAAAAAGCTAAAATGATTAATATTGCAGCAAATATTATTACAAAAATTCCTGCTTGTAGGTAAGGTTGAACGCGAGCTGAATCCGCCCCCATTACGAAAGCTATTTTGTTATAGGTGCTCATGGGTATTCCAATTACCATCATTAACGCTCCAAGCAGGAGCAGTATGTAGTTAAGCATGTTTTTTGAAAGTGACGGAAAATGTATTTGGAGGCTCGGATTGTTGAATTCTGACTTTGACATTGCAATGAAAACTATGCTCAAAATCGGAAGGTAAAAGATTGGAATCCCTAAATTAACCAACCAACCCATATTCCAACCCAAATTATAATTATATGTAGCATATCCTCCTGAAGGCATTGACATTAATTCAGCAAAATCTACTAACAAGCCTAATCCAAGCATTGACAGGATATTTAGTCTTCTTTTCATCGTCAAAATCCCTGAAGCAAAACCAAAAGCAAAGGCTATGACCGAAAATATCCCTACAAACAAATAGCAATCAATACCTAAGTACCTAGGACTATAATAGTACCAGTAACGTTGACTGAGTAACATTAATCCTACAAATATCGTTAGACATGACGCAATTAGTATTATGATACCAGCAATTTTTGGAGACCGTGTTCGCTTTAAGAGAGGTTTTTGGAAGGGTTGAGCACAAGAAGGGCAAAATAAGGCGTCTTCATTTGGAACTTCTTGCCCGCAATTTGAACATTTCAAATTCAAATCACATATTCCTATTACTGTTCTTTATAGATTTAAGATTTTGTAAGAGGTTTTTTACGTGTAACGGGGAGACAGACTGGCAGACAGGCATTAGGCACGCGGGGGTGTGCGTGGGTGGGAGTACGCAAGCGTATGCGTTAGTGAGTCAGAGAGAGAGAGAAAAAGATTAAAATTTAATTCCTATACCCAAAAGAAACCCTAATTTTCCAAGCATTTCGTTGAGATTCTAGTTTAAATTAGAGTCGGTAGTCTACCTGACCATAGGATGCTTATTCAAGTTTTCTTTTGGCTGCTTCAATTGCTTCAAGTTTTTGTTCATTCAAGACGGGAAATTTGATGCCCAAAGACATTATGCTTGTGGTTATTATGTCGGCGACTAGTGAACGAGCTAGCCATTTGTAGTCGGCTGGAATAATACACCACGGCGCCCACTTTGTGCTTGTATTGTTTATCATGTCCTCATAAGCTTTCATGTAATCATCCCAATAATCCCTTTCTTTAATGTCAGTATCTGAAAATTTCCAATATTTGTCAGGGTTGTTTAATCGTTCAACAAAGCGTTTTTTCTGTTCATTTTTGGAAATATGCAAAAAAAACTTTAGAATGACTGTTCCATTTCGAACAAGATGATGTTCAAAATTTGCTATATCCTCATAGCGGTTTTTCCAAAACTTGCTGTTATACTTTCTAGCCGGAAGATTTTGGTTTTCTAAAAGATTTCTATGAACTTTAACGATCAAGACTTCTTCGTAGTATGATCTGTTAAAGATGCCAATCATGCCTTTTTCAGGCAAAGCCACGACTTGTCGCCATAAAAAATTATGCTCTAACTCCCTAGTAGAAGGCTGTTTAAAGCTTGTTACTTGGCAACCTTGCGGGTTAACTCCTGACATTACATGTTTGATAATGCCATCTTTACCAGCTGCATCCATGCCTTGAAAAATCACAAGCAAAGCGTGAGTATTATTTGCATAAAGTAACTCTTGAGCTATCGCCAATTCTCGTCGGTTCTGCTCCAGTAGTGTATTAGCTATTTCCTTTAATTTGCCTTTTCCCAAGAATTTGGCTTCTTCATTTTGCTCCCACCCAGCATCAAAGTCTTTCAGTTTTATTTTTGAATTAACCGAAACCTTTCCTTTATAGCAGGCGTCCGTTAAACATGCCATTTCTTCAATTTGGGCGCTTGGCTTCATCAGCATGTTAATTTCCATCTTTTAGAATACGTGATTCTTGTGATTGAACTAAAATCTAATGGCGCTTAAAAGGAGTGTTAACTTAAAAAACATATTTATAATAATTATTCGCGCAAAAATTTTTAGAAGAAAGGCGCGAAAACTAGGTGATTCCATGTGTGTTTGTTTGGCTTCAGTTAGCCACCGCAAATTATTTATGCATAGAGCACTGCAAGTAGAGAAGTTGGGCGAAAGCTTTAGCATTTCTTAAAAATAGGTTAGAAATGTTTGCGCTTTCGTTCAAACAAAATTAAAGGAAAGGAAAAGAAAAATGCGAAAACTAAAAGGTAAATTTATATCTATTTTGATCGCTTTGTTTCTAACAATTTCAATGACTGCTTCAGTTATGTTCATACCAAATGCTAGTGCACATAATCCTGCATGGTCGATTCCAACTTGGGCTTACATACAAGCTTTGCCTAGCCCTGTTGGTGTCGGTCAGCAAATCACTGTTTATGTATGGCTCTCTGATACTTTTGGATCACTTCCAGGAACAGTTAACAGTAACGCAGCGATAGGAAACAACTATAGATTCCACAACTTTCAAGTCGTCATTACAGCGCCCAACGGTGCAACAACAACACAGAGTTTCGATACTATCTCAGACCCAACATCATCACAGCTATTTTACTTTACACCAACCCAAGTTGGCACATACAATTTCACCTTTACTTTTCCAGGACAGGCCTACACTCAATACTCCGGCGGTTATAATCCTACTTCACCATTAGTTAACGACACTTATCTCGCCAGCTCTGCATCAACATCGCTAGTCGTGCAGCAAGACCCATTACCTGCACCTATAGATAGTTTTCCACTTCCATCCTCGTATTGGACACACCCAATATATGGTGAAAACTCTTACTGGTATATTATTTCATCAAACTGGCTTGGCACTGGTTATCCATATTTATTCTCCATAAACTATGCTAGAAACACATTTCAACCTGACGCTGTAGGATCTCTCACTTCTCATGTCATGTGGACTAAACCTATTCAGGCAGGAGGAGTCGTGGGGGGAAACCAATTTCCTACTGCTCCAGGAGTTGGATACTTTGAAGGCTCTGCATACATTAACCGATACACAAATCCGATAATAATGAACGGAAAAATCTACTACACTGAACCAGTAGCGTTCACAGCTGGCACCGGCGGACCAACTGACTGCGTAGATCTTCGTACAGGACAACTTATTTGGTCTAGAAATGACGTACCTGCATTATCCTTTGGATACATCCAGAACTTTTGGACCCCCAACCAGCACGGAACTTGGCCGCCACTACTATGCACAACCAACTTTGGCCGCGTTTTTGACGCAGACACAGGAGACCCGCTGTTCAACACAACTGGCGTTCCCTCAGGTACAACTGTAATTGGTCCAAACGGTGAACACTTGAAGTACGTTATCACAAACAATGGCACTGCTGCTAATCCTCAGTGGATGCTTGCTGAATGGAACTCTAGTAAAATGTGGCTTAGTGCAGCAGGCGCGTTGTCACCATCACTTACAAATGCTTCTGGAACTGGAACTTGGTCAATGGTCGGATCAACTATCACTGTTGGCTATCCCTTTATCGTCAATGCAGGCACTAATGCGCAGTATGACTGGAACGTTTCGCTGCCATGGC
>Ga0326726_10000259_pt1 | contig 51637 bp, 51 predicted proteins | sample MHFenrmetagenome_2_FD_207603 | JGI IMG/M metagenome (GOLD analysis project Ga0326726, IMG submission 207603) | Lab enriched peat soil microbial communities from Michigan Hollow, Ithaca, NY, United States - MHF15MN | ecosystem: Environmental > Terrestrial > Soil > Wetlands > Peat | place: USA... | reverse complement strand
GTAAAGATGATAGTGTCCATTTGCGGGAGCGAGCGGTCAAACGTGGAGGGGCAGTCGATCAAAAATATGGTCCCATCTGCCACAACACGGTACGCCGCGTGCTCATAACCCAGTTTTGGCACAGAGGTGAGACGGGTTACGGATTGATTGATCCGTGTACCTTCTATATGATGGTTCGCAGAATTTTCTTCGGCTGACAAAAATTTGTCTTTCGTTGCCCCGCAGAACGGGCAGAGATCCGGATGGTATCCCGCCATGTTGTACCCGCAGATCTGGCAGACATACTGCCATGTATCCTCGCTATTCATAATCCTCAATCAGGTTTTTGTTGAGGATTATGAGATAAAATAGGTTATGTTCCCGGCAGGATCGCATCCCCCCGGCAGAATCATATCGTTGGAGGTACATGAGATTTCCCCGAACATATCACGTAAGTAAATGGTAAAGACACCTCTCATGGTTCATGTACTGGATAACCATTACCGGGAAACAATAATGCTCCACGAGAGAAAACGACTGGCACTACCCCATGCCAGATAGGTGCTCGTGAACCTCTCCACGTGGTGTAACCTGTGCCACCATGCGATGGTTAATAAGAGCCGGGGCACAGTTCTCTGGTAATGAACTCAAAAACTCTTCTAATCATCGTAATTGCGGTTATTATCCTTATTATATCTTTATTTTTCCTTTTTGGTGAAGAGGGCAGCCGATCCATCCCACTTCAGGGGAGTCCGAATGCACTCCCTGCTGCTGAAGTGAGGGAGTACCAGGGAAATGATCTCTCTTCCATAAATGATTTTCACGAAAACTCTATCAGGGGTCCCCAGTATGTCAACACCACTGATTACCGGCTCACGGTTACCGGACTGACCAACAAAACAGATGTCTACACGTATCAGGAAATACTGACTAAGTACCCCCATTATACTAAAATTGTCACCCTCTTCTGCGTTGAAGGCTGGGATGCAACGATCCTCTGGGAGGGGGTGCAGGTCCGCGATCTGATCCGGGAAGCGGGCATCGATCCCCGTGCAAACACCGTGATATTCACGGCGCGTGATGGCTATACAACATCCTTCCCGCTTGACTACCTGATGGACCATGATATCCTCATGGCGTACAAGATGAACACTGTCACCCTCCCTGCGGAACGAGGCTATCCTTTCCAGCTGGTAGCACAGGACAAATGGGGATACAAATGGATCAAGTGGATTGAGAAGATTCAGTTAACTGATGACCCTGCTTACCGGGGCTACTGGGAGCAAAGGGGATATTCCAATACCGCGGACCTGGAGAAGGATTTCTTCTCGAATTAAAAAAAAAATTACTTTTCTCTCTGCATCAATACCTATCTTTTTTTGACTGTGCATCAGGGTGATAAGCTTGCACCGGTCAGGATTTTTCTTGTCATGGTTACAATCCATGCCCGGTTTAACAACAGGTGGACAGCTACAAAAAAACCCAGTGCAAGACCGGCCCAGTCATGGACATTACTCATCAGAGCAAGGGGAAGCACCATATCCACCAGACCGAACATCCGCATGAGCAACGTGAACTTGAAGAGCCCGGTGACAAAACTAACCAGAAAAGCTATTCCCATCCCGAGATCCAGAAACCATTTGACAACCTGCATATTCATGATATCCATATCCTTTTGTGATACTCTGGCTTATTATTAAAAAGGTGATGGAACCTGTGTAAATGTTCCGGACGCCTCCGTGTATTATTCCTTGTTTTTTTCTGAAATCTGCTGCATCGCTTTTTCAAGACGTTCCTTCATATTCTCCGGATTGCGTATCCCATACAGGCTTACGAGCGGGTTGCGCGATCCCTCTTCCCAGCGCAGCGTTGATGCCTGATCGGTATCCGGATGTGCTGTATCGCCCTTAGTATGGAGTCCTCTCATATCGATCTGAGTAACCCCGAATACTAATCCCGCGGGAACAATGGTGCCAAAATGGAAAATGTGCCCCAAACGACCCTGTGCAAGGACGATTCTCTCTATCTGGTGAAGGGGGATTACATTCTCTACCAGGTTCCAGAGACCCCCGGTAATTATCACCACATCCCGGGTCAGGGTGTACACAATCGATCGACGGAATAATTCAATCCCTGCAAGGACAATAAGCGTTGCAATAACACTGAAAGGCTGGATCAGATATGCTATCCATCGGAAGAGGGTGAGGAGGTAGTTTGTGGAAAGCATCGGGGTTCCCGCGATCTGCATGAGTACCAGCCCTCCCAGTATACTCAGGATTAAAGTCAGGGCAGCACTTGTCCATATTTCGGTACGGTTCATCACATGGCCAAGAAAGATGAAAAACAGGAAGATGCCAATTGGTGCAATTAAATACACGTATATTTCCAAAAGTGCCGGCAGATCAGGAATGATCGTTCCCAGGGGACCTACCAGCGAAGACGGGAATGACTTGGCTGCATCGATCATGATTGTCAGGACGATTATCGAGAGGGCTACTAAAAGGAGAGGTGTGAAACCCTGAATATATTTGTATATGAAACCGCGGAGAGCCGGATGGGTAGTGAAAAGAACCGGACCATAAATTCCCATCATCTCCTTTGCCGGCCTGACCATATAACGGTTCTTTATTTTATAATATATTTAAACATATCTATATTAGGATTCGCGAATTTAATCAATAAATAGGAAAAAAATATCAGTATGAGTGCATTTTCAAGAAATATTTCCTGAATGGTTTAAAAATCAGCAGGCACCACGATCGACAGGGCATTCTTTTTTGGTTTTATTATTGCCATGCATGATCCTTCCGGAAAGGCGGGAGACTGCAGCGCAATTAAGGTAACGAAGATAAACGCGGTTATTCTCCCCGTTGCGCTTTCATATCAGCGAGTTTGAGCGCCGGGTGGCGGTAGCGCCCGCGTTTTGCCGTTTTTGGCCCGTACTGGATTGCCTCAACCGGGCAGAAATGGATACAGGCACAGCACTGCTCACAGTGGTGCTTCCAGACCGGTTTTTTGTCTACCATATCGATGTTTTTTACGGGGCAGACTGCTGCACAGGTCCCGCAGGACGTGCATTTTTCGTCCGCGATGAAGTTCTTGTCGGCATCATGCACGTGCCGGATGAACCCGTCATAGGTAAACCGTTTCAGAAGCGCAGAAAGGAAGGGAATGTCAGGTCGTACGGTGAGGCCTTTGTCAATACTCCCGGCAATCTCAGTGAACCGCTTGTCCGCTTCTGCCAGAAGTTTTTCCCGCTTGGGTCCTTTCGCCGGATCATAGAGCGGGACAAAATTTCCTACCATCCTGACTACAAATGCCGCGTCGAGATGTCGGTTGTTGCGGGCAAAGACGATCTTGTCGAGCTGGTGCAATGCGGAAACCCCGAACCCACCCATGGTGAGAACCGCAAAACAATATCCGGTCCGGGAGAGATCAAGCCGCGGTATAAATTCTGCGACAATTGATGGCAGCCCGAGATCGTAGACCGGACAGACAATACCCACCCGATCTGCTTCGGGTTTTACTTCACCGCTGGTTCCGGCAAATGATGCAATGGACACCAGATCACAGTCACCAAGGTGAGCACAGATACTTTTTGCTGCGGCAAGAGAGTTCCCGGTACCGGTAAAATAATAGATGATGGTCTTCATCAGCAGATCCTCCTTCCGGAATTCTTTTTATTCCTGTTCCACTGTTGGGGTTCGTGAGTGTAAAAGTACCTTTTTATCAGAGAACATCAGGTTCCTGGTGAGCGCAAAGAAGCGAGGGAAGAAACCTCCTGTTGAGGGTTGAGCGTGTTCACTAAGCATTTCACCGGAGCCAATAAAGATTGATTTTTTGCTCTATCATCAGACGTTGATATTCAATACCGTGCGAATGAGTACACCGATAATAAAGGATATCGCGGCAATCCCAAGACTGATGACGAGCATCTCGGCAAAACGTTTCCAGAAGGGAAGATCCTTGGCCACGGATATATAGAAGGTGAACAGGAATATCACCATTACAGCACCCAGCAGGGTGAGCATCAAAGCGTAATACGGGCTGGTAAAAACAAGAAATGGCAGGATGAGCAGGGCAACCGTTACGATATAGGTAACGCCGGTGTAGACGGATGCCTTGACCGGGTCCGTTGGTCCCCCGTCCGTTCGCTGCGAAAGGTACTCAGAAGCCCCCATCGAAAGCGAGGCTGCAACTCCCATGATCAGCCCGACAACCGCAATGATCTGCGTGTTCTGGATAGCAAACGTGAGCCCGGCAAGCGTTCCGGTAAATTCGACAAGAGCATCATTGAGTCCAAGCACAACCGAACCAATGTATTTTAATCGCTCTTCATCGATGAGAGCGATGAGTTCACGCTCGTGGTTTTCTTCATTTGTCAGGATCGTCCGGATTTCGGGAATCTTATCGATAAGGGCTTTATCATACGACTGGGCACGTTTTTCCACACCTTCCATGAGTTTAATCGCAAAGGTAATGCCAAGGACCCGTGCAATCAGGTAATAGTACCAGATACGGGAAGTGCTGGGTTCCACGTCCTGGTGGGTATATTGTTTCCATATCCCATAGTGCCCGAGCTCATCCTGTGCAATCCGGTTCAGCACCTCACGGTTGTGGGGATCTTTTTGCGCGGCTGCGATTTTTTTATAAATATGTTGTTCGGTGATCTCGCTCTGTTGCATGGCAAGGAGGGTTGCAATAAGCGTCGGCTCGGAGATGGATTCAGTCATGGACAGTTATCCGATACGCAGGATATACCCTTAAATTATGCGACATTGTTTGCTATCCGTGAGGTTAGAACAGCAGATAGAAACGGATCTTATCCTTCACGATGCAATAAAAGAAATACCGGAATGAAACTAATACACCATTATTACCAAAGGAGGTTAAGAACCATGGAAGCAAGCAAGGTATATACTCTGCCAAAAATTCCGTATGCGTATAAGGCTCTGGCTCCTTATATCTCGGAAGAACAACTCACATTGCACCACCAGAAACATCACCAGGCGTACGTAACGGGTGCAAACGCAGTTCTGGAAAAGCTCGACAAATCTCGCAGAGACAATGCCGATCTGGACATGAAAGCAACATTGAAAGAACTATCATTTCATATCGGGGGTTACCGGCTGCATAAACTGTTCTTTGGAAATCTGGGGCCGGCCGGTGTCGGTGGCGGAGGAGAACCGAAAGGTGAACTTGCAAAAGCCATCAATGGCGAGTTCGGGAAATTCGAGCGGTTTAAAAAGGAGTTTACCCAGGCTGCATCAGGTGTAGAAGGATCAGGTTGGGCAGTACTGACGTATTGCTGGAATACAAAACGGCTCTATATCATGCAGATCGAGAAGCACAATGTCAATGTTATACCGGGATACCGGATTCTGATGGCCCTCGATGTCTGGGAACATGCATACTATCTTGACTACAAGAATGACCGGGCGAAGTTTATCGATGCATTCTGGAGTCTGGTAAACTGGGATGAAGTAAATGCCCGATATCTGACGCAGATAAAAAAGTAATTTTTTTTTGGTTTAACCTTTTGATCTCAATTATAGCTGGATACATCCGGAATTTACCGGATTTTTGATCCCGGCTCTACGGATTTTATTGGGGTGAGCAGTGATGCCGAATCCCCGGCTGCAAGGATCATGCCATTGCTCTCCACACCGAATATTTTTGCCGGTGCGAGATTGGTGACAACAACCACATCTCTGCCCACCAGTTCCTCAGGTTTGTAGAACTGCCGCATTCCCGCCACGATCTGGCGTGTTTCGCCTCCGATATCTACCTGTAATTTCAGGAGTTTGTTTGATTTTGGTACAGGTTCTGCGTACAGCACTTTACCGGTCCTGATATCCAGTTTCTGGAAGTCCTCAAAAGTAACCACAGGCATCTTCTCCTTCTTTTTATTGGCTTCCCCCACCCGCCTCTGGAGCAGGGCATCGAGTTCCTTAACCTGATCTTCTTCTATCTTTGCAAAGAGCGGAGTCGGAGCCCTGATGCATGTTTCAGGGATATTCCAAACTGCCTCGCTGACGGGGTGGTTTGAGACATTGTCATTGTACCCCAGCATTGTCCAGCACTCCTGCGCTTTCACCGGCATGACAGGTTCAATGAAAATGGCGACAGCTTTCACTATCTGAATACAGTTCTTGATTACCTGTGCTGCGGCGTCCCGGTCAGTCTTTATCAGCTTCCAGGGTGCGTTTGTCTGGATGTACGTATTGCCGAACGCGGCAAGCGCCATTATCGCGTCAACTGCTCCCTTAAATTCATAATCCCGCATGAAACGGTCAATGTTTTCCCGGCTCTTTTCGATCTCAGCAATAATGGTGGGATCAACCGGACAGGAAGGAATGCCATTGAATTCTTTGTGTGCGAGGAACAGCGTACGGTACACAAAGTTCCCGAAGATGTTGACGACCTCGTTATTGATCCGCTCTGAAAAGACCTTCCAGGAAAAGTTGAGTTCCTTGGTGTGGCTGGTATAGGCAAGGAGGTAGTAACGGAGATAGTCTGCAGGTAAACCCTTATCGAGGTAATCATCATTCGTCCAGACAACGTACCCCCGGGATTTCGAGAACTTGTGATCATCCACCTTGACCATTCCGCTTGCAACGATTGCATGCGGTACACCATACCCTGCCGCTTTTAAGAGGGCCGGCCAGAAAATGCTGTGGTGGTAGATGATGTCACCACCGATGAAATGCGTGACCCGGTTTTCGCCGCACCAGTACCGCTTCCAGTCTTTGCCCGCCCTCTGTGCCCATTCTTCGGTAAATGCAATATACCCGATCGGGGCGTCGACCCAGACATAGACTACGAGATCGTCGCGGCCGGGGAATTTTACCCCCCATTCGAGGGTGCGGGTGATGCACCAGTCGTGGAGTTCGTCTTTTATCCAGCCGATTGCATAGTTCTTTGCATTGCTCGTACCCCGCAGCGTGTCCAGATAGGGAAGAAGGAACTCCTTGAACTCAGAAAGTTTAAAAAAATAATGTTCCTGGTCCCGGAACTCCGCTTTCGTCCCGCAAACTTTGCAGATTGGGTCTTTGATCTCTCCGGGCTCCAGATGCCTGCCGCAACCCTGGTCGCATTCATCGCCGCGTGCCTGTGTCCCGCAGTGAGGACAGACGCCTTCCACGTACCGGTCCGGGAGAAATCTCCTGCACTTCGTGCAATATGCCTGGTGCACAATCTGTTTATAGATATAGCCTTTTTTGATGAGTTCGGATATAATCGCGGTCGTACGGTGATGAGTTGCAGGGTCATCCGTCATGCCGAACCGGTCAAAGAGCACATTCATCCGTTTGAAGGTTTCGTCGAAATGCTGGTGATACTTTTCTGAAAGGGCACGGGGGGAGACGCCTGCTTCCTCAGCCGAGACGACAATGGGGGTTCCATGATTGTCCGAACCGCAGACGAAGACGACCTCCTCTCCCGCCCGCCGCATGTAGCGGACGTAAGCGTCAGCAGGCACATACGTTCGCAGATGTCCGAGATGGCAGGGGCCGTTGGTGTAAGGCAACCCGCAGGTGACCAGCAGCGGTGGGTTCATCAGTACTTTTTAGATGCTTATGAGTAATAATATCTGTATATGGTAAAACGGCTGAAACTGGCAACCCGTGCTTTTGGGGCGGAGCCCGGTATGCCGGATGTTATCGCACTTGCAGTATGGATTGCAGCAAATCGCGGAACAGCCGCAGATATCATGACATACCTTCTTGACCAGTCGCTGGAACCGCAGGTATCAGCGGGAATTTTGGCACCCTGTGCAGGGGGCCGGTTCTATAAAACCCGGATTATGCAATGCCTGTCTGGCATTGATAATGGGAAGGCAACCGGTGAAATCAGTCTGGATTCTCATACTATCAGTGAAGATGCAGCAGGCATTGTTGTGCAGAAAAAAGGTGCCTGGTGTGCCCTGCCTGCCCCTCATGTTCTCGGGATCGCTGATACGTACTATGATGATGAAAATGAATGGAATGATGCAATCACCGGCTTGTACCGGACCCTGATGCGCTCGATGAGGGATGTTGGCATCGTCGGGCATGTGCTTATTTGTGATCGTATATCAGAGCCTGAGATCACTTCGCTCGTTCGGCAGAACGTCTTCTTTTTCCAGCCAAAGGCAGACAGAGAAAGCCTTGTATGTCTGCTGGAACACCAGCGGCAGATCGCAGTAGGCAGGGATCAGCTCGGTACGGTACTCGATCTATCCAGCGAGTACGATCCAAGGAAGATCATTATTATTGACCCGGACCAGGAATCCATAGCACGTGCACTTTCGAGTTTTGATCCTGATCAGGTCAGTGTGGGTGGGTACTGCACGGGCTTGTGCGAAGGTTACTGGAAAAATCTGGTGGATGCGGCGGTCTACTATGACAAGCTTCCCGATGATTTCCTATGAAAATCGTATTATTCAGATATTACAGGGGGATTGTTACCATTCTGACTATTGGTCATGATGATTGCCGTTTTCCCCTGCGGGGCGCCCCTATGGCGGATCGGTGAGTGAAAATAAAAAAAATCTCCTGACCGCGGTGCCCCGGATTGGCCCTGAAGATGGTGGTCATTTGTATAAAGAACAATTTTTATGGTTCACGGTATGAATCGAATCGATCCTTGTCTGTTTCGAAAAAACAATTGAATCACGACGTAAAATTTTTCGTGAAAAAATTCCATTTGGCGAATGAGAATTAAAAATAAGCGGATACTATCGCAGATCAGTGCCTATCTGCAATTGTCACGAACTCTTTGAAGTGCCTGCTTCTCTTAAAAAGCCACCAGGCGAAACGCTCGAAAGCAGTAAAGTTGAAGGAGCCTCCCGCAGCGTTCGGGTGGCCCCCGCCGCCAAACTCTCTTGCTATCAGGTGGCTTATCGGGGGGACCGACCGGAGCGAGAACTTACCGTCTTTACTGATGATTACCTCGATATCGGTCTTCCTTTCGTTACGGATGAAATGCGCAGTCTCGCTCGGGTACCCGTAGAGCGGGGCAAAGGCAATCCTGTACCTGCTGTCAAGGATTGTTGCATGTGAGAGAGACCTCTGCATCCCGGCATCCATCTCGGCTTTGATCTCTGCATATTCCTGTTCGATGAATGCGTCACTGAAAATGCCGGCAACGAGGCAGTCCCGCACATGCTCCCGGTTTTTCTTGCGCTGGAGCACTTGTCCAAGAATTGCGGAACGGGGATCGGCATGTTTCCAGAGATCATAGTCGCACACAACCCGTGCGACCTCAGCAGCAACTGAGTTTTCCGGTGTAAGGTCGCGGGAGACAATTCCACATGCACAGATTGCGGTATCAATGCGGAGCAAAGACACTTCCCGGGAAACTTTTTTTACCTCATCATCACGCCAGCGGTGATGGTCACGCCACTCCACATTCCATCCGTTTGCCCGTGCCTTTCCTGCAATTGTTTCAGTGTCTTTATGATAGCCGAGATCTGAAATGGAGAGCAGATCGCCTTTCCCTTTACAGGATGCAACCAGGGAAAACAGCGTAACAAATTTTCCCACGGAACTCCAGATGGTGAACACATCGCCATTGCCGTATTTCATACGGTGGATCGCATCCGCTCCTACAGCATCGAGATCATTGTGCGTAAGGTGAACGACACGCGCCGAACGGGTTTTTACTGCGTTTGCAAGACCGGAGTCTTCACCATTGGCGGTTTTATCCGGGATCTGCATCTGTTAATACTCTCATCGCAGCGTATAAAAATGAACGGTCACTGTATAGTTCTGCGAGGAATAGGAGCATATCATTTATTAGTCACCAGTGACAACAATTGTACTCCTGCCCTAGTAGCTCAGCTTGGGAGAGCGCTAGACTGAAGATCTAGTTGTCGCCTGTTCAAATCAGGCCTGGGGCACTCTTGTTTTTACAATCTTTTAGAAAAATCTTCCTGGACTACATGCTTCAGTCCTGCACCATATCAGGATCCTGTTTGGGGAATTTTTGCACCACATGTCGGAACTTCTGGTGCATTTTTGGAAAGGAATAAGACCTTTCCTCTCAATTTTCTACTATATACGTCTGGGAGGAGTGGTGCATGAGCGGTGAATATGAACGGGCATTCCGGGAATCCATAGCCGATCCGGAACGTTTCTGGGGAAAGGCGGCAGAAAAAGTCCAATGGTACCAGACCTGTGACCGGGTGCTCGCGAGTGAAAAGCCGCCATTCTACCGCTGGTTTGAAGGAGGGGTAGTCAATTCCTGTTATAATGCCCTGGATTATCATGTTGAGAACGGGTTAAAGGACACCGTTGCATTGATCTATGACAGCCCGGTGACAAAAACAGTAAAACGTTACACGTACGGTGAACTGCGGGATCTTGTAGCACGATGTGCCGGGGGCCTGGGGCAGCTGGGTGTCAGGAAAGGCGACCGGGTTGTTATCTACATGCCCATGATTCCTGAAGCAGTGATCGCGATGCTTGCCTGTGCACGGATCGGGGCTGTTCATTCCGTGGTCTTCGGGGGTTTTGCTGCACGGGAACTCGCCACCCGCATCGAAGATGCAAAACCGCATGTGGTCATATCCGCGTCATGCGGGATCGAAGTCAACCGCATCATCCAGTATCAGCCACTTCTGGATGCTGCGATCGATATGTGCACGTTCAAACCATCAGCCTGCGTTATCGTGCAGCGACCTGAGGCACCGGCGATTCTCCGGGCAGGCCGGGATGTCCTCTGGGATGTCGTTCTGGACGCTGATCCTGTTGCATGCATTCCGGTCCTCGCAACCGATCCGCTCTATCTCCTCTATACTTCGGGAACCACGGGAAAACCCAAAGGCGTATTGCGGGATAATGGTGGGCATCTCGTTGCGCTGACCTGGACCATGAAAAATATTTACAATGTACGTCCCGGTGAAGTCTACTGGGCGGCATCCGATATCGGCTGGGTTGTCGGACATTCCTATATCGTGTATGGACCCCTGTTTTATGGATGTACTACCATCCTCTATGAAGGGAAATCTGTAGGTACACCGGATGCCGGTGCTTTCTGGCGGGTCATTGCGGAACATGGCGTTTCCGTCCTTTTTTGTGCCCCTACGGCATTTAGGGCTATCCGGAAAGAAGATCCGAAAGGTGAGAAGATCCGGGACTATGATCTCAAAAAGTTCCGGATGCTTTTTCTCGCGGGTGAGCGGTGCGATCCCGACACCCTGATCTGGGCACAACAGCAGCTGAAAGTACCCGTCATCGATCACTGGTGGCAGACCGAGACCGGGTGGGCGATCGGAGCAAACTGTGTCGGCCTTGAACTATTGCCCGTGAAACCCGGTTCTTGTACAAAGCCGGTTCCGGGATATGATATCCTTGTACTTGATGCTCAGGGAAAAGAGGTTCCCGCAGGTGAAACCGGAAATATTGTCGTCAGACTTCCCCTGCCGCCGGGTTGTTTCATAACGCTCTGGCAGAATGACTCAGATTTTGTGAAGACTTATTTTTCTGCGTATCCCGGCTATTATCTGACCTCTGATGCAGGGTATGTGGATTCGGACGGGTATCTCTGGATTATGGGCAGGACCGATGACATCATCAATATTGCCGGACACCGCCTGTCTACTGGTGCAATGGAGGAAGTGCTGGCGTCCCACCCGGATGTTGCGGAGTGTGCAGTTGCCGGGGTGCATGATCCGGTGAAAGGAGAGGTGCCGCTGGGCCTTGTCGTTCTGAAAACCGGCGTGACCAGAACCCAGGACGAAATCAGGACTGAGCTTATTGCCCTTGTCCGGCAAAAAATCGGTCCGATTGCATCGTTCAAGGCAGCTGCAGTTGTTAAACGCTTACCCAAAACACGATCCGGCAAGATTCTGCGGGGCACCATAAAAAAGATCGCTGACGGTATAGCCTACTCTGTCCCGGCCACCATCGATGATCCCGCAATCCTTGATGAGATTGCCGAGACCCTGAAGGGTTTGGGATATCCCAAACCCTGAAAATAATCATCAGCGTGATGGTAAAGTTCCGGGGCGTAGGATGATGGTCAGGAAAGCTCACGATCCTCCGCAGCCTGTATCGTGCGGATGTATTCCCTGCTGATGATGAGTTATGTGCCGGTTCATTACGCAGCATTACCGCTAGACGAGAAGATTTCCCTAAAATGAGCCACGGTACTTGGAGAGCAGTGGGGTGGAAAAGGATGCGCTGCATTTTATCCGGAAGTGGCAGACCCGGTGGGGATCTGCCCCTTGGATAAAAAAAAGCAGCAATTTTGTATCACAATTATGTTCATATAGTGCAAAGGCAATAGCACTGCTGTGAACGACATGTCGAGTGAACAGATGTTAACGGAGACAGCTTGCCAGCTCAAGGAGTTCCTTGCCTCGAATAACGTGATGGGTACCCCTATTGATCTCGGGGAGAAGATTGTTATTCCTGTCGCCAGGTTCGGCTTTGGGTTTGGGGCAGGCGGCGGCCAGCAGAAAGAGCGCAGTGGCCAGGGAGCGGGAGGTGGCGGGGGTATAGAACCTGTTGCACTGGTCATTCTCCACAAAGATATCAAAGGGACCGAGGGAGTCCAGGTGATGTCCCTCAAAAAGGATAGTGCTATTGCACAGATCATATCAGCCCTGAGCGAAACCATTGCCCCTCAGGTGATAGATGCACTTAAAACGATGAATCAGAACAGGGCACCGGGTGCACCTGGTAAGAAAGAAGAACTCTGATCAAAAGCACCCCCATTTTTTATGGAAACGTTCCTTATCCCGGTTTTTATCCTTGCATGCCCTCTCCTGCTCCTCGTATTTTCTGCCCTCCTCCTCTACGTGATCCCGGTGCGCTTTACCTTGTTTTTACGGCAGACAGGGAAAGAGGAATCATCGATCACAGTTTCATGGGGAACGATCAGGGTCCGTATTATCAAGACCGGTGAGGGTCAAAGGACTGAGGTTATTTTGGGAGGAAATATTCTGTACTCCCTTGCTGGAAAGGAGAAGTGGAGGGAGGGTAAGGAAGTGAAATCACCTTCTCCTGCAGATTTTCGTTTATCAGGGGGGTACCTTACTCATATCCCACGGATGATTGAACCGCTGGGGAAATTTGGTCTGTTACTCTGGCACCAGACAACCCTTGAGGATATTAACGGAAGGATTCGTATCGGAACAGGTGATCCCGTTGCTACGGGCCTCCTGTATGGCGGGTATTGGGCAACCAGATGTATGCTCAGGGAATCCCGCATTTTTATTGAGGTAATACCGGAATTTGACGGCAAAATCCTTGAGATGGATTTGGTGGTGAGGCTCCGGATCAATAACCCACTCCGCATTCTCATCGCAGGCATGCGTCTCTCCAGAGATCCTGCGGTCAGAAAGGGTTTGACGGGAATGAAACCGCATGTGGCGGGAGTGTCCGAATCATGATTACTGTCATCAGGATGCTGGATCCCGTTTCCTTCGGTGAACGGATATTCTTCCCTATCGTGAGAGACTCCATGACAGCCTGCAATCAGGGTATAGCCGTTGTGATGAGTCCTGTGGCCTTACTCCTTGTTGAAGCGGGGGCATGGATGTTTGTCCCGATCGAAGAAGGTACCGGTCCTGACATCCTTGAAAAACTCTCCTGAAACAAGCTTCATGAAAAAAATGTTAGTCTTCTAACCTCTGGCCGCCATGTAAAATGAAGTGGAGAGTGCCGGTTGCTATCCTAAAACGGTGCTTCCGAAAGATGATGAAGGAGCTCCCCGTTAAGGGATTATCGTATTTTTTTAGAGGACAAAGACAGGGTGAAACTTACCGGGGTCTGTGTTTTTTTGAAATTTATACCGATCCAAAAAGAGAGAGAGTTTTACGGCAAAAAGATTTATAGATATCAGACCTGTGCATCAAATACGAATATTTTTTATAATGTTAAAGACTGTAATTTAATATGATATGCTATAACATAGCATAGCAGGGTAGATTATGAAGTACTCAGTCCTTTTCATCGCATTAGTGCTCATCGCGGCATTTTTTGCCGGATGTACGCAACAACAGGCAACGGCTGCTCCGGGAGTTATCAAGGTCGGTGTCATCGCGTCACTGACCGGTCCTGCCAGCAATGTAGGCAAGAATATGTGGCAGTCGGCATCGACTGCGGCAGACGAGATCAATGCCCGGGGAGGTGTCTATGTCAAATCCCTGAACAAAAATCTGACTATCCAGCTTGTGCAGGGGGACGATGAATCCACCCAGCAGGGTGGACAGAAGGCTGCAAACAAGCTGATAACGGATGACAAAGTTGACATCCTCGTTGGCGGGTATTCGAGCGCGGTCACTTCTGCGTATGAACAGACCATTGCAGAGTATAAGGTGCCCTACATCGTAACCGGTGCATCAAGCCCCATCATCACCCACCGCACTGATATCGACACCAGTTGTGTCTTCCATCAGTGCCCGACAACCGACAGCTACGGAAAATATACCACCACCTTTATTGACCAGGTGGTAAGACCGGCAGTAAATAAAAAATATAATTTCCCGGCGGACCGACCTTTCAGACTTGCCCTGATATACCAGGATACCGCATTTGGCAAAGGAGTACAGTCGGCAGTCAATAACACCATCACCCAGAATAACCTGAATATCAATCTGGTATCCCAACAGAGTTTCAAGATGGGTGAGAGTGATTTCAGGACATCCCTCACGGCTATCAAAGCCGCAAAACCCGATGCCGTGTACATTGCGGCGTTCCCGAATGAGGGAGCTCCGCTCATTACTCAGGCACGGAGAGACATCGGGCTCAACACGATATTTCTTAACGTCGAGAATAATGATAACGCACAGTTCTACAAGGACCTAGGGCAATACGGCGAGGGATCCATCATCGAGAGCAGGTTCTCTCCTTATGTTGCACCGGTGGGAGCAGTTGCCAGTGCCCAGGCTGCCTTCAAGCAGAGCTACTTTGCAAAGTGGGGTTCATACCCTGATATGATGGGTGCGTCTACCTATGAAGGGGTGTACATCGGTGCAGAGGCTGTAAAGAACGCAGGTAACCTTAATAAGACAGACATTAAGAATGCGCTCGATAACCTCCAGATGCCTCAGATAGTAGAGCCGATGAAAAATACAACGATCTCGTTTTCCCCGGACTTCAGGGAATCATCCTTTGACCTCTGGATGGAACAACTGGCCTACAACAGCACCCTTGGCGAGACACGGCCTTTTATTGTCTGGCCGGATAACCTGAAGACAACTGAATTCGTACTTCCCGCCTGGTACAGCCCCGGGAGTGCGTAACTAACCATATCTCTTTTTATTCCTTACCGGTGGATAGATAATTAACAGAGCATGTACGACCTTGGGATCCTGTTGCAGATTGTGTTCTGGGGGCTGTATGCCGGTTGCATCTATATCCTGCTTGCAACCGGGCTCAACCTTATCTTCGGGGTCATGAAGATCGTCAACTTCGCCCACGGCGAATTTCTCATGATCGGTGCGTATATCACGGCAACCATTTTTCTGTTTACTGGTCTCAATCCGTACGCAATTATTATCTTATCCATGATGGCTCTGATCGTGATCGGCGCGATTGTTGAACGATTATGTTTTCGCCCCATCCTGGGCACAAGTAAACTCAACGAAATCTTCCTCTCCATCGGACTCATTTATATTTTCACCAATAGTGCTGCCATGATCTGGGGCGATGAATGGCAGAGCATCAAGAGCCCGTACGCAGGGATCACCATTACGGTCGGGCCACTCAACATCCCGCTTGATTATATTATTATCATAGTCACCACCGCGGTAATTCTCTGTGGGTTGTTCCTGTTTTTGAAAAAGACGAAGACCGGAAGGGAGATGCGGGCGACAAGCCAGAACCGGAAAGGGGCAATGCTTGTCGGAATTAATGTCGAGCGGATGGACATTTTGAGTTTCGGTATCGGATGTGCCCTTGCTGCCGCAGCGGGAACACTCTGGGTGGTAAGCGGGCAGGTGTTCAATCCCTACATGGGATCAATCCCCGCAGTGAAGGCCTTCGCCATCATCATTCTAGGCGGACTGGGGAGTATTCCCGGTGCGATTATAGGCGGTCTTATCTATGGAATCGCCGAGAATGGTGCTGCGTATTTCCTGGGAGGGGTCTGGAAGGATGCAATCTCGTTTATTATCCTGATTATCGTACTGGTCATTCGGCCAACCGGTCTCTTTGGGGAGTCAGGCGAGTGATTGGTGATGAACATTAAACGGGATGAGATCATCAGGTATGTAACCATTGCCGGAATTGCTCTTGCAGTCGTAGCACCGTTTCTTTTAACGAACCTGTACATTCTGAACCTTCTTTCCCTGATGTTGATCTTCATCATCTTTGCTTCAGCATGGAACCTGCTTGCCTATTCCGGACAGGGTTCTCTCGGTCACGCTGCATTCTTTGGCATCGGGGCATATGCTTCAACGGTTATCGCAGTAAAAAGCGGTATTTCCCCCTATATCACTATTTTTCTTGGTGCTGCAGTTGCAGCGGTAATCGGGATCCTCATAGGACTTACCTGTGTCCGGCTCAAGGAATGGTTCCTTGCCATGGTCACGTTCGGGTTTGCGATCATTGTCCAGACAATCGCGGTAAGTATACTCGCCCCGATCACTGGTGGGTGGGATGGGATAGCCTCTCCAAGGCTCCTGAGCCCGGACATTCCTGGCTATCAGCTGATTGAATATTACTCCATCCTGCTGATCACCATTGCATCTATCGTTGTGATCTGGTATATTCTGAAATCGCGGGTAGGTCTTGCATTTTCAGCAATCCGTGAAAACGAGATCGAGGCGCGTGCTGCAGGGGTTGATCCTGTGCGCTATCGCCTCCTTGCGTTTGGGTTAAGTGCGTACCTCTCCGGTGTAGCGGGAGCGCTTGAGATCGCTCATATCGGGTACATTACACCGGAAATATTCGGAGTCGATCTCTCATTCTGGCCGGTGACCTATGTGATCTTCGGCGGTCTTTGCACCCTTGCCGGCCCGGTGATTGGAACGATCGTTCTGACCGTTATATGGGAAGGGCTCAAAATGGCCGGTCTCACGTTCAGCCGGTACGTTATCGTCGGCGTACTCCTGATCCTCGTGATTATATTTTTGCCCAAAGGGCTTGTTGATCTTCCGGATAAGGTGTATAAATGGAGGAAGGATCATAAAAAATCCGGACCTGATCCGGAACCCCTGCAGGAATAATTTCTCCTGGGTATACTCTCAAAAAAAATCACCTATACCAGACTGGCGAATTTTTCCTGGGATGATAAAAAAACAAGAGCGTGGTGAGATCGAGGAGGGCAGAGTGCTTGTCTTCCCTGTTGCATTGTTATCAGATCGATACTAATCTATTACCCGTACGAGAGTTATCGCACTGTGGGGAGCCGAAGCGGCAGGGTGAAACGCTCGCAGGGTGAAGGTAAAAAAAATTCTCCAGAACTTCACCCTCCTTTTTCAAAGAAGGCAGTCTCCGTTTCATTTTTTTTAATCAGAAACCAAGATACGCTTTCTGGATATGCGGATCGTGCATGAGCTCTTTTGCCGGTCCTTCCTTTATTATCCTCCCGTTTTCAAGGACATAGCCACGATTGCACATATTGAGCGCATGCCGGACATTCTGCTCCAGAAGTAATACCGTGATCCCTTCCCGTCCCAGTTGCTCAAGGGATCTGAACACCTGGCCGACGAGGAGCGGAGATAACCCGGTTGAGGGCTCATCAAGGATGAGGAGTTTAGGATTGGACATCAGTGCCCGGCCGATAGTGAGCATCTGTTGTTCACCTCCGCTTAACGTGCCTGCCATCTGCCGCTCGCGTTCCTGGAGGATCGGAAAGAGCGAGTAGACATGCGTAAGACTTGCAGAATAGTCAGTCCGATCACTCGCACCCAGCATGAGGTTTTCAACCACCGGCATTTTTGGAAAGATCTCACGTTTTTCCGGTACAAGTGCAAGCCCTTTATTGAACAGATCATACGGGTGCATCCCAAAAATATTCTCTCCGAGAAACGTGATGGATCCGCTGGCTTTTTTGTTCAACCCCACAATGGTCTCCACGGTCGTGGTTTTCCCGGCGCCGTTGGGTCCGATGAGAGTCACCAGCTCACCTTTGTCGACATGAAGCGATAGATCCCAGACAACCTGGAGGTTGGCGTGAAAAACATTCAACCCCGTGACTGATAGCATAGGGCCAGGTGTCTCAGAATGCATGCATGTCACCAAGATAGGTATCGATCACTTTCTGGTTGTTTACGACTTCGTACGGCCGTCCTTCCGCTATCTTCTCTCCATGATCCAGCACAACAATCCGGTTCGACACGCCCATGATGACACTCATCACGTGTTCGATGATCAGGATGGAAACGCCATTGTCACGGATCCTCTTGATCAGCTCTACCGCCTCGTTGCTCTCCTTCGGGTTGAGTCCGGTGGTAAGCTCATCCAGCAGGAGCAGTTTTGGTTTCGAGGCAAGCGCCCGTGCAAGCTGCACCTTTTTTAATTCTACAACATTTAAATTTTTGATGACGGTTTCCCGTTTTTGTTCAGGAAAACTCACAAAATCGAGTATCTGAGCAGCTTCAATTTTTGCTTCCCCCATGCTGATATTACGTTGGTTGCCAAACAATGCACCAATCATCGTGCATTCAAGGGCGGTAAGTCCTGGAAAAGATTCTGCGATCTGGAACGTTTTTGCGATCCCTTTTTTGCAGATCTGGTGAGCCTTGAGTCCGGTGATCTCCTCGCCGCAGAAAGTGATCGTTCCCGCCGTGGGTACACTGATACCGGAGATCATGTTGAGAAGAGTGGTCTTTCCCGCGCCGTTCGGACCAACAAGACCGACGATCTCGTTATCTCCCAAAAAAAGATCCACGCCATTGACTGCACACAGGCCACCGATTTGTTTTGTCAGACCACTGAGAGTGAGCATGTATGACCCTGAAGTTTATCGTGCTAAAAATTGGTGAGGTGCCGTATTAAAGATAATCCCGCATCCGCGGTTCCAGAAACCGGGTTCAAATATGAAAAAGATCGTAGAAGATTATCTCTATCGGGGTATAAAAACAGAATAAATGTAAACCGGCTTTTCCAGAAATGACAGCAAAAAAATGAAGGACCGTGAGCCCCTCACCCCGACCTGGTTATAAAATTCGCTCCTGCTGCTCCACGATTCTGGTAACCAGCAGTTGGGAATCTCCGCTGGTACCGGTTTTTTCCGATGCTGAATATCCTATGAGGAGTATTCAATGATAAAAAACATGGGGTTGATTTCATGGGAAAATGATGGAAGATTGAATTACCGGTTAGTAAAGTCATGGATCTGGTACCCGGTGATGCTACGTCAGGATCGGTTCTTCCCTTCTATGATCAGGTTTCCGGTACGGGTGTGGCCTGCCAGAGGGAAATCTTCCAGAGTTTTCCGATCAACGAATATTGAGCAGTTACCGGGAAGGTCCCGATTTTTTTGACCTTTCCAAGGGTACTATCAACCGTGCATGTGTAGGTTATCACTGCGGTATCCTTCCCCGTCCGCCTGACATGAGGCGCCTTAATCGTAAAGGAGTGCAGCGAAAACAGGTTAAAAATCCGATTCAAAATATCTTCACGGGTGAAACGTCCAAAATTATTGATCTCAGTATAATCCGGTGCGAGGAGAGCATCAAGGGCACGGCGATCCTTTCGAAGCCACGCATCTGCCCGGGCATGCTCCCGGGCGAGAAGGATCTTCAGGAGTTGCTCCGTTGTATCAGAATCTGGCGGGGTTTCAGTCATGAGAATCTTTCATCCTCAAGCAGGAATTGTATTTTTCCTGTATATCAATTCGAGTCTGGCTAAAAGTATCCGTTCATTGCAAATCATGCAACCCGCTGCATTTCCGGACGAGAAAAACTATGTCGTAATAAAAAAACTATAAAGGAGGGGCATTCAATGGAACAATTTGTAAAAGCCTGAACACTCACAGGGCTTCACCCCTACCGGGCAGCCCCAAGAAAGTGCAATACTCTTAAAAAAAATAAAGGGATTACCAGGTATCTTACACATGAGGTTTAACGGGTATTTTGTTCTTTTGGCAGATGAAGAGTAAATGTGCTTCCGCTATTGAGGGTACTTTCAACCGTGATATCCCCGCCATGCATCTGCATGATCTTTTTTGTTATCGAGAGTGAGAGTCCGATACGATCGTACCTGCGGGACAGTTTTGCCGCATCTGCGAGTTGGAACGGTTCAAAAATTGACGAAAAAGAATTCTCGGAAATCCCTGCTCCATTATCCCGGACAGAAATGTGGTAATATCCGTCATTGATTCCCGAACGGTAAAAAATGGTGATTTCGCGGGGGGGTTGGGAGAAATTGATCGCATTTGAGAGAAGAGAATCAAAGACACTGATGAGCCGGTCCATATCCGCAGTGATAATCAGCGTATCAGGAATATCTATGGTTATTTCAGCTTGCGAGAAATACCCATTGGTATCCAGCACACTTTTAACCAGTGTTGAGAGGGGGAATCTCGAGTAGCTCAGAGTGAGTCTGCCACTTTCGAGTATTGAGTGATCAAGCATCTGGTTGATAATCTGGCGCTCCCGATTCACACTTACGAGGCAACGATCGAGAATCTTTTTTGTTTCTTCAGGGATGCCGAACCCCTCAGGGTCTTGGACGAGTAAGTTCAGGTAACCAAGTATTGGCTGGAGTGGTGTACGGAGCTCATGGGCAACAGTTATGATAATCCCCCGGCGCCTTTCGTTGTCAAGCTGGATTTTATCTTCGAAGCGCTGTTTTTCAGAAATGTCTACCAGATTAATCAGGAGTGCCGGCTCATTTTGAAGGATAATTGGTGTGGCAAAAAGTAAGGCCACCCGTATATCACCGGATTTTGTAATAAACCTGAATTCGCCCCGTTCTACTATCGGCGTAACACTCGTGCAGAGTTTCGTAAACCTGCTGAACTCTTCATGATCTGAGGGTTTAACAAAGGAGATGAGATCTTTTCCCGTAATTTCTTTTTCATTATACCCGGAAAAAAAGGAAAATGCCGGGTTTGTATAGAGGATAATCCCATTCCTGATTACCAGGATACTTGTTGGTGAACGTATGGTGAGTTGGCGGTATTCCATCAGCGCAGCACTCCGGAACAGGTCAATATATCAATTGTACTCCCTTGGTGGTGCATGGTATTCTGATATATCTGACTGTTTACCATATCCATATTATCTACGCCATTTGAATTTCTTGTTATTTTAAGATATATTCCTCTGAAAAATACCTGCGGAACATGAGAGCTTCCTGAGTAGTGTTTTTCAGAGATTTTTGCAGGTATTTCAAAATAGAGATCAGTGGGTTGAAATAACAGGGCGGGTAAAAACGGTACGCTATGCGCCCGTATGTCGTAGTCAACATTGCAATGAGCGCTGACGGCAAGATTTCCACTCGTGAACGCCGACAGGTCAGGATATCGGGTTCGCAGGACTTTACCCGGGTTGATCGGCTCAAAGCCGGGTGCGATGCGGTCATGGTCGGTATCGGCACTGTACTTGCCGATGACCCTTCGCTTACGGTAAAATCAGAGGAATGTCGAAAATATCGCAGAAAACAGGGGTGGGACGACCATCCTGTTCGCATAGTTGTAGACAGCTCATGCCGTATTCCTCCCGAAGCATCGATCCTGCATAAGGGTGAGGGTAAGCGGGTGGTTGCTGTATCCAAAAGGGCGGATGCCACGAAGATCTCCCTGCTTGAAAAAAAAGCAACGGTAATTGTAACGGGGGAGCATGAAGTAGATCTCCGCGCTCTCATGAACGAACTTGGAGCAATAGGGATACGTCGCGTTATGGTAGAAGGTGGCGGGACCCTTATTGCAGGATTGATTGATGCGGGCCTTGTGAACGAGATCTATACGTTCATTGGTAACATTATCATCGGAGGTAAGGATTCACCGACATTTACCGATGGGGAAGGGTTCGTCCTGGAATCGGCGTTTCCTCGTCTCATGCTTCTGGAAGCACGCAGGATCGAATCCGGTATCCTCTTACACTGGAAAGTTGAGAATCCTTGTTTGAACAGAGAATAATTATTAGAACCAGGTAACATTGGCGGCTCAGAAAATTGATGGGGAATTTTTTGAATTTTATTTTACCTGTAGTTCTTCTATTATCGGATTATCAAAACATATACTGGAGTCACTGCTCGGTAAATACATCTCCACCCTTTTTGTTTCGCTCTGCCCGGCGTTTACGAATAACGCTATCTTGGCATGTGCTGAATCCCCAAGTTTAACATGTGACCTGCCATCAATGTACGTATACCCGAAACTGAGGTCGGCGGAAATCATGTGGTCTGTGGATTCGGGATTTATGAACTTTACATACACGGAAACAACATTGCCATTCTTGTAATATTCAAGGATTTGTGCAGTCGGTCTCGCAGTCGGGTTTGGGAATTCCACATCCCTTTGTAACCGTTCACTGAAATCGATGGTCGTGTACGTTCCGAATTTAGTCGTGATATTTTCCTGCTCACATACCGAACTCACGCAGACCATGACCGTATGGTTTCCTTCGGAAACCATCAGGTACAGGGGTGTAGTGGGTTTTACCATCCCAACTGTTTCATTGTCAAGAACGACCGATAGGTTTGCAGGATATAAAATTCCGCTGATGGACACTCTCAGTGATCCTTTCAGCTCTGAGGTGCTATTTGCGGTGGCGTTTATTGTCTTGTTCAAACCGGTATCTGATGTATTGGAAAATGGGGTAACACTTGTTGCGGTCGTTGCGTTTATGGTATTCTTGTTAGTCATAGCTACACAACCGGCAGCCACTGTAAATCCGACAGCCATAAACAGGGTAAATGGCACAATAAGTTTCATGTGGGGTTCTATTACACGACGTATGATTATTATTAAATAATAGTATGTTGCAAGGCAACGAAGCCTTGCAGGTCTCATGGGGACTGCCAGAAGAAATCCCTAGGTACGTGAACAACAATTGAGGAATATAAAATATTCGACAATCTTTCTTACCTCCAACAGAATGTGAATATAATGTCGAAAAAAGGTTAATTTTTCCTGTATCTCTGGATAAGGAGCACGACCTCCGGGATACCTTTCCGATGATTATAGTTGCTGGCAGGAATGTTAAAAGGGAATCGGGAACTGGGTTTTTATCCTCATTTTGGTATTGATAGATAGATGGGGGGGCCGGAAATGTCCTTGATCTCCATCATTTTTTAGTGCGCATAAATGCCAAGCCTCATCACTCATCGCCAAAAACACTATCCTACGTATATTCCGATTATCGTTCTTGCTGCTGTTTTCGTGCTCATAGCCATCCGGCAGATTGGGAGATATAATCTCAAAATCTGGCAAATTATGCTTGGCGGAGCCATTGCAGTCCTCATCTCCGGGCAGATCTCCCTTCCCGATGCGCTTGAGGCGATCAATATCGAAGTCATGCTCTTTTTGTTTGGCATGTTCATCGTTGGCGAGGCAATGGTGGAAAGCGGATACCTGTCAACACTTTCCCATCGTTTTTTTTCCTATGCCCGCACTCCGGACCAGATGGTTTTTTTCATTCTTTTTGGGATAGGTTTCCTTTCAGCTCTTCTGATGAATGACACGCTCGCGATTATCGGGACACCCCTGGTGCTGGGACTAGCCACAAAATTCCGGATCTCACCAAAACTGATGCTCCTTTCTCTTGCGATAGCGATCACTACCGGCAGCGTGATGAGTCCAATCGGAAACCCACAGAATCTCCTTATTGCTGTTAATAGTGGGATGGATGCCCCCTTTGTGACTTTTAGTCAGTACCTTCTTTTCCCTTCGCTCATCAGTCTCGGTGTCGCGTTTGTCCTTCTCCGGTTTTACTTCCGCACGGATTTTTCAAACCGGGTCCTTGAACATGATCCAGTCCTGCCTGTCGATACAAAATTTTTCCTTCCGGTGAAATGTTCGCTGGCCATCGTCCTGATCCTGGCGGTTACAAATATCATTGCTTCCCTGTTCGGCGGGAAAATTCTCGTACCACTTCCGTTTATTGCCTTGTGTGCCGCGGTCCCTGTCATCCTTTTAAGTACAAACAGGGTGAAACTGCTGAAAAACATTGACTGGCTTACGCTTGTCTTCTTTGCCGCGATGTTTGTGCTGATAGAAAGTGTCTGGCAGACCGGGTTTTTCCAGTCATTTGTTAACCAAAGCATGATTACTTCCATCCCGATGATTCTTCTGACCAGTACAATAATCAGCCAGTTCATTTCCAATGTTCCCTTCGTAGCACTGTTCCAGCCGATTATCATGCAGACTGGTGGCACAACGGCACAGCTTATGGCACTTGGGGCGGGGAGTACAATAGCCGGTAACCTGACAATCCTTGGCGCCGCAAGCAATGTAATCATTATTCAGAATGCAGAAAAGCAGGGTGAAACCCTGACGTTCCTTGAGTTTGCCAAGGTGGGTATCCCGCTGACTCTTCTGCAGCTTGTGGTGTACTGGGTAGCGTTGATGCTCATGCCGTTTTAAAAATCATCGGAATTCCAAAAAAAAGATGAGCTGTTAAATTGATGAATCGAAGCCGGTACCAGGGCCGAGAGTTTTTCTTTGCGGGAGCTGTAGTGAAACATGTCCGAAAGACGCGCTTGTTTCATACAGAATCATACCCAAAAGAAAAATCAGGAATATAAATATCGTGCACCAACATCACAGATTGGAATGATCGTATGGCAGAATATAAACTTGAACATCCGGATACTCCCGACAAGAAGCGGGAAGAGCTGAAAGGTAAAGTCCTGCAGTTAAAGGATCTCGTGAACTATAACGAGGGCACGGTAGCAAGCCGGATGATTATCTCGCGCAAGGCGGGAAATATTACCATCTTCTCGTTTGACGAGAACGAGGGACTCTCCGAGCATACCGCACCATTCGATGCCATTGTCACTATTCTCGAAGGAGAATGTGAGGTGTGGGTATCCGGACAGACATACCCGATGAAAGAAGGAGACACGATCATCTTTCCTGCTAATGTCTCGCATGCCCTGTCTGCCATCACAAAGTTCAAGATGTCACTGACCATGATCAAGGAGTAAAAAAATGGGAGGAGATGACAAGAATGGATACTATTGCTCGATCTGCGGGGGAATTCCCCCGGACAAGATTACGACAAAGAGGATCCCGATTGAGGGTAAGGAGACGGGTATTGACCACCTGGACTGGATCTTTGACGAAGTAAAAAAGCTCACGCTAGTCGATGATACTGCTATCACTGAAGAGCTGCTTAAAAGGGTAAAAGAATTCAATTACGTACCCACGAAAAAGACCGATGTGTATGCCAAGGCGCTGCTTGCGGCGTATAAGAATCAGCGATTATGAGATATTTTAAAAATTTTTTTTGGGAACCTGATAAAGGGGTTTATCAACCATATTTTCATGAAAAAAAATTCAAAAAATTTCTTTTATTAGGGGCTACTCTATCATAATCGCTCTAAGTTCGGGGGTTGTACGTGAGGACTGACACTGTCCCCTCCTTTATCAAAAGTGCATTTATTTTAATATTGTCCTATTCCAGTGACTGACTTTTCTCTGAAGATTTATTAAAAACTCATCAACGATGCTCCTGGTGGCTTCGGCTTTAACCTCTGCCCTCGCCGTTGTGGCGACCCACACGGTGCGATAAACTTAATAATCGCATAATAAGATCCGAAAATCCATAATATCAAACAATGAAGCACGATTTCTGTCTTTTGATTGAGCAACCTAGATTTTTTATTTTTCGCGTGGACTATACTCTGATTTTATACCATCATAAAATATCTAACTGTTATTATCCCTTCTCCAGAATTATCCTGAGCGTTAAATTACGATGTACAAAAAAAATTTATTCATAATGTGGTTTGCTTTCCGGCATTGATACCCTTTTATCTATCCTGCACCCACGTTGGAGCATATATCCGGAAGATGGAGTTGTGCATGAAAATCATTGATGTTGCAAAAGTAGTGTCGGGACCGAACCCTCACCATGTGGATGCACGCAAGATATATGAGTCCCCGCATGCGATGGCAGTCATGATCACCCTCCAACCTGGTGAAGCATTAAAAAAACACATCACCCCGGTCGATGTATTTTTTTATGTGCTGGAAGGATCCGGCGTCATCGAAATTGGTGACGAAAAACAGACGGTTGGAAAAGATATGCTGGTTGAAAGTCCGGCAAAGATACCGCACCGCTGGAGCAATGTAAGCACATCGGTGTTCCGCGTCCTTGTTGTAAAAGTGCCAAAGCCTGCTGAGGAGACCCGGCTGCTCTGATCCGGCAGGAGAAAGATCAAGAGGGGTCCCATGACCGAACCGGAAAAAAAGAAAGCGGAAATAAAAATCTCGGGAATGCACTGCGCAACTTGTGCAATTACTGTCGAAGAGTCACTGGCGAATATCAAGGATGTTTCTACTGTCCAGGTGAATTTTGGCACTGATACTGCTCATGTCGAGTTTGATCCCACAAAAGTCTCACTCGCTGAACTGGAAAAAGCAGTGAAGGATGCAGGGTATGACGTCGTGAACCGTGAAGTCACTCTCAAAATAGGAGGTATGGTTTGCGCCACCTGTGTTCAGACAATCGAAGCAGCGTTACGGGCACTCCCCGGCACTATCTCGGCCAATGTGAATCTCGGAACTGAAAAGGCCTATGTCACGTATAATCCTTCAGTTACAGCAATCCCGGATATGAAAAAAGCCATCGAAGATGCGGGTTACCAGTATCTCGGAATTGCGGGAGAGGTAAGTGAGGAAGCCGAGAAGATTGCCCGGGAAAAAGATCTCCATGATAAATTCCTCCGGTTTTCAGTCGGATTTGCCGTAAGTATCCCGCTCCTGCTCGCGATGTGGGTCCCCCTCCCGATTTCCATGCAGACCCTTGCCTACGTGATGCTGGTTATTTCGACCCCGGTTTTTTTTTATGTGGCGCACCCCATCTTCCGTGCCGCCTCCATGGCTCTGCGCAACCGTTCCCTTAACATGGACGTGATGTATGCGATGGGTACCGGTGTTGCCTATGTTGCAAGTGTCATGGGTACGTTTGGCATCATCCTGACCAACGAGTTCATGTTCTATGATACTGCGATCATGCTTGCCTCATTCCTGATGCTCGGGCGTTACCTGGAGGCACGGGCAAAAGGGAGAACTTCAGAAGCTATCAGGAAACTTGCCGGACTCCGGGCAAAGACTGCCTTACTTATCCGCGATGGGAAGGAAGAGGAAATTCCCATAGACGATGTGGTTTCCGGGGATATTGTCGTGGTGAAACCCGGCAGTAAGGTCCCGGTGGATGGGGAAGTCGTGGCGGGCGCGAGTTATGTCGATGAATCCATGATCACCGGTGAACCGATCCCACCCCTCAAAACCAAAGGAAGCCGGGTTGTTGGAGGGACGATCAATACCAACAGTGTGCTTTCGGTGAAAGCTACAAAAGTAGGCAGGGAAACAGTCCTCGCCCAGATCATCCAGCTCGTCGAGGATGCACAGGGCTCAAAACCTCCGGTGCAGCGTATAGCTGATACTGCCGTGACCTATTTTATCCCGGTGATTATTGCCATCGCCGTAACAGCATTTATCGTGTGGTTCTTCATCTTCCCGGTTCCGCCGGATCCGCTCCTCTTTGCCATGACTGCTTTAATTTCGGTCCTGGTAGTCGCGTGCCCCTGTGCGCTGGGTCTCGCAACACCTACTGCCGTGACGGTTGGTATTGGCCGTGGCGCTGAGCTAGGCATCCTGATTAAAAATGGTGAATCCCTTGAGGTTGCCGAAAAAATTACTACCGTCGTTTTTGATAAGACCGGTACACTGACGAAAGGAAAACCTGAAGTGACTGATATCATTCCGGTAGGAATATCTGAACAGACTCTCCTTGGGCTTGCTGCGAGCGTCGAGAAGAACTCGCAGCACCCACTTGCTCAGGCAGTTGTACGAAAAGCCGGGAGCATGGGAATTGTCATAGAACAGGCTGAACACTTTGATACCTATGGTGGTAAGGGCGTCACAGCAACAGTGCTCGGGGAAACAATCCTGGTAGGAAACCGTATCCTCATGGGGGAAAAAGGGGTTGTGATCCCGGCCGAGGTTGAGGTACGAATCGCTGCTCTTGAGCATGATGGTAAAACGGCGATTCTTATCGCAGCAGGCAACCGCATGGCAGGTGTGATTGGCATTGCGGACACTCTCAAGGAGACAAGCAGGGAATCTGTACGGCAGCTCAAGGCAATGGGAATTCATGTTGTTATGATTACCGGCGACAACAAACGTACCGCCGATGCCATCGCCCGCCAGATCGGGATTGAGCGTGTGGTCGCAGAAGTGCTCCCGCAGGATAAGGCCTCAGAAGTCAAGACACTCCAGGAAAAAGGCGAGATCGTGGCATTCGTGGGAGACGGGATCAATGATGCTCCCGCTCTCGCTCAGGCGGACGTGGGGATCGCCATTGGCAGCGGCACGGATGTAGCGATCGAAAGCGGTGATGTGGTCCTGATCAAGGATGATTTGCTTGATTCGGTTGCAGCGATCCAGCTCTCAAAAAAAGTGATGGGACGGATCAAGGGGAACATTTTCTGGGCGTTTGCATATAACGCTGCACTCATCCCGGTTGCGGCGGGTATGCTCTACCCGTTCTACGGTTTTGTATTCAAACCGGAACTTGCAGCTCTTGCAATGGCGCTCAGCTCCGTGACAGTTGTCAGCCTCTCTCTGTTGCTCAAAAAGTATATACCCGAAGCAAAGAAAGGGAGATAACAAAGGTGATACCATGGCGATTGACCCTATCTGCAAGATGACAGTTGATGAAAAAACAGCAAAGTTTACGAGTGAATACAAGGGTAAAAAGTATTATTTCTGTGCTCCCGGCTGCAAAAAGAAATTTGACACAGACCCCGAAAAGTTCAGCAAATGAACCGGGCAGGCTAATCCGCGCAATCGGATATTCCGTTCCATTCTTTCCTCTTTTAGCATGTTTTTCAGAGAATGTTGATATACGTTTACGAATCACCTTATTTCATTGGTAAAAATTACGATACTAGCAAAACAGTATGAGGTGAAAAATTGTCTTTTTTTGTCAGCAATCCGGAACTCTACACCTGGATAATTCTGCCGATCCTGATATTTCTCGCCCGGATATGCGATGTGAGCATGGAAACAATCCGTGTTATCTATATTGCCAAGGGTATCAAGTATCTCGCTCCGATCATCGCATTCTTTGAAATTGTCATCTGGCTTCTTGCTATTGAAGTCGTCATGAAGGATCTTTCCAATATAGCTAACTTTCTGGCCTTTGCCTTCGGGTTCGCAATGGGTACCTATGTCGGGCTCGTGATTGAGGAGAAGATCTCTATCGGGATGGTGATCCTGCGAATCGTCACAACAGAAGATTCCACTGACGAGATCGTCAAGTACATGCAGTCGGAAAATTATGGAATTACAACGGTTGATGCCACAGGTTCACGGGGAAATGTCAAGATGATCATGTCCCTTGTCAACCGCGTGGATGTCCCCCGTATCACGGCACACATTCAAACAACGAATCCCCATGCATTCTATTCCCTTGAGGATGTACGATATGTGAACGAAGGAGTCTTCCGCCCAAAAAAGCCCAATGCTATCACCGGTCTGTTTCATTCGTTTATACGACCCCGGAAGAAAAAATAAGGTCTCAATAACCAGCGAATAATTGCTTTTACGAAAGAATTAATAAACGATAAACCAATTATCGAATAAACAGAGGTATAAAAAAATGATTTCCAAAACCATAGAGCAGGCGCTCAACAAGCAGGTTAACCGTGAGTTCTATTCGGCTTACCTTTACCTTGCAATGTCTTCGTATTTTGAATCCGTCAACATGAAGGGATTCGCCCACTGGATGAAAATACAGGCAAAAGAAGAGCAGATGCATGCATTAAAGATCTACGACTATATTATTGCACGAACGGGAAAAGTCAGTCTTCTTGACATCGAAGCACCCAAAGCAAAGTGGTCCTCTGCCGGCAAAGTGTTTGAAGAAGTGTATGCCCATGAGCAGAAGGTCACCGCAATGATCAGCGGGCTTGTTGACCTTGCAATCAAGGAAAAAGACCACGCAAGCTTTGAGATGCTCCAGTGGTTTGTCAAAGAACAGGTCGAAGAAGAAGAGCATTCAAATGCAATTCTCGGTCAGATCATGTGCGTTGGGGATGTGCCCGGCCATCTCTTCTGTCTTGATCACCAGCTGGGAAAGCGGGAATAAATCCCAATCTTTTTATTTTTTTGCAGCGTTATCACCGTTAGGTTACCGTATGCTTTCAATCCTAGTCATTGATGACCAGAAATCACTGCTTGAGGTTATACGCCCTTTACTTGAACGTTTTGGCAACATGAATGTAAAGACAGCAGTTTCGGCACAGGAAGCACTGGATCTCCTGATGAGCAACACATACGATGCGATGGTTGTCGATTACGATCTGCCGGATATCAATGGCATCGAATTTTTAAAGATAATCCGGGCAAAAGGGAATACAACCCCCTTGATCATTTATACCGGCGTTGGCCGGGAATATGCCGCTATCGAAGCGCTCAATTACGGTGCAGATTTTTTCTTAAAAAAAGGTGATGATGTCCAGGATCAGCTTCTCGATATGGTGCATATGATCCGTCAGGCAGTTGACCGGAGAAACATGGGAAGGGGACCAGGCACTACCCAGAAGATCCTTTCAGATGCGTTCAACTTTTTTCACCAGCCCGCATTCGTCATTGATCGTGAAGGTACTGTTATCGTATGGAACAAGGGAATGGCAGCAATGACAGGAGTCAGAGAGGGGGACATGCTTGGCAAGGGAGATTGGGAATATTCGATTCCTTTTTTTGGGCACAGATCTCCGATGCTCAGCGATCTCGTCTTTCAGGATGATGCTACGCTCCTTGAAAATCACTACACCATTATTGAAAAAGAGAAGGGGACCATCACTGCCTGGACCAAAGCGACACCGGAAGAGGGACGCCAGACCGTTTTATGGATGAAGTCCACTGCACTGTATGACAGCAAGGGTATTTTCATCGGCGTAATGGGAAGAGTAAGAGATGTTACAGAAGAGATGGGAGCTGAACTTGTAACTCAACCTGAACAAGCCGCAGAGATTTCAGGTAAGCCTTTTCCATCCAAGGCAGGTATGTTTGATAAGATACTGGGAAAGGCAAAAACCAACTACAGGAAGGGCATGAGGCTCTCCTTCTGGGAAGGGAAGTATGCTGAGGCGATCCCGTATTTTGACAAGGCGATTGAGATCGATCCCTCGCATGCGTATGTCTGGCACGACCGGGGTGTATGTTATCGGGTATTAGGAAAAGATGCAGAAGCACTTCGGAATTTTGACAGGGCTGTTGAGCTCGAACCAGATAATGAAGAGTTCATGTTTTCCCGTGCAGAGATGCTTAAAACGATCGGCATACTTCGACAACGACAGGATCTCCTTGAGTCAGCGGTTCAGATCCTCAATCGCGTGGTGGAGAAGAACCCGAACCATGCAGAGGCATGGAACTGTCTTGGAATCTGTTCCAAGGAACTAGGAAAAGAACTATTGTCACGCCAGTATTTTGACAAGTCCAGGGAATTAATCAAGCAGGGTAAGAACAGGAAAAAAACCCGTTCCTTTGAATTCCTTGGCTGAACGCTCAACGATAGATTTTACACATATCCAACAAATATCCTCTTTTTAACTAAAGGAGGTACTATGAAAAGTGCAGTCTATTTTGCAAGCATGCGGGCGGGTTCCGATCAGGAGAGCACTACAGTAAAAATACAGCGGCTCTTTGACCGCGCCGGGTTTTCAGATATTATCACCCCCCAGGATAAAACCGCTGTCAAACTTCATTTTGGTGAGCGGGGGAATGATGGGTATATCAGTCCGGTCTATGTGCGTCAGGTTGTGGATAAAATCAAAGCGTGCGGTAGTCTGCCTTTTCTGACCGATACCAACACTCTCTATCAGGGAAGCCGTTCGAATGCAGTGGATCATATCACGACTGCTGTTCTCCATGGGTTTGATTTTGCGGTAACCGGAGCACCTATAATCATTGCAGACGGGCTTTTTGGAAAAAATGTGGCACAGGTAAAAATTGAAAAGAAACATTTTGAAACAGTTACGATCGCAGGAGACATTGCCCTGTCAGACAGTATGATCGTCATGAGTCATTTTAAGGGCCATATCGTGTCAGGATTCGGTGGTGCCCTGAAAAATCTTGCCATGGGCTGCGCACCTCCCGAAGGGAAACGGGCACAGCACAATGCCCGCCCATTCACCATTGCTGACCGGTGCTCCGGATGCGGGACATGTGCTGACGTCTGTCCGAAAACAGCAATCATGATTGAACAAAAGAAATCCGTGATTGACCGGGATACGTGCATCGGATGTTTTGAATGTATGCATGTCTGTCCGGAACATGCGATAGATATTGACTGGGAAACCGAGATTCCGGTATTTATGGAACGGATGGTTGAGTATGCCTACGGTGTGGCAAAGGCAAAAAAAGGGAAAGTGGGGTACATGAACTTCCTCATCCGCATCACACCGGATTGTGACTGCTTCCCGTTCAGTGACACCCCAATCGTTGCGGATATCGGTATTCTCGCATCAAAGGACCCTGTGGCTATCGATGCAGCAAGTTATGATCTCGTAAACCTGCAGAGCGGGTTTACCGATTCGCTCCTCATTGCTAACCATCATCAGGGTCAGGATAAGTTTAAAGGCGTTCACGCACAGACGGATGGATATCGTCAGGTAAAGTATGCAGAAGAGATCGGGATGGGAAGTTGTGCCTACGATTTAATTGCCATTTGAGTATCTGCGTCATTTTTTTTCCTTCCTGGATTTTTTAGGAAATAATTTTTTGTAGGCAGTCAAGTACTTATTACCTTAATGTTGTAACATCTTTGATATATGAGACACGATGCATATCAGAATCCCATCATTTTGTATCTGAATACTAGCGGATTCAGAAATGCAGGAAGGAATATATGAATCTGCGGCAACCAAATGCGAATGAGGCAACAGGAACGGTGAACCGGTCGAGGAGTGTCTCTCCGATGTCCGGGATCTGTACCCGCTGTATGGACGGATGTAAGGGTAGTTGCGAAAGCTGGTTGTCGTCATTTCGTGGCAGGGAAGTGTTATATGCCGGTCCTTTTGGTGAGATCACGGCAGGTGCTGATAAAAATTACCCCCTGGATTATTCACACCTGAATATTCAGGGTTACGCAGCCGGGGCAAAAGGGCTACCTGCGGGAACCGAAATCAGTTCCGATACTGCAATTTTTACCCATGTCAATACCGAGACTGAGTATGGATGGGACAGGAAAGTAAAAATGCGTATCCCCATTTTTACCGGTGCACTCGGATCAACCGAGATCGCCCGGACAAACTGGGAACACGTCGCCATTGGTGCTGCAATTTCCGGTATTACCTGCGTCTGTGGAGAAAATGTTTGTGGTGTGGATCCGGACCTCGTGCTGGATGACCAAGGAAAAGTCCAGCGATCACCGGAAATGGATCGACGGATTGAACTTTATAACAGATTTGCTGAAGGCTACGGTGAGATGCTCGTCCAGTTAAACGTAGAGGATTCCCGTATTGGAACTGCGGAATATGTGTCAAGTAAGCACAACCTTGATACTATCGAACTAAAATGGGGGCAGGGGGCAAAAAGCATTGGAGGAGAGGTCAAGGTATCCTCTTTAGAGAGAGCATTGGAGTTAAAAAAGCGTGGGTACCTGGTCCTGCCTGACCCAACATTACCCATGAATGCAAATGCGTATAAATCCGGCGCCATCAAGGAGTTCGAACGCCACTCCCGTCTCGGATTCATAACAAAAGAGGGTTTTTTGGAACAAACAGACAGGCTCCGCGAGATGGGGTTCAAACGAATAACGGTAAAAACCGGGGCTTATTCCGCAGTTGAACTTGCCATGGCAATTCGCTTCAGCTCAGAAGCAAGGATCGATCTCCTTACCATTGACGGGGCTTCCGGAGGAACAGGTATGAGCCCGTGGCCAATGATGAATGAATGGGGTATTCCCACATTCTACCTCGAAGCGCTCGCATACGATTTCTGTAAGCGCCTGAAACAGAAAGGGATGCGGATCCCAGATATTGCGATTGCCGGAGGTTTTTCTGATGAACCGAATGTGTTTAAAGCAATAGCAATGGGAAGCCCATATGTAAAAGCGGTCTGTATGGGCAGGGGTTTGATGATCCCCGCAATGGTAGGTAAACATATTGGAAAATGGGTAAAAACAGGGGAACTCCCCAAGACTGTATCAAAATATGGCACTCAAATTGAAGAAATCTTTGTATCCTATGAAGAACTTAAACAGAGATACGGTGAACGGTTAAAGGAAATCCCGACGGGAGCAATCGGGGTGTATACCTATGCCCAGAAGTTCAAAACCGGTCTTCAGCAGCTTATGGCGGGAAGCAGGAATTTTGCAATGACTGCAATTTCACGCAAGGATATCATGGCGCTTACTGAGGAAGCCGCAGAAGTTTCCGGCATACCGTATGTAATGGATGCGTATCACCAAGAAGCCCTTGGGATTTTACTCGATTAATGAGCTGCATTTTCCATAAGATATAGGATCATTTAAAATTTTTGAACCTTTTTGTTCAATAATTTGTTGTTATTTTTTTGCCGGTTCTATTATTGAAAATGCCTCAAGTACCTGGTGAGTAATCCGCGTTCCAAGACTTGGCTCAATGGCTTCAAGCCAGAGGAAAAATCCTACTCTTGAAGGGGTTGGCCTTTCAAATTTGAAATGTCCATCCTTTGCCTGGATCATCTTATGATACTCTTTTTTCTGCCGGTATCTGAGATAGATAATCAACTCGTTCCCAGGGAGATCAGTAGCAATAATTGCCTTTGAATAATACTTGGAAAAATCCTCAAATTCAACCTTCCTGCCTTTTACTGTCAAACCGTAGTTATCACACAGCAATTTGACAGACTGCGGGAACAATCCGCCATAGAGAACCTTTTTTACGAGCTGCCCAGTCCCGGTGGTTATCTTAGGAATTTTTCGTTCGCCCCCCTTTGTAATCTCCCTGAAGATCTGTGTGCGCACTTCGTCATGGAAACGTTTATAGTCAAACCTATTCTTCAGGAGAATATCTGTTGCTGAGATAAGTTTTTTATGATTTTCTGGTTTGTTATAGAGGATTCGGGGTCGGTAGTGCTTTACAAGCGACTTAATCTGTTCGCAGGAGCTGGTGTGAATTATCGCATTTGTCCGGTCCTTTGCAAGTCTTTTTACAACGGAGTAGTTGGAGAGATCAAATGACGAGATTAAAAGGAACGGTGTAGTTTTCTGATCGCACAGGTAACCAAGCAATTTTTTCTTATAGGCAATCTCCTGTTCAAACTCTTTTAAGTCCGAAGGAGATGTAACAACCTCTGCAAAAGCGATACGACTGTCTGCATCAACAAGCACCATATCAAACTCAGCAAGATCCTGTCCGTTTCCCCTTACCGTTATGTCGCCATACTTTGAATAAAAGATACCATTCTGCCCGAGGTGAACATCCTCACGTTTTCGTGGTGCATCTGCCCCTTTCATTGCGAGAAACCTGATGGTATCTGATTTCTTTGCGATCTCCAGAAACATTTCATAGACAATCGCCTCAAACCACCTGCCTTCGGCAGTTCTCATCGGCTCAATGTCCGGAGAGAAAAGTTTTTTGCGCTCAATCTGATTCATATGCCGCGTAGCATTGAGAGCAATTGCTGCGGTTGGTTTAAAATTTTTAAAATTGGAATTCAGCCATGGGATCATGAATGCAACATAAATCTATACATTAATAGTAGATAACAATCTGTTTTATCCGGTAATTTTTGTTTAAGAATCATATAACCAAAGAATTAAATATTGAGGAAATATACTTCCTCCGTGTTTGAGATAAATGCAGGAAAAATGTCCGTGGTTTGAAACAAATATGCAAACTGAGGCTAATAAAAATGGAATCGCACGTGTGGATGACCATCCGTTGGATGAAATTCCATTGGAAATTGAAATACTTTTTAACCATCTCTATGAGTACAGGAAATCTCTGATAGGTTCATCGCATTATTTCATAAAAGTGGAAAAGGGGTGCATTTCCTTGTGCAGAATGATATATGCCGGTGGTAAAATGTATTTTTCTGAAATTGTCAATCATCGCGAATATGGTATATCGGATATAGAAATAGAAGAAGCAGTCACCATTAACTGTCAGAATTTATGCCTTGACGATCATTATCGTATCTCGCCGCACATTGAAAAAAAATTGCGCGCACTTCTCGATTTCTCATAATATAAAACAACTATCCTGATTATATATGTAAATTTCAATCAAAAATAAATTCATTAATAATTTTGAAAGAATCGATTTCCTGATATTTTCTTTATGAAATATTTTAATTACCAGTAAGGTTTTTAATATGATTATCTTATTTGTAAAAAACTATAAATAGAAAAGAAGATTATTTCCTTCATAATCTCAGCTATATATACACTTATATAGCGGGGAAGGAGAAAAACGGGGGATTTGAGGGATGTCAAAAGCAAAACACATAAATGGCATTGAACCTGTGCCGTGTTATATCATGCCGGATCGATCTGCACCTGAATACGAACTCATTATAGAACAACTGCAGAACAGTGGCAATTCACCGATTGGTTCATCATATTATTATATCATAGCGAATGATAACCGGCGCTCCCTGTGCAGGATTATTCACGGGAGTGGCACAGTTTTCTTCCATGAAGTCATTGATCATGAAAAGTATTCAATATCCGATAGCGACATTGACGAGGTTGTGAAACCCGAAAGGGAGATATCCTCATTACCAGGACATTATCAGGTCTCACCGGATATCGAAACGAAATTACGTGCATTGAAAAACATCCAATAAAATTTTTTAAAACACCTGCATGAGATTTTTTTACATGAGTTATCAATTCAAATCCGTTCCTGATCAAAACTAAAAAAATGCGGGAATAAAAATGGTGTTTCATTCAGGATAGTGCCAGGGTACCGTGTTCTTCGGGTCCTATCCGTATGGCACCGGATGCCGGACAAATAAAAATTTTCCTGTCCCCGTGATGGATTCATAAAAAAAAGGAAAATAAAAAAGACTGCGCGCTTTTACAGGGTGGTATGAATCCGGAAGACTTTCACCGTTCCATCTCGCCGGTCCTGACCCTGATGGCAGTATCGACCGGCAAAACAAAAATTTTGCCATCGCCGATCTGACCGGTTTTGGCAGCACCGATGATTGTTGTGATCACTTCGTCCACCTCTTTATCCCGAATGACAATCTCTATCTGGATTTTTGGAAGCATGTCCACAACCATCGGCTTTCCCCTGTACTCAAGGATAATACCTTTCTGTTCTCCCCGTCCCTGGACTTCCGTTACAGTCATTCCGGTAACTCCTTTTTCTTCTAATGCTTTTTTTACCATCTCGAACCGTTCCGGTTTGATAATTGCTTTTATCATTTTCATGATAATTCCCTTACACCCGTTCGCCATGCTGTGAAATGTCCATTCCCACATACTCTTCATTCGCTGTTACCCGTAGTCCCATGGTACGGTCAACGATTTGTGCCAGTATATAGGTAACGACAAAAGAAAAGACAAGGGCGGCCAGTGCGGCAAAATCATTAATCAGAAACTGCTGAACATTGCCTTCGAACAGGCCTGAGATTCCGCAAATTGCCACTGCTGCGAATGCGCCGGTCGCGATAGTCCCCCAGAGACCCCCCATACCATGGATTGCCCATGCGTCCAGGCTCTCATCAAGTCCTTTCCGGATCCGGAATAACATTGCCCCATAACAGATCAGGCCGGCAACAGCACCAATCAGTATTGAAACCATCGGTGTAACAAATCCGGCTGCAGGAGTAATTGCAACCATACCGGCAATCGCCCCACTCACCATACCAAGTGAGCTTGGTTTTCCGTGATACCAGCTGGCACCCATCCACGCGATTGTACCTGCTGCTGCCGCGGCATTTGTATTCACGAATGCTATGACCGTACTTCCATTCACGGCCAGTGCACTACCCGCATTGAACCCAAACCAGCCGAACCATAGCAGGGCCGCCCCGATTAGTGCCAGGGGAATATTATACGGTTCCATAGAATATTTTCCAAACCCGGCCCGACTTTTTATCACTAAGGCGATAGCAAGTGCGGAGAATCCTGAGCAGATCTCTACAACGGTACCCCCTGCAAAATCCAGAACTCCCATCGTCTGCGCCCAGCCTCCTCCCCACACCCAGTGAGCAAGCGGGCAGTACACAAATGCAGTCCAGAGAAGCATGAATACAAGAAATGAAGATAGCTTAATGCGTTCTGCCACGCCAGACGTTATGATAGTTAAGGTTACTGCGGCAAAAAAAAGCTCGAAGATCATAAACACCAAGGGGGAGTACCCTTTCTCACCGGGATTCATTCCAACTCCCTGAAGGAAGGCATAATCGATGTTTCCTATAAATCCGCCGATATCCGGGCCAAAAGCAAGCGAGTACCCTATCACCATCCAGAAAATACTGACAACTGCGAGCACGACAAAAGAAAGCGCGATCATCGAAATGGTATTCTTCCTGCGAACAAGTCCTGCATAGAAAAGCCCCACGCCCGGTACCATCAGCATCACGAGCGCTGCAGACACCATTAGCCAGATTGTAACACTGGTATCCAAAGCCATGTTTTTCACCTTTGATAGTTTTTTGTATACTGGCGACTACTCTCTATCCGGAAGCTATTCGATATTTTTGGAAGTTTGAGGTGTTAGAGGGATGATACCATATTGATTGTACTTTATTGAGTCCAACCAGCGGTCATCCCATCCTGTACACTTATTTTTCCGTAGAGAGAAGATCGGCAGTCAGTTACCGGATTACAAGTCCGAACCTTTTCCGATAAAAAATTAAAAAATTATTTGATTAGTATGTGGCCAGATACCTATCAAGTTCCCACGGATGAACCGCGAGTCGGAATGCATCGGTCTCTACTTCCGCAATACGTGCGAGATTCTCGACAATGTGGTCGCCCAGTGCGTCGCAGAGCACCTTGTCCTTTATAAGGTGTTCCTGGGACTCTGCAAGGCTTCCGGGCAGCATCTCAATCTTCATCTTCTTGCGTTCCTTCTCGCTCAGGTGGTAGATGTTGACATCCGTGCTTTCCGGTGGCATAATCTTGTTCTTAACCCCGTCAAGTCCTGCCGCAAGCATGCAGGCGAATGTGAGATACGGGTTGCACATCGGGTCAGGGCTCCGGAATTCCGTTCGGGTACCATTACCCCTTGCAGCTGGGACCCGGATAAGGGCAGAACGGTTGGTGGTGCTCCATGAGATGTAACACGGAGCTTCGTAGCCGGGGACGAGACGCTTGTACGAGTTGATGGTCGGGTTTGCGACCCGGGTGATCGCCTTAGCATGTTTCAGGAGACCCCCAATATAATAGAGGGCGGTCTGGCTGAGTCCTTTATTCGAATCAGCATCGAAGAACGCATTCTTGCCTCCTTTCGAGAGGGAACAGTGTGTATGCATGCCACTTCCGTTGATGCCGGCAACAGGTTTTGCCATAAAAGATGCGTGGAGCCCATACTTCAGGGCGATTGCTTTTGTCGCGAACTTCTGGGTGATAACCCGGTCAGCGGTAGTCACGGCATCGGTGTACTTGAAGTTGATCTCGTGCTGGCTTGAAGCGACCTCGTGGTGTGACATCTCGATCTCAAAGCCCATCTGGGTCAGCGAGAGCACAATCTCTCTTCTGACATTCTCAGAAGCGTCATTCGGCGCGAGATCAAAATACGCTCCGGTGTCTGAGAACTGCGTCGTCGGTTTTCCATCGACAAGGTTGAACAGGAAAAATTCGAGTTCGGGGCCAGTGTTTAAAGTGTAGCCCATTTTTGCCGCTTCTGCCATAGTCTTTTTGAGAGCATACCGCGGATCGCCTTCAAACGGCTTGTTACCGTACGTGTAAACATCGCAGACAAACCGTGCAACCTTCCCTTCTGACGGTCTCCATGGCAAAACCGCATACGACGCCGGGTCCGCCTTCAGCAGCATGTCGGACTCTTCGATCCGGGTAAAGCCGTCGATGGAGGATCCATCGAACCAAGTACCATCGGTTAGTGACTTTTCTGCCTGCGCTACTGGTATAGCGGCATTCTTGGGCATGCCCAGCACATCAGTAAACTGGAGCCGGATGAATTTTACATCATCAGCCTCAATTTTCTTGAGCAACTTGGATATATCTGCTGACATTATGGAAAAATGGTTCCACCCAATCACATTTATATTTTCTGAACTAACTTCAATGAAGAATGCTCACATTCAATTTCGATTACGTTTTAGTACTATAGAACATCCCAATTTGTGATACTATGTGTGGTATAATTGGTGTCATCGATAAACGCCGTCAGTGCATGGACGGCTCGAATATAAGAAACTCGTTAGCTATGATGGATGAGCGTGGAAATGGCGAAGGGGCCGGGTATGTGGCCTATGGGATTTACCCGGACTTTGCAGATGTTTACGCTCTTCACGTTTTTTTTAACGATGTCAATCAAAATAAGCCGGCACTTGATAGATTGCTTGAAAAATGGGGAACCATTGTCCACGATGAAGAGATCCCGACCTTTGCTTCAAAAATCAAAAAGGTGCATACACCCTGGCGGTATTTTTTCAAGCCAGACCCGAAGATGGCACCGGAAAAGAATACTCCTGCTGATGACATTATCATGCACATCGTCATGAGCATAAATACAGCTCAAAATGGTACCCTCATTTTCTCTTCCGGTAAGAACCTCGGGGTATTCAAAGCATCAGGCTGGCCAGAGGAAGTGGCCGATCTTTACCGTATCCAGGATTACAAGGGTTACATCTGGCTCGCCCATAACCGCTACCCTACCAACACAGCGGGCTGGTGGGGTGGTGCACACCCGTTCAACCTTCTCGCGTGGAGTGTGGTCCACAACGGAGAAATCACGTCGTACGGTACCAACCAGCGATATATCGAGAGTTACGGATATAAATGCACGATGTATACTGACACAGAAGTCGTGGCATATCTTGTGGATTTGCTTGTCAGAAAACATGGGCTCTCAGAAAAGATGGCAGTGCGGGCACTTGCTCCCCCCTTCTGGGATGAGATCGACAGGATGCCGGCAAAAGATCAGGAACTCAACCGAGCAATCAGGTTGACTTATGGTCCGGCACTCATGAACGGCCCGTTTGCGATTTGTATTGCAAACGAACACATGCTTGTCGGATTTACAGACCGGATCAAACTGCGCCCCCTGGTATCTGGTGAGCACGGCGACCGGCTCTTTATCTCAAGTGAAGAAGCAGCAATCCGTCGTATCGAGCCGAATATCAAAGATGTCCACATGCCGAAAGCCGGAGAACCGGTTATCGGGAGGGTTATCGCGTGAGTATAGGCAGCATCCCGCTCCGGTTCAAGGTGGAGATCGATCCCGAACAGTGCATGCTCTGTGGACGGTGCGTTGAGAACTGTTCGTACGGCGTTTACCGGATGGAGGGAGATAAGATCCGTATCAATTCACGTAACTGCGTTGCCTGCCACCGTTGTACTGCGTTCTGTCCCCGCGATGCCATCAGCATTTACGAAAAACCCACTGATTACCGGAGCCACCCGGTCTGGACACGCGAGATCCGTGAAGCCGTCTTCAACCAGGCAAAAACCGGCAAGATAATCCTCGCCGGTATGGGAAATGCCCTTCCCTACCCCATGATCTTCGACCGTCTCCTCCTCGATGCATGCCAGGTTACTAACCCGAGCATCGATCCTCTCAGGGAACCGATGGAACTGCGCACTTATCTGGGGAAAAAACCGCGCGCGTTGTCTGTCAGGGAGCATCCCAATGGGGAGGTCGAGCTCCTGACAAAGCTCACACCAAACCTCCAGATCGAGACTCCGATCATGATCGGGCATATGAGCTACGGAGCGATCAGCCTTCCCGCACAGCAGGCACTTGCTAAGGCAGTAAGCCGTATCGGCACCTTCATGGGGACCGGTGAAGGCGGACTTCACGAATCGCTCTATCCCTACCAGAAACACATAATCGTTCAGGTCGCATCGGGGCGTTTCGGTGTTGATATCAATTATCTCGAGCGGGGTGCAGCGATCGAGATCAAAATTGGCCAGGGAGCAAAGCCAGGTATAGGTGGACATCTGCCCGGTGAAAAAGTGTGTGCTGATGTGTCATGCACGCGGATGATTCCTGAGGGCAGCGACGCGATCAGCCCCGCTCCCCACCATGATATTTACAGCATCGAGGACCTCAAGCAGCTCGTTCGGAGCCTGAAAGAAGCAACCGAATGGAAAAAGCCGGTCTTTGTAAAGATCGCTGCAGTCCACAACACGGCAGCGATCGCTGCAGGAATTGCACGATCATCAGCCGATGCTGTCGTTATTGATGGGTTTCGCGGCGGCACCGGTGCGGCACCGGTGGTCTTCCGGGATCATGTTGGGATCCCGATTGAGGCAGCAATCGCGAGTGTCGATGCCAAACTGCGCAGCCAGGGGATCAGGAACGAGGTCTCCATTATCGCCAGCGGAGGTATCCGCCAGAGTGCAGACGTCGCAAAGATCATCTGTCTTGGGGCAGATGCCGTATATATCGGAACAGCCGCCCTCGTTGCCATGGGGTGCCGGGTGTGTGGAACCTGTAACCGGGGCGTATGTGCTTGGGGAATAGCAACGCAGAAACCCGAACTGACAAAGCGTCTGGATCCCGAGACTAATGCCGTGCAGGTCGCGAACCTGATTCATGGATGGACAGATGAGCTTGCCGAGCTGATGGGAGCCGCGGGTATCAACAGCATCGAGAGCCTGCGGGGTAACCGCGACCGACTCAGGGGCTACATGCTAGACGAAGGCCTGCTGAATGTGCTCGACGTGAAGACGGTGGGGGCATAACGATGAAGGCAATCCGAATTGACGCAAAGGACCTCCATTACACCCCCCTCAACCAGAAGATCCGGGCCGCTGTTGCAAGCGGTACAAAGGAAATAGTCATTGATAACGTCCTTGGTCAGCGGTTTATAGGTGATGGGCTACGCGGCGATGACGTGACTATCACTGTTAACGGAGTTCCCGGTGGCGACCTTGCAATGTTCATGAGCGGCCCGACAATAATTGTCAACGGAAACGCAGACCATGCACCGGGAAATACCATGGACAAAGGAAAGGTCATCATTCATGGCAGTGCCGGTGACGCAGTCGCCCATAGCATGCGGGGCGGCCGGGTGTATGTCCGCGACAACATCGGTTACCGTGGCGGTATCCACATGAAACAGTACATGGAAAAAAGGCCAATTCTCGTTGTCGGGGGAGCGACACGGGCATTCCTTGGCGAATACATGGCAGGCGGTCTTCTGATTGTGCTTGGATTAACCGGCATCCCACCCATCGAAGAACAAGGTATAGGAAGCGGCATTCACGGGGGGGAGATCTTTGTCCGGGGCAAAGTCGACGATATATATCTCGGTGTGGGAGCCAGACAGATGCCAATAACAGAAGAACAGAAATCGATGATACGGCCGATCATTGAGGATTTTGCAAAGACCTTCGGGCTTGATACAGCACCCCTGCTCATATCTGAATACACACGGATCGCCGCCGCAAGTGCCCGGCCATTTGCGAGCAAGTATACCTGGGAGTGATGGCAATGGCAGCAAAAAGTTATCTCGATTTGAAAACTGAAGTCTGGGATACCGGTAGATGTTCAGGATGCGGTGCATGCGTGGCAGTATGTCCTGCTGATGCTTTGTATTTTAACGAAGGAGAGATGGTTGAAGTTCCACGAAGCAATGGCTATTGCAAACAGGCTGTCGATAATGTCAATTGTGGGGCATGCTATGCAGTATGTCCCCGGATAGGCAATCAGCCGGCAGAAACAATCGGGAAATATCTTGAACTTATGACGGCAAAAGCAACAATTGACGTCCCGCGTAAACAGAGCGGGGGAGCTGTCACGGCAATTCTTGCAAACGCGCTTGATGAAGGGCTCATAGATGCAATTGTTACGGTTACCGAAGATCGGTGGACACTTAAACCCTCATCAGTAATCATTACAAAAACCGATGTGCTCGTTCAGGAGGCGGGTAGCCGTTATAGCTGGTGGGTACCGCTTCTTGCTGCCCTCAAGTATGCAGCAGTCGAACACAAGTACAAACGGATCGCAGTTATCGGTGTTCCCTGTGCCGTTCAGGCTGTAGCACGAATGCGTGAAAGTGATAATGATCTCTTAAAACCATATGGGAAAGCTATCCGTCTCGTGATCGGTCTTTTCTGCACGGAGACGTTTGATTATGATGCGCTCATTCTGGGAAAACTCAAAAGCCACTATCATCTCGAACCCCATGAGATTAAAAAACTCAATGTGAAAGGAAAACTAGAGGTTCTGAAGCAGGACGGCAGTACTATAACCGTGCCACTTGCAGAACTGGAAACCTGCATCCGTAAAGGCTGCCATTTCTGCACGGATCTTACTGCCGTGCTTTCTGATATCTCAGCAGGAGCAATTGGCAGCTCACCAGGATCAACATCACTTATTGTCCGCACACCGACCGGTAAAGGATTTGTTGACAGTGCAGTGCAGAACCAGAAACTTGATGTCACTCAGGGTATTGATACTGCTGCCATAGAGAAACTGGCTTATGTAAAAATAAAGAAAAATTCAAAAAAATAATTAAAAAAAATCTTCCTTCCGAGGGAGGAAGGATTTGACCATCAATATCAGAAGGGTTTCAGGATACCCCTCTTTATTATTACCACCGTATCCGGGTCAGTGGTGAGCGCTGATCGAAAAATTCCGCGATGAATGGTGAAAATTCCTCCTTCCAGCATTCCGGACCCTCATGAAGGGTCCATCCTAATTCCAGCGACTGTCGTACGTGTTTTCCCAGACTCACACTGATAAGAGCATCTGAAGACAGCAGGCTTTTTGCAGTCTTATATTCCCTTGGCACTTCTAACACGTACCGCCCCTCTTCAATGAAAGGATGAGACTGATGTTCCACAAGGTGTTTTTCCCGGAATTTATCTGCATTTGTGTGGTTCCAGAGTGGCGGCCCCATATGCCGGCGTATTGCAGGAAGATCTCCTACAAGCAGCTCTAAAAGGATCATGCATTCTTCTGACTGCATATCATAGGAAGCGTGATGGACGACAAACCCGTTTCGCTCCAGCAGTTCCCGGATTGCTGAAACGCTGCGCTTGAGCTGCGGCACAACAATTTCCGGGATATATTGGGGTGTCGCAAAAGTGACAGCAAAAACATATGTGTTGCGTTGTGCGATACGTGCGGCCAGTTCTTTTTTCAGGATGCAGCGCTCCATCGGGTGCTGGAAGAATTCGGTTCCAGGTTTGTCACCATACCCCCTCGCCAGCTCAACAAAACCTGCCATACGATCCAATGATACGGCTGCTGCCACATTGCGCTTCGGATCGACTGGATCGATCACGATTAATGGTTCCTCGAATTTTTTTCCGGCATGGTTCTCAATATCGATAACTATCCCTGGCCGCCAAGATGCCGCTGCCTGGATAAGGGGGGCAAAACCACCGTAATGAAGCACGAGGAGCTCGCAGAGATACCCTGAAAATCCTTCAGTCATCTGGTCTGAACCATAGATGCCGCCGGCTTTTGTGAATTGTTTGAGAAGGAGCACATCATCGATTAAACCATTGATTTTTTCGGTGATGTAACGTGTGTGAAACGGGGTGCGGTCCACGGCGCTCTGGATGCGTGTAGCGCTGACCACGTTATAACAGGGAACAAGATCCACATCAACGTCATCGATAGTTGCATTGATATACGGATGCTCGGCATATTTTTCATGGAACCGGTCGGTGAATAAGGTTGCAATGCTCCGCGCGAGTGCAAGCCCTTCCGTTTCGAGTTCTTCACGGGACAACCCCGGGTCAAAGAGCATGAATACATCGAGATCCCGGTCTCCACGAACCCATGTATGCCGTGCAATGGAGCCCACGACCATCCCCTCGGCTTTCCCGCTTCGGGCAATTGCGGCAAGCAGGCGTCTTGCCAGACCGCACACATGTTCGCGTTCCTGATCGGTCGGGCGGAGACCCATTAATACTTTCTCTTCAATTGGCAACCGGTTCACCATTTCACCTCCAGCAGGTCTTCGTAGACCACGCCTTGAGGCAGGAGTGTACTCTTTTTTAACGTTATACCGCAGATCGTGCACCTGCCATAGGACTTATCTTTCAGGCTATCAAGCGCGGAAAACAGGGATGGATGTGGTGATTTGACTCGCGCCAGTGTTGCATGGGGTGTGAAGCGGCGCGTCTCACGCTCAAACCCGAGCGGCACAAGTACATCCTCAATAAGGTGAAATAAACGCTCACCCTGTCCGGTATCATCGATTGCACACCAGACCGTATGCGGGCGTTTTGGATTGTTCAACGTAACTGTACCAGCAGTTACGGGAAATGAGGAAAATTTGATAGACCTGAGTGCATCCATAACTTTCTGGAGTGTTTTTTCATCAACTTCACCGAGAAATTTTGCTGTTATATGAATATTTTTTGGATCAACGAATGTAAGACGAGCTCTGCACCCGCGGATCGTCTCCTGCGCTAAAGCGAGCTGATCCTGGATGTCTTTTGAAAGTTCGAGCGCAACAAACGTTCTTACCATAACGGTACTATTATTTCATACCACTACTAATGGTAATCGCTTAGGTCAGGCATTCGTTGGAATGAACAAACCATGATTTTTTTATCTCCAGAAAGCCTATTGGATAGATGACTGTGTGTGGGTGTTTTTTGTGCCGAAAAAATCGCAATTGATTGTATATACGCTTGAATATTGCCCGAATTGTGACAATTTAAAGGGATTTCTGACGAAGAGCGGCTATACGTATTTCGAGCGTGACCTTTCGACTGCTGAATCCCTCACGGAGCTGCGGATGAATGGGGTTTTTGTAAACGAAGCTCCTGTTTTACAGAAAGACTCTTATTTCTACACTTCTGCTGATCTTTTTCCCGCAGGCAAACTGGATGGAGAGCACCTATCAAAGCTTATATCAGGTGAATAATGGCGCACCGGGAGACCAAGCAGCTTACGTTTGAGGGAATCACTGTTCCCGTACTCCCCTCCGTCCGAACATCCGATGGGCACATCATCGAATGGGATCGTAATCGCATTGTCCTTCAGATTGTTGAAGAGACTAAGCTGGTCGAGACCTTCTATGGTTATGAAGGTGCTGACGAAGCGACGGCACAGGAAATCGCGCATGATGTGGAAAACCGCATCAAAAATATGGGATTGAAGTCCCTGTCAGGACCGCTTATCCGCGAGATCGTTAACATCACGCTGCTTGAAAAGGGTATGATACAGTACCGCAATGTTTCAACCCGCGTCGGTACCCCGGTTTTTGACGCACATCAGATCGATGTCGGGAGGGGATTTGAAGCGCACGATAATGCAAATCTCCAGGAAAATGCCGAGACTTCGCACAAGAAAAAAGCTGACAAGATATCGAAGGAACAGTACCTGCTTCAGCTCCCCCCCAATCTTGCCGATCACCACCTGTCTGGAGAGATGCACATCCACGATCTTGAGTATTTCGGTACTCGCCCGTTTTGCCAGGACTGGGATCTGCGTTATTTCTTCTACTATGGACTGATGCCCGACGGCAATGGCACGAAAGCATCCGTAGCAGGCCCTGCCAAACGTGCTGAGGTTGCAATCCTCCATGCCGTAAAAGCACTTGGTTCTGCGCAGACAAATTTTGCCGGGGGACAGGGCTATTATAATTTCCTCACATTCCTCGCACCTTATATGGAGGGAATGGCGTATAACGAGATCAAACAGAACATGCAGATGTTTGTGTATGAAATGACGCAGATGATGGTTGCCCGTGGGGGGCAGCTCGTCTTCTCGTCGATCCAGCTCTCACCCGGTGTACCGACGCTCTGGCAGGACAAGCCCTGCATCTACAAGGGAAAAATATGGGATGGCAAATCTGCACCCCGCCGGACCTATGGGGAGTTCGAACGTGAAGTGCGCCTGCTTTTCAAGGCACTCATGGAAGTGATGCTCGAGGGAGACTACTGGGGAAAACCCTTCAACTTTCCAAAGCCTGAGATCTCTATTGAGCCCGATTTCATTAATGAACGCGAAGAATTCAACTGCAAAAACCCTGACCTGCCAACGTTCCAGGAGTTATATCTTATGACCTTTGAGCTCGCCTCAAAGTTCGGCACACCCTACTACGATAACCAGCTTCCCGCTTACCGTGGAGCTGGTAAAGGGATTTCCTGTTACCAGTGCTGTGCCTACCAATTCTCAACAGTGGCAGACAAGGATTCGGATTTTGAAAAGAAACTTTTCTTTGAAGAGGGAAGGCACTTCTCGATGGGTTCATGGCAGGTCGTCTCGGTGAATTGCCCTCGTGCGGCCTACAATGCTGAAGGAGATGATGCGCGGCTTTTTGCTGAACTTAAGGCACTTATGGATGTATCAGTGGAAATTTTTAAGATCAAGCGTCGCTGGATGGACCTTATCCGGGCGAACAGCCGGATGCCTTTTGCGATGCAGCGCCCAAAAGACCCGAACACTGGTGAACGTGGGGCGCTCGCTGTCGATCTTGAAGGACTTGTATACACTGTCGGCGTGGTTGGCGTCAATGAAATGGTACAGCATCACACGGGAAAACAGCTCCACGAATCAAAAGAGGCTTTCAGGCTTGCTATACGTGCAATGACAGAGATGGAACTCTATGGTCGCGAACTTTCAAAGAAGAATAACATGACCATAGCGCTTGCACGGACCCCGGCAGAAACGACAGGGCAAAGGTTCGCGGTCGCAGACCTGCTCGATCGTCGTTATCACAATTTTGCTGTAAAGGTTATCAAGGGTGACATTGAAGAAGGTCTGGCGATGCTGGGCAAGAGCCGCGATCTCCCTGTTTACTATACGAACGGTACCCATGTCGCACCGGGTGCTAATGTTCCGCTCACCAAACGGATGGAGATCGAGCATGTGTTTTTCCCCATTGTGGATGGCGGTAACATCTTCCATATCTGGCTGGGTGAAGCACGTCCTGACCCCCGTGGACTCATGGATATGGCTATGAAACTCTGCCGGAATACTCAGATTGGGTATTTTGCGTTCACCCGCGACATCACGGTCTCGCTCCGACAATTCCACGAAATGCGCTCGGGAAAGCAATCTATTACCCCTTTAGTCTCATCGGATTTGCCGGTGAAGGTATGATCCCTTAAACACTGCAGAATTTTTTTTGGGCATTAAAATAAAAAGCACATATAAATGAAGGAGGTTATAGGTTAGTTCCCTATTACAGCTCCTGCGCTAATTGCGATAACGATTATTATCTGTTGTAGTGGTACTGCATTTGCGATGGAGCTGAATGACAGGGATACACTTTTTTTATTGAATATTTCCATTGTCATTATTTCATTGTCATTTTCGTTCAGGACATCAGGGATTGAGGGTTAGTGATTGTCCGGAGATCCTGACAATAATTTTCACATTTTCGATCTTTAGGGAGAGTAATGCAATTGATGGATATCTTGTGTTTGAGGCTCCTCTTGCTTACTCCCAAAATAGCCTATCCCGAGATAATATTTAAATACCGCAGGAGTCTGGAACCCCGTTTAGATCAAGAATATTTCAATGCATCAGTTTTTTTAAAAAAAAAGTCAAAGAAAATCAATATTGCTTCACCTTTTTGAGGGTGATATCCATCAAACCACGGTGGATCCGATAGTAACTGTGAATTTTGTCAACAGGTTTATCGAGCATGATGGTAATGTCCCGGTTATCAATACTGACATGTACGCTGTTTGTCTGGATGTCAATAGAGGGAGCGTTTTTTGGATTAGCCGGCATCGTTGCGGTGACATATATCATATCTTCAGATTCCACAACTTCGTAGGGAATTTCCTCATCATCGCCGGAATCCCCAGCCCGAAAGACCTCGGGGTCTGCGTTTGAAGGGTGCCGGGTAATAATCGTGTATCCTACTATGCGTGCATGATGATTATCGGGCATATTTTTTACAATGTCTTCAACGATCTTGGCAAGATTATTAAAAACATCGTCGTAAGGGCTGTTTGGATTATTCTTCATATACGCCTCGGAGTGTATACCGGTCTTTTATCCGCCCGATGATTCCCTTACGGTGGAAACGTTTCAGGATTTCACCAAGATCTTTTTGTGACACTTCAGTGACCTGTTCCAGTTCCTGAAACGTAAGAGAGTCATGCGAAAGCGCTATGATTACAGTAATCTCACGAACGCTCCTGAATAAATCCTTATGGTTCCGGGCAAGGTCGTTTATTTTTGTCTCGATATCATGGTTTACCTGTTCGAGATTAGAGAGGATCACATCATGTGCTTTAATCATTCTTCCCAGCATGGTGACCGAGTTTTTGAGATGGCCGTTCCCGATTTTATCGTCATCAATTATTTCGGTGAGCACCCGTACCTGCTTGAGATTGATATCGATGAGAATGTCATTTTCGAGATAATAATATTTCCGGCGCCGGTCGTCGATCTGGCAGGAAAGGATCTCTTCCCGTTCCATCATCTGGAGATGATCGATGACCGCTTTTGGCGAGAGCATCAGCGTATCGGAGATCTCGGTGACAAAACAGGGTTTCTGTCGTAACAGTTCAATGATCCGTCTGCGATTCCGGTTCCCGAGGATGTCGAGAAGGCGGGAAACCTCAACAGCATCGTACATCTTTACTTAATGTTAGTATTGAAATTATTTAAAAATTGATTTATGGCGGTATGCTACCTTGAGAATCGGCATATGAGGAAGTAATGGTACCTTGTTATTAGTGTGATCCTGAAAGTATGGTATCTGTTTATTTTTATTATTACCAAGCATTATCTGTTGAAAGCACCTATTAGATATGGTGATTAATGGTGGATAGACAGCCCGTTGAGTCCTGTAACCTGAAAACGGTAGGTTACGATACTCATTTAAAGAATTTAGAGATTGAGTTCCATTCCGGGATGGTGTTTCAATATCAAAATGTTCCTTCGCATATCTATGCAAATCTGTTAAGTGCCCAGTCAACCGGGACATTTTTTACCGACAATATAAAAAACCGGTATCGATCGAAGCGGCTTGATAAGGTTACTGTGCGGTAATTATCGGACCTTAAATTTCAGGAAATATCTTTTATCTTTTGAACTCATTTTTTTTTAAATTTTTGTGTTTCTCTTATGAGAAAAACTGATATGAGCATTCTGATCATGCGATATCTGAAGCCGCATGGTCAGGGTTGGATCCCACTCTTTAAGGAAACTGATTTTTTTTCAACAATAAGTATCGTTTTATAACCAGGATTATTACCAATTTTCATAAAAGTCAAAACTCTTGTGATTGATGAATACAAGACAGGCCGGCAATGATAACGTAAATAATAGAAAAAAAGTTGGTTATGCTGGACCGGCACTATCGTACAGTAGGCATATGTATCGGGTAAACAGGAGTGTTATCGGAGCAATGAGACAAAGATAAATAATGATGCCAAGGTACGGGATCATCGCCTCATAGCTACACTAGGAACCGCAACTGGACTCGAAATGATCATTGGTGTTTCAGACCCCATGCTAGTTAAAGGCATGATTGA
>Ga0326726_10000258_pt1 | contig 51868 bp, 43 predicted proteins | sample MHFenrmetagenome_2_FD_207603 | JGI IMG/M metagenome (GOLD analysis project Ga0326726, IMG submission 207603) | Lab enriched peat soil microbial communities from Michigan Hollow, Ithaca, NY, United States - MHF15MN | ecosystem: Environmental > Terrestrial > Soil > Wetlands > Peat | place: USA... | reverse complement strand
CGGCATCGTCGTCGTCAGCCCGCGAATGTGGCCCGACACGACGGATACCGCGCCGAACTCGCCCATGGCCCGGGCGTTGCACAGGATGATTCCGTACAGCAGCCCCCAGCGGATCTTCGGCAGCGTGATGCGCAGGAACGTGATCCAGGCGCCGGCGCCCAGCGAGAGCGCCGCGACCTCCTCGTCGCTGCCTTGTTGCTGCATCAGCGGGATCAGTTCGCGGGCCACGTAGGGAAAGGAGACGAAGATCGTCGCGAGCACGATGCCGGGCGTCGCGAAGATGATCGAGACGTCGTGATCCAGCAGCCACTCGCCGAACCAGCCGTTCGCTCCGAACAGGAGCACGAGCACGAGGCCTGCGATCACCGGCGACACAGCGAATGGCAGGTCGATCAGCGTGACGAGCAGGCTCTTGCCGCGGAATTCGAAGCGCGCGATCGCCCAGGCGGCGGCGATGCCGAAGATCGTGTTGGCAGGCACGACGATCGCGGCGGTCATCAGCGTCAGGCGTATCGATGCGCGCGTATCGGGGTCAGCGAAACTGCCCATGTACGTGATGATCCCGTCGGCAAAGGCCTGGCCCAGCACGGCGCCGAGCGGCGCGAGCAGCAGCAGGGCGAGGAAGCCGATGGCGATCGTCAGCAGCAGGGCGCGCACGAGGCGCGCGCCGCGCGTCATCCGCCTGCCGCCCTCGCTCATCGTGATTGCGCCGGCCATCAGCGCCCGCCGATCCGGAGCCTGCGATGGCCCCAGCCCTGCACGAGATTGATCGCGAACAGCATCATGAAGGACATCAGCAGCATGAAGAAGCCGAGGGCAGCCGCGCCGTCGTAGTCGAACTGCTCGAGCTTGATGACGATCAGGAGCGGCGTGATCTCCGTCTTCATCGGCAGGTTGCCGGATATGAACACGACCGAGCCGTATTCGCCGATGCCGCGCGCGAAGGCCAGCGTGAACCCGGTCAGGAGCGCCGGCAGCACGGTCGGCAGGATGATGCGGCGGAACACCTGCCAGCCGCTGGCGCCCAGCGACTCGGCCGCGTCCTCGAGATCGCGCTGCGCTTCGATCAGCGCGGGCTGCACGGAACGAACGACGAACGGCAGGCCGATCAGCGTCAGCGCGACCACGACGCCGATCCAGGTGTAGGCCACCTGCACACCGGCGAGTGCGAGCTTCTGGCCGAGCCAGCCGGTCGGCGAGAAGACCGCGGCGAGCGCAATGCCCGAGACGGCGGTTGGCAACGCGAAGGGCAGGTCGATCATCGCATCGAGCAGGCGCCGCCCGGGAAAGTCATAGCGCACCAGCGACCAGGCGACAATGAACCCGAATACGGAATTGACGACCGCCGCGAGCGCGGCCGCGCCGAAGCTGAGCCGGTAGGAAGCCACCGCCCGCGGGTCGAGCAGCGTGTGGAGGAGGTCGGACGGCGCAATCCCGGAGGCGCGCATGACCAGGGCCGCGAGCGGCAGCAGCACGACGGCGCTCAGGAAGAATGTCGTGAAGCCCAGCGTCAGGCCGAAGCCGGGCAGGGCGCTGGGCGAGCGGAACCAGTTGCCGCGCATGGTCAGGCGTTCCCGGCTGCTGCGCGCACGACCAGGACCGGGCGCAGGCGGGGGCCTTCGAGCAGCGCCGTGAGCCGCGCGGAATCGGCGCCATCCAGCGAATCGAGCCCCAGCACGAGCATCGTATTCGCCTCGACCGACAGCTCCTTTTCCAGTTCGCCGTCCGCGTCGCCGAAGCGCAGCTCCGTGCGCAGGTCGAGCCCATGCTCGGACAGGGCCGTGGAGCGGGCATCAAGCAGGCGGCGCAGGCAGGCTGCGCGCTGGTGTTCCGGCGTTTCGGCGTCGTGGATCGCGAGCAGCACGGATTCCGCGGCCACGTGGCGCAGGAGACTCGCGGAAACGCCCAGCACTTCGCGGCTCGATTGCTCGGACGGCAGGACGACGACGCGGGCCGGCAGCGTTGCGCCGGGCGGCAGCACCAGCACCTGCGTCGACCCGTGCGAGAGATTCCAGAGAGCGGTGGCCAGGCTTCCCGGCCCGGCGCTGAGGACCGGCAGGCCCGGCGGCGCGCTGGCCGTGCGATAGATGCGCGTCGCAATGCGCGTCTGCATGCGCGTGGCGAGCGTGGAAAGCAGGGGAGTATCGCGCAGCGCCGCCGCCGTGGGCGCATCGCGGGCCATCACGGTGAAGCTGGAAATCGGCGTCGGCAGCAGATGGATGCGGCGCGCGTTGACGATCACGCGCTGGCCGGCCGACAGCGGATTGGCCCGCTGCTCGGGAAAGCTGCGCGAGGCGTCCAGCAGCCAGCCGCTGCCGTCAGCGCCTTCCCGGTCCGGTGTCGCCGGAACCGGCCCCTCCATGGACATGCGCACGCGCAGGCGCTCGGTCGCGCCGCCGAACTGCAGCTCGTGAACCGTGCCGATGCCCACGCGGGTCCCGCCGTCGGCGTCGTCGCCGGCGGACAATTCGATTTCCTCCGGGCGGATGACGGCGACCACTTCGCGTGGCGTCAAGTCCTCCGCCGCCGGCCGGTCGAAGCGAAGCTGGCCGCCGATGCGGTAGCCGAGCACGAGGTTGGCCGCGCCGAGGAAGGTCGCGACGAAACGGGTCGCGGGTCGCGCATAGAGATCATCGGGCTGCCCGCACTCGAGCAGGCGGCCCTGGTGCATCACGCCGATGCGATCCGCCATCGCGAAGGCCTCGTCCTGGTCGTGCGTGACGAGGATGGTCGTGATGCCGAGTTCGCGCTGGATCTGGCGGATCGTGCGCCTGAGTTCCTCGCGGATCTTCGCGTCGAGCGCCCCGAAGGGCTCGTCGAGCAGCAGCACCTCGGGCCGGTGCGCCAGCGCGCGCGCGACGGCGACGCGCTGCTGCTGTCCGCCCGAGAGCTCGCCCGGCAGCCGCGCGTCCATGCCCTCGAGCGCGACCAGGCGCAGCAGTTCCTTGCGCCGCTTCGCGCGCTCGGCCGCACGCACGCGACGCACGCGCAACGCGAACTCGATGTTGTCGGCGACGCTCATGTGGCGGAACAACGCGTAATGCTGGAACACGAAGCCGACGCCGCGATCGCGGGCCGAGACGCCCGTGACGTCGCGGCCGTGCAGCGACACGCGGCCGTGGTCCATGTCGACGAGTCCCGCGATCGCGCGCAGGAGCGTGCTCTTGCCGCTGCCGCTCGGGCCCAGCAGTACCAGGAACTCGCCCTGCTCGATCTCGAGCGAAACGTCGTTGACGACCGGGACGGACCGATACCGCTTGGTGACCTGATCGAGGGTGATCGACATGAATTCCCACCGGCGGCGGCCTGCGGGGCCGGACGATCGTACAGGCTAGCGCGGAGCGGTTCCGCGGTCAGTATCAGCGTGGTGACAAGCCGGTGACAGCCGGCAAATATGAGACCCGGACCCCGGCGGGGCGCCGGCATCAGGATTCGAGGCCGGAAACCGCGGGCGGATCCGGTGCATTGCAGGATGCCGTCATCCCACCTACGCTCGGTGCCGGGTCAATCGGTTACGGACATGGGCGCCCTCGATACCGCCATCCTCTTTGTCTACCTGGCGCTGCTCGTGGGCCTCGGTTTCTATGCTCAGCGCCGCCAGAAGAACGTCGACGATTATTTCGTTGCCGGCCGGCGCGTGGGCCCGGTGACGATCGCCTGCCTGTGGGTTGCGGCATGGATCGGCGGGGCCGCCGTGGTCGGCACCTCGGCGCGCGTGTACGAATTCGGCGTGACCGGCATCTGGTACATCCTGGCCGAGACGATCGGCCTGCTGTTGTTCGGCCTGCTGATGGCGAGGCGCGTGAAGCACCTCGGCGACCACCACCAGCACCTGACCTACCCGGACTTCATCGAGCAGCACTACGACAGCCGCACCCGCGTCGTGGCCACCATCACCACGGTCCTGGCGTACACGGCCTATACGGCCGGCCAGTTCGCCGCTGCAGCGGCGATCCTGCAGGTGCTGCTCGGCTGGGATTACGGCGCCTCGCTGCTGTTGGCCGGGGCCATAGTGATCGTTTACACCGCCGTCGGCGGATACCTGGCCGTCGCCTACACCGACCGGGTGCAGGTGGCGCTGGTCCTGATCGGGATCGTGGCGGTCGGCGTTCCGGTTGCGATCTCGAAGGCCGGCAGCTGGGCCGAGATGCAGGCCGCGCTGCCCGCTTCCTATTACGATTTCGGCGCCCAGGGCTGGGACCGCATCGCGGCGCTCGTGGTCTCGATGGTGCTCAGCTTCTTCGTGGCGATGGACAGCTTTTCCCGCAGCTTCGCCGCGCGCAATGCGGCAGCGGCGCGCAATGGCGCGCTGCTCGCGATAGTGATGATCCTCCCGATCGCGCTTGCGGTCGCCTGGCTCGGCCTCGCCTGCGCGGTGCTGTACCCGGACCACGCAATCACCGCCGGCATCCTGACCACCTTCGTGCTGCAGGCCTTTCCCGCCGGACTGAAAGGCGTGATGGTGATCGGCATTCTGTCGGCCATCATGTCGGTCGCGTCCATCTGCGTGCTCACGGCATCGGCGAATTACGCGCGCGACATCCATCAGCGCTACATCCAGCCCGGCATTGCCCACGCCAGCATGCTGCGGCTCGGTGCGCTGGCGTCGCTGGGCGCGGGCGGGCTTGCGATGCTGATGGCCTGGAAGATGCACGACATCATCGACATCCTGCAGCTCGGGTTCACCATCAATTCGGCCGCGCTGTTCCTGCCGACGATTGCGGCCGTCTACTGGAACCACGTGCCGGCGGGCGCCGCGTTCTGGAGCAGCAGTACGTCGCTCGCCACCGTGATCGGCTGGCGGATCGCGGCCGACGCCGGAATCGGCGGCCCGTTCGGCATCGATCCGCTGTGGCCGGGCCTGCTGGTTTCCGCTGCGGTGCTGCTGGCGCTGACGGCGTTCCGCCCGCGTCGCGTTGCAGGGGCGGCCGCCTGAGCGCGCAGCCTTTGACCGTCGTATTCGCCGAGATGCCCGAGGCGGCGGGCCGCGACCTGTCGATCGAGCGGCAGCATCTGCCCCCGGCCGCGCGCATCGAAACCTTCATCTACAGCGGCGACCCGGGCGCCCTGGTCGCCGCCTGCCGCAATGCCGACGCGATCGTGACCGACTACGTCCCGTTCAACCGGGCGGTGCTCGGGCAGCTGCAGCGCTGCCGCATCATCTCGGTGGCGGCGACCGGATGGGATTGCGTGGATGTGCCGGCCGCGGCGGAGCGGGGCATCGGCGTGAGCTGCATCGGGGAATACTGCACGGACGAAGTGGCGGACCATACGATGGCACTGCTGCTCGCGCTCAACCGCCGGCTGCTCGCCTATGACCACCAGGTGCAGGTCGGGCACGACTGGCGCTGGAATGAAGTCCAAGGCGTGCGGCGCCTTGCCGGCCAGACGCTCGGCCTGGTCGGATTCGGCCGCATCGGGCAGGCGGTCTGCCGCCGCGCGCTCGGCTTCGGCCTGCGCGTGCTGGTCTGCGATCCGCTGGCCGATGCGGAGACAGCGCGCCGCCACGGCGTGCGCTCGGCCGGGCTCGAAGAATTGCTGGCCGCGTCGGACATCATCAGCCTGCACTGCAATCTCAACGCCGCCAACCGCGGCCTGCTGGACCGCGCCGCATTCGCGCTGATGCGGCGCAAGCCGCTCCTGCTGAATGTCGCCCGCGGCGGCCTGATCGTCGAATCCGACCTGGTGGATGCCCTCGACCGCGGCCTGGTCGCCGGCGCGGCGCTCGACGTGCTGGCGGAGGATTCGCCGGACCTGGAGCGCCACCCGCTCGCCGGCCGCAGCGACGTGCTGCTGACACCGCACGTCGCGTTCTATTCGGAGTCGTCGCTCACCGACCTGCGGCGGATTTCGGCGCAGAATGTGCGGGCGTTTCTGGATGGCCGTCCGGATGCGGTGTTCCGGATGGTCTCGCCGGTGGAGGGAACGGCATGAGCCTGGCTGCCACATTCGACGGCGCACCGGAGCAGGGCACGATCAACTTCGGCGTCGGACAGCCCTCCGCCGACCTGCTGCCGCTGGCGCTGCTGCACGGCGCCAGCGAGCGCTTCTTCGCGGGTGCCCAGCCGTTCGAGTTGAACTACGGAGAACGCCGGGGCGATGCGCGGTTCCGCGCGGCGCTCGTGACGTTCCTCGAAGGCGCAACCAGCGATTCGCTGATGCTGACGGGCGGGATTTCGCAGGCGCTGGACTTCGCCTGCAGCCGGCTGACGCGGCCCGGCGACACGGTGTTCGTCGAGGAGCCCAGCTATCCGTACGCATTCCCGATCTTCCGCGATCACGGGCTCAAGATCGTCGGCATACCGCTGGACGGGCAGGGCATGGACCTCGATCACTGCGAGCGAGAGCTCGCCCGGCACCGCCCGAAACTGCTGTACACGATTCCCGCTTACAACAACCCGACCGGACAGACGATGAGCCGCGAGCGGCGCGAGCGCCTGGTTGCGCAGAGCCGCAGGTACGGATTCATCATCGCCGCCGACGAGGTCTACCAGCTGCTGCACCACGGCGCGCCGCCGCCGCCGTCGTTCGGGACGCTGGTCGAGCGCGGCAACGTGCTTTCGTTCGGGTCGTTCTCGAAGATCCTCGCGCCCGGCCTGCGGCTCGGCTGGATCCAGACCAATGCCGAGTTGATGGCCATCCTCAACGCCAGCGGCGTGCTGGTGAGTGGCGGCAACTTCAACCACTTCACCTCGCACATCGTCCGCCAGCTGATCGAGGGCGGGGAGCTGGCGCAATTTGTCGCGCATCTGCGCTCGAGTTACGCAGCGCGGGCGAAGGCGATGGACGAGGCTTTGCGCGCCCATTTTGACGGCATCGCGACCTGGCAGAAACCGCAGGGCGGCTACTTCTTCTGGCTCACATTTCCGGCCCACGTCGATACCGAGGACCTGCAGACGGCCGCCCGCGAGGCCGGCACCGGTTTCCTGTCTGGCACCCTGTGTTCAACCGCCGGGGGTCTGAAGAATTGCCTGCGCCTCAGCTTTGCGCATTACACGGTGCCGGACATCCACGACGGCATCGAGCGCCTGGGGCGCGCATTGCGCGCGGTGCGCGGGAAAATCATCGCGTGAGTGCGAGTTCCGAGCCGGCAGGGACCCTCGAGGTCGCGATGGCGCATGCCGCGCGGCTGCTCGACGTCAATCCGGCGCTCGCCGCCGAACAGGCGCAGGAGATCCTGAAAGCGGTTCCGGAGCACCCGCCTGCCGTGCTGCTGCTGGCGAGCGCCCGCCGCCGCTCAGGCAATCCGGCGGAATCGCTGGCGTTGCTCGAACCCCTAGCGCGGGCGCAAGCGAAGTGGGCAGCTGTCCACTTCGAACTGGGCCTCGCGCTTGCAGCCGCTGGCCGCGGGGATGAGGCGATCCAGGCTTTGCGCAGGACCGTGGAACTGAAGCCGGATCACCTTGAGGCCTGGCGAATTCTCGCCGATCACCTGCTGGCGATCGGCGACGCCGAGGGCGCCGATGCGGCCTATGGCCGCCACATCCAGTGCTCCACGCGGAATCCGCAGCTGCAACAGGCGGCAGTCGCGATGGCCGAGAACGATATTCCGAAGGCTGAGGCCCTGTTGAAGGCGCACCTGAAACAGGCGCCGACCGATGTCCCTGCGATACGCATGCTGGCCGAAGTCGCGATGCGCTGTGGCGAGGCCAAGGACGCCGAAAAGCTGCTGCTGCGCTGTCTCGAGCTGGCACCGACATTCGCGGCCGCGCGCTACAACTACGCCGTGTTACTGCATCGGCTGAATAAGTCGCCGGAAGCGATGGTCGAGATCGAGCGCCTGCTGGCCGCCGATGCCACCAACCCGGCTTATCGTAACCTGCTCGCCGTGATCCTCAGCAGGATCGGCGAGTACGAGCGGTCGAGCAGGGTCTACGCGGAACTGCTCGACGAGTACCCGACCAATGCCAAGGTCTGGCTGAGCTATGGCCACGTGTTGAAAACGGAGGGTCGCCAGGCCGAGGGAATCGACGCTTACCGCCGCAGCATCGCCCGCGATCCTGCTTTCGGCGATGCCTACTGGAGCCTCGCCAATCTCAAGACCTTCCGCTTTGACGAAGCTGACCTGTCGGCGATGAATGCGGCGCTCGCGCGGACGGATCTGGACGAGCTGAATCGCCTTCAATTCCATTTTGCGCTGGGAAAGGCGCACGAGGATGCCGGCGACTATGCGAAATCATTCGAGCACTATTCAAAGGGCAACGCGCTCGAGCGCGGGCGCAATCGATACGACGCCAATCTCAATACGATTCGCGTCAAGCGCCTCAAGAAGTTCTTCGCGCGCGATTTTTTCAGTGAGCGCGCCGGATCCGGTTGCGATGCGCGCGACCCGATCTTCATCGTGAGTATGCCCCGCGCGGGATCGACGCTGCTCGAACAGATCCTTTCCAGTCATTCGGCAGTGGAAGGAACCACCGAACTGCCCGAGATCCTCAGCATGACCAAGGAATTGCGCGGGCGGGGTGACTCGGAGGAAATCGAAACGTACGCCGGGGTACTGGCGTCGATGAGCGCCACGGCATTGCGGGAACTCGGAGAGCAATACATCGAGCGCACCCGCATCCACCGCAAGACCGACCGCCCGTTCTTCATCGACAAAATGCCCAACAACTTCCTGCACATCGGGCTGATTCACCTCGTGCTGCCGAATGCGAAGATCATCGATGCACGCCGGCATCCGCTGGCCTGCTGTTTTTCGAATTTCAAGCAGTACTACGCCCGCGGCCAGCGGTTCAGCTATGGCCTGTCGGACATGGGCCGCTTCTACCGCGACTATGTCGAACTGATGGCGCATTACGACGAGGTGCTTCCGGGCCGTGTCCATCGCGTCATCTATGAACAGGTGGTCGAGGACACCGAGGCGGAAGTGCGAAAGGTCCTCAGCTACTGCGGACTGCCGTTCGAGCCGGGCTGCCTGCGCTTCTTCGAGAACGAGCGCGCCGTGCGCACCGCCAGCTCCGAACAGGTCCGCCAGCCGATCTATCGCGACGGGGTCGATCAATGGCGGCACTTCGAAGCCTGGCTCGATCCCCTCAAAGTAGCGCTGGGCCCGGTGCTGGACGCCTATCCGGACGTGCCGCGGTTCTAGACTCCACGTCAAACCGGCGCTATCGTGCGACCAATCGCGTTGCGTAAGCGCAACGGGGAGCGTTCGGCGCTTTACGTTGGGCGGGTTTTGGACGTAGTCTTGATTGCGGCTGCACAACAAGGGGAGATTCGCAATGCCGGTTTCCAAGTCCAGGAATTTCTCACACGGCCTCACAAGAACCCCGGTCGCGACGGCGGTGCTGCTGGCACTGGCGAGTCCGGCGCTGATGGCGCAGGAGACGACGACGTTGGGTGAGGTCACGGTGACCGCGCAGAAGCGCACGGAGAACCTGCAGGATGTTCCGATCAGTCTGCAGGCGCTCGATACCAAGGCCCTGGAAGAGCTGCATGTGCAGAATTTCAAGGACTACGTACAGATGCTGCCCAGCGTGTCCATGCAACCAGGCCTGGGCGCCGGCTCCGGCTTCTCCGCGGTTTACATGCGCGGCATCGCGACCGCCGGCGACGGCCAGGCGACGACCTCGCAGCCCAGTGTCGGCATGTACCTGGATGAGCAGCCGATCACCACGATCCAGGGCAATCTCGATATCCACTTGTATGACATCGCGCGCGTCGAGGCGCTCGCCGGGCCGCAGGGCACGCTGTACGGCGCCAGTTCCGAGGCCGGTACGATCCGCATCATCACCAACAAGCCCGACGCGTCGGGATTCGCCGCAGGCTATACGCTGGAAGGCAACATCGTCGACGGCGAAGACGGCGGGTATGTGGCGGAAGGATATGTGAATGTGCCGATCAATGAGAATATGGCCATTCGCCTGGTGGGCTGGACGGAGCACGATGCAGGCTGGATCGACAATGTACATGGCACGCGGACTTACCCGGGAGACATCAGCACGACCGCGGACGATTTCACGGTGGACAATGCAAATATCGCCAAGAAGAATTACAACACTATCGATACCGTCGGTGCCCGTGCCGCGCTGCGCATCGCGTTGAACGACAACTGGACCCTGACGCCCGTCGTCCAGGCGCAGAAGCAGGACCAGAACGGGTCCTGGGGCGACGATCTCAGCAGTTTCGGCCCCGGCAAGCAGGCGGTGACCCATTTCCGCGACGAATTCTCGAACGACAAGTGGTATCAGGCCGGGCTGACAATCGAAGGGAAAATCGCCAACTTCGATGTCACGTACTCGGGTAATTACCTCACCCGGGATGTCGACGGATCATTCGATTATTCGGACTACTCCTATTGGTACGACGTCTACTACACCAATGGCGGTTTTGCCGCGATGTTTCATGACAATGCCGGAAATCGCGTCAATCCGACGCAGACTTTCACCAACAATGACCACTACACCAAGCAGAGCCACGAATTGCGGATCAGCTCGCCGCAGGACAAGCGCGTCCGCGGCCTGATCGGGTTGTTCTGGCAGCACCAGTACCACGACTTCGAGCAGCGTTTTGGCAATGTGACAGGACTTGCCGACGACATGCTGATGAACTCGACCGTGAATATCGTGAACGGGGACGCGAATGTCGCGCAGCAGTTCCCGGGCGTCGTGTACCTGAACAGCATGGATCGGCACGACAGGGACAAAGCCATCTTCGGCCAGCTGGCGTTCGACATCACGGACAGTCTCGAGCTGACGCTGGGCGCGCGCTTCTTCGAACCGGAAGTGACGGTCAAAGGATTCTTCGGCTATGGGCTGGGCTTCAACCGGTCCCATACCCCCGGCTACGGCAATGACAACATTCCCGGAACGGCGGACGATGCCCCGGAAGCCGGGGAGCCTGGCGATCCGCGCAACGGCGGCGATGGCGCATATTCGTCGAGTGGCTTTGCATTCTCCCGGGACGGCGAATGGCGCTGCCCATCGCAGGTGGATTACAAGGATGCGCCGTGCTTGAACGTGGACAAGGGAATCTCCGAAAGCAACCACATCGGCCGCGTGAACCTGAGCTGGAAGGCGACCGAAACGGCCATGCTTTATGCCACCTGGTCGGAAGGCTACCGCCCCGGCGGAGTCCAGCGGAATCCGTTTGCAGGCTTCTTCAATGCGGACTTCCTGACCAACTACGAAGTGGGATGGAAGACCCGGCGGCACGACGACCGCCTGCAGTTCAACGGCGCGGTGTTCCTCGAACAATGGGACGACTTCCAGATTTCGTTCCAGGGCGCCAACGGTATCACGCAGGTTGCCAATGGTCCTTCGGCCGAAGTCAGAGGACTGGAAGCTCAGATCGACTGGCTGCCCACCGAAAAGCTCCGGATTTCGACGTCCTTGGCTTTGTATAACAGCAAGCTGATGGATGATTACACCAACTTCGACGCCGCCGGGAATCCCACCAACGTCCTGGCGCCAAAGGGGACCAAGTTGCCCGTCACCCCCAATTTCAAGGGCAATGTGGTTGGCCGTTACTCATTTGGCCTGGGCAATTTTGACGCGCATCTTCAGGGCGCGTTGTCCTATTCGGGCACCCGCCGGACCGAGATGGACGTGGCTGAGAATGCGATCGTGGGCGATATCCCGGCAAGTACGTTCCTCGATCTCAGCTTTGGCATAGAAACCGACAAGTACTCCGTGGAATTGTATGTCGCGAATGTCACGGACGAGGACGCTGCGCTGGGCAAGAGCACCGAGTGCGACGCGGATACCTGCGGCGTGCAGACCTATGCCATACGCGGCCAGCCGCGGACCATCGGTATCAAGTTCTCGCAGGAGTTCTGATACCGCCGCAGATAGTGGCTATCAGCAGAACGAAAGGGGCGTGCTACGGCACGCCCCTTTTTATTTACCGCGGCGGCGCGGCTCCGGCAGGGGCGGCGACCGGATGACGGTGGCGCATCCAGAAATACACTGGCACGCCGACCGCTGCCAGCGCCAGCGCCCACAGGAATGGCTCCTTGCCGACGCCGATGAATGCGAACGCCGTGAATGCGATGCCGCCGGCGCCCGCCAGCCAGAGCTTCGGCGGCCAGGTGCCGGGCACGCGGCGCCACAGCAGATAGACCGCAAGCGAGCAGCACAGGTACATCGGCAGGTTCGCCGCAGACACGATCAATGAGAGCTTCGTGAATCCAGCAACCAGCGAGTCGCTGTAATTCATCAGCCCGACGAAGGTGGCGACCGCCCCCGTCACGACAAGCCCCACCCAGGGCGCGCCAAAGCGATTGCTGCTGCCGAGCACTTCCGGCAACAGCTTGTTCGTCGCGAGCGTGCGTCCCAGTTCGCCGACCAGGAGCGTCCACCCGTTCAGGCAGCCGAGGCCGCTGATGACGACGAACAGCGCGAGCCAGCGGCCGTTGCCGGCGCCCAGCAGGCTGTCGAGGATCGTGACGAAGGGCGCATTGGACGTGGCGAGCGTCGCCTGCGGCACCAGCAGCAAGCTGATTGCCACGATCGCGACATAAAAGACGGCGACAAACAACGTGCCAATAAGCGTTGCACGCGGAATCGTGCGTTCCGGATCGCGGGCTCGGCCCGCGGCGACGGTCGCGGATTCGAAGCCGAGCATCGGGTAGAGCGCGATGGTCGCAGCCGCCATCGTCGACTGCAGCCCGACCGGTGGCGTCGTCGGCAGGTTCGCGGTGTATGTCGACGGTTCGGCCAGAATCGCCGCGCCGCCCAGGATCATCACGAGCACAAGCGGAACCAGTTTCAGGAACGAGGTGATCACCTGGACGCGCCCACCGCTTTTCACGCCGAGCAGGTTGACGCCAATGAACAGCCACATGAACACGACGGTCAGGACCGCAGGCTGAATAGCACCGGCGGCAGGAAACACGGTGATGAAATACCCGATGACGCCGACGGTGAGCGTCGGTAGCGTGACAATGCAGGAAATCCAGTAACACCACATCGCGGCGAATGAGACCGGTTCTCCGAGGGTCGTACGAATATAGTCAAACGGGCCCGCGGCCTGTGGCAGCCGCCGCGCCAGCGCCGCGAACACGATCGCGAGACAAGCGCTGCCGATGATGACGGCCAGCCAGCCGGTCAGGGCATTGAGGCCGTAGGGCGCGAGCGCCGCCGGCTGCATGAAGATGCCCATGCCGATCGTGTTGCCGACGACGAGCGCCGTACACATCCAGAAACCCAGCTCGCGCGTATTCATGGATTACCCCCGGTGACCAATCGCCCTTCCTTGATGACGCCCGCGATCTTGCGGAGCGTCTCGACATCGGCGAGCGGATCGCCGGTGACTGCAATCATGTCGGCATACTTGCCCGGCGCGATGGAGCCGATATCGCGCTCATGCCCGAGGCAACGCGCCGCATCGATGGTCGCCGCGCGGATCGCGCCGAGCGGCGTCATGCCGTAGCGCACCATGTAGGCGAACTGCTTCGCATTGTCGCCATGCGGATAGATGCCGGCGTCCGTGCCGAAAGCGATGTGTACGCCGGCCTTGACTGCCTTTCTGAACGCTTCGCGCTGGATGTCCGTGGTCTCGCGGTTCTTGCGCAGGATCTCGGCGCTCCAGCCGTTCCGACCGCCGACTTCCTCGGTGTAATCGCCATTGTAGATGTCGGCGACCAGCCAGGTGCCGTTGCGGCGCATCATTTCGATGCCCTCGTCATCGAGGTAGGAGGCATGCTCGACCGAGCGCACGCCGGCGCGCACCGCGCGCTTGATTCCTTCGGCGCTGTGCGCGTGGGTGGCCACGAACGTGCCCTGGTTTGCCGCCTCCTCGACCGCGGCGCGCAATTCCGCCTCGGTGAACTCGGGTGCGGACGGCACCGTGCCGGCCGTGAACACCGCGCCGGTCGCGATGACCTTGATGAAATCCGCGCCGTTGCCCAGGATCTCGCGCACGCGCTGGCGGACTTCGTCCGCGGAATTGGCGACGCCGCGGCGCATCGCTGCGGGTATTCCGACATCCGGCGCCATACCGGTCACTTCGCCGCCGCCGTGGCTGACGGTGATGTAGGCGCCGGCGACGAACATGCGCGGACCGACAACTTGCCCTTCGTTGATCGCATCGCGCAGCGCCACATCGCTGAATGCCCGGTAGACCCCCATGTCGCGTACGGTCGTGAATCCGGCCGCGAGCGTCGCTCGCGCGTGGACGACGCCGAGCAGCGTATCGCGCGCCTCCGAGCTCATCAGCGGCGCCGCGATGTTGGACGAGCTGATGTCCCCGAGGAGGTGGGTATGCAGGTCGATGAGCCCCGGCAGCACGGTGTACGCGGACCAGTCGATCATGGGCATGTCGCCGGCAGCGCCCGCCGCGTACGGCGCGATGGCGGCGACCCGGCCGTTCTCGATGCGGATCGCCTGGTCCTGGAGATAGCGGCCCTGCTCGACATCGAGCAGCCGGCCGGCCCGCACGATCACCGTGTCAGCCGATGCCGGCAGCGCCGTCGCGAAGAGCGCCGCGAGGAGCGGCAGGACGGCGGCAGAGTGCCATCGACTCATTTCATTACCCCCACCAGGCCGACATTGTAGTCGCAGTAATATAGAATCCGGGCGGCAATGAGCACGGCCGCCCCGGCGGCACCATATCCATTTCAATCATCGGTTCCCTAATACATGCGAATCATCCTGGCTTTGATATTGACGTTTTCGACGGCCATTTGCGCGGCGGAGCCGAGGGCGCGCGACCTGGGCGTGCCATTCGATGGCGAACCCGGGCCGCTGAATGCCATCACCGACGTCGCGGGCGTGACCGTGGGCCAGGTGACGTTGATGAAGGACCTCGAGGGTGGCAAGAAGGTGCGCACCGGCGTCACGGCGATCCTGCCGCGCGGCCGCGACAGCCTCAATCTGCATGCGTTCGCCGGCTGGTTTGCGCTGAACGGTGCGGGCGAGCTGACCGGCACGACCTGGCTCGAGGAATCGGGAGAACTGGAAGGGCCCGTGCTCCTGACCAACACCCACAGCGTCGGCGTCGTGCACGACGCGGCCATCGCCTGGCGCGTGCGCCAGGGCGATCCGGATCCCACCGGTTACTGGTGGTCGAATCCCGTGGTCGGCGAGACCTGGGACGGCTACCTGAACGACATCAACGGATTCCATGTGCAGGCCTCGGACGTGGACCAGGCCCTCGAGAAGGCGACGGGCGGGCCGGTCGAGGAAGGCAACGTCGGCGCCGGCACCGGCACGATCTGCTACGAGTTCAAGTGCGGCATCGGCACGGCCTCGCGCCGCGTCACGATCGACGGGCGCGAGCACATCGTCGGCGTGCTGGTCCAGGCCAATCACGGCCTGCGCGACAGGCTGCGCATCGCAGGCGCGCCGATCGGCGAGCACCTGCGTGAGCATCGCGTCTACAGCGAAGACGATCCGGCGGCCAGCGAGACGGGCTCGATCATCATCGTCATCGCAACCGATGCGCCGTTGCTGCCGCATCAACTGAAGCGCCTGGCGCGTCGCGCGTCGCTCGGCCTCGGGCGCATGGGATCGACCTCGGACAACGGTTCCGGCGACATCTTCATCGCTTTCTCGACCGCGAATGCGGCGCCGCTGCGCGGCGCGCCGCTATCGCTCGCCGAATTCATGTCCAATTCCCAGCTCGACGACCTGTTCCGCGCCACGGTCCAGGCGACCGAGGAGGCGATCGTGAACGCGATGGTCGCCGCGAAGGACATGCAGGGCACGGAAGGCCACTACGCAATCGCGCTGCCGCATGCGGATCTCGTCGCGCTCCTCGAGCATTACGGACGGCTTAACAAGTAGCGTCCATACCAGTCCAGGTGCCGCTGCATGCGGTCGCGCAGGTAGCTCGGCACCGTGACCGCATGCCATTCGCCGGGATAACGAATCAGTTCGGTCGGCACGTTCAGTGAGCGCAGCGCCTGGTACATCTGCTCGCTGCCGATGCAAGGCACGTTGACGTCTAGTTCCTCGCAGTAGAACAGGGTGGGCGTCGCGATCCGGTCGGCGTGCAGGAACGGAAAGCTGACGCGGTCCCAGGCGCTCCGGTCCTTCCAGGGCTGGCCGAGCTCGACGTCGTATTCGAACGTGTACTGGTCGGCGCCGTACATGCCGATGATGTTCGATGTTCCCGCCCCGCTGACGGCGGCCTTGAAGCGCGCATCGCGCGCGATCACGTAATTGGTGAGCATGCCGCCGTAGCTGCGCCCGCCGACGCCGAGGCGTTCCGGGTCGGCAATGCCCTGGGCCACGGCATAGTCCACCGCGGCCAGCACGTCGGCGACGTCCTTGTTGCCCCAGTCCGCGTAGATCTGCATCGCGAAGTCGAGGCCGCGGCCGGAGCTGCCGCGCGGATTCGCGGCGACGACGGCGTAGCCGTTGGCCGCATAGACCTGCCAGTCTTCCATGAACTCGTGGCTGAACTGGTAGATCGGGCCGCCGTGGATCCGGAGGATGGTCGGATAGCGGCGCCCCGCGACGTAGCCGACCGGCTTCACGAGGAATCCGGAGATCGGCGTGCCGTCGGCGCTGTCGAACTCGATCGGCTCGACGTCCGCCAGGCGCTTGCTGCGCAGGAACTCGTTGTGATCGGCGAGCGTGCGCAGCCCGCGCCGCTCGACGGCGTCGATCTCATAAGGATGCAGGTCGTCGCCGCCGAGGACCGCGACGCGGCCGTTCGCGGCGACGTCGAAGTCGACGTCGAAGCGCCGGCCCTGCGTCAGCGGCGTGATCTTTCCGTTCGCGAGTTCGATGCGCGACAAGAGCGTCACGCGGTTCTGCTCGACCAGCGCGAGCACGGATTTTCCGTCGGGACTGAAGCGCGGCTTCGTGAAGGGGCGGTCGATCGACGCGGGCAGCATCGTCTCGCCGGTTGTCGCGTCGATCACCGCGAGTTGCGATGGGGCGTATTCAATCAGCCGGTCTTCACCGCCCTGCAGGTAGGCAATGCGGCGGCTGTCCGGGCTCCAGGCCGGGCGCGACTCCCAGGACGGATCGGCGTCGGTACCGGCAAAGCTCGTGAGGCGGCGCTCTTCCGCGCCCGCGCGCGGCTCCATCAGGTAGATGTCCCAGTTCCAGTGCCGGTCGGGATCGGCGCCGCGCTTGGTCACGTAAGCGACCTGCTTTCCGTCGGGAGACCAGGCGGGCAGGTATTCGTCGTGCTGTCCCGAGGTCAGCGCCGTCGCCTTGCGGCCGTCGATGTCGAACAGGTAGAGATGCAGGCGGCGATCGGTCAGCAGCCCGACCTCGTCTTCCTTGAACTGATAGCGCGTGATGACGATCGGCGGCGGCTGCGGCGGTTCCTTCTCTTCCGCGGGCCGCTCCGGGTCCTTGGCGATGATCGCCAGCCGCCGGCTGTCCGGCGCCCAGGCATAGTCGCTGACGCCGCCCGGGAAATCCGTCAGCTTCTCGGCCTCGCCGCTGGCCGCCGGCATGACCCAGACCTGGGTCGTCGCGTCCTCGTCGCCGCGATCCGACAGGAAGGCGATCCACTTTCCGTCCGGGCTCCATTGCGGCTGCCATTCGTCGGCGCCCGGCGTGTGCGTCAGCGCGCGGCGGTCGCTGCCATCCCAGCGCACGCGCCAGAGATCGGTCGTCGGCGTGTCGAGCTCGAGATCGTTCGTCGTGACGCTGTAGGCGAGAAATTCGCCATCGGGCGAAAATACGGGCTCGCCGACGTCCGCGAGCCGCAGCAGGTCGTCGATGCCGAACAGGTCGTCGCCTGCCTTGGCCTGCAACGCCAGCGCGCACAGCAGGAGCACCAGCGGGATCCGTCTCATGGTTTGCCCTCGCCCCTCGACTTCTCGACGAACTTTTCGCGCGCCGCCCGGAAATACGCGAGCGTGGCGGCGCGCTCCTGCGCGTCGTTGTAATCGCGGTTCGCTTCCGCGGCGGCGATCACGCGATCCATCCAGGCGACAAAATACGCCGCGTCTTCCGGCGCCGCTGGCGGCGGCGTGTCCAGGTAGATGGGGCTCGTGGTCGCGTAGGGATAGAGGTCGAGGACCCAGGGATTCGGCTGGTCGTTGAATGCGCGTAGCACCACCCAGCCGCCCGCCTTCAGCGCAAGTTTGCCGCTCCAGTCGAAGCGGGTCCGCTCGCCCGTCAGCTTGAAGGCCTTGATCACCCGCCCGTTCTGCACGAGCTCGAGGTGGTCCACGGGGAAAGGCGAGCGGAGCGCCAGGCGTACCGCGTGTTGACCGGCGCCCGTGAGCGTATCGCCCGCGCGCTGGCCGTCGATCGTGAGCCCGAGCAGCGGCCCGTTGCTGACGAAAGTCCGGCCGGATTTCAGCGCATCGCGCAGGGCAGCCGGTGTGCGCGCGCCCCGTGTATCCAGGAACACGCGCACCAGGCCGATGGGGCCGCGCAGCGATGCGTAGTTCGCCATGGCGTCCGTTCCCGCGCCCGCCGGCACGCGATAGCCGAGGTTCAGGAGCCGGTACCAGATGCCCGCCGTGATGTGGTGGTCGGAGAAACCCATGACTTCCATGTAATCGACCTTGCCCATCGCGACGTCGGCGGGGAGCTCGTACGAGAGCTTCTTTTCCTTCGGCGGATCGATCGGGAAATCGGCGACGTGCACGTAGCCGACCAGCGCGCCCTGCGCGTGCGCAAGGTCCGCAATCGCGCCGTTGTGCGGCCAGGGGCTGGCGTAAGGGGTGTGCCGGTAACTCGTGTAGCCGGGCAGCAGCAAATGGTCCGAAAGGTGCAGCAGGCCGAGATGGCCCCAGAAGCTCGTGTGATATTCCTGCGCGTGCAGCAGCATGCGCTTTCCGCTCGCGGGATCGGCATCGCCGCGGAAATAGCCGACATCCGGAATGCGCTCTTCCTTGTTGACGATCAGGTTGTGGACGACGTCGAGGTCCTCGGCATCCTGCTGCGCGAGCAGCGTCTCCGGCGTACTGCGATAGTGGCCGCCGTAGTTCATGTGCACGTGCAGGTCGGCGCTCATGAATTGTCCGAAATCCGCGGGGAGGTCGTTGTCCTCGAGGCGGATCGGCAACTCGACGCCCTTGCCCGCCGTGAATTCCTGCGTGCGCAGGAAATGCAAGCGTCGGAAGCCGCTCTGCACCTGAATCGTCGCCGTGCCCGCCGGGAGCTCGACCTGGCAGCGCGAGTGGCAGTCGAAGTAATGGACCTCACTCGGCAATTGCGCGCGGTCGTAGAGTTCGTCGCCGCGCATCCACGCATCCCGCGGCGCGTGCCAGCGGGCGTCGCTGCCGAGGATCGCCACGCGCGCTGAAATGGGGCGGCCGGCGCCATCCACGATCGCGAGCGTGACCTCGACCGTCGGGCGCAGCCGCTTGGGGGATCGCGTGACGACCGCTGCGCGCGCGCCCCCGAAGAAATCCTGCACCCATAGCGAGGTGTTGCCGCCTTCGTTGCTGATGTACGCGATGCGCTTGCCGTCCGGCGACCAGCGCGCGTTGCGGCGGTCGAAATCGCCGTAGGTGAGCGGCAGCGGCGCGGCGTCATCGGTCGTCGTGAGCCAGAGCTGGTGCCATTGCCCGCCCTGGTAGTTCGAGAAGAGGATACGCTTGCCGTCCGGCCCGACCTCCGGTCGCGCCGCCCAGGAGGTCTCGAGCTCGTGGTGCAAGAGGCAGCTGGGCTCGCCGCCGGCTACGGCGACGGAGCAGATCCAGCCCGTGCCCCACGGCGTTTCGGCGTTGGTGACGTAGAAGACGCGTTTTCCGTCCGGGGACCACGACGGATTGATCGTGTGATCGTGCGTCGAGTAGTAGTAGCGGTCGATCTTGCTTTCGCGCGGCGCGACCAGGTACCGCTCGTTCGCGAGGCCCGCGGTGGTGATATCGGCAATCCTGAGATTGAAGTGGCCGCTGCCCGCGGTCGAGACAAAGACGATCTCGCGCCCGTCGGGCGAGAGTCGCGGCTCCAGGTTGACGCCGCCGTTCGCCGTCAGCGCATCCTGGTGTCCGCTCGCGAGATTGAGCCGCCAGAGTTCCATGGCGTTGCCGTCATAGCGCGTGAACACGACGCTGCCGCCGGCGCGCGAGATATCCGGCTGATAGTCGTAGGCCGCGTCGGCGTGCGTCAGCTCGACGGCGTCGTCCGAGCCGATGCGCTGGCGCCAGAGCGAACCCGCCATGCTGTAGACGAGTTCGCCGCCATCGGGCGTGAATGCGGCCGCGGAGGGCCCGGTCGTCAGTTGCGGAAGGTAGAGCTCGCGCCAGTAATAGTTGTGCGGCAGGTCGACCTGCTTGAGCACCGGCTCGCGCCCGGCGCCCGCGGCGCCCGCCGCCCACAGCAGCGACGACGCGACGAGGAGCGCGCGGGCGGCGCGACTCACGCAGCGCCCGCCAGCGCCTCGTCGAGACTCTGCCTCAGGTAGACCATCGCCTCGTCCACTTCCGCCTCGGTGACGCACAGGGGCGGCATGAAGCGCAGCGTCGAGACGCCGCAGGACAGCAGCAGCAGGCCATTGTGGTACGCGCGATGCAGCAGGCGGTCGACCAGCGCGCGGGCGGGCGTGCCGTCCTTCTCGATCAGCTCCAGGCCGATCATCAGTCCCAGGCCCCGCAGGTCGCCGATGCAGGGATAGTCCGCCCGCAGTTCCCCGAGGCGCTTCATGAAATGCGCGCCGACCTTCGCTGCATTCGCCGCGTATTGATCGCGCACCAGGTCGATGGTGGCATTCGCCGCCGCGCAGCAGACGGGGTTGCCGCCGAAGGTATTGCCGTGCGCGCCCTTCTTCCACTTCTGCATGATGCTTCGCCTGGCGACGACCGCGCCGATCGGCATGCCCGAGCCCAGGCCCTTGGCGAGCGTCATGATGTCGGGCTTCACCCCGGAGTGCTCGGCGCAGAACATCTTCCCGGTGCGGCCGACGCCGGACTGCACCTCGTCGAACACGAGCAGGATGCCGTGCTGGTCGCAGATCTGGCGCAGGCCCGCGAGGAATCCGTCCGGCGGCACCAGGTAGCCGCCTTCGCCCTGCAGGGGCTCGACGAAGATCGCCGCGACCTCGGAGGCGGGCAGGTTGCGATCGAACAGCATGCGGATGTAGTCGAGCACGGCGCGGCCCTGGTCGTTGCCCGCAAACAGCGGGCGATAGGTATTCGGATAGGGGACATGCGTGACGCCAGGCATCGTCGGCGCGAAACCGGCCTGCTGCGTGTACTTGCTGGAAGTCAGCGACAGCGAGCCCATCGTGCGGCCGTGGAAACTGCCGAGGAAGGCGATGATGCGCTGCCGGCCCGTGACATAGCGCGCGAGCTTCAGCGCGCCCTCGACCGACTCGGTGCCGGACTGGCAGAAGAAGCACATGCCGGGCTCGCCGAGCGGCACGATCGCGGACAGCCGTTCCGCGAGCGCCGTCATTTCCTCATGCCAGTAGTCGCTCGAGATGTGCAGGAACTTCGCGGCCGCCTGCTGCACCGCCGCGACGACCCTCGGGTGCGCATGCCCGGTCGAACAGACCGCGATGCCGGCCGCGAAATCGAGGAAGCGGTTGCCGTCGACGTCCCAGGCCTCGGTGCCGCGGGCGTGCGACATCACAAACGGGTAGTCGCGCGGATAGGAGGGCGATTCAACCTTGCTGTCGCGCTCGATCATCGCGCGGGACTTCGGCCCGGGCAGTGCGGTCTTGATGTGCGGGTTCTTCACGGGATCTCCGGCGCGTTTCGCGAGGGTCATAGGGGCAGTCTCACTGGTTCTCGATGGGCCGCCGCAGTGCGGGCTTCAAGTGCGCGCAATGCCGCGAGTTCCGCCGCGGTCGGCGCGGCAATTGTCTCGATCTCTTCCGCGACGGCCAGCTTCCAGCCGATGGCGGCGCGCGCCTCTTCGACCGGAATGCCGGGGTAGCCGGCCACGAACGCCATCTCGCGTCCGGGCTGCGGTTTCAGGATGCCGACGTCCGTGACGATGACCGCCGGCCCGCCGCCGCGCGCTCCGCTCGCAGCGCGGCCCTCAAAATGCCCGCCGCTGGTCTGGAAGTCCAGCGCGGCGACAAAGCTGCGCGGCGAGGCCTTCATGACGATGAACACCTGGCGCGCATGCGCCGCGATCTCGGTTGCGCCGCCGGCACCCGGCAAGCGCGTCTTCGGCTTCGCATAGGAGCCGATCACGGTGCTGTTGAGGTTGCCGAAGCGGTCGATCTGCGCGGCGCCGAGGAACCCGACGTCCACGCGGCCAGCCTGCAGGTAGTCGCTGAAAATGTCGGGCAGCGGCACGACGCAGGCCGCCGTCTCCGCAAGCTCGCCGTCGCCGATCGACAGCGGCAGCACCGTCGGGCGCGTGCCGATCGTGCCCGACTCGTAGATCAGCACGAGTCCCGGCGCGTGGGTGAGACGCGCGAGGTTGCAGGCGGCGCTCGGCAGCCCGATGCCGACGAAGCAGACGCAGCCGTCCCACAGCATCCGCGCTGCGGCGACCGTCATCATCTCGTCGCGCGTGTAATCGCTCATGCCGATCTTCCCGCCGATTGCCCGGCTCGCACTTCACCGGCGGGACCCCCCTCGTTCGCTCGGAAGAACGGGCACTCGCTCACTCGGGGATCCCGCAACGGCTCGTGCGCGCCGGGCCGCGGAATCACTGGCGCGCGCGAGGTGGCGGGGTGCTCGCGAGCAAACTCGTAAGCTCCGGCGGAGTTTGCGAGCGAGCAACCCCGCCGGATCCCGCGCGCGCCGGCAAAAACCCGTCCCGTCACGCGGCCTCCCGCAGGCTCTCGAGGAATTCGCGGTGATCCTTGGTGCCGAGCACGTGCTGCTTCATCCACTCGGTGAAGCGCCCGCGGTCGCGCGCGATGTCGTCCCAGCGCAGGTAGAAATCGTTGTCGCGCGCGTAGCGGCCCTGCGCGTACGACGGCCAGGCGCCGCCGGGGCAATGCGCGATGGCGCCGACGACGAAGTGCGGCAGCAGCACGCCATTCATCGCCGGCGGCACCTCATCCACGATTTCCTCGACCGTGACGATCAGGAATTTTGCGGCGAGCCCCGCCTCGCGCTGCGCGCCGACGATCCCCTCGATCGCGACATTGCCGCGCCGGTCGGCGCACTGCGCATGCAGGATCGTCACGTCCGGGTTGATCGCGGGAACCGTCGCGAGCTCCTCGCCGGTATAGGGGCAGGCGACCTTGCGGATGCGCGGGTTGTGCCTGACGAGATCGGTGCCGATGTAGCCGCGCAGCATTCCGAACGGCAGGTGCGCGGCGCCCGCGCGGTAGCCGGCCGCCATGCCGGCGTGGCTGTGCTCGTCGAGCTCGAGCGCCTGCGGCCAGGCCTGCTCGACGGCGTCGCGGAGGCGATGCAGCGAGCCGACGCCCGGGTTGCCGCCCCAAGAGAAGGTCAGGCGCCGTGCCGCGCCCATGCCGATCATCTGGTCGTAGACGAGGTCCGGCGTCATGCGGATCAGGTGCAGCTCGCGCCGTCCCTGCCGGATGAGCTCATGCCCGGCGGCGAAGGGAATCAGGTGCGTGAAACCCTCGAGCGCGACCGACGCGCCGTCCGGCACGTGCTTCGCGATCGCCTGCGACAGCGGCAGGAACTCGGGCATTCAGTCCACCACGGTGCGCGACTGCTCGCGCAGGTACAGCGGCAGGTAATAGAACGAAGCGATCGCCTTGCCGGAGGAACCGGAGCCCTTCCAGCCGCCGAACGGCTGATAACCCGGCCAGGCGCCGGTGGTCGCGCCCTGGCCGCGGTTCGCATAGGTGACGCCGGCCTGGATGTTGTCCTGGAACCACGGCACTTCCGCGGCCGCGCCGTAGAAGCCGGCGGTGAGGCCCATGTCGGTGTCGTTGGCGAGGCGCATCGCCTCGTCGCGGTCGCGGTAGCGCTGCGCCATCAGGATCGGCAGGAACATCTCGTGGCGCCACAGTGGATCGGACGGCGGCGCCTCCGCGAGCACCGGCTCGACGTAGAAGCCGCGCGCGAGCGCTTCGTCCGCCGGCACGCGGCCGCCGCGGCGCAGCATCGCGCCGCCGGTCTTCAACTGCGCCACGTAGCGCGCGTAGCTTTCGTGCGCGCGCGCATTGACCACCGGCCCCAGCCAGTTCTCGCGCTTTGTCGGGTCGCCGATGCGGATCGCGTCGATCTGCTTCTCGATGCGCGAGAGCAGGTCGTCCGCGACGCGCTCGTGGACATACAGGCGCGACACCGCGGAGCATTTCTGCCCGTCCATTCCGTAAGCGGAGCGCACCAGGCCGCTCGCCGCACGCTCGAGGTCCGCATTCTCGGTGACGATGCAGGGATTCTTGCCGCCCATCTCGGTGATGCAGGGCCGCGGATACGGTCCGCCCGCCATGGCCGCCATGATCGCGCGGCCGACAGCGACGGAGCCGGTGAAGGTCATGCCGGCGGTGCGCGCATCGCGCACCATCTGTTCGCCGGCCGCCGCGCCGGGTCCCGACACATAATTGAAGACGCCGGCCGGGAAGCCCGCATCGCGGATGCAGTCCGCCAGCAGCCGCCCGGCCCAGGGCGTGTCCGACGCGCACTTGGCGATCACCGTGTTGCCGGTGACGAGCGCCGCGGCGACCGGCCCGCCGGCGAGCGCGAGCGGGAAGTTGAAGGGTGCGATGACCGTCCAGACGCCGTAGGGGCGCATCACGCTGCGGTTGCGCGACACGAAGCCCGTCAGCGGATCGTTCGGCAGCTCGTTTTCATAACCCTTGTGCGATTCGAAGTCGAGGGCGTAGCAGCGGAAGAAATCGACCGTCTCCTGCGCCTCGGCAAGCGCCTCGAGGCGGTTTTTGCCGACCTCGAGCACCAGGCAGGCCGCGATCTCGTAGACGCGCTCTTCCATGATGTCGGCGGTGCGGCGCATCAGCCGCACGCGCTCCGCGAGCGGCGTGTTGCGCCATGCGGGAAATGCGCGGTGCGCGGCGGCGATCGCCGCGTCCACTTCCGCCGCCTGCGCGAGTGGGAAGCGCCCGAGCTTCAGCTGGCTGTCGATCGGGCTCGCGCGCTCCTCGGTCGCCGCCGCCGGCCGGTCCTTGCCGTCGACAAAGAGCGCATGCGTCGCGCCGAGCCGTCCGCGCACGGTCTCGAGCGCACGCTCGAAGCGCGTGTGCATCTCTTCCGGCGGGTTGTACATGGTCGCGTAGGTCAGGCGGAAACTCATTTTTTCTGCTCCATCCCGGGGGCGGGAAAGAAACGGCCGAGCAGCCGGTCGAGCAAGGCGAGCGCGGCCGCAAGGTCGGGCTCTTCGATCACGAGCGGCGGCGCGAGGATCAGCAGGTTGCCGCGCGAACCGAAGGAAACGCCCTCGTCGAGCGCCGAGCGCAACAGGGCTTTCAGCGGCTCGGGTTGCTTCGGCCAGGGCGCGAGCGGCGCGCGCGTGCCGCGGTCGGCCACGAGTTCGACGACGGAGAACAGGCCGTGGCCGCCGCGCACTTCGCCGATGACAGCATGGCGCTTCGCGAGCGCCTGCAACTCGGCGAACATGCGCGCGCCGAGGGCGCGCGATCGCTCGATCAGCTTTTCATCGCGATAGGCATCGAGGGCCGCGAGTCCCGCGGCGCAGGACAGCGGGTGGCCGCAGTACGTGAGCCCGCCGTAGAACATGTCCTTCTCGATGCGCTGCGCGACCGCGGCGCTCATCACGACGGCGCCGAGCGGCACGGCGGCGCCGGTGAGGCCCTTCGCCAGCGCCATGATGTCGGGGCGGCCCTGTTCGCCATGCCGCTGCCACGCGAACCATTCGCCGCAGCGTCCGAAAGCGCTCATGACCTCGTCCGCGATCAGGAGCACGCCGCGCTCGCCCGTCAGCTCGCGGAGCTTCGGCCAGTAACTGTCGGGCGCGACGATGCCGTTGCTGCCCGCGTCCGATTCCATCAGCACCGCGGCGACGCGATCCGCGCCTTCCCTGTCGATGCAATCGGCGACGGCGGCAGCGCCTTTCTCCCCGCATTCGTGCGGCGAGCGGCTGCCGAAGGGGCAGCGGTACGAATAGGGCGGCGGCACGTGGCGCACGCCCCAGGCGTCGGCGTCCACCTGGTGCGCCGTGCGGGCATCGCCGGACAGCGCCATGTCCATGTAGCTCGCGCCGTGATAGGAGCGGTCGCGTGTGACGACGAGCCCGCGCCCCTTGCCGGAGGCCTGGCGCGCGATGCGCACCGCGTTCTCGTTTGCATCGGCGCCGCCGAGCGTGAAGAACACGAGGCCGCCCTCGAAGCCCGAGAGTTCGAGCAGCCGCTCCGCCAGCGCCTTGCGCGGAATCGCGCCCCAGGCGCTCGTGACGAAGCTGAGCCGCGCAGCCTGCTCGCGGATCGCGGCCACAAGACGCGGATGCTGATGGCCGAGATTGCTGCATTCGACCAGGCTCGACATGTCGAGGATCTCGCGCCCGCCCTCCAGCACGAGCCGGGCGCCGCGCCCGCCGACGACGGTGGGCGCATTCCAGTCGGCCGGAACGCACCAGCTGTGCAGTACGGAATCGCGCTCGGAAGCCATGGCAGGGATTGTCTCAACCCGCCGTGAAAGGCGCCAGCACCGCTGGCGCCGCGGAAGTCCTAAACTGGGCGGGACGGACTTCCTTGCTGCTCAAAGGGCGCCCCATGAAGAGAATCCTCTGGCTTGCAGGAGCGCTGGCGCTTCTTGCGATCGGCGCGGCCGCGTTTATCTGGTCCGGCGCCTACAACATCGCGGCGGATGAACCGCATTGGCCCGTGACCGTGAGCATGCTGGAGAACGCGCGCGATCGCTCGATCGAGGCGCGGCTTGCGGGCATCGCGGTTCCGGACCTTGGCAACGAGGCGCTGATCCGCGCCGGCGCCGGAAACTACGATGCGATGTGCGCCGAATGCCATCTGGAACCGGGCGAGGATCGGACCGAACTCAGCGCTGGCCTGTATCCGGCGCCGCCGGATCTCGGGCACGACGGAATCGACGACCCGGCCGAGGCTTTCTGGGTCATCAAGCACGGCATCAAGATGACCGGCATGCCCGCCTGGGGAAAGAGCGTGGACGACGGATCCATCTGGGGCATCGTGGCTTTTCTCCGGCAGGCGCCCGGGATGACGGAGGCCCGCTACGACGCGCTCGTCGAGTCGAGCGGGGGACACCATCACGGCCCCGGCGAGGAACACGCCGGCCCGGACGACGAGCATCACGACAGCGGCGGCTGATGCACGGGCCCATGGCGCAAGCATGATCGATCCCGTGTGCAGCATGACGGTTGCGGGCGATTCGCCGCACCGGGCGACGCATGCCGGGCGCGAATACCGGTTCTGCTCGGCGGGTTGCCGCGCGAAATTCACGGCGCATCCTGCCGAATACCTGGAGCCCGAAATCGCGCCGGTCGAACCCGCCGCCGGCACGCGCTACACCTGCCCGATGCACCCGCAGATCGTGCGTGACGGGCCGGGGCACTGTCCGGTCTGCGGCATGGCCCTCGAGCCGATGATGCCGACGCTGGACGACGAAGAATTGCCGGAACTGACCGATTTCCGGCGGCGGTTCTGGTGGACCTTGCCGCTGACGATCGTGACCCTGGCGCTCGCGATGCTCGGTCATCGGCTGGACTTTCCGCCGGCCGGGCTGCGCAGCTGGCTTGAGCTCGCCCTGTCCGCGCCGGTCGTCCTGTGGGCCGGCTGGCCGTTCCTGCAGCGCTGGGCGCAGTCGATCGCGACCCGCAATCCGAACATGTGGACGCTGATCGGCACCGGCGTTGGCGCCGCGTTCCTCTACAGTCTGGCCGCGACGCTGGCGCCGGGCATGTTTCCGGATTCCTTCCACGAGCACGGCCGGGTCGGCGTCTACTTCGAGGCGGCGGCCGTCATCGTGTCGCTGACGCTGCTCGGGCAACTGCTGGAGTTGCGCGCGCGCTCCTCGACCTCCGCGGCGATCAAGGCGCTGCTGCGCCTCTCGCCGCCGACCGCGCGGCGCATCCGCGCGGACGGCAGCGACGAGGAAGTCCCGCTCAGCGCCGTGCAGGCCGGCGACCGTCTGCGCGTGCGGCCGGGCGACAAGGTTCCGGTGGATGGCGAAGTGCTGGAGGGCCATTCCGGCGTGGACGAATCGCTGCTGACCGGCGAATCGCTGCCGGTGGAAAAGAAGCCGGGCGAGCGCCTGATCGGCGGCACGCTGAATGCGAATGGCAGCCTGGTGATGCGTGCCGATCGTGTCGGCGAGGGGACGATGCTCGCGCAGATCGTGCAACTGGTGGCGCAGGCGCAGCGTTCGCGCGCGCCGATGCAGCGCCTCGCGGACGTCGTTTCGCGCTGGTTCGTGCTGGCCGTGCTCACGATCGCGCTTGCGGCGTTCTTCGCCTGGGGCTGGTACGGCCCGGAGCCGTCCTGGACCTACGCCGTGCTGAATGCGGTCTCCGTGCTGATCATCGCCTGTCCCTGTGCGCTCGGACTCGCGACGCCGATGTCCGTGATGGTCGCGATGGGCCGCGGTGCGCGCTCCGGCATCCTGTTCCGCGACGCGCAGGCGCTCGAATCGCTGCGGACAGTGGACACGCTGATCGTCGACAAGACCGGCACGCTCACCGAAGGGCGGCCGGCATTCCGCGCCGCGGCCGCGGCCGGAGGATTCGACGAGCGGGAGCTGCTGCGCCTCGCGGCGAGCCTCGATGCGGGCAGCGAGCACCCGCTCGCGGCGGCGATCGTCGCCGAGGCGCGCCGCCGTGACCTGCCGCTCGCAAAGGCAGAGACATTCGAGTCGGGCGGCGGCATTGGCGTGCGCGGGCGCGTCGAGGGGCGGGAACTCTCGCTCGGAAGCGCCGCATTGATGAAGGATCTCGGCATCGACACGAGATCGCTGGCGGCACGTGCGGATGGATTACACGCCGATGGTGCGAGCGTGATGTTCCTGGCAGCGGACGGCGCGGTGGCCGGGCTGATCGCAGTCGCGGACCCGGTCAAGACGACGACGCCGGAGGCGCTCGCGGCGCTGCGCGCCTCGGGGCTGCGCATCATCATGGCGACCGGCGATGCGGCAGCGACCGCGCATGCGATCGCGGGCGCGACCGGGATCGGCGAGGTCTACGGCGAAATGCGCCCCGCCGGCAAGGCCGAGTTGATCGCAAGGCTGCGGAAAGAAGGAAGGCGCATCGCGATGGCGGGCGACGGCATCAACGACGCGCCGGCGCTGGCGGCCGCCGATGTCGGCATCGCGATGGGCACCGGCACGGATGTGGCGATCTCGAGCGCGCAGGTGACGCTCGTCAAGGGCGACCTGCGCGGCATCGCGCGGGCGCGCGAGATCTCGTCTGCGACGGTCCGCAACATGCGCCAGAACCTCGGCTTCGCGTTGCTCTACAACATGCTCGGCGTACCGATCGCCGCCGGCGTGCTTTACCCCTGGAGCGGCCTGTTGCTCTCACCGATGATCGCCGCGCTCGCGATGAGCCTGTCGTCCGTGTCGGTGGTCGGCAATGCACTGCGACTGCGCGGCAGCTAGGCGCCTGCGGCAGGACGCATCAGGCCGGCGCAACGGGGAAAGGGAGGCCGCCGGCCTGTACCGGCGGCCTCGAATCGCGTCAGTTTGCAGCCGCCGCCATTTTGCGGTGCTCGGCCGCGAGCTTGCGGTACTCGCCTGCTGCGTTGCGGAAATCCTTCTCGAGCATGCTGCAATGCGTCGCCATCGATGCACGAGGGGTCTTCGCGTAGGCAAGGCGGTAGGTCTTCGCCATCTTCGCGTGGCTTTCCGCGCGCTGCTCGGCCGCCACCGCTTCCTCGTCGTACGCCCGCGCGATTGCCTCGTGCTGCTCGGACGTCTTTGCAGCTTCGATCTGCGCCTCGGATACGACTTCATCGGCTATGGCCGTGCCAGCCCCGATCAGCGCCAGCGAGGCGATTCCGCTCGCCAGCCAGAAATTGAGTTTGTTCATGGTCCTCTCCATTCATGCGTTCGCCTCAAAACCCGGATCGCCGGCGCACCGGCGATCCGCGCACACGTCGGGAGAACGCTCAGGCGGGAGGGCGGAAAGGCTTGTCGAGCCGGCCAGCGGTCGATCCGACCGCATCCGCGCTGGTGGCGGCCTCGGCCGTCGGTGACTGGAAGCGCAATTCGCTGATCGATTCGGTCGTCAGCTGCATGCAGGAGCAATTGCAGCTCGTCGTGGCGCCCATGAGGCACTGCCCCGGCGAGCACATGCCGTCCGGACAGCTGTCGGCGGTGCAGGTGGAGTCGTGCAAGGCGGGCGCGCTGCTCGCGGCGTGCGCCGGATCGGCCGGCGCCGCGACGCTGACGGCGCCGAGCTGAAGCATTACAGCGACGATTGTGAAGGCGACCGCACGCCGGAATGAAGATGACGGGTACAACAGGCACCCTCCATGCTTGCCCGGTTTCCAGTCAAGTCCGGGGGCGTGTTCCGGTCAATGAGGGGATGTACTTATGCGACCCTGGGTGTCACAACGACTGACGCCCCGCACGAATAGTTGGGGTATCTTTGGCGGCATGAAATTCCCCGGAAGAGGCCTGCTGCCGCTTGCTGCGGCGGGCTTTTTGATTTTCAATGGGCCGCAGGCCGGCGCGCAGGCTGCAGATGCCGAAACCGCACGCCTGATCGCGGATCTGGGCCTCAAGGAGTCGGCAACTGCGCTCGCCGACCGGCCCGGCTGGCAGGCGCCGCTCAATATCGTCGTCATCGGCGCCGACGCGAAGCGCCTCGCCTGGATGCAGCCCGCGGCGCCGGGCGTCAAGCTGATCGGGGCGAGCGACCGCACCGAGGCCGTGCGCAAGGTCGCGGATGCCGATGCCGTGATCGGCGTCTGCTCCGCGGACATCGTGAATGCCGGCCCGCGCATCCGCTGGATCCAGCATTTCTCCGCCGGCGTCGAGCGCTGCCTCGCGATACCGGGCTTCGCATCGCGCGGCATCGTGCTGACCAACATGCAGAAGGTCGCCGGGCCCGTGATGTCCGAGCATGTGCTTGCGCTGATGTTTGGCCTGTCGCGAGGGCTTGCGACCTACGTTCCCCGGCAGGCCGCCGGCGACTGGGCGGAGGATGCCGTGCCGGAAGGCCGCCTGCTGATGCTCGAAGGCAAGACGCTCTTCATCGCGGGGCTCGGCGGCATCGGCACGGAAGTCGCGCGCCGCGCGAACGCGCTCGGCATGAAGGTGATCGCCACGCGCAACACGCCGCACGAGAAGCCGCCGTTCGTCGATGAACAGGGAATGAGCAAGGACCTGCTCGCCTTCGCCGCGCGCGCGGACGTCATCGTCGACGCATTGCCGCTGACCGCGGAGACGAAAGGCGTCTTCGACAAGGCCGTATTCGGCGCCGTGAAGCATGGCGCGCTCTTCATCAACGTCGGGCGCGGCGGCACCGTGGTCACGGCGGACCTGATCGCCGCGCTCCAGGACGGCGGCGTCGGCGGCGCCGGCCTCGACGTCACGGATCCGGAGCCGCTGCCGGCGGATCACCCGCTGTGGCACGCGCCGAACGTGCTGATCACGCCGCATGTCGCGGCGGCAACCGACCTCGGCGAGGAGCCCCGCTGGCTGATCGCGCGCGAGAACCTGCGCCGCTTCGCGGCGGGCGGAAAGCTGCTGTCCGAGGTGAGCGTCGACAAGGGCTATTAGCTTGTCAAGCCGAACGCTGTCGCTTGACGACCGTCTCTACGACTACCTGCTGAAGAAGTCCCTGCGCGAGGCCGCGGCGCTCGCGGCGCTGCGCGCCGAGACTGCGTCCCATCCCCGCGTGAACATGCAGATCGCGCCCGAGCAGGCACAGTTCATGCAGTTGCTGGTGCGGCTCATGGGCGCGCGCCGCACGATCGAGATAGGCGTATTCACCGGCTATTCGAGCCTGGCGGTCGCGCTCGCGCTGCCCGCCGACGGCCATCTGCTCGCCTGCGACGTCAGCGCGGAATACACGGCCATTGCGCGCCGCCACTGGCAGCGGGCAGGCGTCGCCCACAAGATCGAGCTCGTGATTGCGCCGGCGCTCGCGACGCTCGATGCCCGGCTCGAGGCGGGCGACGCGGGCAGCTACGACTTTGCCTTCATCGACGCGGACAAGGGCGGCTATCGCGCTTATTACGAGCGCCTCCTGCACCTGGTCCGCCCCGGCGGGCTGATCGCCGTGGACAATACGCTCTGGAACGGCGCGGTCGCGGACCCCGGGGACCGCAGCGCCGATACGCTGGCGATCCGGGAGTTCAACGACCGGCTGCTGGCGGATGAGCGCGTCGACCTGTCGCTGGTACCGATCGGGGACGGCCTGACCCTGGCGCGCCGCCGCGACTGAGTCCGCCGCCACCCGGCGGCGACGCGAGTATGATCGTCTGAGGCATACCGGAGGGGGATGCGCCATGAACAGAATTCACCTCGCCCCTTGGATCATCCTGATTGCGCTGGCAGGACTCGCTGGCTGCCAGAAGGCCGGCCCGTCGGATCCCTTCCCGCAAGCGGCCGCGGACGGCTGGGTCGCCGCGTTCAACAGCGGCGACGCGGCGGGGCTCGCGCTGATGTACTGCCCGGACGGGAAGATCCTTCCGCCCGACCAACCGATCATCAGCGGTCCCGCGGCGATCGCGGAATTCTGGAAATCCTTCAACCCCGGCAACGTGCGCATCGAAATATCCGAAGTGGAGACCATGAGGCTCGGGGAATACTGGTTCCGCGAGGGCACATACACGGGGCTGTACCCGTCCGAAGGCGAACCGCGGGTCGGCAAGTTCATCGAGTTGTGGAAGAAGGTGGACAGCGCCTGGCTCATCCATCGTCACATGTGGAGTTCGAACGCGCCGTCAATGCCGTCGCCGGGTGCGCCGGCGACCTAGGGAGCCCGCAATGACCCGGACGATGGCCACGATCGTGCTTGCAATGCTGCCCGTTGCCGGCTGCATGCAGAGCCCGGCGCCCGAGCCATTTCCGCAGGATGTCGCGGATGCCTGGGTCCAGCGCTTCGCGGCGCATGACGCCGCGGGGATCGCCGGACTCTACACCGAGGATGCGCAGTTGCTGCCGCCCGACATGGAAGTCGTCAGCGGCCGCGCGGCGATCCAGGAATTCGTCGCGAAGAACAATCCGCCCGGCGGCCCGGCATTCGAATTCGCGACGATCGAGACGCTGGTATGCGGCGACTACGCACACCGCCAGGGCAGCTTCACGGTCAAGGGGCCGGACGGCTCGACCCTGGAATCCGGCAAGTTCATCGAGTTGTGGAAGAAGGTCGGCGGGAAGTGGCTGATCCACAGGGACATGTGGAGCCGGAATGCGCCGGCAAACGCCCCGCCCGCGACGGATGCGCCTCACGATGAGCCTTCGTGATCACGTAGAGGCGATCCTTCCGGAATGGGAGCGCTGGTATCCCAGCCTCTTCGACGCCGCCGCGGATCTCGGCGTGATCCGCGCGCGGGTCTGCCCGCCGTCGTCCCTGCTGCTGTCGCGCCGCCATGCCGTGATCTACGGCGAAGCCGTGCAGGCGTTTCGCGAACGCTGGAACGCGCTGGAGGAAGAGGAAAACTAGCGCTTCTCCCACCAGCCGGCGCGCGTGACGCGCCACTCGCCACCCTCGCGTGCAAGGCGTAGGTCGAAGCGATGGATATCGGCTGCGAGGTCCCAGGTCGAAGCGGAGTCGCGGCCCAGGACCCCGACGGTAAGCCGCACTCGCGCAACGTCCGTCCCCTTGATCTCGATCACATCGATGCGCGTGATCAGGTGGATGGACTGGTGCGCGATGAGATAGCCCTGCATGTCACGGCGGAGGTCGTCGGCGTCGCGGTCATCCCCGTCGTGGTAATCGTCGGCGACGAGCTCGCGCAAGGCGCCCGCATCGCGGGCCTCGGCCGCTCTCTCCGCCTTGTCGACCAGCGCGCGGATCTCGTCCTCCGCCGTGCCCGCCGCCTGGCAGGCCGCGAGCAGCCAGGCGGCGGCGAGGACGCTAGGGGCGCGCAGGATAAGCCTCCCACTGCGGCAGCGTGTCGGTGATCTCGAACCAGGGCGCGCGGCTGGTCGCGAAGATGTGGCCGATCGGCCTCGCGCCCGGGTCGGTGTCGAGGCCGCCGCAGGGCACGACGACGCGCCCGGTCGCAGCGCTGACGCGCGGCACGGGACTGCCGCAGCGGGCGCAGAAATCCTGGCCGAAATGCTTCGCGCCGGGCAGCTTGTAGTGCTTCACGTCGGCCTCGCCCTTCCGCCACGCGAGCTGTTCGCGCAGGTAGAAGGCGTTGGTCGCGTGCGCGGCGCTGCGTGCCCGGCGGCAGCGCGAGCAATGGCAGTTCTGGATGCGTTCCGGCTTGCCGGTGAGTTCCCATTCGACGGCGCCGCACAGGCAGCTGCCGTGGGTGACGCCGGGAATCGTCGGAACCTGCGGCCGGGTCAGCCCCATGCCGCCGCCGAACTGCGGCGGATAACCCTCATGCTGCGGAAGCCCGTCGGTGATCGGATACCAGGGCGCGCGCGAGCCGGTGAACATGTGCATCTGCGGGCGCAGGCCGGGGTCGCCTTCGAGGTTGCCGGCCGGCACCAGCACCAGGTTCATCGCGGGCAGCAGCATCGGCGTCACGGAGCCGCAGGTCCGGCAGAACGGACGGCGGCCCTGTTGAGACGAAATATATGCCTCGATGTTGTCCTGGCCCGAGACCCACCGGAATCCAGCGTCCGGCGCGGAGAGAAAGGTCGAGAACATCGCCCCGTGGTGCTTGCGGCACATGGAGCAGTGGCAATTGGCCATCATCGCGAATGGGCCGGCGACCTCGTAACGCACGGTCCCGCAAAGGCAGCTTCCCGTATACATTGTGGTACCTCGGGGCATGGGTCCCGGATAGTTTGCACCAAGGAGGACTGGAGTCCATGTACACCCTCTATTACTCGCCCGGGGCGGCAAGCCTGGCCGTGCACTGGATGCTGATCGAGCTCGGCGTCCCGCATGAACTGAAGAAGGTGGACATGGAAGCCGGCGAACATCGGCAGCCCGAGTACCTGAAGCTGAACCCGAACGGCTTCGTGCCGGCGATGGTCGTGGACGGCACGCCGCTCTACGAGAGCGCGGCGCTCCTGATGTTGCTGGCGGAGCGCCATCCGCAGGGCGGCTTCGCGCCGGCGCCGGACAATCCGCAGCGCGGCCCCTACATCACCTGGATGTTTCACCTGTCGAACACGCTGCAGGCCGCGTACAAGGACTGGTTCTACCCGGAACGGCCGGCAGGCAGCGATGCCGTCGAAGGGGCGAAAGCGAGCGCCCGCGCGAGGATCGAGGCCTGCTGGGACCGCGTCGAGGCGCAGGTCCGGTCCGGCGGCCCGTACCTGGTCGGCGACCGCGTCAGTGCCGCGGATTTCCTGGCGACCATGCTGATGCGCTGGTCGCGCAACATGCCGAAGCCGGCGACCGAATGGCCGGCGCTCGCGAACTACGTCGCGCGCATGAAAGCCCGGCCGACCTTCAAGACGCTTTATGCGCGCGAGGGGCTCACCGAGTGGGCCTGAGGATCAGAGAAACGTATACGTGAAGCTCAGCGAAACCGCGTCCAGGGTTTCGCTCCGCACGATCTCGAAGCGCTCGTACTCGAGCCGCGCGCCCAGGCTGCCGAAGTGCAGCTGCACGCCGGCGCCGTAGGCGAGGCCCGTCCCGCTCTCATTGACCCTGAAGGCCGGCGTGAAACCGCCGGTCGAGTGGCCGTCGAATTTCCAGGAGTCGACGCCGGCCTTGGCGAACAGGTCCACGACCGGGAAGTGGAGAAAGCCGACCGCGAAGGCGGACGTCGTCTTCGCGGTCACGCTGGTGCTGGCCGGGCAGGGCACGGTGATGAATTGAAGGCAGACGTTACCGGACGGAACGGTCGCGTTGCCGTGATCGATGTAGTTCGCTTCGATCGCGAAACTGTCGAGCAGCCGGATGCCGGCGATGACCTTGTATCCGCTGGTGCTGTCGTCGAATGGCGACGCGCCGCCGGGATTCGACAGGCCGTAATCGCTCCGGGTGGCGCCCGCGCCGAGGTAAAAGCCGTTGTCGGCGGACCAGGCGAGCGGCGTAACGAGAAGCAGTCCAGTTAGCGCGATGATTCGCAACATAAGCGTCTCCGGGCCGGTGGGGGTTGAGATTGAGACTTCCTGCAGGTGGCATGGTTCCCTATGGCATGCCAGACATGAACTGTTCGGCATCTCGTCGGATTCGGCGGCTATGGGGCCGGCGTGATGACCGATTGCTCGATCTTGATGCTGCAGGCGAAGTCCAGGAGCGTCTCGCCGATCGTGCCGGGCTGGATCTTTTCCCAGTAGCGCAGCAGGTTGGTCGAGCGCACCGGCTCGTCGGCCTGCAGGTTGTTCCACTTGTAGAAGATGATGCCGCGCGTCGAGCGCTGGCGCTTGACGCAGTCCCAGTCGTCGCGGCTCGCGGCGCTCTTGTGCGCGCCGGGGCTCTGCGGGTCCTTGTACTCGATGCGCAGCCACATCGTGACGATGTCTCCGTTGCGCTCGGCTTCCACGCGCGTCGCGAAATAAACCTGCCCGGGATAGGTCTCGAGCCATTCCCAGTCGCTGCGGCCGCGCAGTTCCAGCTTCTTGACCCACTCGTTGCCGATGCCCTTCATCGGCACGGTCTCGATCTGCGCCGTCGCGAACGGCGCGAACGGCGCGAGCAGCGCGAGCGCGGCGATCGACGCTGTCTTCAGGGAGTTCATGCGATGTTGGACGCTGCGGGTCCGGCCGGGGTTCCGGATTATCAGCCGAGGATGGCCTCGCGTCGATAGAGCCGTCCGGCCAGCCAGCCGAGCAGCCCGCCGAGCAGCAGGCTGCTCGCGACCGACACCAGCACCCAGGTCAAGGGCAGCGGTTCACCGCGCATCAGCCCCTGGATCACGAGGTGCTGCGACAGGCTCGGCACCAGCATCAGCTTCGCCGAAGGCTGCACGGCGAGCACGCCTGCGATCGCGATCGGCACGGTCGGCACCAGCATCACGACGCCGAGCCACGACTGCGCTTCCTTGTAGCTGCGCGTGAAAGAGGCGACGACCGTCAGCAGTCCCGCGCCGATCGTCGCAAACGGCAGCGTCACCAGGAAGATGCGAAGCGCAACGCCGGGGCCGAAATTGGCCGTCATGCCGAAGGTCTCGAGCGGCACGAAGCGCAGCGCCACGGCGATGGACGTCGTGACGAGCGCGAGCGCGAGGATCATCATCGTCGCGGCAGCCGCAACCTTGCCGTAGATCAGCTGCTCGCGCGCGGCCGGCAGGGTCAGGAGGGATTCGAGCGATCCGCGCTCGCGCTCGCCCGCAGTCGCATCGATCGCGAGGTACAGCCCGCCCAGCAGCGTAACCAGCAGGATCACGTAGCTCAGCATGCCAAGCAGGAGCGTCGCGCGCGCGGAAGGCGTCGAGACGTCCACGCTGTCCACGACCACCGCGCGCAGGACCGTCGGTGAAACGCCGCGCGCCTGGAGCCGCAATGCGCCGATCAGCGCCGAGTACCCGGCAACGGCCTGCTGTACGCGCGCCGAACGCTGTTCGGCGCGGGAATCCGCTCCGTCGGAATAGATCACGACGGCCGCCGGCTGGCCGGCCGTGAAGCGCTCGCCGAAGGTCCCGGGAATCCCCAGCACGACGAGGCCCTCGGTGTCCGCAATCCAGGCGCGGATCTCCGGCTCCGTTCCGTCCTTCAGCGTCACGGTGAGCCCGCTCTCGCGCAACTGCTGGACGAGATTGGGCGCCGCCGCGGCATTGGCGATCGTGACCGGCGTCGCCTCGTCCTGGGTCGCGACCGAGCGCGCGAGCGTCAGCTTGAGTATCAACATGAAGAAGAGCGGCGCGAAGATCGGGCCGAGTACCAGGCTCGTCAGCAGCGTGCGGCGGTCGCGCAGGCTCTCGCGCAGCTCCTTCAGCATCACGATGACGGCGACGGGCTTCATTCGAGCCCCCTGGCGTCGCCGATCGCCGCGACGAAGGCGTCCTCGAACGTCGGCGCGCGGAAATGCGCGAGCAGTTGCGCGGGCGTGCCGGCGGCGACGACGCGCCCGTGGTCGATGATGATGATGTCGTCGCAGAGCGCCGCGACTTCCTGCATCACGTGGCTCGAGAACAGCACGCAGTGACCGGCGGCGCGCAGCGCGAGGATCAGCGCGCGCAGCGCCCTGGTCGCCATCACGTCGAGGCCGTTGCTCGGCTCGTCGAGCAGGAGGTTCCGCGGCCGGTGCACCAGCGCCCGGGCGAGCGCGACCTTGATGCGCTGGCCCTGGGAGAAGCCCTTCGCGCGGCGCTCGGCGCAATCGACGATGTCGAGCTCCGCAATCAGTTCATCCACGCGCCGCGCGAGCGCCTGGCCGTGGAGGCCGTGCAGCGCGCCGAAGTAGGCGATGTTCTCGCGCGCCGTCAGCTGCGGGTAGATGCCGGCGGAATGCGGCAGCACGCCGATCGCGCGCCGCGCCGCGAGCGGGTCGCGGATGACGTCGATGCCGTCCACGGTCGCCTTGCCGGCGTCCGGGTGCAGCATCGTGTAGAGGATGCGCAGCGTCGTGGACTTGCCCGCGCCATTCGGCCCGAGCAGGCCCGTGATGCGCCCGTCCCGCGCCTCGAAGCTGACGCCGTCGATGGCGCGGATCGCGCCGAAGCTGCGGCTGAGCCCCTCGACGCGGATCAAGGCGCGCTTCCGCTGAAGCTCAGGAAGAACGGCGCGGGCCGTATGTCGCCGACGCAGGCGGTGTCGAGCTTCCCGACGTCGGCGCTTTCGACGAAGTCGCGCAGCAGCCGCTGCACGCAGGGCAGCCCCGTCTGGCCGTGCCCCTGACCGGGGATCACGATGTGGAGCGGATGTTCGAATCCCGCAGCCGCCGCGGCGCCGTAGTCCGGCGGCGTGGCGGGGTCGAACTCACCCGACAGCAGCAGCGCCGGAACCTTCGAGTGCAGCGGCTCGTGAAAGTCGGCATCGACCGCGCCGTGCGGCCAGACCTCGCAGATCGCCGTCATGCCGTCCTGCATCACGGTCCCGATGTAGGTCTTCTCGAGCGTCGCGCGATCGACGGCGCCCGCGAAGCGCGGCGCATCCTCGCTGCAGACGACGGAATTGTGCATGCCCATGGCGATCATGCGCTTGAGGTCCTCGCCCACCATCAGCGCCTGCGCAGCGAGCGGCCCGTAGTTGCCGCTGGTCGCCGCCTCGTTGATCAGGAGCGGCAGCAGCGATGCCGTTCTCGCGGAGTAGGACAACATGCGCGTCATCGTGACGAGGTGATTGCGGGTCACCTCGACCGTGCCGGTCTTGCCGGTCACGGGATCCGGCAGCGGGACGGCGACCGGTCCGCGCCGCAACTGGGCATCGACGCGCGCGTACTGGTCGGCGAGCGCGGGGAATCGCGCGTTGCATTCCGCGTCCGCCGCGCAGCGCGCGAATACGCGGTCGAGCGCCTGCTGGGCCGCGACGGCGATCAGCGGCCCGAGCGGCAGCTGCGGCGGCACGATCGAGTCGATCGTGATGGTGCGCGTGCGCTCCGGGTAGCGGCGCGCATAATGCTGGGCCACGCGCGTCCCATAGGAACCGCCGAACAGGTTGATGCGCTCATAACCCAGCGCCGCGCGCACGGCGTCGAGGTCGCGCACGGCGATGCTGGTGGTGTAGAACTGCGCCCGCCCCGGTAGTTTCGCCAGGCATTCCTTTGTGAGCTTCTTCAGTTCCGCGGGCGCAATCGTGTCCGACTCCGCGGCGTCGTCCGGCATGTCGCAGTCGAGGCGATTCGACCCGCCCGTGCCGCGCTGGTCCACCATCACGAGGTCGCGCTCGCGATGGATGCCGGCAAAGGCGTCGAGGGCGGGGACGTAGGCCTCGATCGCTCCCTGGCCGGGGCCGCCGGCCAGCAGGAAGAGCGGATCTGGTTTCGCGCGGGTCGCGATCGCCGGCACGACGGCGACGGCAAGCTCGATGCGCCTGCCGTCGGGCGCGTCGAGATCCTCCGGGACCGCGAGCTTGCCGCAGCGTGCGGCAATCGAGGCGAGGCCGTGCATGTCGCTGATGCGGCAGGGCGCGAGTTCCAGTTTTTCGGCGGACGCGGGCGAGGCCATCAACACGAGCGCCACCGCCAGTACTGAGCGCATGCCAGTCATGGCCGGGCACGGTACCATGTCGCCCCGGATTTCCGACACTGGCGACATGGAAGCATTCGACGTCATCGTCATCGGCGGCGGCCACGCTGGCACCGAGGCGGCCCTCGCGGCTGCCCGGATGGGCGCGCGCACGCTGCTCGTGACCCAGAGCCTCTCGACCATCGGCCAGATGAGCTGCAACCCGGCGATCGGCGGCATCGGCAAGGGCCACCTGGTGCGCGAGATCGACGCGATCGGCGGCGCAATGGCGCGGGCGGCCGACCGCGCCGGCATCCAGTTCCGCACGCTGAATGCCAGCAAGGGGCCGGCGGTGCGCGCAACGCGCGCGCAGGCGGACCGCACACTATATAAGCGTGCGATCCGGGGGCTGCTGGACGCACAGGCGGGGCTCGGGCTGCTCGAGGCGGAGGTCGCGGACCTGTGCGTGAGCGGGGATCGCGTGACAGGCGTCGTGACCGCGACAGGCGAGAATCTCGCCGCGCGCGCGGTCGTGTTGACGGTGGGGACCTTCCTCGGCGGGCGCATGCACATCGGTCTCGAGAGCCGCGAGGGCGGCCGCGCCGGTGACCCGCCTTCGAATCGCCTCGCGGCGCGCCTGCGCGAGCAGCCGCTCAAGGTCGGCCGGCTGAAGACCGGCACGCCGCCGCGCATCGACGGCCGCACGCTCGACTACTCGGTCATGCGCGTGCAGCCGGGCGACGAACCGCGCCCGGTGTTCTCGTTCCTCGGCCGGCGCGAGGAACACCCGCGCCAGGTCGCCTGCCACATCACGGCGACCAACGAACGCACGCACGCGATCATCCGAGCTGCCACAGACCGATCGCCGATGTTCACCGGCATCATCGAGGGCATCGGCCCGCGCTACTGTCCGTCGGTGGAGGACAAGGTCGTGCGCTTCGCCGACAAGGCCTCGCACCAGATTTTCGTCGAGCCGGAGGGGCTCGACACCGAGCTCGTCTATCCGAACGGCATCTCGACCAGCCTGCCGCAGGACGTGCAGGAAGCCTTCGTGCGCACGATCCGTGGCTTCGAGCGCGCCGAACTGACGCGGCCCGGCTACGCGATCGAGTACGACTACTTCGATCCGCGCGGCCTGAAGTACAGCCTGGAGACGAAGCCGCTCGCCGGCCTTTACTTCGCCGGCCAGATCAACGGCACGACCGGCTACGAGGAGGCGGCGGCCCAGGGCTTGCTCGCCGGCATCAATGCCGCGCTCGCGGTGTCCGGGCGCGAACCCTGGTGGCCGCGCCGCGACGAGGCCTATCTCGGCGTGCTGGTGGACGACCTGATTACGCGGGGCGCCGCAGAGCCCTACCGGATGTTCACGAGCCGCGCGGAGCACCGGCTGCTGCTCCGCGAGGACAACGCCGATTACCGCCTGACGCCCATCGGCCGCGAGCTCGGGCTCGTGGAGGACTCTCGCTGGAACTTCTTCTGTGCGAAGCGCGCGGCGACGGAGTCCGAGATCGAGAGGCTCTCCGGCCTGATGCTGCGGCCCGGCACGCCGGGCGGCGATGAAGTTGCCGGGTTGCTTGGCGCGCCGCTGGCGCGCGAGCAGCGCGCCTTCGAGCTGCTGCGCCGGCCCGACGTGGATTACGCCGCGCTGACCTCGCTCGCGGCGATCGGCCCGGCAGCGACGCAGGATGACGAGCGGCTGCCGCGGCAAGTCGCGTTGCAGATCGAGGTCCGTGCGAAGTATTCGGGCTATATCGAGCGCCAGCAGGCCGAGATCGAGCGGCAGTTGCGCCATGAGCAGACGCGATTGCCGGACGGCATCGATTACAGCCTGGTGGCGGGGCTGTCGAATGAAGCGCGGGAGCGCCTCGCGGAATCGCGGCCCCAGACCGTGGGCCAGGCCTCGCGCCTGCCCGGCATCACGACGGCAACCGTCTCGATCCTGCTCGTGCACCTCAAGAAGCGCACGCGGGCCGCATGAACCTGCGTGCCGTTGCTGCGATCCTCGCGTTGATCGCGGCAGTCGGCGCAGCCGCCTGGTTGTTCACGCGACCGGGTCCTGCATCTCGGACCTCCGAATCGCAGGAACTGCGGCGCGGCAACGGCCCCGAGCCCGACTCGATCGATCCGCAGCTCGCGCGCATGGAAGCGGCGATGACCATCCTGCGCGACTGCTACGAAGGCCTCGTCTCGATGGCGCCAGACGGCAGCACCATTCCGGGCGCAGCGGAGTCCTGGTCCATCAGCGAGGACGGCCGCAGCTACAGCTTCCGGCTACGCAGGAACGCGCGCTGGTCGAATGGCGATCCGGTGGTCGCGGAGGATTTCGCCTTCGCGTTCCGCCGGCTCGTCAACCCGAAGACGGCGTCGCAGTACGCCCTGATGCTGGAGCCGGTCGTGAATGCGACCGACATCGTCGCCGGGCGCAAGCCGCCCGAGACGCTCGGCGTTTCCGCGCCGGACGATGCGACGCTCGTCGTGCAGCTCGCCGAGCCGTCGTCCTATTTCCTGGCGATGCTGTCGCATCCGAGCACCTTTCCGGTCAACCGCCGGACGCTGGCGGCGCGCGGGCAGGATTTCGCAAAGCCCGGCTTCGCCGTGACCAATGGCGCGTTTGTTCCGGTGGACTGGCAGATCGGCTCGCACATCCTCGCCGTCCGCAACACACATTACTGGAACGATGCGGCGACCCGCCTGGCTTCGGTCCGCTACGTGCACGTGGCCGACCCGATGACGGAACTGACGCGCTTCCGCGCGGGCGATCTCGACATCACCTACACCGTTCCGCCGGGCGAGCTTCCGCGGCTCGAGAAGGAGCTGCCGGGGCAACTCCACATCGCGCCTCATGTCGGCGTCTATTACTACGGCTATGCGCTCGACCTACGGCCGTTTCGCGATTCAAGGTCGTTGCGTCGCGCACTCGCGATGGCGATCGACCGCGAAGTCCTGACGACGCAGGTCCTGGGCGACGGCGAGCGGCCTGCATACAGCTGGGTGCCGCCCGGCGTCGCGGGCTACCAGCCGCAGACCTTTGCGTGGGCAGGCCTCTCCAAAGAAGCCCGCATCGCGGAGGCGCGGCGGCTCTATGCCGAGGCCGGTTACTCGAGGGAGCATCCGCTCGTCGTCGAACTGCGCACCAGCAAGAGCCCGGTGCACGACCGGATTGCGCTCGCCGTGACTGCGATGTGGAAGGAAGTGCTCGGCGTCGAGGTGAGCTTTCGCTCCGAGGACTTCCGCGTGCTGAAGCAGGCGATCGATGCGCGCGAGGCCGCGCTGTTCCGCGGCAGCTGGATCGGCGACTACAACGATGCCTACTCCTTCCTGCAGGTCTTGAAGGGCGGCTTCGGCATCAACCTGCCGCGCTACCGGAATGTCGCCTACGACCAGGCGCTCGCGGAGGCGTCGCGCTCGAGCGGCGAGGAGCGTGTGCAGCATCTCGCCACCGCGGAACGGCAGCTCCTCGATGATGTGCCGCTCATCCCGCTTTACTTCTATGTCTCCAAGCACCTCGTCGCGCCGCGCGTTCAGGGTTGGCACGCGAATGTGATGAACGTGACGTATAGCAAGGACCTTTCCCTCGCGCCGTAGCTTGCGACGCTGGGGGCGCCGGCCCGCAGCTCGCTCAGACCGGCGACCGGATTCGCTAGCTTGCGGGCCGGCCGCCCCGAGCGCGTCGCAAGCTTTTGCGGTCTGTTTTCCTTCCTGATCGTGGCGCGCCACCGGCCGACGGCAGGAAGCGCGGCGCGCAGGGCCGGGGGTCTCGCAAGCGAGCGAATGTCCTTTCTTCTGAGCGAGCTGCGAGAGCCCCCGGCCCGTGAGTGCCGCGCGTCCTCACGTCCGGCGAGTGTCCGGCGCAGTGTCCGCGGACACTGGACGTGTTGCGTCATTCCAACGCTCGACAGTGTCCCGACCCGCTGAATCAACGTGTTACGGACAAGCAGGGCAGTTGGCACGCGGGTTGCAGTAACGATGGGTGAGGGAGAGTTACGCGCGTGAAGATTACGTCCCTGAGACCGCTCTCGAGCTCGACCGCCGCGACCGACAAGGCCGCCGGCGGCGAGTCGATTCGCGGAACGGAATCGCAGGACGTGGCGGTCGAGGCGCGCCCCGACCGCAAGCGCTACATCCAGATCGGCGTTGCCGCCGGCGTCGTGCTCCTCATCCTCGTGTTCGCGATGTTGTTCCGCGGCTGGAGCGCGTCGGCAAACACGATTTCGCGCGAGCGCCTCCGCATCGCGACGGTGACCGAGGGCCCGTTCGTGCGCGACGTATCGGCGCAGGGCACGGTGGTCGCCGCCGTGAGCCCGACGCTCTTCGCCGTTGCGCCGGGCAACATCAGCTACCTCGTCCATGCGGGCGACACGGTCAAGGCGGGCCAGGAGCTCGCCACGCTCGAGAGCCCGACACTCGACAACGAATACCAGCGCGAGCGCGCGACCCTCGAGAGCCTGAATACCGCGCTGCAGCGGCAGGGCATCGAGATCCGCCGCCAGAACCTGCGCAACCAGGAACAGGGTGACCTCGCGGACGTGCAGATCCGCGCGGCCGAGCGCGAACTGCAGCGCGCCCAGGCCGCCTGGGACAGCGGCGCGATTTCCGAGCGCGACCTGCGCCGCGCCCAGGACGAGCGCGAGTCCGCGCGGCTTTCCTTCGAGCACGCCCGCCAGACGGCCGATCTCGAGCGCGAAAGCCTCGACCTCGACCTGCGCTCGCGCCGCCTCGATCGCGACCGGCAGGCGCTCGTGGTCTCGAACCTGAAGCGCCGCGTGGACGAGCTGACCGTGCGCTCGCCAGTGAACGGCATGGTCGCGAATCTCGCCGCGGCGGAAAAGGCGAATGTCGCGGAGAACGCGCCCCTCCTGATGGTCGTCGACCTCTCGGCATTCGAGATCGAATTCCAGGTTGCCGACGTCTATGCGCGCGACATCAAGGCCGGCATGGAAGCGGAGATCTCGCTCGACGGCCAGGACTACAAGGGCGTTGTCACGGCGATCTCGCCGGAAGTGCGCTCGGGCCAGGTGACCGGCCGCGTGAAGTTTGCGGGCGGGCAGCCGCCGGGCCTGCGCCAGAGCCAGCGCGGCTCGGTGCGCATCGTGATCGAGCAGCGCGCGAGCGCCGTGAAGTTCGAGCGCAGCTCGGACATCGTGAGCGGCACGCGCACCGTCTACGTCGTCGAAGGCGACACGGCGGTCCTGACGCCGGTCGAACTCGGCGCCGCATCCGTCGGCGAGATCGAGGTGCTGAAAGGCCTGAAGCCGGGGCAGGAAGTCGTCATCTCCGGCACCGGCGACATCAAGGACATTCCCGAATTCCACATCGGCGGCTGACCGCCGCAACCGATTCAAGACCCTGGAGCGACAAGCCAATGCTCGAAATGCACGGAATCAGCAAGATCTACCGGACGGACCTGATCGAGACGCACGCGCTGCGCGAGTTCTCGCTGAAGGTGGGCGATGGCGAGTTCGTCGCGGTCACCGGGCCTTCGGGCTCCGGCAAGACGACCTTCATGAACGTCGCGGGCCTCCTCGAGACCTTCGACAACGGCACCTACAGGCTCGACGGCGACGACGTGAGCCGGCTCTCCGATGAGCAGCGCTCGAAGCTCCGGAACGAGAAGATCGGCTTCATCTTCCAGAGCTTCAACCTGATCCCGGACCTCGACATCTTCGACAACGTGGATGTGCCGCTGCGCTACCGCGGCCTCGCCAGGAAGGACCGCGAGCAGCGCATCAAGAGCGCGCTCGACGTGGTCGGCCTGTCGTCACGCATGCACCACATGCCGTCGCAGCTCTCCGGCGGCCAGCAGCAGCGCGCCGCGATCGCCCGCGCGCTCGCCGGCGACCCGCGCTTCCTGCTGGCGGACGAGCCGACCGGCAACGTGGATTCACTGATGGCGCGCCAGGTCATGGACCTGCTGGAACAGATCAACGAAATGGGCACGACCGTGATCATGGTGACCCACGACCCGGAGCTTGCGCGCCGCGCGCACCGCAATGTCCACATCGTCGACGGCCAGATCTCCGACTTCAAGCCGTTCGAGCCGAACGATGACGTGCCGTCCCTGAACGTCGGGCAGCCGGTCCCCGCCACGATGGCGCCGGCCTGAGCCGCGGAGGCCAAGCATGCTCGGATACTATTTCCAGCTCGCATTCCGGAACCTGCGCCGCAACCCCGGCCTGACGATGCTGATGATCGGCGCGGTCGCCCTCGGCATCGCGGTCTGCGTCATGACGCTCACGATGTACCGCGCGATGTCGGGCAACCCGATCTGGTGGAAGAACGACGTGCTCTACGCCGTGACCATGGATTTCTGGGACCCGCAGCAGCCGAACGACGACAAGAAGCCGGCGCTGCCGCCGCCGCAGCTGACCTATCGCGACGCGATGGCGGTGTACCGCTCGGATATCCCGAAGCACAAGGTGATCATGCACAAGGCCATCGGCATCGTGTCCGTGGACGGCCAGCAGGCAAAGCCCGAGCGGGCGGCGACGCGCGTGACGACGAAGGACTTCTTTGCGACCTTCGACGTGCCGTTCCAGTACGGCGGCACCTGGACCGATGCCGCGGACTCCGGCCCCGAGCCGGTGATGGTCATCTCGCGCAAGATGAACGAAAAGCTGTTCGGCGGCGTCAACAGCGTCGGCCGGCGCATCCGCTGGAACGACAACGAGTTCCGCATCATCGGCGTGCGCGACAACTGGCTGCCGCTGCCGGCGTTCTACGACGTCAACAACGGCGCGCTCGAGGAGCCGGAGGACGTCTACATCCCGTTCGGCTGGAACGCCGCCCTCGAAATCTACAGCGCCGGCAACACGAACGGCTGGAAACCCGAGGACATCAAGACCTACCAGGACTTCCTGAACTCCGAGAACGTCTGGATCCAGATGTGGGTCGAGCTGCCGGACAGCGCGACGCGCGACCGCTTCCAGGCATTTCTCGACAATTACGCGCGCGAGCAGAAGCAGGCCGGCCGCTACCAGCGGCCGATCAACAACCGCCTGACCAGGCCGGACCAGTGGCTCATCGACAACAACGTGGTCGGCAACGACGACCGCGTGCTCGTCGGCCTGGCCTTCGCCTTCCTCGCGGTCTGCCTGCTGAACACGGTCGGCCTGCTGCTCGCGAAGTTCCTGAACAACGCCCCGTTGACAGGCGTGCGCCGCGCGCTGGGCGCGAGCCGCAAGCAGGTCTTCATGCAGCACCTGGTCGAGGTCGGCGTGATTTCCTCGATTGGCGCGGTGCTCGGCCTCGCGCTCGGGGGTCTCCTGCTGCTGGGCCTGCGCGCGCTCTATACCGTGGACCCGACCGACGCGGGCGGCACGCAGGCGCTTGCGCACGTGGACGTCACGAGCGTCGTGACGGCGCTCGCGCTCGCATTCTTCGCGACCATCGCCGCCGGGCTGTACCCGGCCTGGCGCATCGGCCGCATCCCGCCGGCCTCCTACCTGAAGGCGCAATGACATGATTGCCTGGAACATCCGTCCCATCGCCTCCGCGCTCTGGCGCAACCGCACCGGCGCGTTGCTCGTCGCATTCCAGATTGCGATCGGCCTGGCCGTGCTCGTGAACGCGGTCTACGTCGTCAAGCAGCGCGTGGAGAAGATCGGCCGCCCGACCGGCATGGACACCGCCAACATGATCTGGGTGGCGAGTGCCGGATTCGCGAAGAACTATGACTACGATACGAGCGTGCGCGAGGACCTCGCGACGCTGCGCGGCCTGCCGGGCGTCAAGGCCGCGAGCCTCTTCAGCAACATCCCGCTCTCTGGCGGCGGCAGCGCGAACGGCTTCCAGAACAGGCCGGGCGAGGTCCCGCCGAAGGAATCGGTGCCGGGCAACAACTACGACGTGGACGAGCAGGCGATCGCGGCGCTCGGCGTCAAGCTGATCGCGGGACGGCCGTTCGAGGCGCAGGAGATCCTGCCGGCTTCGAAGACTTTCGATACATCGCCGCAGGCGATCGTCACCCAGGCGTTCGCGAAGGAATTGTTCCCGAATGATCCCAACCCGCTCGGCAAGACGTTCTACGACGGGCTCAGCAAGCCCATCGTCATCGTCGGAATCATGGAACAGATGCAAGGCGCCTGGGTCGGCTGGGACAAGCTCGACCACGTCGTGCTGTTCCCGCGCATGAAGGACGGGCCATCGTCGATCTACCTCGTCCGGACCGAGCCCGGCCGCCGCGACGCAGTGATGCGCGACATCGAGGCGAAGCTCGGCGACTCGAACCCTGGCCGCCTGCTGCGCTGGGTCCGGCCGTTCGACTATTTCATCGACCAGTCCTACCTCGATGACCGCAACATGGCGATCTTCCTGGTCAGCGTCACGAGTGCACTGCTTGCAATCACCGCCCTCGGCATCTTCGGCCTCGCGACCTTCAACGTCAGCACGCGGGTTCGCCAGATCGGCACGCGCCGCGCGGTCGGCGCGCGCCGCTTCGACATCGTCCGCCACTTCCTGGTCGAGAACTGGATGGTGACGACGGCGGGCATCGTGGCCGGCTGCGGGCTTGCGCTCGCGATCGGATACCGGATATCGGTCGAGTACGAACTGCCCCGGCTGGACCTGTACTACCTGGTCGGCGGCGTGCTGTGCATCTGGTTGATCGGCCTGTTCGCCGCCTGGCAGCCGGCACGCCGCGCGTCCGCCATTTCGCCCGCAGTGGCGACAAGGACGGTCTAGACTGTGGCACCCATTGCAACCGTTCCGGCCGCCAGCGCATCCAAGCCCATGAAGGACAACGACAACAAGGGCCTGCAGGACAGCTTGGGCGACCGCACGGTACTCGTGATTGACGACAGCGAGGCTGTTCGAACGGCCCTCGACGTGCTGTTGTCCATGCACGGGGCGCGGGTCATCGGCGCCGACACGATCGCCTCCGGCATCGAGACGCTGACCCGCGAACGCGTGGACCTCGTTGTGCAGGACATGAATTTCCGCCGCGAGGCGACCTCCGGCGAGGAAGGCGTCGCGCTGTTCCGCCGCATCCGCACCCAGCATCCCGACCTGCCGGTGATCCTGCTGACCGCCTGGACGCACCTCGAGACCGCGGTCGAGCTCGTGAAAGCCGGCGCTTCCGATTACGTCGCCAAGCCCTGGGACAATGCGCGCCTCCTGACGACGGTGCGCAATCTCCTCGACCTGCACGCCGCGCGCGCGGAGAACCGCGCGATCCGGCTGCAGCGCGCCGCCGCGCGATCCGAGCTCGCTGCGCGCTTCAACCTGCGCGGCATCGTCTACGAGAGCGATGCGATGCATGCGCTGGTCTCGACCGCCGTGCGCATTGCGCACGCGGACGTGCCGGTGCTGATCAGCGGGCCGAATGGCGCGGGGAAGGAAATAATCGCCGATATTGTTCAGGCCAATTCGACGGCGCGTGAAGGCCCGTGGATCAAGGTCAACCTCGGCGCGCTGCCCGACACGTTGATGGAAGCGGAATTGTTCGGCACGGAGGCCGGCGCGTTCACGGGCGCGAAGGCGCGCACCGGGCGCTTCGAGGCGGCCGACGGCGGCACGATCTTCCTGGATGAACTGGGCAATCTCTCGCCGCTCGGCCAGACAAAGCTGCTGCGGGTGCTGCAGACCGGCGAGTACGAGCGCCTCGGCTCCAATGTCACGCGCCGCACCAGGGCGCGCGTGATCGCGGCGACCAACTCGAACCTGCCGCTGCTGATCCGCGAAGGGCGTTTCCGCGAAGACCTGTTCTACCGGCTGAACGTGATCGAGCTCGAGGTGCCTGCGCTGTCGGACCGCCAGGAGGACATCCTGCCGCTCGCGCGCCACTTCCTCGAGCCCGGATTTTCGCTGTCGGCGGACGCCGAGCGGGCGCTCAAGCGCTACAACTGGCCCGGCAACGTCCGCGAACTGCGCAATGCCGTTCACCGGGCCTGCCTGCTGTCGGTGGAGCCGGTCCTGACCAGCCGCGGGCTCGCCCTGCCGGCCACGCCGGAAAACGTCGAGGGCGCCGACCTCGACCGGGCCACGATCGAACAGGCCCTGCTGCTGGCAGACGGCGTCGTCGCGCACGCGGCGCGTGACCTCGGCCTGTCGCGTCAGGCACTCTATCGGCGCATGGAGAAGCTCGGCCTCAAGTCACCCGTCGATCCCGGCCGGACATCCGCCACCAACGGCTGATGGCCAGCAAGCCGCGCGCCAGCCGCTCGCTGGCCGGCCGCATCGCCGTGATCTTCGGCGCCGTGGCGATCGTCGCCATTTCCCTCGCGCTCGCGTTGCAGCATTACCTTGCCTCGCCGTGGCTGGCGGGCGGCGCCGCGCTGTTCGTGACCGTGCCGCTCGCGGCCTGGCTCGCGGGACGCGTGGTCGCCGGCTGGAGCCGCAGCATCCGCGCGGTGACCGACGGCATCAGCAGCCTGAAGGACCATGACTTCAGCATCAGCGTCACGGCCGTCTCGGCCGACGAGATCGGCGACCTGACGACCGAGTACAACACGCTGGGCGACCGGCTGCGGCGCGACCGGCTCGACCTCCACCAGCGCGAACTGCTGCTCGACACGGTCGTGCAGACGACGCCGCTCGCGCTCGTGCTGACCAATCCCGACGACGTGATCATCTTCGGCAACATCGCGGCCCGGCAGCTGTTCCGCAAGGGCCACAAGCTCGAAGGCCTGACATTCGCGAGCCTGCTCGAGCGTTCGCCGCAGCCGCTCCGCGAGGCGGTCGAGCGCGGCACCGATACGCTGTTCACGATCGACCACGGCGCCGAGGCGGACATCTTCCACCTGACGAGCCGCAACTTCGCGCTGAACAGCCAGCCGCACCGGCTCCTGCTCTTCAAGCAATTGACGCGCGAGATGGCGGCCCAGGAAGTGGCGATCTGGAAGAAGGTGATCCGGGTGATCGGGCACGAACTCAACAACTCGCTGGCGCCGATCTCCTCGCTCGCGCATTCTGGGCAGACGCTTGCTCTCGCGCCGGATACCGCGCGCCTCACCCGGGTGTTCACGACCATCGAGGAGCGGGCGACGCATCTCGCGACATTCATCGAGGGCTATGCCCGCTTCGCAAAGCTGCCGCGGCCGCGGCCGCTGGCGGTGAACTGGAATCAGCTGCTGGGCGGCCTGAAGGACAGCATCGCGTTTCGCGTGATGGAGCCGGTGCCGGCGGCCGAAGCCTGGCTGGACGCCACGCAGATCGAGCAGGTGCTGATCAACCTGATCAAGAATGCGGTCGAGTCGGGCTCGCCAGCAGAAGACGTGACGCTCGCCGTGCAGCAGCGCAACGGCGGCATCGCGATCGAGATCGCCGATCGCGGCTCGGGCCTGCCGCCGGAAGTGCTGCGCGATGCGCTGCTGCCGTTCTTCTCGACGAAGCCCAAGGGCACGGGGCTCGGATTGACCCTGTGCCGTGAAATCGTGGAAGCTCACGGCGGGCGCATCAGCCTCGCCAACCGGCAGGACGGCGGCGCCATCGTCAGCGTCTGGTTGCCGCAACGCGGCGCTCATTGAGGAATGCGATGAAGAATTTCTTCGGGTTTGACGTGAAATCCATCGACGGCAAGGACGACCTGCTGGGCGGGCTGAAGGGCAAGGTCGTGCTCGCGGTCAATGTCGCGAGCAAGTGCGGCCTGACGCCCCAGTACACCGGGCTCGAGGAGCTGCACGAGGAGCTTTCGAAGGAAGGCTTCGCCGTCGTCGGATTCCCGTGCAACCAGTTCGGCGCGCAGGAGCCCGGCAGCGAGAAGGAGATCAAGATCTTCTGCTCGGCGAACTACGGCGTGACCTTCCCGATGAGCGCGAAGCTCGAGGTCAATGGCGAGGGCCGGCACCCGCTCTATGCGTGGCTGACCGACCCTGCGAACGGGCACGCCGGCGACATCCAGTGGAATTTCGAGAAATTCCTGATCGGCCGCGACGGGCGGCTGCTGAAGCGCTATGCGCCGACGACCAAGCCGCGCGACAACGGCCTGATGCAGGACATCGCCGACGCGCTCTGACGAGCGCGCCGGCGAAAATCGTTACTTCTCTTCCTTGCTCTTGCGCTTGATGTCCTGGCCGTGGGCGCGCTGGTCAGGATTTCTTGCTTATTGCCT
>Ga0326726_10000257_pt1 | contig 51918 bp, 37 predicted proteins | sample MHFenrmetagenome_2_FD_207603 | JGI IMG/M metagenome (GOLD analysis project Ga0326726, IMG submission 207603) | Lab enriched peat soil microbial communities from Michigan Hollow, Ithaca, NY, United States - MHF15MN | ecosystem: Environmental > Terrestrial > Soil > Wetlands > Peat | place: USA... | reverse complement strand
TCCGTCATGACCGACCTCCTTGTATGCGGCTCTGCTCTGTGAGCCTTCAGCAGCCAGCAGAGTAACCCGCGATTCTCTGCAAGCCGGGGTCGGTCTTTCCATATGGTCTAATTGCGGATCTCGGGTTGAGGATTGCGGGAGTGAATATTCCGCAATCCGCAATCCACAGTCCTCAATCTCAGGCGGTGGGCCTCTTTCCCACCGCCTTTTTTCTTTCCGCTACACTGTAGTTGCCGTGGTTGCTGCTCTGGCTCTCGCCACCGCGCTCGCCGTTTCGCAAGATGGGCATCAAGACGCCCCTCCGCCTTCGACCGCGTCGATCCTCGAGGCGGCGAAGCGGTCCGTGCCGCTGCGCACGGGCATCGGCGTCGCCCACGACGCCGTGGCGACCACGTCGACTCAGGCGCAGGCGTTTTACGATCAGGGCCTCGCTTACCTTCACTCGTACGTCTGGCTCGAAGCCGCGCGATCGTTCAATCAGGCGCTGACGCTCGATCCGAATCTCGCGATCGCGCACGCGCAGCTCAGCCTCGCGTACACGGAACTGAACGCGCCGGCCGCCGCGCGATCCGCGCTCGAGCGCGCGAACGTGCTGGCTTCACGCGCGAACGACCACGATCGGCGCCACATCGCGCTGCGCGGGAAACAGATGGAGGCCGAGGTGGCCGGGTCCGGCTCAGGCCGGACGCCACAGGACGGGGCGAAGCTGCCCGCGTATCGGCAGGCGCTCGATGAAGCGCTCACGCTCTTTCCAAAAGACGGCGAGCTCTGGCTGCTTCGCGGGATGGCGGAGTCGACCGACCCCGCCGAGCGTGGACAGGGCAGCGTCGCCGCGTCGATCCCGTTCTACGACAAGGCCCTCGCGCTGGCGCCAGGCGCGTCCACGCCGCATCACTATCTGTCGCACGCCTACGAGAACAGCGGGCGCCTGGACGCGGCCATCAAGCAGGGCGCCGCGTACGCGGCGATGGCGCCGAAGATTCCGCACGCGCGCCACATGCGCGGCCACGATCTGATGCGGAGCGACCGGATGGCGGAGGCGATCGCCGAGTTCCAGGCGGCCGACGCGCTCGAGTCGGCGTACTTCGCGGCGGAGAAGATCCCCGTCGAGATGGACTGGCACTACCAGCACAACCTGGACCTGCTGGGGCAGGCCTACCAGTACGCCGGCCAGATGGCGAAGGCCGAGGCCGTGTTCACGCGGTCGTTCGCGATCGCCTCGTCGCTCGTCGTGCAGGAGTTCAACAAGCGCGAGTGGATCGTGTTCCTGCTCGCGCGCGGCCGCGCGGCCGAAGCGCTCGAGGCCGCGCGCGTGATGGCGAGCCACCGGTCACCACTCGTGAGCGCCGGGGGACATGTCCAGGCCGGGCACGCCATGCTGGCGCTCGGTCAGTTCAAGGCCGCCGCCGACGAGGGAAACGCGGCGCTTCATCTGATTCAGGGCGTCGAGGGCGGTGGGCTGATCGCCGTGCCGCTGCAGACGTTCCAGGCGGAGTTCTTCCTGCGCACGAAGCAGATCGACAAGGCGCGCCCGGCGCTCGAGGAGGCCGCGCGCAAGGCCCGCCTGCAATCCGGCCCGGACAACTTCATCCAAACGCTCTTCACGCTCGAAGCGATGGCGCGCGCCGCGCGCGAGGCGGGCGAATGGGATCTGGCCGGCTGGGCCGCGCGTCAAATGACTGCGCACGATCCGAACTATGCGGGCTCGCACTACGCGCTGGCGCTCGTGGCGCAGCACGCCGGTGATCAGAAGACCGCGGCCGCCGAGCTCGCGCTCGCCGGGAAGTACTGGAGCACGGCCGACGCGGATCTGCCGGAGTTGAAGGCGATCCGTCAGGGACGCTGAGATAAACTTGAAAGTGAAAAGAGAAAACTCAAAAGTGAAGAGCCAACCGCGAGTCAAGGAGGAGTTTTCGATGAGAGCATTCTGCATTCGTACGGCGGCAGTCGTCGTCGTGGCCCTGGGGACGGCGTTCGGTGCAACCCTCGCGTTCGCCGGACAGGCGGCGAAGGTCGACGTGACGGGTAAGTGGGCGTTCAGCGTGGAGACCGCCGCGGGCTCCGGCAATCCGACGCTGACGATGAAGCAGGACGGCGAGAAAGTCACCGGGCATTACTCAGGACAGCTCGGCGAGTCCGACTTCACGGGCACCGTGAAGGGCAACGCCATCTACATCAAGTTCGCGATCGACGTGCAGGGGAACAATCTCGAGTACATCTACGACGGCACGGTCGACCGCAAGGACACGATGAAGGGCAAGGTGTCGATCGTCGGCCTTGGCGATGGGACGTTCACCGCGAAGAAGCAGTAGCCGCGCGGCGGTTGGCGTCCTCGGTCTGCTGTCGTTGTTCGCCGCCGCGGTCTCGGCGCAGCCGGCCGATGGACGCGTCCGCGGACGCGTGACGGACGAGACCGGGGGAGCCCTGCCTGGCGTCACAGTTGAATTGCGCGGCGCGGCCGGCGCGCCCGCGATGGCCGTGACCGCAGCGTCGGGCGAGTACATCTTCGACCGCGTTGCCGCGGGCCGCTATCAACTCTCGTTCACGCTCATCAACTTTGCTTCGCTGACGCGACGCGACGTCGCCGTGCAGTCCGGCGACACGCGCGTCGATGCCGTGCTGCACCTGTCGCTGAACGCCGAGGTGACGGTGACCGGACGGCGCACGTTCGCGAATCTCGCCGACGTCGACAATCCCGCGGAGAACCTCGTCGGCGTGGCGCAGTCCGCCAGCCAGGGCGCGATTACCGCGCGGCAGCTCGACGTGCGGCCGATCATGCGCCAGGGCGAGGTGCTCGAGACCGTGCCGGGCGTCATCATCACGCAGCACAGCGGCGAGGGGAAAGCCAACCAGTACTTCCTGCGCGGATTCAATCTCGACCACGGCAGCGACTTCGCGATGACGGTGGCCGGCACGCCGGTGAACATGCCGACGCACGCGCACAGCCAGGGCTACGCCGATCTGAACTTCCTCATTCCGGAGATCGTGGCCGGCGTCCAGTTCTCGAAGGGCCCGTACTTCGCCGATCAGGGCGACTTCGCGACCGCCGGCGCGTCGAACATCACCTACGCGACGACGCTCGACCGTCCGATCGCGCATCTCGAGGCGGGCACGTACGGCTTCGGCCGCGCGCTGTTCGCCGCGTCGCCGAAAGTCGGCGCGGGCCATCTGCTCGCAGCCATCGACGTGTCGACGGACTCCGGCCCGTGGGCGATTCCTGACGCCTACCGCAAATTGAACGGCGCGCTCCGCTACAGCCAGGGCGACAGCGTCAACGGCTTCTCACTGACGTTCATGGGCTACCACGGTCAGTGGAATGCGACGGAAGCGTCGCCGCAGCGCGCGATCGCCGACCGTCAGATCGGCCGCTTCGGCTCGCTCGATCCAACCGACAGCGGACACACGTACCGTTACAGCGCGTCGGGCGAGTGGCAGCACGGCGGCAACGCGTCGCTGACGAAGATCTCGGCGTACGGCATCGGCTACGACCTCGACCTGATTTCGAACTTCACGTTCTATCTCGACGATCCGGTCCATGGCGATCAGATCGAGCAAGTCGATCACCGGTTCGTGTCCGGCGTGCGCGTGTCGCACCGGCGGATGACGAAATGGCTCGGTCGCGCGGTGCAGAACACGGTCGGCGTCCAGCTACGCAACGACGACATCCCGACGGTCGCGCTGTATCACACGCAGTCACGCGTCCGGCTCGAGACGCGCAGCGACGATAGCGCCGTGGTCACGACCGCCGGCGTCTACGCGCAGAACGACATCGAGTGGACGCCGTGGCTGCGGACGACCGCGGGTCTGCGCGCCGACGCGTCGCACTACCGCGTCGACGCCCGCGTGGATCCCCGCAACAGCGGCACGTCGAGCGCGGGCATGTTGAGCCCGAAAGGCGGCATGATCCTCGGGCCGTGGAATGCGACCGAGTTCTACGTCAACGCCGGTACTGGCTTTCACAGCAACAGCGCGCTCGGCACGACGATCACGCACGATGCGCAGGGCAGTCCCGTCGATCCCGTGACGCCCCTGGTGCGCGCCATCGGCGCGGAGGCAGGCATGCGGACGGTCGCCGTTCCGCATCTGCAGTCGACGGTCTCGCTCTGGATGCTGCGGCTGGGATCAGAATTGGTCTACAACGGTGATCTTGGCGCGACCGAGCCCGGGCCGTCGAGCGAGCGCCACGGCGTGGAGTTCGCGAACTACTACAGTCCCTACAGGTGGCTCGTGTTCGACGGCGACCTCTCATTGTCGCAGGCGCGCTTCATCGATCCGCAACCGGATGGTCAACACGTGCCGGAAGCCGTGAACACCGTCGTCTCGGCGGGCGCGAGCGTCGACGGGTTTCATCGCTGGTCGGGCAGCCTGCGCTGGCGCTACTTCGGTCCGCGCGCGCTCGTGCAGGACAATTCCGTCCGATCGAAGGCGACGAGCCTGATGAATCTGCAAGGCGGGTATCAGGTGTCGAAGGCGCTGCGCGTGACCGCCGACGTCTTCAACCTGCTGAATTCGGCGGACAGCGACATCGACTACTACTTCGCGTCGCGTCTGCCGGGCGAGCCGCTCGCCGGCGTCTATGACATCCACTCGCATCCGGCACTGCCGCGCACGCTCCGCGTCAGCGTGGTCTTGGGTTTGTAGGCCGGGACCTTTCGGACCCGGCAAAATGGTCAGGCGGGTCCAAAAGGACCCGCCCTACTGATCTGCGCGCCCGCGGCCGCGGCCGTAGTTCGGACGGTAGTGCTGGTGGCAGGTCACGCACGACGCATAGAGCTGATCGTTGAGCGCCTCCAGCGCCGCCACGTCCTTCCGCTTCGCCGCCTTGAACGCGGCGATGCCGACGTCGAGCAGCAGCTTCGAATCCTGCATCCAGCGATCCTGATCGCGCGCGCGGCCCGGCAGCATCATCAGGTTCGCGGATTCGGCGAGCATCATCGTCTTGCCCTGCAGCTCGTTCCATTCCTCGTCGGTCTTCGGCGTCCGCGTCGTGATGTAGAACACCGCGTCCGACGTCGGGTAGAGGACCTTGATCATCAGCTCGCTCATCGTCCCCGCTGCTTGATACACGGGCCCGGTTTTCGGCGCGACGGCCGGGACCTGGTCCGGTGCCGCCTGCGGAGAGGGAGGCGCCGGTGTCTGTGCGATTAGTGTCGAGCCGGCAAGCAGGAGCCAAGCTAAGTTTCGCATGTGCGTATAATACGCGCTACGCAAAGGCCCGCGCGCCGGGTCTGAGTCGAGTGACATGAGGCCCGAGGAAGGGAGACACCATGCAGATCGGATCGAAACGAATGAGGCTTGCTGTTGCCGCAGCGACGATGCTGTGGCTGATCGGCGTTGCGTTGGTCACACGTGGAACCGGGATGTCCACGCCCGCGGCGGCGGCTTCCTCCAGTCCTTCGAAAAAGAAGTCAGAGCTGAATGCGGTCATCTCGCCAGCCTGCGGCGTTACGGCCTACGCGCAGGGAGCCCAGGCGGGATCCGCACAAAAGACGCAGATGTCGGAAGAGGCCTTCAAGAACGTCCAGCTACTCAAGGGCATTCCCGTGGACGAATTCATGGGCACGATGGGGCTGTTCTCGGCCGCGCTCAGCATGTGCTGCCTGGAGTGTCATCAGGCGGACTGGGCCGCCGACACGCCGAGAAAGATCACGGCGCGGAAGATGATCACGATGGTGAACACCATCAATCGGACCAACTTCTCGGGACGTAAGGTCGTCACCTGCTGGACTTGCCATCGCCAGCTCGATCGTCCGTCGGTCACGCCGCCCCTCGATATCGTGTACGGCGAACCGATCTTCTGGGCGCCCGACGACTTCTTCCAGCAGACGCCAGGCGCGCCGACGCCCGATTCGGTCCTCGACAAGTACATTCAGGCCGTGGGCGGGGCCGATCGGTTGGCGAGGCTCACGAGCTTCGTGGGCAAGGGCAAGGCCAGCGGATTCGGGAAGGCGTCCTTCGGGACTCCGGCTGAAATCTACGCGAAGGCTCCCAATCAGCGCACCGTGATCCAGCACACGGAGCTCGGCAACAAGACGATGACGTTCGACGGCCGCTCGGCATGGCTGGCGTCGCCTGTCACGCCGGTGCCGGTGATGGATTTGACCGGAGGCGAACTGGACGGCGCGCGGCTGGACGCGGAATTAACGTTCCCAGGCCGTATCAAGCAGTCCCTCGGCCAATGGCGCGCGAACCTGCCGACGAGCATCAACGAACGCCGCGTCAATATCCTTCAGGGCACCACCGCCGGGGGCGCCATCGCCACGCTGTACTTCGACGTGGAAACGGGCCTGCTCACACGCGTCGTGCGCTATGCCAGCTCGGCGATGGGTCGCGTGCCGACGCAGATCGACCTCGACGATTATCGGGACGTGGCGGGAGTGAAGATCCCGTTCAAGTGGTCGTTTGCCTGGGTGTCGGGCCGCGACGTCATCGAACTGAGCGAGGTGCAGGCGAACGTCGCGATTGACGCGGCGAGGTTCGGCAAGCCGGCGCCGGCCGTCGCGCCGAAATAGGGTCTCCTGGCACGTCGAGATGTCCCTTCTCAGGTTCTGCCAGTGGCTCGCGGACACACGCGGAAGCGTGGCGCTCCGCGAGTCGCTCTTCATGTATCCGCTCGTCGAGTCGGTACACGTCCTGGCCCTGTGCCTGTTCGTCGGGATGACCATCATGCTGGACCTGCGGCTCCTGAGCCTCGCGCTCCGCCGCGTGAAGGTGTCCGAAGTCGCCGGGCGGCTGGTCCCGTGGATGACGGCCGGCTTCGTCGTCGAGACTATCACCGGCGTGCTGCTGGTCTACGCGATTCCCGTGCGCTCGTACCAGAGCCTCTGGTTCCGCGGGAAGTGCATCATGCTGATTCTGGCGGGCCTCAATGTCTGGATCTTTCATTCCGGCATCTACACGCGCGTCGCCGAGTGGGATCTGGCGGCGATCGCGCCGCGCGCCGCGCGCCGGGCCGGTCTCGTGTCGCTGATTCTGTGGGTCGGGATTGTCGTCTTCGGCCGCATGATTGCCTACAACTGGTTCGACTGCGACAAGCCGCAGTCCGCTGTCGTTATGTTTCTGGCCGGCTGTACGGGTCATGACTCTCGCTAGAAGCCGCTGCTACGGAGCGCCCTAGATGTCGTCCTTCCCGTCGTGGCTGCCGTTCTTTCAGTGGGCAGAGAAGTCGGCGTTGGGGCAGGCGATGCAGCAGTCGGCGTGGGCGTTCGCCACGATCGAATCCGTTCACCTGCTCGCGTTCGCGGCCATCGGCGGCGCCGTGCTGATCGTCGATCTGCGGCTGCTCGGATTCGGATTGACCCGTCAGCCGATTCGCGAGGTGGCGCAGGACGCGCAGCCGTGGCTCATCGCGAGCCTGATCGTGCTGCTCGTAACCGGCCTCGCGCTGTTCTTCTCGGAATCGATCAAGTGCTACTACAGCACGCCATTCACGGTGAAGATGGTGTCGCTCGCGCTGGCGATGCTGTTCACGTTCACGGTGCGCCAGACCGTAGTGAGGATGGACGAAGCGCGAGTGCGACCGCTGTATCTCAAGCTGGTCGCACTCGTGTCGCTGGCGCTGTGGTTCGGTGTCGGCGCCGGAGGCCGGTGGATCGGATTCTCTGGTTAATTGCGGATGTCGGAATGCGGAGTGTGGATTTTACGCCGCTCTAAATCCGCGGCTCTTGAAATCCGCACTCCGCAATCCTCACTCCGCAATTACAGACCGCCTCGGCCTCTTCCCTTCGGCGCTTCCGTCGGATCCGCGCCGTCTGTCGGCGCGCCCGTGCCCGACGATCCCAGGAACAGCTTCCGGCCGTCCGGGTAGGTGATATTGCGGCCGTTGGCGCGCTTCAGCGAGTGATCGCGCGTCTGGTAGCCGTCGACGACGATCGCCGTGCCGAAGGCGAGCGAGTCCTTTGTGATGCCGCGGCGGATCAGCGTGTTCGGCGTCCCGCCCTCGACCATCCACTCTTCCTTGGTCCCGTCGGGCTTGGTGATTTCGAGGTGGATCCACGCGTGGGGATTGACCCACTCCACCTTCGTCACCGTGCCTTTGAGCAGCACCGGCATGTTCGGGTCGAACTCGCCGCCGAACGCGTGGTGCGCGCCGAGCGGCGCGACCGCCGCCAGCATCAGACCGACTCCGGCCACCGCAGTCCAGATTCTCGTTCGCATCGCTTTCCTCTCTGAAATCAGACTGCCGAGATCCACTTTTCGCGACAGCCAACCCTAATTCTACCGTCGAACGTCTCCCGCTTTCATTCTAAATTCTGAATTCCTACTTCTTAATTCTTGCTCGTCTTCTTCGCCTCCGCCTCCCGCGCGCCGCGCAGGATGTTGCCGAGCGCGTAATTCCCCTCGTGGCAGGCGTATTCGTACATGTGCTCGTTGGTCGCCGGCCAGGAATACTCGCCCGTCCAGGGCTTTTCCCACGTCGCCGGATCCTCGATCGTGAACCGGTAGAGGAGCGTGTTCCCGTCCTTGCGGGTGAACCGCTCGACGACGTGCAGGTTCTCCGTCGATCCGCGGAACCGAGTCTTGTCGGTGAAGTTGGTCGTGTCGACGACGAGCGTGTCGCCTTCCCAGCGGCCGACCGAATCGCCCATCCACTTGTGGATCGTCTTCGGCAGATGCGCGGCGCTCATGCGGATGATCCGCGCGTCGTGATCCATCTCGTTCAGGATCATGATGTAGTCCGGCGTCTGCACGATCTGGTGCAGGTTGTTGTAGAGCACCGGCAGCGCGGGCGGTCCCGACGTCGAGCCGAACCCCAGCAGGCACCGCTCGCCCAGCGGACGGCGCTCGGGATCGTCGTACGCGCCCGGTGCCCGCTCGAGTCCAGGATCATCTTCGCGCGACGATTCATCCGACGTGGTCTGGACGATGCGCGCCGCCGCGCGGCGCCGCGCTTCCTGCGTCAGCTGCGGCACGCGGCCGTCCGGCGGATCGATCACGATCGACGATCGCTTCTGCCCGTCGATCAGGTTGTATTGCGTGCCCGAGTCGATCCAGAAGTTGTTGTAGCCGCCGACGTTGCCGGCCGCGCCGACCGATCCGTCGCCGCCGACCGGCGGCGCGTCGCGATCGCCCCGGCTCGGCAGCGACGCGCGATCGATGCGATCGAGCACGCCCTTCTCGAGTTTGGCGGCCTGCTCGTCGGTCATCACCAGCGGCACGCCGCCGGGACGCTCGAGCGTCGTCAGCGTCGCCAGGTCGTACACGCCCTGGAGATCCGGGTGGCCGTCCGCGGTCCGGGCCACGGGCGCCGCGCCCGTCGGCATCGCCTTCTGGGTCCGCGGCGTGATCTGGCTCTGGCCGGCCACCGGCACGGTGCTCATGCCAACGGCGATGCCCATGGCGGCGACGGCGGCAGCGAACAGTCGATGGTGTCGTGGCTTCATGGGTCGTGCTCCGTGGTCGCTTCCGCTTACTTTGGGAGCGGCTTCTTTCGGTACTGGCCGTACATCAGCTCCTCGACGAACTCGACGCACTTGAACTCGTCGATCCGCGCGTTCTTCTCGACGTGCTTGTAGAGCGGAAAGCTCATCTTCCACGGCCGCGTGAAGACCTTGGGATCTTCAATCGTCGCCTCGTACATGATGACGTCCGGGCTCGTCTTCTTCCAGCGCTCGACGACGTGCAGCGCGTCGCTGTGGAAGTTGCCGGCGCGATCGAACCACGAGTCCTCGTTGAAGCCCTTGACGTCGATGACGAGCGTGTCACCTTCCCAGCGCCCCACGGACTGGCCCATCCACGAGTCGGTCGGCGCGGGGCCGGGATCCTTCAGATAGATGTTGCGCACGGCGCCCGCGTACTCGTACGCGAAGAAGATCGCCTTGTCGCTCTGGAAGATCTGAAACGGATACGGCATGTAGTTCGCGCGCGGCACGCCCGGCAGGTAGCACTTGATCTCGGGATCGAGCGTCAGCCAGTTCTCCTGGTTCTGCTTCTTCTTGGCGAGCGCCTCAGGCTTGTACGGGATTTCGTTACCCTCGACAACACCGGGACCGCCCGGGACCGAACCCACGGCGCCGAGCGCAAGCACCGGCGCGGCAGGCACGGGGCCGTATGGTCCCGGACGCAGCGCCATCGCCGGCCGCGACATGTGCTCCTGAATGTCGTAATTGGCCGTGTTCATGGCCTGCCAGATGCCGTTCAGATCAGGGTGCGCGGCCGCCGCTGGACGCGGCGCGGCCGCTCCTCGTCCCGCCGGCGCCTGGGCGCCGCGACCGGCCGGCGCCTGACCTGCCAGCGTCGACATCATTCCCACCGTCACCACCACGGTGCCCGCAGCAGCCGCCGTCAACAGGCCTCGCAACACGTTTCGCATCGTCGATCCACTCCTCTGAATGCAGCGATAGATACACCCTATCTCAACGCAGGTCAAGGCGGTTCAAGGATTTGAAGCGTTTTGCCCGAGCCGTTCGCCTGCGTAAAGAAAAGCAGTTGACATGGTGCAGATCCACGCGGAGTATCAACGTCCTTACGACCCCTGACAGTTCCGCAGAGGGAGGATCTCATGCGTCGAGTCGCGAGCACCTTGGCGATCGCGTGCGTGTGTGCGGCAGCTCTCTTCACGCCGCGATCGGCGAGCGCGCAGGAGAGAGCGAGTATCGTCGGGCAAGTCCAGGACTCGACGGGTGCAGTGCTGCCCGGCGTGACGGTCGAAGCCTCGAGCCCCGTGCTCATCGAGCAGTCGCGCAGCGCGACGACCGATAGCGCCGGCCGCTACGCCATCATCGATCTCCGCCCGGGCACGTACACGGTCACGTTCACCTTGCCGGGATTCCGTACGGTGAAGCGCGAGGGCATCGTGCTCGAGGGCGCGTTCACCGCGCAGGTGAACGGGTCGCTCGCGGTCGGCCAGGTCGAAGAGACCGTGACCGTGACCGGCGCCTCGCCGATTGTCGATACGCAGAGCACGCAGAATCAGGCGGTCATCAACCGGCAATTGCTCGACGTGCTGCCCGCCGCGCGCACGATGCAGGGCGGCGCCAGCCTCGTGCCAGGGGTGAGTTTCTACAGCCAGGGGTTCACGAGCACGATGTCGATTCACGGGTCCGTGCTCAACGATCAGCACATCTACTTCGACGGGATGAACATCGGCCAGAACCTCACGCAGGGCGGATTCCAGGGCAACGGCGTCGGCGTCAACGAGCTCGCGCAGACCGAGCTCGTGTACGACGCCGGGTCGCAGTCGGCGGAAAACGCGCTCGGCGGCGTGCGCATGGATTCGATCCCGAAGGAAGGCGGCAACAACGTCACGGGCGTCTTCCGCATGTTCTTCTCGAACGGGTCGCTGCAGAACTCGAACATCACCTCGGAACTCTCGCCCTACATCACGGCCGGTAACAGCCTCGACTACACGTACGACTTCAATGCCGTGGTCGGCGGGCCGATTCAGAAGAACAAGCTGTGGTTCCTGCTCGCGCAGCGCTTCTCGCAAACCAACAATCTGATTCCGTTGCCGGTCGCGTACTTTCCGCAGGGCGGCACGTCGGAATCGGGCGGACAGGTGGCGCCGCACTCGACCGTGCGTTTGACGTGGCAGACGACCCCGAAGGACAAGATCGTCTGGGCGTTCTACAAGTCGCAGGGCGGGACGCATCGCTTCGACGTCGGCTGCTCGGCGACCAGTTTCAACGCGGTCGCGTGCATTTCACCGGAAGCGTCGTACTGGCTGCCGACGCCCCTGCAGTATGCGTCGCAGATCAAGTGGACGAGACCGATGTCGAGCCGGCTGCTGCTCGAGGTCGGACAGTCGTTGTCGGTCCCGACGTACAAGTTCAAGTACCAGCCCGAGGTCGGTCCGCTCGACATCCAGCACATCAACGCGTCGACGAGCGTGCGCACGGTCGCGTCGAGCACCGCGCCGCAGGACTACTTCGACGCCATCTGGAACACGATCGCGAACGTGTCGTACGTGACCGGTTCGCACAATTTCAAAGCGGGCATCAATCAGACGTGGGGGTACGAGACGACGAAGGTGATCCGCAACGGCGACACGGCGGCCCTGACCTACGTGAACAACGCCCAGGGCGTGCCCACGTCCAGTACCGTGACGCTGACGAATTCCCCGTTCAACCGACGCGAGGATCTGCACGCGAACCTGGGGTTGTTCGCACAGGACAAATGGACGACCAACCGGCTGACGCTGACTTATGGCGCCCGCTTCGACTACTTCAATGCAGGCACGCCGGCCGAGTCGGCGAGCGGCGGGTTGTTCATGTCCGCGGCGGCGCAGGCCGCGCGCGCCAACATCGCGCCGGTCGAGTGCCTGCCGTGCTGGAAGGACTGGTCGGTGCGGTTCGGCGGCTCGTACGATCTCTTCGGGAACGGCAAGACCGCGCTGAAGACGTCGATCGGCAAGTTCCTGTCGCAGCAGGCGCTCGGCCTTGCCTCGTCGACCAACCCGCTCGCGAGCCAGACCGACGCGCGCGCGTGGAACGACCTCGACAAGAACGGGACGATCTTCGATGCGGCCGGCCACGTGGAGTTCAACGAGATCGGCGCCACGCGCAACAACAACTTCGGGTTGCCTGCCGGCGGCACCGTGATCGATCCAAATCTGCCGCGGCCCAACAACTGGGAAGAGACCATCTCGGTACAGCACGAGCTGTTTCCGCGCGTCTCGGTGACGGCGGGCTACTACCATCGGTCCTTCTACCATATCCAGTACACCAAGAACACGGCGGTCGATCCGGTCGCGGACTACTCGCCGTTCACCGTCGTCGTGCCGGCGAATGCGAACTTCCCGGGCGCCGGCCCCGTGACGATCACCGAGTACAACCTGAACGCGAACAAGCTCGCACAGGTCACCAACATCCTGACGTGGTCCGACAACCGCACGCAGGTCTACAACGGCTTCGAGTTCAGCGTGAACGGGCGGCTGCCGCACGGCGGGTTCATCTTCGGCGGCGTGACGACGGAGCGAACCGCCATCAATAACTGCTCGGATCTGTCGAACTCGAATCCCAACAACCTGCGCTTCTGCGATCAGACGCCGCCGTTCCGCACGCTGTACAAGGCGTCAGGCGGATACATCCTCCCGTACGACGTGAACATGAGCGTCACGTTCCAGGCGCGGCCTGGCATCAGCACGGGATCGTTCTACGTCTTCACGAGCACGACGCCAGGTGTGTCCGGACTGCCCGCCGGTGGCCTGACCGGCGGCGGGAGCCTGACGGTGTCCGTAGTCGATCCGACGACGCAGTACTACGACTACGTCAAAACGCTCGACACGCAGATCGCGCGCAATTTCAAGTACGGTCACGTGAGGGTCCAGCCCTTCCTCGAGATCTTCAACCTGGCGAACTTCTCGACGGTGCTGACGGTCAACGAGACGGTCGGCCCGCACTATTACGAGCCCGGAACGATCGTCCAGGGCCGGCGGCTCCAGCTCGGCGGAAGAATCGACTGGTAGCGCGGAATCGGGTGCATAATCCTCTGACGAGGGAGGGCGCGAATATGCGGTGGGCTCATTCGCTCAGTCTTGCGGGCGTCTGCGTCGTCGTGGGCAGTCTCGCGTGGTCGCCGGTGACACGTGCCGCGGGCACGCCGGCGCCGACCTTCACGAAAGACGTCGCGCCCATCATCTATAAGAACTGCGTCGAATGCCATCGCCCGACGGCGATGGCGCCGATGTCGCTGATGACCTACGACGACGTCCGGCCGTGGGCGCGCGCCGTCAAGCAGAAGGTCGTCGCGCGGCAGATGCCGCCGTGGGGCGCGGACCCGACCGTTGCCAAGTACTCGAATGACGTCAGCCTGAAGCAGTCCGACATCGACACCATCGTCGCGTGGGTCGATGGCGGCGCGCCGCAGGGCAGCGCCGCGGATCTGCCGAAGGCGCCCGAGTTCGCCGACGGCTGGTCGATCGGCAAGCCGGATGTCGTCCTCAGAATGCAGCAGCCGTTCGCTGTGCCCGCTGACGGCACGGTGCCGTACACCTACGTCACGATTCCGACCAATTTCGCGACCGACGTCTGGATCCGCGGCGTCGAGCTCAAGCCGACCGATCGCCGCGTCGTCCACCACATCATCAGCTACGTGGTCGAAGGCAACGGCAAGCCGGCAGATCCGAAGCCGAGCTTGACGAGAGATCTGACGCGAAAGGAACTGGCGGGCGGTCTCGGCGGTCTCGTGCCCGGCCGGCTCTATGGGCTCTACGACGAAGGCGTCGCGCGGAAGATTCCGGCGGGAGCGGACATCATCCTGCAGATGCACTACACGACGGTGGGTCAGGCCGTGACCGACCAAACCGAGATCGGTCTCGTGCTCTCGAAGGAGCCGCCGTCGAAGATGCGTCAGGAAGCGGGTGGAGCGATTCCCAACACGACGTTCGCGATTCCGCCGGGAGATCCGAACTACGCTGTCAGCGGACAGCAGAAAATCGATCGCGACACGTACCTGAGCTCGCTGTACCCGCACATGCACGTCCGCGGAAAGGACGCGACCTACACGATCGTCTACCCCGACGGCCGCGAGGAAGTCGTGCTGCGCGTGCCGAAGTACGACTTCAACTGGCAGCTGAGCTACAAGCTGGCCGAGCCGAAGCTGATGCCGAAGGGATCGATTCTGAAGGTCGTCATGCACTACGACAATTCGACCGGCAACCGCTTCAACCCCGATCCGACCGCGACCGTGCGGTGGGGCGATCAGACGTGGGAAGAGATGATGCTGGGCTACTACGGCACGATCGAATTGCCGGGCTCGACGGCCACGCGGACGCGGCCGAGTGGACGGAAGTAAACTTGAAAGTGAAAACAGAAAACTGAAAACTGAAAACTGAAGACCCAACCCAATCTGAAATCTGAAATCTGAAATCTGAAATCTCGGGCCGAGCTTCCGCTCGGCCTTTTTTCGATGCGAGAGGGCAACGCGATGCGAGATCGTTTCTTCATCGTCGCGGCGATCGTTGCCGCGCTGGCCGTGCCGAGCGTCTCGTTCGCAGGACAAGCGCCGCCGGCCGCGGCCGGCGCCCAACTGTTTCAGAACAACTGCGCCACCTGCCACGGCGGCACGGACCCGCGCATCCCGTCGATGGCGGCGCTTCGCCAGCGGACGCCCGAACAGATCGTCGACGCGCTGGTGACGGGCCCGATGCGCGAGCAGGGCGCGGACCTCACCGACCCGCAGCGCCGCGCGATCGCCGAGTTCCTCACCGGCGGCACGCTCGCGACCAAAGCGTCGGCGCCGTCAGTCGGTAGGTGTACGGCGGCGCCCGCGCTCGACCTCGCGAACGGCCCGCAGTGGAACGGCTGGAGTCCCACGGTCGCCAACACGCGCTTTCAGCCGGCCGCACAGGCGGGCCTGACCGCCGAGCAGACGCCGAAGCTGACGCTCAAGTGGGCCTTCGGCTTCCCGAACGCGACGTCGGCGCGCGCGCTGCCGACCGTCGCCGGCGGACGGCTCTTCGTCGGCAGCAACAGCGGCGACGTGTACTCGCTCGATGCGAGGACCGGCTGCACGATTTGGATTTACCACGCGAAGAGCGCCGTGCGAACCGCCATCGTCCTCGGTCCCCGTACGGGCGACACGGGGATTACCGCGTACTTCGGCGACGGCCGCGCGAACGTGTACGCGCTCGACGCGGCGTCCGGCGATCTCCTCTGGTCGCGCAACGTCGACGAGCATCCGTCCGCGCACATCACCGGAGCGCCGACGCTCTACAACAACCGCCTCTTCGTCCCAGTCGCGTCCGGCGAAGAAGGGCAGGGCGGCAATCCGAAGTACGAGTGCTGCACGTTCCGCGGCAGCCTGGTCGCGCTCGACACGACGACCGGGACGCTCGCGTGGAAGAGCTACACCATCTCGGCGGACGCGAAGCCCATCGGGAAGAACGCGAGCGGGACGACGCGATGGGGGCCGTCGGGCGCGGGCATCTGGTCCTCGCCGACCGTGGACGCGAAGCGCGGCGCCGTGTACGCCGCGACCGGCAACATGTACACCGAGCCGCAGCAGGCGACGAGCGATTCGATCGTCGCGTTCGATCTGGCGACCGGCGCGACGCGCTGGGTCCAGCAGGTCACGCCGAAGGACGTGTTCGTCGTCGGCTGCGGCGGTCCGAACGGCGTGAACTGTCCTTCGAAGGACGAAGTCGGACTCGGACCCGACTTCGATTTCGGCAGCGCGCCGATTCTCACGACGCTCCCGAACGGCAAGGACGTCATCGTCGATGGACAGAAGTCCGGCGTCGGCTGGGCGTTCGATCCGGACAATCGCGGCGCCGTGCTGTGGCAGTACCAGGCCGGGAAGGGCAGCGCCCTCGGCGGCCTCGAGTTCGGGTCCGCGGCGGACAGCGAGCAGGCGTACTTCGCCGTCTCCGACGTGCTGAACCCGCAGCCGGGCGGGCTGCATGCCGTGAAGCTCTCGAACGGCCAGCGCGCGTGGTACACGCCGCCGCCTGCGCCGAAGTGTCCGCCCGGCCCTGGCCGCGGCTGCAACGGCGCGATCCTCGCCGCGATCACCGTCATCCCGGGCGTGGTGTTCACCGGATCGAACGACGGCGGCGTCCGCGGATTCTCGACGAAGGACGGCACGCTGCTGTGGGAGTTCGATACCAATCGGGAGTTCGAGACCGTGAACGGCGTGCCGGCGAAGGGCGCGTCCATCAGCGGTCCCGGCCCGATCGTCGCGGGCGGCATGGTCTACATCAACTCGGGCTACGGTGCGCTCGGCGGCCGGCCTGGGAACGTCCTGCTCGCCTTCGGAGTACAGTAGCGCAGCCCTTCGAGGCTGCCCGGAGCAGGGCTGAAGCCCCTGCGCTACACATGCGATCTCTTTCGCTCTTCATCGCCACCGCGGCCATCCTCATGTCGGCGCCGCTCGCCGCGCAGAAACCGGCACCGCCCGACCTCGAAGGCATCTGGAGTTTCTCCACCCTGACGCCGGTCGAGCGCCCCGCCGAGGTTGGCGGCCGTCCGTTCTTCAGCGACGAGGAAGCTGCGGCGTACGAGAAGCGGACGCTCGAGGGCGGCGACCGCGATCGGCGGGACGGCGGCGCGGCCGTCGACGTCGCGCGCGCCGTCAACGATTACTGGTTCGAGCGCGGCACGCGCGTCTCCACGGTCAACGGGCGCAAGCCGTCTTCGATGGTGACGGATCCACCCGACGGGCGCATCCCGGCGCAGACGCCGGACGCTCGAGCGAAGGCCGCGGCGCGCCAGGCCGAGAACCGCGCGCATCCCGCCGATGGCCCGGAGAATCGTTCGCTGCAGGAGCGCTGCCTCAGCTTCAACGCGGGCCCGCCGATCCTGCCCGGGCCCTACAACAACTACGTCCAGTTGATGCAGTTTCCCGGGTACGTGATCGTGTTCACGGAAATGATTCACGACGCGCGCATCGTGCCGCTCGACGGCCGGCCGCACCGGTCGCCGTCGATCCGTCAGTGGCTGGGCGATTCGGTCGGCCACTACGAAGGCGCGACGCTCGTCGTCGACACGACGAACTTCACCGACAAGACGAACTTCCGCGGGACGGGCGTGGGCCTGCACCTCATCGAGCGCTTCACGCGCAGCGGCGACATGCTGCAGTACGAGTTCACGGTCGACGACCCGTCGACGTTCACGAAGCCGTGGACGGCGATGCTGCCGATGACGCGGACCACGGATCGCATCTTCGAGTACGCGTGCCACGAGGGCAATCACGCGCTGGTGGACATCCTGCGCGGCGCGCGGTATCAGGAAAAATCAGGGACGCCGGACCGCTAACGCGCTCCCGGCAGTCTCGTCGCACGTCTGCCGTTCGCCTCTTCATAATCGTTTCGAATCGATTACAGTCGATTTGAATACTGTTTATATCCGGTCTACAGTACTGCGCTTCATGACTCGTCTCTCCGTGTGGGTCTTCGCGGCGTGGTGTCTCGCTGCCGGCGCGGCGCCTGCGTTCGCCCAGGTGGCGGCCGGTGAAATTACCGGCGTCGTGAAGGATCAGGCAGGCGCGGTCGTGCCGGGCGTCACGGTGACCGTGACCAATAACGACACGAACCTGCAGCGCGTGTCGCCGTCAAGCGCCGAAGGCGTCTATACCGCCGCCAGCCTGCCGCCGGGCGAGTACCGTGTCGACGTCGAGCTGTCGGGGTTCAAGCCGGTTCGGCACGACGGCATCCGTCTGTCGACAGGCGAGAAGGCGCGCGTCGATTTCACCCTCACGGTCGGAACGGTGAGCGAACTGGTCACGATCACCGCCGATGCGTCGATGCTGCGCGCCGAGACGGCGAGCCTCGGAGCCGTCGTCGAGCACGAGCAGGTCGTCCAATTGCCGCTCAACGGACGGGCGTTCATCATGCTCGCGTCGCTCGCGCCCGGGGTCGCGCTCCCGCCGAACTCGCAGTTGCCGCGCATCAACGGCGGCCGCCCGCGCACCAACGAGTATCTCTTCGACGGCATCTCCGTGCTGCAGCCAGAGCCCGGTCAGGTGGCATTCTTCCCTGTGATCGACGCGATCCAGGAATTCAAGATCGAGAGCAACAGCCCGCCTGCGGAGTTCGGCCGGTTCAACGGCGGCGTTGTGAATCTGACGACGAAGACCGGGGCGAATGCGTTTCACGGGGACGGCTTCGAGTTCCTGCGCAACGAAGGGCTCAACGCGACGAACTACTTCCAGGCGGCGAACGCGACGAAGCCGGACTACCGGCGCAATCAGTATGGCGTGACGCTGGGCGGGCCGGTGGCCCGCGACCGCACCTTCTTCTTCGTGGACTATCAGGGGCAGCGGCAGTCGATCGGCCGCACGGTGACGTCCACGGTGCCGACGTTGTTGCAGCGGCAGGGCATTTTCACGGAATCGATCGCGGGACGCGTGCCCGTGATCTATAACCCGGCGACGACCGTCGGCTCGACGCGCAGCGTATTTCCCGGCAACACGATTCCGCTCGGCAGCATGGATCCGGTTGCGCTGGCGCTGCTGCAGCGGTACCCCCTGCCAACGGCGTCTGGCACGTCGAACAACTTCAGCCGCACGGACGACGAGGTCGACAACCAGGATCAGTGGGATGCGCGCATCGATCACAAGTTCGCGTCGAATCGCGATCAGCTGTTCGGACGGCTGTCGTACTTCCGCGACGGATTCGTCCCGGTGACGCCGCTCCCGGACGGCAGCGGCGTCACGTCAGGAACGCTCGGCCCGCAGGACACGACGGCCTGGTCGTTCGCGTCGAACTACCAGCACACGTTCAGTTCGAACGTCCTGAACGAACTGCGGATCGGCGACACGCGACGGACCGTGGGCCGTACGGCGGCGCAGCTCGCGTCATCCGCCGGCGCTGCGCTCAGCATTCCCGGCATTCCGTCGACGGCGAGGTTTCCCAACACGCTGCCCACGTTTCTCATCGGCGGGTACACGCAGCTGGGCTCGCCGGCGAACACGGCATCGGACTTCAACACCAGCGTGTCCGAAATGGCGGACTCGCTGACGTGGCTGAAGGGGAGGCACACGCTGAAGATGGGCCTCGACTGGCGATGGGAGCGGTTGAACGTCGTCCAGCCGCCGTCGCCGACCGGCTCGTTCACGTTCAACGCGATCGGCAGCGATCTGCCAGGGACGGCGAACACGGGCACGCCGTTCGCGAGCTTTCTGCTCGGACAGGTGCAACTGTTCTCAATCGACCTGCAGCACGCGCAGATTCAGGAGCGCGCGCGTTTCCAGGAGTACTTCATCCAGGATGACTGGAAGGTCTCCGATCGGCTGACGATCAACCCCGGTCTGCGCTACACGCTCAACTTCCCGTCGACGGAGATCAACGGGCAGACCGCGGTCTTCAATCTGCAGACGCAGCAGCTCGAGTACCCGGGCGCGAATCCCGTACGGCCGCTGAAGAAGAACAACTTCGGTCCGCGTCTCGGTGCCGTCTATCGGCTCACCGACAAGACAATCGTCAGTGCAGGCGCGGGCGTGGTGTGGATCGAAATGGCGGGCATCACGACGCCGTTCACGACGCCGACGTTTCCGTTCCTGCAGACGGTCTCGCAGCGCGCGCTCGACACGATCAACCCGGCGTTCGTCCTGGCGAAGGGCCCGACCGTCGCGCCGATTCCGCAGACCGCAACCGCTGGACTGGGGCAGGGCGTCTTCGCGGTCGACGGTACGCTGGGGTCGGGCTACGTCCAGCAGTGGAACGCCACGGTGCAGCGCGAGCTGAGCCCGAACACGACGCTCGAGGTGTCGTACATCGGCTCGCACATCGTGCACGTCGGCATTCCGGACACGAACATCAATCAGCTGAAGGCGGATCAGCTGGCGCTCGGCGCGGCGCTGAACACCAAGGTCGCGAACCCGTACTTTGGCAGCATCCCGCGGTCGTCGTCGCTTGGCGATCCGACGATTCCCGCGGGGCAGTTGCTGAAGCTGTTTCCCGAGTACACGACCGTCAGCCTCTACCGGAACAACGTGGGCACGACGGCGTTCAATGGACTTGCTATCGGGCTCCGGCAGCGGTACTCGCGCGGGTTGTCGTACTCGATCAGCTACACGCGGTCGAAACTGATGGACGATGCTTCGTCCGTGTTCGACGCGTCGATTCTGACGGGACCGATTGCGAACTACCCTGTGGCCGACAGCTTCAACCGTACGCTCGAACGCGACTACTCGACGGGTGACATCCCGCACGTCGTCGTCTCGTCGGTCGTCTGGGATCTTCCCGCCGGTGCGGGCCGCGCGCGGCAGCTGCACGGCGTCCTCGGCGCGATCGCGAACGACTGGACGATGACGACGCTCGTGACGCTGGAATCGGGCGTGCCGGTCACGGTGACGCAGACGACGAACTTCAACTCGGCCTTCGGCTTCGGCGTCCAGCGGCCGAATCTCGTCGGCGATCCGACGCTACCTGCCGATCAGCGGAATGAGACGCAGTGGTTCAACACGTCCGCGTTTGCCGTGGCGCCGGTCTTCACGCTCGGGTCGGCCTCGCGCAATCCTGTTCGGGGTCCGTCCTATCGGGACGTCGACGTCGCCCTCATCCGCAAAGTGCCGATGCGCGGCGGGTCGGCGATCGAAGTCAGGGCGGAAGTGTTCAACCTGCTGAACACGGTCAACCTGGGTGTGCCGAACGCCGTCGCCGGCGCGGCGAACTTCGGGACGATTATCACGGCGCTCGACCCGCGCGTCGTGCAGCTGGCGTTCAAGCTCCTTTTCTAGAGGCTTACATCTCCAGGTTGTACGCTTCCTCGCCGTGCTCGGTGAGGTCGAGGCCCTCGATCTCCTGCTCCTCGGTCGCGCGCACGCCGACGACGAGGTCGGTGACCTTCAGCAGCACGATCGTCCCGACAAGCGCGAACGCCCACGCCATTCCGATGCCGACGAGCTGATAGCCGATCTGCCCCGTGTTGCCGTCGATCCAGCCGACCGGCAGCGCGTTGCCCTGCGCGTCCTTAAAGACCACCTGCACGGCCTTCGTCGCGAACACGCCGGTCAGCAGCGCGCCCATCGTGCCGCCCGCGCCATGCACGCCGAACGCGTCGAGCGCATCGTCGTAGCCGAAGAGACTCTTGACGAAGGTCACCATCAGGAAACATCCGACGCCCGCGACGAGCCCGATGACGAGCGCCGGCATCGGGGTCACGAAACCTGATGCGGGCGTGATCGCCACGAGGCCGGCGACCGCGCCGGAGATCGCGCCGAGCGCGCTCGGCCGGCCGCGCGTCGCCCATTCGGCGACGAGCCAGCCGATCGTTGCCGCGGCAGCGGCGAAGTGCGTCGCGACGAACGCGCTGGTCGCGAGACCGTTCGACGCGAGCGCGCTGCCCGCGTTGAAGCCGAACCAGCCGACCCAGAGCATGCACGCGCCCATGAAACTCAGCACGAGGCTGTGCGGCGGCATCGGTTCCTTCGGATACCCCTGGCGCTTGCCAAGGTAGAGCGCGCAGACGAGCGCCGACACGCCCGAGGTGATGTGCACGACCGTTCCGCCCGCGAAGTCGAGCGTGGGGAACTGGCCGCCGAGCGTCGCGTTGAGCAGTCCGCCCTTGCCCCACACCATGTGCGCGAGCGGCGCGTAGACGAAGAGGAACCACAGCGACATGAACATCACGGTGCCGCTGAACTTCATGCGCTCAGCGGTCGCGCCGGTGATCAGTGCCGGTGTGATGATCGCGAACATCAACTGGTAGACCATGAACGTCAGCTGCGGGATCGTGCCTCCGTAGTCCGCGTTCGGATCGACGCCGACGCCGCGCAGCATGACGTGGCTGAAGCCGCCGATGATCGGCGTGCCTTCGCCGAAGCAGAGGCTGTACCCGACGAGCGCCCACATCACCGTGATGAGCGCCATGAGCGCGAAGCTCTGCATCATGATCGCGAGCGTGTTCTTCTGGCGGACGAGGCCCCCGTAGAAGAGCGCGAGTCCGGGACCGGTCATCATCAGCACGAGCGCAGCGCTGACGAGCATCCAGGCGTTATCAGCTGAAGACTGCGCGGCCGTGACGCGTTGATCCAGCTTCGCAAGATCCGACGCGGACACTGGCGACGCCGAAGGGCTGAGGGCTGAGGGCTGAGGGCTGGACTGCGCCTGCAGGACCGTAACTGGCAGCAGGAGGCAGAGAACCGCGACGGTGACAAAGGTTTTCACATCTCGCTCCGTTCACCCGTACGGATGCGATAGCTCTGCTCCACGGGAATCACGAAGACGCGGCCGTCGCCGATCTCGCCGGTCCGCGCGGCCTGGATGATCGCGGCGACGGCGTCGTCCACCATGGTGTCGGCGACGACGACTTCGATTTCCATCTTCGGCAGGAGACTGACGTCGTACTCCTTGCCGCGATAGATCGCGGTATGCCCTTTCTGCTTGCCGTGCCCTCGCACCTCGGTCACGGTCATCCCCGAGAGGCTCACGCGGCCCAGGGCCTCCTTCACGTCGTCGACCTTGTTGGGCCGCACGATCGCCTTGATCAACTTCATCTCACGCCTCCAGCATGCGGTGGAAATCCGCGGTCAGCTCGGCGATCGCCGAGTCGGTCAGCTTGGCTCCGGCTTTCGTGATGTGAAACACGTCGATGGCTTTCTGGCCCTCGGTCGAGATCAGCACGAGATCCACGTCGCACCCGTGGCGCGAGATGACGCGGCTCACGCGGTGCAGCAATCCCAGGACGTTGGTCGCCACGATGTCGAGGATCGTGTAACGGCGCGACGATTGATTGTCGGCGTGAATGACCGGCGGCACGGCGGTCATACCGGTGCGGCGCCGGTACAGGACGCTCTGCTCGCGCGCCCGCAGCCGTTCCGTCACGTCCGTCTCGCCGGAGATGATGGCGCCGAGTGTCGTGAGGAATATCTCCTTGCCGGTCGTGTTCAGTTCGAGGAACCGTTCCTGGTCCGTGAATTGAAAGGTGTCGAGCACCAGGCCGTTCGGATTCGTCATCGCGTGGCCGCGCGTGATGTCCATGCCGTACGACGACAGCGCGCCGCAGATGTTCGAGAACAGGAACGGCTTGTCCAGCGTGACGACCGTCAGTTCCCAGAGCGAATCCTTGCGCTCGAGGTCCGCGTGCACGTCGTCCGGCGTGATGTCGCGCGACAGGCGCACGTGACGGTAGATCGCGTCGCGTGGAAAGAGCTGCAGGTACCGGCGCGGCAGGCCTTCGACGAAGCGCGTGATTTCGGCCTCGGTCACGTCGGCCGGCCGGCCCGCCACGAGCGCGCGCAGCCCGGACTCGTGATGCTCGATCAGCTCGTCGCCGTACTCGAGCGTCAGGTGGTTGTAGGTGTCTACATAGAGGCGCCACAGCAGCTCCTCGCGCCACGGCGTCAGCGTCTCCGGGTTGACGGCCTCGACGTCGACGAGCGTCAGGAGGCAGAGCATCTTCAGCCGTTCCTCGATGCCGACGAGGTCCGCGAACTGGCGGACGATTTCCGGATCGTCGGTATCGCGACGGAACGCGACGAGCGACATGCGCACGTGGTGGCGGATGAGGAACTCGACGAGCGCGACCGACTCGGCCGGCAGCTGCAGGCGCTGCATCATCTGCATCGCCATCCGCACGCTCTCCTCGGCATGGTCGTCGTCCCGCCACTTGCCGACGTCGTGGAAGAGCAGCGACAGGACGAGCAGTTCCGGGTGCGCGAGATCGTCGAGCAGCGCGCCGAAGCGCTCGCGGCCTTTCGCGGATCGCGTCGCGAGGCGCTCGAGGTTGCGGATGGTCAGCAGCGTGTGCTCGTCGACCGTGTACTTGTGGTAGAAGTCGCGCACGACGCGGCAGAAGATCGCCTGGAATTCCGGGAAGATCCGCCCGAGCAGGCCGCAGTCGTGCATCTCCGACAACCGCGCGTAGAGTCCCGCGCGCGGTTTCAGGAACGCGAGCAGTGCCGCGCGGTCCGCTGCGGACGGGAAGAAATCCTCGGGCGCGTGACGTTCGACGCGCTGCTGGATCCACGTCAGCGTGTCATCGCTCACAGGCGCGACGTCCGGGCCCGCGTCGATCGCCGCCTGGAAAAGCGCCAGCCAGGTGTCCGGATGGGCGTCCGCGTGATCGACGTCCACGAAGCGAATTCCGTCCCGCGACTGCACGAGGTTGTCCGCGACAGGCACCGGCGCCGCCTGCCGCACGTAGTCGAGCGATCGGCTGACCGCGCGCGCGTGGCGGAAGTAGTCGCCCATCAGGCGTTCGACCTGCCGTCCCGGCTTCTCGCCTGCGTAGCCCATGCGCTGCGCCGCCTGCTCCTGCATCTCGTGGCTCAGCACGTTCTTGTTGCGCTTGTGCTCGACGTGGAGGATCGAGCGGAGGCGCAGCAGAAACTCCTCCGCCTCGTCGAGGCGCGCGCGATCGGCGTGACCGCGATCGAGCAGCGCGGGATCCGTGAGCGCCGCGATCGTCCGCACGGCCATGAGATCGCGGAGCGCGCCCGGCGCGTCCTTGATGTCGGGCTCGAGCTGGTAGAACGTGTCGTTGAAGCCCGCGTGGCGCTCGTCGATCAGGCGCTTGAGCGCGTCGAGAATCCGCGCGTGCGCCGCCGCCGTGCGGACGCGCGCCGTGATGCGATCGAGCAGCGCGGGATCGCCCGCCACGGCCCGCGCATCGAGCAGCGCCAGGAGAAACTCGGGGTTGTCGAATTCCAGCTGCGCGAAGTCCTCGACCTGCCGGATCTGCTGGCCGACGGTGAAATGCAGATCCCACAGCGGGTGAAGGATGGATCGCACTCGCGCCTCTTCAGCCGCGCCGATCGGGCCATCGAAGAGGATCAGGATGTCGACGTCGGAGTGCAGGCAGAGTTGCCGCCGTCCGTAGCCGCCGAGCGCGATGATGGAGCTGGCGCAGCCGGCGGCAGGCGCCTCGGCGAACAGACGCTGAAGCAGATCGTCGACGCGATCGGAGAAGCGTTGAAGCGCGGCACGCCCGCCGTGCCCGCGCGTGGCTTCGGCGCACAACTCGTCACGCGCCGTTTCCACGCCGGTGAGCGACGTCGCCATGCCCTTCTACGCCACAGGATCGGGCAGTGCGGAACTGCCCATGAGGTACGCGTCGACGCCGCGCGCGCAGCTCCGGCCGTCGGCGATGGCCCACACGATCAGCGACTGGCCGCGCTGCATATCGCCGGCCGCGAAGACGCCGTCGACGTTCGTCATCCAGTTGGCATCGCGCGCGACGGTGCCGCGCGCCGTCAGGCCCACGCCAAGGCCGTCAACGACACCGTGGCGCTCAGGCCCGGTGAAACCCATCGCGAGCAGGACGAGGTCCGCATCGAAGTCGACGGGCGTCTTCGTGTCCGCCTGAATGGCGTGCAGCCGCGCCACGCGCCCGTCATCGGTGCCGGAGAAGCGTTCTGTCGCGACGGCGTAATGCCGCTCGCCGCCTTCCTCGTGCGCCGTCGACACGCGGAAGATGTTCGGCCACGTCGGCCACGGATTCTGCGGCGCGCGCGCGTCCGGCGGGCGCGGCAGCAGCTCGAGCTGGCGCACGCTGCGCGCGCCCTGGCGGTGCGCCGTGCCGAGGCAGTCCGCGCCGGTGTCGCCGCCGCCGATGATGATCACGTGCTTGTCGCGCGCGGTGATCTCTTCCAGTGGCACCTCGACATTGTCGCCTTCGCACGCGCGATTTTGGAGCGACAAATATGTCATGGCGAAGTGGATGCCCTTCAGCTCCCGTCCGGGTACGGTCAAGTCGCGCGGCACCGTCGAGCCGCCGGCCAGTACGATCGCGTCGAACTCGCGCTTCAGCTGTTTCGGATCGACGTCGACCCCGATGTGACAGCCCGTCTTGAACGTGACGCCCTCGTCACGCATCAGCGTGAGACGCCGCTCCAGCCAGCGCTTCTCCAGCTTGAATTCAGGAATGCCGTAGCGAAGCAGGCCGCCGATGCGATCGGCGCGCTCGAAGACAGTGACCAGATGCCCAGCGCGATTCAGTTGGTCGGCGGTCGCAAGTCCAGCCGGCCCCGATCCGACGACGGCGACGCGCTTGCCGGTGCGAATGGCAGGCGGCTGCGCGGCGATCCAACCCTCGTCGAACGCGCGCTCGATGATCGCCGCCTCGGCCGACTTGATCGTCACGGGCGCGCTGTTGATGCCGAGGACGCACGACCCTTCGCACGGCGCGGGGCAGAGGCGGCCGGTGAACTCGGGGAAGTTGTTCGTCGCGTGCAGCCGATCGATGGCGGCGCGCCAGCGATCGCGGTAGACGAGGTCGTTCCAGTCCGGAATCAGGTTGCCGAGCGGGCAGCCCTGATGGCAGAAGGGGATGCCGCAGTCCATGCACCGCGCGGTCTGATCCTTGAGCGCGGCCTGTTCGTACGGGAGATAGACCTCCTGCCAGTCGTGCACGCGCACGGCGATCGGGCGCGTCGGCGGCTTGTGCCGCTGGATTTCGATGAAGCCGGTCGGGTTGCCCATGGCCCGGCTTACCCGGCGACCGCGATCGGCGTCGCATTGGTGAGTGGCCAGACGGTCGTGAGCGCGCGCTTGTAGTCGCGTGGCATGACTTTGATGAACTGCAGCGACGCCGCGTCCCAGTCCCGCAGCAGCCGTGCGCCCAATTCGCTGTCCGTCAGCTGCACGTGGCGCGCGATGAGCCCCTGCACGAGCTCGAGGTCGGCGAGATCGAGCGGCTCGAGGTCGACCATGGCGGGATTGCACTGCGGCTCGAACTCGCGCGCCGCGTTCAGCACGTAGGCGATCCCGCCGGACATCCCCGCGGCGAAGTTGCGGCCGGTGCGGCCGAGCACGACGACGCGCCCGCCGGTCATGTACTCGCAGCCATGGTCACCGACGCCTTCCACGACCGCCGTCGCGCCGGAGTTGCGCACCGCGAATCGCTCGCCGGCGACGCCGCGGATGAACGCTTCGCCGCTCGTCGCTCCGTAGAGCGCGACGTTGCCCGCGATGACGTTGTCCTCGGCGGGGAATGTCGCGCCCGCCGGCGGCGCGATGACGATCCGGCCGCCCGAGAGGCCCTTGCCGACGTAGTCGTTCGCGTCGCCTTCGAGCGAGAGCGTGATGCCGCTCGGCACGAACGCGCCGAAACTCTGGCCCGCGGAACCCGCGAAGCGGATGGATATGGTCTCGTCCGGCAGGCCCGGTCCGCCCCAGCGCCGCGTGACCTCGTAGCCGAGCATCGTGCCGACGGCGCGGTGCACGTTGCTGATCGGCCGCGCGATGGACACAGGCTCGCGCCGCTCGAGCGCCGGCAGGCTTGCCGCGATCAGGTCGTGATCGAGCGCGCGATCCAGCCCGTGATCCTGTGGGCGCGTGCGGCGTCTCGCCGCGCCGTGCGCCACCGGCGGCTGATGGAGAATCGCCGAGTAGTCGAGTCCTTTCGCCTTCCAATGATCGATCGCGTGCCGGACCGTCAGCCGATCCACGCGTCCGATCATCTCGTCCATCGTGCGGAACCCGAGCTGCGCCATGTACTCCCGCACTTCCTCGGCGATGAAGCGGAAGAAGTTGATCACGAATTCCGGTGTGCCGGAGAACTGCGCGCGCAGCGCGGGATCCTGCGTCGCGATGCCGACCGGGCACGTGTTCAGGTGGCAGACGCGCATCATCACGCACCCCGAGACGACGAGCGGCGCCGTCGCGAAGCCGAATTCCTCCGCGCCCATCAGCGCGGCGACGACGACGTCGCGGCCGGTCTTGATTTGGCCGTCGACCTGCACGATGACGCGGTCGCGCAGCTTGTTCATCAGCAGCACCTGCTGCGTTTCCGAGAGGCCGAGCTCCCAGGGGACGCCGCCGTGCTTGATGCTCGTCAGCGGTGATGCGCCCGTGCCGCCGTCGTGGCCGGAGATGAGGATGACGTCGGCGTGCGCCTTCGCGACGCCGGCGGCGATCGTGCCGACGCCGGAGACCGCGACGAGCTTCACGGAGATCCGCGCCTTCGGATTAGCGTTCTTCAGGTCGTAGATCAGTTCGGCGAGATCTTCGATCGAGTAGATGTCGTGATGCGGCGGCGGCGAAATCAGGCCGACGCCAGGCGTCGCGTAGCGCACCTTCGCAATCCACGGATAGACCTTGTGGCCGGGAAGCTGTCCGCCTTCGCCGGGCTTGGCGCCCTGCGCCATCTTGATTTGAAGGTCGTCCGCATTGACAAGGTATTCACTGGTGACGCCGAAGCGCGCCGACGCGACCTGCTTGATGGCGCTGCGGCGCGAATCGCCGTTCGCATCAGGGATGTTGCGCGCTGGATCTTCGCCGCCCTCGCCCGTGTTCGACCGGCCGCCGATCCGGTTCATCGCGATCGCCAGCGTCTCGTGCGCTTCCTGGCTGATCGATCCGTACGACATCGCGCCCGTGGCGAAGCGCTTGACGATGCTCTCGACCGGTTCGATCTCGTCGAGCGGCAGCCGCTTGAAGCCGGGCACGAACTCGAGGAGACCGCGCAGCGTCGCGTGCCGCTTGTTCTGATCGTCCACGAGACGCGTGTATTCCTTGAAGACCTCGTACTGGCCGCTGCGCGTCGCGTGCTGCAGCTTGAAGACCGTGTCCGGATTGAAGAGGTGATACTCGCCGTCACGGCGCCACTGGTACTCACCGCCGTTCTCGAGATCCTGCGACGCGCCGCTGCGCGACGGAAACGCGTGCGCGTGCCGGCGACGCACTTCGTCCGCGATGACGTCGATGCCGACGCCGCCGATGCGCGACGCGGTCCACGTGAAGTACTGATCGACGAACGCTTTGTCCAGGCCGACGGCTTCGAAGATCTGGGCGCCGCAGTAGCCCTGCAACGTCGAGATGCCCATCTTGGACATCACCTTCAGGATGCCTTTGTTGAGCGCCTTGATGTAGTGCGCGACGGCGTCTTCGTGGGTGACGTCGACGAGCTGGCGCAGCCGGATCATGTCGTCCAGCGTTTCGAACGCCAGGTACGGATTGACGACGCCCGCGCCGAAGCCGAGCAGCAGCGCGCAGTGATGCACTTCGCGCGCGTCTCCCGACTCGACGACGAGTCCGCACTGCGTGCGCGTGCCCTGGCGAACCAGGTGATGGTGCACGCCGGCGGTCGCCAGCAGACTCGGAATCGGCGCCTGATCGCGATCGGCGCCGCGGTCCGACAGGATGATGATCGTGTAGCCCGCCGCCACCGCGTCGCTCGCACGCCTCTTCAGCTGTTCCATCGCGGTCGCGAGGCCGCGCCCGCCGCGGCTCACGTCGAACAGCATCGGCAGCGTGATCGATTTGAACGCCGGCTCGTAGACGTAGCGGAGCTTCGCGAGCTGATCGTTATCGATGATCGGGTACTTGATCTTGATCTGGCGGCACGACTCTGGCTGCGGCTCGAGGAGGTTGCCCTCCGGCCCGACCGTCGACCCCATCGTCGTGACCAGCTCTTCACGAATCGCGTCGAGCGGCGGGTTCGTGACCTGCGCGAACAACTGCTTGAAGTAGTCGTAGAGCAGGCGCGGCCGATCCGAGAGGACCGCCAGCGCCGTGTCGGTGCCCATCGAGCCGACGGGCTCCTCACCCTTGCTGGCCATGGGTCCGAGGAGGATCGCGAGATCTTCCTGCGTGTAGCCGAAGAGCTGCTGCCGCTGCACGATGCGCTCGTGGCTGATCGGCGGCAGGTGCGGCGCCGCAGGCAGATCCTCGATGTCGACGATATGCTCGTCGAGCCAGCGGCCATACGGCTGCGCGCCCGCGAGGGCGCGCTTGATTTCGTCATCCGCGACGATGCGGCCCTGCGCCGTGTCGACGAGGAACATGCGGCCGGGATGCAACCGCTCCTTGAGCAGGATGTCCCCGGGCGGGATGTCGAGCACGCCGACTTCGGACGCCATCACCACGAGGCCGTCCTTCGTGACGTAGTAGCGCGACGGCCGCAGGCCGTTCCGGTCGAGCACCGCCCCGATGACGACGCCGTCCGTGAACACGATGGACGCCGGTCCGTCCCACGGTTCCATCAGCGACGAGTGGAATTCGTAGAACGCTTTCAACGCCGGCGACATCGTGGCGACGTTGTCGGGGGCCGACCACGGTTCCGGGATCATCATCAGGACCGCGTGGGGCAGCGACCGTCCTGACATGACGAGCAGCTCGAGCACGTTGTCGAAGACCGCCGTATCGCTCCCACCCTCGCGGATGATCGGCAGGATCTTCTTGAGATCCTCGCCGAGGAGCGACGATCGCATCAGGCCCTCGCGCGCGCGCATCCAGTTGATGTTGCCGCGCAGCGTGTTGATCTCGCCGTTGTGGGCGACGTAGCGGTACGGGTGCGCGAGCGGCCACGATGGGAACGTGTTGGTGCTGAAGCGCTGGTGGACGAGCGCGAGCGCCGACTCCATGTCGGGATCGAGCAGGTCCGGAAAGACCGGCGCGATCTGGTCGGCCGTCAGCATGCCTTTGTAGATGAGCGTGTTCGCCGAAAGACTGACGATGTAGAAGGCGTGGCGCTCGCTCAGCCCGAGGCGGTCGGCCGCGTGCTCGATCTGCTTGCGAATGACATAGAGCGCGCGCTCGAAGCGCATCCGGTCGGAGTCGTTCGCGCGTACCGCGCTGTCCATCCTGTCAGCAATGAAGACCTGTTCGATGACCGGCTTGCTCGCGCGCGCCGAGGCGCCGAGGCTCGAGTCGTCGCCCGGCACCGGCCGCCAGCCGAGCACCTCGTGACCCTCACTCCGCACCGTCTGTTCAACGAGTTCGCGGCACTGCTCGCGTTCGCCGCGGTTTCTTGGGAGGAAGACGAGACCTGCGCCGTACTGCCCGGCGGGCGGCAGCGCGATCCCGAGGTCGGCCGTCGCCCTGCGCAGGAACCGGTCGGGCATCTGGATCAGCACGCCCGCGCCGTCGCCCGTGTTCGCTTCGCAGCCGCAGGCGCCGCGGTGGAGCAGGTTGAGCAGGATCTGCAGGCCCTGCTCGATGACGCCGTGCGAGCGGCGGCCCTTGATGTCCACGACGAAGCCAACGCCGCACGCGTCGTGCTCGTTCGCGGGGTCGTAGAGACCTGCGGCGTCAGGCGGAAAACGGACCATGGAAGGGCTGTTATCGCGTACCTGATGGCAGAAGCAAAATACAATGATCGGATTGGATCCATGCGTGAAGCGGATGGATAGACCGACGCGTTGCTTTCGGCGGTAGGGCGGGTCCCTGTGCCGGGTCCAAAAGGACCCGGCCTACTGCTTCTTGGTAAACGTCGCGCCGCCGAGGCGGCGGAAGGGCCCGCCGTCGATGGAGAACTCCTCGGTCATCTCGAAGGCGGACGGCGACGTGACGTGGAGAAACCGCCGCAACTGGTACAACTTGCCGCCCGCCGGCACGGGCGACGTCACGAAGCTGATCCCGATCGGACTGCGCCAGTTGCCGACGCTGACGAGCTCGATGCCGTCGGCGTGACGTTCCTGCAACACGATCATGTTCGTCTCGGGGTCGAGGCCGATCGACAGGCTTTCTGAATACGTCTTGCCCGCGATCTCGCCCTCCACCCTGCCGGCGACGAAATTCGACGCGCCGACCCTGGTGAACGTCACCGCCCCCGTCCGGCTGCCGGTGCTGAGCGGTGGATAATCCGCGCCGATGTAGTCGAACGTCCAGTGCCCGGCGAAATAGTCGATCTTCTGCTCGACCTGCGGCTGGATCACTTCCGCGCGCGGACGGCGCTGCAGCGCGAACGTGACCGCGAAGTGCTGGCCGCCGATCGTCAGCGTCCCCGCGCCCGTCATGGTCGCCGGTGCCGCGCCCTCGGCTGTGAGATCGCCGGTCAGCGTGACGTCACCCAGCCGTGATTCCGATGCCGCCTCGATCGTCACGTGCGTGCCACTGACCGTGAGTTTCTTCAGCGGGATTTCGGCAGTCGCCGTCAATCCGCTGGTCGACCCGGAGTACGTACCGTTTCGCCTCGCGATGGTGATGATGATTGGGCTCGTCACGTCCGGCGCCGACGTCAGCGTGCCGCGCCAGTTGCCGGCAACCGGGTCTGCTTGCGCGCCCCGGGACTGGGCGAGTAGGGCAGGTGGGGCTGGTGAGGCAGGTGGGGTAGTTTGGCCCACGCTCACCAGACCGACCACGACAAGCGCGCGCACGAACATCATTGTTGCTGCGATGTGGACCGCATCGCCTTGCGATGCGCGTCGAAGAACTCGACGACGGCCGCGAGATTCGGCGCGACGACGTCGCTGTGGACGCCGCCGGGTACTTCGATGTACTTGAACTCCGTGCCCATCTCCTTCAGCTTGGCGACCATGTTCCGCGAGCCCGCGACGTTGACGGTCGGGTCGTTGTCGCCGTGCACGATGATCTCGGGCACGGTGCGAATCCGCTCGAGCGTCGCCGACGCGCCGCTGCCGGAGAACGGCGCGATGGCGGCCCAGATGTCCGGGTACTTCGGCGCGATCTTCCACGTGCCGATGGCGCCCATCGAGTGGCCCAGGAGATAGATTCGTGATTCGTCGATCTTGTATTGCTGCCGCACGCGCTGCAGCACCTGCATCACGTCCTGCTCGCTGAGGTCCTGCGTCCGCTTCGTGTTGGAATCCGCCGGCGGAATGCCGAGGCCCCAGCCATACGATCCGTCCACGCGATACCCGAGCACGCCGGCGACGATGTAACCGTGCGATTCGGCGAGCGGCGGCAGCTTCCTTTCGTAATTGTCGAAGAACGCGTCTTCCGTTCCGCCCAGCCCGTGCAGCGCGAGGATCAACGGATAGGCCTTCGATCCGTTGTAGGTCGTCGGGATGTAGGTCCGGTACGGAATGATCTCGTTCGCCGCGTCGAGCATGTAATGACGCTTGATGTCGCCCGTGCGGCCCGCGAACGGATCCTTCTTCGCTTTCACCGCGGTGGCGACGGCTTCGGCCGCGGTGAGATCGCGATCGGGGTCGAACGTGCGCAGCTCGAGACGTCCGCGGTTCACGTTGCGCATGCGATCGACCGGGAACAGAATGTCCGCGCGCAGACTCTCCGGCGCGGTCTTCGCCGCCGTCTCGAGCCGCGCGACGACATCGTCGAGTCCCTTGCGCAGCGCGATCACGAGCGTCGCCGCGCCAATCGGCGCGCCCTGATCGGCGACTTCGATCGCGAGCTGGTAGGCGCCGTCAGGGACGTCGCGCATGTCGAGCTCGACGGCGAACGGCGACTCGCGGAGATCGCGCGCCACGCCTTCGAACGTGGCGAAGTCCTTCACGATCTCGCCGGGCCGAGGCGGCGCGCCGGGGCCGGCCGGCGTGGGACGCGCGCGCAGCACGATGCGCGCGGTCAGCGCGTGGTCGAGGTCGACGGCGGGTTGATAGATTTGCTCGAGCCGCGCCGGATACGGTTTCGCCGAATCGGCGACGACGTGATCGGTGCGAATCACCAGTGAGTTCGTGTAGTCGAGCCCGGACGTCCACGCGCGGCCGGAAAGGAGCACGATCCCCTTCGCGAACAGACGCCGGAGTTCGCCATTCTTCCCGAGCCGGCCCGCCTCGGCGATCTGCGCATCGAGCGCGTCGATCTGCGCTTTCAGCTCGCCCTGCGGCTTCACGGTGTTCTTGCGCGTCGTGTAGCCCACGCGGACGGACGCGAGGCTCGTCAATGCCTGCGGAAACGCCGTCGCCGGAAGGAGGGTGCACAGGCCGACGAGGACGAGCGTGCGGAATTTCATAGGAGCTCCTTGAAGCCGTAATGCTACCTGAAATAAGGTGGCTGGGGACTGGGGACTGGAGGCTGGTGTGACGACGAAGCTGGTGGCCGGTGTCGTTCTTGCGCTCAGGGTAGCCGCTGGAGTCGCTTCGCCTCCTGACACCGCCGCCGACGTCACGCGGCGGCTCGTCGGCAATTGGAAGCTCGTCAAGTACGAGACCTTCGATCAGAGCGGCGCCGTACGACCCGGCCGGTACGATGTCGGTCGAGTCGCGTACGAGGCGAGTGGCGAGATGACAGCGCACCTGATGCGATCCGGCGGCGCGAAAGAGGCGCCGACGACTGACGCGGCGCAGGCGGCCGCGTATCAGTCCTACATCGGCTACTTCGGCCCGTTCACCGTCGACGTGCAGAAAGGCACCGTGACGCACCACGTGATTGGGTCGTCGTTTCCGCATTGGGTCGGCTCGGATCAAGTGCGGTACTACGCGTTCTCGGAGGATGAGAATCAACTGACGCTGTCAGTGAAATCCGGCGAGCGCGTCACGCAGACGCTGACGTGGGTGCGCGTGCACTGAGCATTGCGTAATTGGGTGCAGACCTTCGGGTTGTGCCGTGGCGTGCTGTCCGCGCTCGAGTCTCCCAGCACCAGCGTCGACCACGGGTGTAGCATGGTCGAATGCAGCCCCTCAGGCTCTGGCGCGAACTCCGATGAAGCCTGCACTTTCGCTCACGTTGCTCGTGCTTCTAGCCGCGTCGGCACGTCCGGTCACCGCTCAGCCGCTTCAGGCCTTCGAGGACCTCGCGCTTCGGGTCAACCTCGACGATCAGCTTCGGATTGAGGATCAGTCGGGCATCAAGGCCAGCGGCCGGCTCACGCGCCTCACGCGCGATGACCTCACGATTCAGACTGACGCAGGAGAGAAGCATTTCTCGCGCGACGTGGTTCGCGAAGTCGCCGTGCGCGTCCACTCGCTCGGGCGGAGTGCCCTCATCGGGGCCGGCGCGTTCGCGGCGCTGACAGCCGTCGCGGCCGCGCGAGGAAACGCAGACGTTCAACCGTTCGCGGCCGCTGCGCTCGGCGCGGGCGCCGGACTGGCCATCGGAGCGCTCATTCCTCACATGAAGACGATCTATCGCGGGGAACACGGCGCTCCCGCGGCTTCGCTCCGTGATTCGATTGGCCGCGCCAGCCTGCTCGAGGACCTTGCTCTGCGCGTCAACCTCGACGACCAGCTGCGGGTCGAAACCGAGTCGGGCGGAAGGACCACGGGTCGCCTGACAGCCCTCACATCGGATGAGTTCACGATTCAGACCGATGCCGGCGAGGAACACTTCACGCGGGGGACGGTTCGCCAGGTCGCCGTGCGTCACCGGCCGATCCGCGCGGCCGTGCTCATCGGGGCCGGCGCGGGCGCGGCTCTGGGTGCGGCGCTCGCCTGTACGGGCCCGGACCGCGAAGAATGCGTGGACGGGCCGATCATGGCCGGCGCGCTCGGGGCGGGACTGGGGCTGGCCGTGGGAGCCGCCATCCATCACACGACGATCGTCTATCCCGAGCCTGCGAGGCGGACAGCGGTGTCGCCGTCGATCTCGCGCCACGTCCTCGGCATCCGGCTCAGTCGGCGCTGGTAACGGCCCGCCGCATCATTTTTTCTGCGCGACGAACTTGATGTCCTTCAGCACTTCCAGCTGCGTCGGCAGTTCGGCCGCGCCGGCGGGGAAGCCGGCCTTGAACAGCATGAACGCGAGGACGTCCGCGTTGTCCTGACGGCTCAGGCTGCCGGGTTTGTCGGCCGGCATACCGATCCGGATCCGCTCGAAGAGATCGCCGAGCGAGAGATCGTTCCAGTTGGACGCGAAATCCGTGCCGGTCAGCGTCGGAGCGACGTCGGCGCCCGCGAGTTCAGGCCCATGGCAATTTGCACAGGACCGCGCGTAGATCGCATCGCCGCGCTTCGCCTGCGCTTCCGAGTACACCGAATCCCACGTCGTCGTGACCGCGCCCTGGCTTGCGCGCGAGGCAATCGCTGTCGCGCCGTAGATCGCGATCGCGGCGATCAGCAACGCGGTTGTGCCCGTACTCACACACGTCATGTCAGCTCCGCGTCTGCTGAACCCTGAACCCGCGTTCAGGCCTTCGTAAGAATCCCCGCCGCAGTCCGCGCCAGAAACTCCACGCGTGCGTCGAACGTCGCGAACCGCGCGTCCGTCGTCTGACCCTGCTTGTACCGGAAGTAAATCTGCTGGATGACGACCGCGATCTTGAACAGCGCGAAGATCTCGTAGAAACGGATGCCCGAGAGATCGCGGCCAGACCTGGCGGCGTAGCGCTCGATGACTGCATCGCGCGTGAAATACCCGGGCCGATGGGTGACCGTCGTCAGCGCGTCGCGCATCGACGGCGGGGCCGTCGGCGCCCAGTACGCCAGCACGATGCCGAGATCCACCAGCGGATCGCCCAGCGCGCTCATCTCCCAGTCGAAGACGGCGACGATGCGGCCGACGTCGGCCGGGTCGAGCATCACGTTGTCCAGCTTGAAGTCGCCGTGGACGACCGACGGCTTTACCGGATCGCCCGGCAGGTGCGCGATCAGCCACGCAGACAGCGCATCCATTTCCTGGAGCGTCGTCGTCTGCGATCGCGTCCAGCGGTCGGACCAGCCGCGCACCTGACGCTCGACGAATCCCGCCGGCTTGCCCAGTCCGCTCAATCCGCCGTCGACGACGTCGATGGCGTGGAGATCCGCGAGCGTGTCGATCATCGCGCCGCTCAGGCGCCGGCGAGCTGCAGGATTGTCGGCGAGCTCCGGCGGTTCCTCGGCGCGCACGACGAGCCCACGCCGCCGCTCCATCGCGTAGAACACGGATCCGATCACGCTCGTGTCGTCGCAGAGCAGATACGGACGTGGCGCGAGGGGGAAGACGCGGTGCATCGCCGACAGCCAGCGGAATTCGCGCGCCATGTCGTGGGCCGTCGGCGGCACCGGCCCGAACGGCGGCCGCCGGACGACGATGTCCACATCGCCGAAGCGGACGAGATAGGTGAGGTTCGAATGGCCGCCGGGAAACTGCGCGACGTCCGGAGCGCCTGGGGACGGTGACACCTCCAGGCCCGGGATGCCGCACAGCGGCAGACGCTCGCGCAGCCAGCCCACGAGACGGTCCCAATCGAGCTGTTCGCCCGCCCGGACCGAGCGCGCATCCTGTTCCATGCGGGAAAAGGCTATCATGCGCGCCATGCGCTTCGAACATTCCGAGAAGGTCATCGAACTGCAGCGACGTCTCGTCGAGTTCATGAACCAGCACATCTATCCGAACGAGGCGACGTTCCGCCGCCAGATCGCGGAAGGCGATCGCTGGCAGCCGACGGCGATCGTCGAGGAGCTGAAGCCCAAGGCGAAGACCGCCAACCTCTGGAATCTCTTCCTGCCGGAGAGCGAATACGGCGCTGGGCTCACCAACGTCGAGTACGCGCACCTGTGCGAAGCCATGGGCCGCTCGCCGGTCTTCGCGCCAGAAGTCTTCAACTGCTCCGCGCCGGACACGGGCAACATGGAAGTGCTTGTACGTTACGGAGACGCTGCGCAGCGCAGGCAATGGCTCGAGCCGCTGCTCGCCGGAAAGATCCGGTCGTGCTTCGCGATGACGGAGCCTGCCGTCGCCTCCTCCGATGCGACGAACATCCAGTCGCGGATCGAGCGGCAGGACGACGACTACGTCATCAACGGGCACAAGTGGTGGATCTCCGGCGCCGGCGATCCGCGCTGCAAGATCGCCATCTTCATGGGGCGGTCGAATCCCGAGGCGGAGAAACACAAACAGCAATCGATGATCCTGGTGCCCATGGACACGCCGGGCGTGACGATCCGCCGCATGCTGCCCGTCTTCGGGTACGACGATGCGCCGCACGGGCACGCGGAGATTACGTTCGAGAACGTGCGCGTGCCGGCGTCGAACATGCTGCTCGGCGAAGGCCGTGGTTTCGAGATCGCGCAAGGCCGCCTCGGTCCCGGGCGCATTCATCACTGCATGCGCATGATTGGCGTCGCCGAGCGCGCGCTCGAGGCGATGTGTCATCGCGTGAAATCGCGCGTCGCGTTCGGGAAGGCGCTTGCGGATCAAGGCACCATTCGCGCCGACATCGCCGAGTCGCGTATGGAGATCGAACAGGCGCGGCTCCTGACGATGAAGGCCGCGTACCTGATGGATCGCGTCGGCAACAAAGGCGCGCGCGGCGAACTGGCGATGGTGAAGGTCGTCGTGCCGCGGATGACGCTGAAGGTGCTGGACCGCGCGATCCAGGCGCACGGCGCCGCCGGCGTGTGCGATGACTTCCCGCTGGCGAGCGCGTGGGCGCACGCCCGGACGATTCGCCTCGCCGACGGACCGGACGAAGTGCATCGCGAGGCGATCGCGAAGCTGGAATTGAGAAAGTAAGGCGGGTGGGGCAGGCAGGCCGGGTGGTGCAAGTGGGGCGGGTGGGGCGGGTGGGTTGGATCTCACTGGGGTCCCTCGTTCTACTCGCCGCAGCGTGGTTCGACTTCTCTCCGCGTTTGCGCGGCCCGGCGCCGTATCCGCCCGAGTGGCGCTGGGATTTTCATCGCCTCGCGACCGGCGACCGCATCGGTCCCGCGCTCGTCGCCTTCGCCGGCCTCGTCGCGCTGATCGCCCTGTCTGGAAGCCGGCGTGCGCTCGCCTCGCCGCGACGCTGGCGCACCGCGCTCCTCGTTGGCGGCGCCGCGCTCGGCTTCGCGTTTCAAACCGCCACGGTAGCGTTGCAGCCGAACGGCGTGACGCGCACCTGGATCGCGCGGACGACCAACGGCGTCATCAATTCGTACTTCACGATGGCGGAGCAGACCGGCGGCCTGCCCGCGTCGACGCTCGTGGCCCGCTACGATGCCGAAATGCAACAGCGCGGCACGAGCGCGATGCACGCCGTCACGCATCCGCCTGGGCCGATCCTGTTCTATCGCGCGCTGCTCGCGCTGTTCAAGAATCGCGAGACAGCCGCGCTCGCCGGCGCGATCGTCTTCGGCGCGCTCGGCATCCTGGCGTGCGTGCCGCTCGCCGCGAGCGTCGAGATGCTGACCGGCGATCCTCTCGTCGCCGCGCGCGTCGGGATGCTGTGGACGCTGTGTCCCGCGCTGTTTCATTTTTCTCCGTATCCGGATCAGGCGCTCGCCGGACTGATTACGGCGGCGCTCGCGCTGCTCCTCGCCGCCGGCCGCGCGGTCGCAGAGCGTCGGCTCATCTTCACGCTGGCGGCGTCCGCATGCCTGGCGATCGCGTTGTTTCTTTCCTACGGTTCGTTCGCCTATGCGGCCGTGGCGATGCTCGTCGTCATCTCGGTGGAGTGGCCCCTGCGTGGACCGGCGCGGACGGCCGCGCTCGTACTGACAGCGGCGGCCTTCGTCGGGCTGCTGATCGCAACTGCGGGCACGTGGGGCTTCAACTACCTCGCGTCCGCGAGGACGGCGCTCGGTATCCATCGTCTGGAATACACGGCGCCGCGCCAGTACTCGACGTGGCTGTGGGCGAATCTGATGGACGCGACGATGTTCGCGGGCGTACCGGTGATTCTGTTCGGGGTGTGGGGATGCATCGTGGGCGCGACGCGGAAAGGATGGGCGAGTGACGCGTCGATGCGCGCGCGAGTCGCCGTCCTGGCCGGCATCCTGCTGCTCGATGTCAGCGGGACGACCCGAGGCGAGGTCGGGCGGATCTGGGTGCCGATGATGCCGATGATGTTTCTGGGCCTCGTGCCGAGCGCGGGCAATCGGTCCGCCACACTCAGCGTGGCTGAATCGATGACTGTCGCGACACTGCTGGCCGCATTCACGCTTGCATTCGCCCTGCGATGGGGCGCGTAGCGCGGGAAGAGTGGCGTCCGGCTTCAGCCGGACCGAGATCGCTTCGGCATGCTGAGCCCGCGACGACGCAGCTCCGTCGCCACGCTGCGCGGTATCTCGCGGCAACTACATGCACGGGCGTGCGCGACGTGCCAGCGCAGCCGCTGTTCGAGCGACGGGTTCTTCGGCATCGCGTGGTTCTTATGCCATCGGGCGTTCATTTCGACCCACCAGCCTCACCGGCCCCACCTGTCTTACCCCGCTTTCCAGCCCCACCCGACGCTAGAGCACTCGCGCCTGGCGCATCACGGCTTCCGCCTTCCGGCGGATCTCCGTCGCCAGCTCGTACGGATCGGCTTGCTGGAACTTCGGTCCGAAGAGCTCGACTGAGAGCTGACCCGCGTACCCCTTCTCCGCCAGCTTGCGCAGGATCTTCACGAGCGGCGTCACGCCGTCGCCGGGGATGACGCGCGTCGCGTTGTCGAGCAGCTCGCGCGGCATGCCGGCGACGTCCTGGAAATGCACGTGCGCGATCTCGCCGGGCTTGAGCAGGTCGAGATCCTCGAGCTTGTTGTTGCCGGACCAGAAGTGATAGCAGTCGAGCATCGGATGCATGTTCGGGTGCGCGGCTTCGCGCGTGAGCGTGAGCAGCGTTGTCAGCGTCGCGATGAACGTCGACGTGCGCACGAACTCCGCCATCACCGTCATATTGAACTGCTTCGCGATGTCTCCCGCCTCGCGCATGTTCTGCACTGCCGCCTTGTAGTCGTCCGCCGTGAACTTCTGCGTGGTCGTCGTCGTGGCGTACGTGCGCGGGATGCCGAGCGTCGCGAGCAGCTCGCAGCGCTTCTTCATGGTGTCGAGCGCCGTCGCGCGATTCGGGTTCGGCTCCCAGATGCCCTGGCCGCACGCGCACGAGACCGCCGTCAGCCCGAGGTCGGTGAGCACGCGCTTCGCGGCGGGCACCGTATCGGTCTTCAGGAACTCGTCGAGCGACTGCGGCGTCAACTCGACGTACTTGATGCCCGCGCGCGCCCAGCCTTCGAGCGACCCGCGATAACCGGCCCTGACCGACGTGTTCTGGTGAATCGAGAGCGTCATCTTGCCCGGCGCGCCAGACGCAATCTGCGCGGCGCCCATCGCCAGCGGCGTCAGGAGAATCTCTCTTCGGGAAAGCATCGTGCGCCTCCTTTACCCACCCGCCCTGCCAGCCCCATCCGCCTCACCCGGCCTGAGCACATCAATAAAGAACTCCATCATCCGATCGCCGTTCACGCCGCTGTGACCGCGGTCGGGGCCGACCTGGACGTCGAAGCTCTTCCCGGCCTCCTGCAGCGCCTTGATCAGCTGCAGCGAGTTCGACGGGTGGACGTTGTTGTCCGCGGTCCCGTAGTAGAGCAGCAGCCGGCCTTTCAGGTTCTTCGCGTACGTCATCGCCGCGCCGGCGTCGTAGCCTTCCGCGTTCTCCTGCGGCATCCACATGTAGCGCTCGGTGTAGATCGTGTCGTAGTTGCGCCAGTCGGTCGGCGGCGACGAGGACGCGGCCGCGGCGAAGACTTCCGGATGACGCAGAATCTCCATCACGGAGGAGTAGCCGCCGTACGACGTGCCGAAAATCCCGACGCGCGTCCGGTCGAAGTACGGCCGGCTCCACAGCGCCTTGACGCCCTCCGCCATGTCGTCCATCTCTGCCTGGCCGAGCCTGAGATAGATCGAATCGAGCGCGCGCTTGCCAAGGCCGGGAATCCCGCGCGAGTCCAGATTCAGGATCAGAAAGCCGTACTCGGTGAGCGGACTGGACAGGACGAACGTCTCGCGCGCCGAGGCCTGCGTGAACTCCGGGCCGCCGTACACGCTGACGAGCGCGGGATACTTCTTCGACGGATCGAATCCGGACGGAAACTGAATCAGCCCGTGCAGTGTCGTCTTCCCGTCGGCGGCGGTGTACGTGAACAGCTCCGCCTTCTTCATCCCGAGCTCCGCGAACTTCGTCGTGTTGCTCTTCGCGAGATCGGCGATCGTCCGGCCGGTTGTCGCGTCGACGAGCCGCGTCGCGGGGGGCGTGTCGTGGGTCTGATAGATGTCGATGAAGTGCCGGTTGTCGGGAGAGATGCCGCACGGCCCCGGCGTCACGGGCTGCTCGGGCCGCGATCCGAGCCGCGGAATGCAGCTGCCGATGGTGTGCGTGAACAGCGGGTCGGTCAGCAGCCGATCGCCCTTGCCGTCGAGGCCGACGCGATGCAGCTGCAGCTTCAGCGGGTTGTCCCCGTCGCGCGCCGTGTAGAACAGCACGCCCGCGGCTTCGTCGGTCTTGACGAGCGACGCCGCCTCGAACGTCGTCGATGCGGTCAGCGGCGCGATCAACGCGCCGGACAGATCGTACAGGTAGTAGTTGTCCCACCCGTTCCGCTGCGATTCCCAGATGAAGCGCTTCCCGTCGGAGAGAAACACCATCCGCGGCTCGGAGATCAGCCAGCCGGTCGGCCACGATTCGCGCAGCACGACGCGGCACGCGCCGGTCGCGGGGTTCGCGGCCGCGACCTCCATGATGTTCTGGCGGCGATTCGTGCGGAAGAAAAGCAGCTCGCGTCCGTCGCGCGACCACTCGACGTGATACACGTAGTGGCCGACGACCGTGTTGTCGAACGGCTGGCCGTCGCGGACATCGACGCGCTGCGACCGCTTCGTCGCGACGTCGTACACGAACAGATCGACGACAGGATTCGGCACCCCGGCTCTCGGATAGGCCTCGGTATCGAGCGTCGTCTGCGTGCGCGTCTGATCGAGCGCGAGATAGAAATCCGGAATCTGCGATTCATCGAACCGGTAGTACGCGAGCTTCGTGCCGTCGGGCGACCACCACATCGCCGTCCGCTGGCTCAGCTCTTCGCCGTACACCCAGGTCGCGGTCCCGTATTTCACGCGGCTCGCCGTGCTTCCGTCGGTGGTGATCGCCACCGCGTTGCTGCCGTCCGGCGCGCTCAGCCAGACGTTCCGATCCTTGTAGTACGCCTTCAGCGCGCCATCAGGCGATGTCGCCGAGTCGAACTGCCGGCCGCGCTCGGGCTGCGCGCCTGGCGCCTGTCCGCGTCCTCCGCGTCCCGCCTGCCCCGAGCCTGTCGAGGGGCCGGCGACGGTCGGCACACCGCCGATCTCCGACGTCTGCCGCGTGAGCATGTCGTAGCGGAACCGTTTGCCATCCCTGGTGTACTCGAACGCCTCGCCATCGTCCGCCCACGTCACCGCGAGGGTGCCGCCGCGCACGGCCGTCTGGCTCTCGCGCGTCATCTGCTGCGCGCGCTCGTAGCCCGGCATCGTTTTCAGGCGGTCCTGGGCGAGAAGGGAGACGCCAGCGAGGGCGAGCGCGGCAGAGAAGAGACTGAGCTTTCTCATTGCGGACATTCTATGTAGGAAGTCTCAAGGCTGAAGCCTGAATTTATTCTGAATTTCAGAATTTCAGAATTTCAAAATGACGCAGTGGCTCCCACATGGACCCGCGTCGTGGCCCCGACGCCGTGCGCAATCGCCACATTGAATCGAAGGAAGGCCGCGGCCAGCCACACGCTTCCCCCGTAGCCCTCCTTCAGCGTCTGATCGGAAAACCGCTCGCCCTTGTTGTAGACCGTGCCGCGATCGACGAACACGCTGACACCCACCTTGCCAACCTGGAGTGGCGACGTCAGCGGCACGATCACCTCGGCCGACATCGCGACGAGCGTGTCGGCGACCGCCGAGCCCGCGCGGAATCCGCGGAGGTTGTCCATCCCGCCGAGCAGCGGCTGCAGGTAGGGCGGGAGCGATTTGTCGGAGTCCTGCCGCAGGATGCGCACGGTCAGGATGTTCTGGCGGATCAATCCCAGATATCCGCGCGCGTCGAGCTCGGTCCGGTTCGCGCCGTCGTTCGCAAAACTCAAATGCTCCCAGCTCGCTTTCGCGTAGACCGCGTTCCGCGCGAGCACGGGATCGACCCGCGTGTCGAGGATCACGTCGCCGCCGGCCTGCACGAATCGGTCGTCGAGGTTCATGAACGACGCGTGCTGCCAGCCGCCGGTCGCGCCGATGCGCAGGCTGCGGACGATCTCGCGTTCGGCCCGCAGCCAGACGCGCTCGCGGTCGTCGTCCTGATCGAAGAACGGATTCGTGCGGCGGGACACGGACCCACCGGCCAGCACGCGATCTATGGGGAAGTTCTCGATCTGTTTGTCGAACTCGATGGCGGCGCGCTTCTCTCCGCCCCAGGTGAGCGGGAACGCGACGCGGCTGTGCGCGCCGGCCGGATTGGACGCCGCGAATCGCACGCCGTACGTCAGGCCGTAGCCGTCCTCCGCGTTGAGCACAGGCAAAAACAGCAGCCTCGGTAACCGGTTGCGCACCGTCTTCGCGGGCTGATCCGGCTCGCCCGTCATCTTGATGTGCACGGGGCCATCGTCGACGACGATGACCAGCATGATCTGGGACGGATCGCTGATGGACGCAAAGCGCTTGAGGACGTCGACTTTCTCGAAGCGCCTGCTGGCGCGCAGCCGGGCCGTCACGTCTTCGACCGTTGTCGCCGTAACCGGCGTACCGACGTCGACGCCGGAAAGCCGGCGGACCTCCTCGTCGGGCGTGATCGTGTTGCCGTGGACCTGAATCGCGACGATGGTTTCGCTCGCCTGAAAGGCTCGCGCTACGTCCGCGTCGTCACGCGGGCCTGAAAGGCCCGCGCTGCAGGTCAGCATGACGAGCAGCGCCGTCACCACGTCAGCGGTCTTCTTTGATGGTGATCTTCGTGGACACGTCCGGCTGGCGGTAGTCGTGGTAGTCGAGCGTGTAGTGGAGCGTGAACGGCCCGATCGCGGTTGTCATCGCGAGATTCGCTTCGAGCGCGTTCGGCAGCCAGACGTCCGGGAACGGCTGCGCCATCGTCATCGAGGCCTTGACCTCGTCGACCTGCGCCAGCCAGGAGACGGGCAGGAAGTCGTACGAGACGTTGTCGAACGTGTACTTCACGATCTGGTGCGCGTTCGGCTCGACCCACAGCGTGACGAGCGCGACTTTGTTCATGAGGCGCCGGAACTCGACGTCGCGCGCCTTGTTGTCGGCGTCGTTCTGGGCGCCGCGCGCGTTCCGGCGGCGGTCCGAACCGGTGAACAGGTTGGCCGGGTAGTACTCGACACGGAGCAGATCGCGTCCGTCGACCGTTTCGTGTCCGACGAGCGCGTACTTGCCCTCTTCGAACTTGAAACGCAGGAAGTAGGCGGACGAGATGAACTGTGGCTCGCGCGTCTGTTTGATCAGGCCGTCGAGATTGGTCGGGGCGTCTGGATCGCGCTGCACGGAAGGCGCGGCGTCCTTGGCGTCGTTATCGGGCGCCTGCGCGCGGCCACGCCGCTTCTCGCGGTTCTGTTCGCGCTTCAGGTAATCCGCCTCGAACTTGCGCCGCTCGGCCTCGGAGATCGTCACGCCGTTGAACTTCAGCGGGCTGCGGACGAAGAACCCGTCGCGGATGTACCAGGTGTACTCGCGATGCTCGCCCCACATCGGCGTACGATCGGGCCCGCGCAGCTCCATCGCCTCCTTCTCATCGAGGATGTACTGCTGCAGCTTCTTCCAGTTGTCGTCGCGCTTGAGGAGGACCTGCTTCATGAACGCGTCGAGGTCGGTCTGCGTGGACACGCGCGCCGGGGCCAGGAGGCCGGCCGCCAGGCCGAGGACGAGTGCGCAGAGCCGCAGATGCCGCGGGCGTGGGGTCACAACGTCAACTCTACCAGAGGGCGTCAACGCGCGGAGGGCCTGTCGAACGCGAAGGCCTCGAGCATGTCCGCGCGCGCTTTCTCATCCGACGCGACGAGCGTGAGCAGGTCGGTGACCGACAGCATCCCGCGATAGGCGCCGCCCGCGTCGACGACGAGCAGATGGTAGATGCCGTGCTGCTCCATGAGTTGGAGGCAATCGGTCAGCGAACGATTGGGCGTGACCGTGACCAGCCCCGTGCTCATGATTTCGGCGACGCGCATCCAGGCCGGACACCGGTTCTCGGCGGCCACCTTGTCGGAGATGTCGCTCTGAGAGACGACGCCGACCAGGCCGCCGGCCGCGTCGAGGACGCCGACCGAGCGCACTTTGCGTTCGCGCAAGTATCTCGCCGCGTCGTGGACCGTGGCATCTTCGCGGATCGAGAACACCTCCGAGCGCGAGCCGATGAGATCGAGGACGTTCATAACGCCTCCTTGTAGCCATCAGCCATTCCATCAGCCATCAGCCCTTAGCCATCATGATCACCAACCCACAGGTTTCCCGGCGAGTTGCTCGTCGAGCCATGTCGAGAGCGGCGCGAAGTAATCGAGAATCGCCGTCGCGTCCATCTGCTTCGATCCCGTCAGCGCCTCGAGTGCCTCCGGCCACGGCTTCGATTGTCCCATGGTCAGCATTGCGTTCAGACGATCGCCGGCGACCTTGCTCTCGTAGATCGAGCAGCGGTGCAGCGGCAGCGTGCAGCCGGCGGTTTTCGACAGCGCACGGTGGAACTGGAACTGCAGGATGTCGGCGAGAAAGTACCGCGTATACGGCGTGTTGTCCGGGACGTGATACTTCGCGCCGGGATCGAAGAAATCTTCGCCGCGGGCCGATGGTGGCGCGATGCCCTGATACGTGAGCCGCAGGTCCCACCACGCTTTGTTGTACGCCGTCGCCGGCACCTCGCCCGAGAAGACCTTCCAGCGCCATTGATCGATGAGCAGCCCGAAAGGCAGGAAGCTGATCTTGTCCAGCGCCCGTGTCATCAGCAAGCCGATGTCGCGCGAGGTGTCCGGTGCTTTGTCGAGCAGGCCGATCTTCACCAGATACTCGGGCGTGACGGACAGCGCGATCGTATCGCCGATCGCCTCGTGGAAGCCGTCATTCGCGCTGTCGCGGAAGAGCGGGGGCTGATCCTTGTAGGCACGCTGGTAGAAGTTGTGCCCCAACTCGTGATGGATGGTCGCGAAATCGTCGGCCGTCTGCTCGATGCACATCTTGATGCGCACGTCGGACGCCTGGTCGATGTCCCACGCGCTCGCGTGGCAGACGACGTCGCGATCCCGGGGCCGGACGAACAGCGAACGTTCCCAGAACGTCTTGGGGAGCGGCGCGAATCCGAGCGACGTGTAGAAGCGCTCGCCCGTTCGCGCGATCTCGAGCGCCGGCATGTTACGCTTCTTCAGGATGTCGGTCAGCGAGTAGCCCGCGTCCGCGTTCTTCGGCGCGACCAGCGGATAGATGGTCGACCAGTCCTGCGCCCAGATGTTGCCCAGCAGGTGCGCCGGGATCGGGCCGTTGGCCGGCACGACGTCGCCGTACTTCTCGCGCAGCTTCATGCGCGTGTACGCGTGCAGCTTGAGGTAGAGCGGCCGCACCTGATCCCAGAGCCGGTCGAGCTCTTTCGTGAACGCGTCCGGCGCCATGTCGTACTTCGCGCGCCACATCGCTCCGGTGTCCGCGAACCCGAGTTCCCTCGCGCCCTTGTTCGACAGCTCGACGAAGCGCGCGTAGTCCTTGCGCATCGGCGGGGAGATGGTGTGCCAGCCCTCCCACGCCGCGCGCTGCTGCTTTTCGTCGCGCGACGTCGCGAGCGTGCGCGTGATGTCGTCGATGTTCTGGCAGGCGTCCGGCTTCGCCGGGTCGGGGCACCACTTGCCCTTGCCGTACGTCGACTCGAGCCGCGCCGCAATCTTCGTCAGCTCGTCGGATTCCTTCGGGTCGGCCGGCGTCGCCATGACGAGCGCGAGCTTGAGCAGATTCAACTGGCGCCGCTGGTCCGCGGGCACGTCGACCTTGTCGAATCTCGTCGCCTCCTTCGCGAACTTCGCCGTCGCGTCGATCGCTTCCTGGTTCGCGCGCGCCGCGAGTGCTTCCGTGTCGTCGGTGATGAAGTTCTGCTGAACCCAGCCGGCCTGGGCCGCGGCGATGTTGAGCTTCAACATCGTCTGATTCACGGTGTCGAGGAACGCTTTCGCGTCGGCGGCCGTGGGCCGAGCGGCACCGGGGCCCGCGCAGCCCGAAAGGGCCGCGCAGGCCGCGGCAACCACGATCGCGTGTTTCATTGCCGCCAGTCTACCGCGGGCGGATGTTCACGTTGGTATGGAAGAAGTTGTCCGGGTCGTACTTGGACTTCAGCTCCCGCAGGCGCGCGTAGTTCGGGCCGTACGCGACCGCTGCGAGATCCGCGGCTTCGTCGGCTTCCATGTAATTCATGTATCGCGTCGGCTGGAAGTGTGGCTGCATGGCCGCATACGTGTCGCGGCACCACGCGATGTTTCTGTCGCTGGCGGACGCGTCCGTCCACTGCGAGATGATCACGAGGTTGAAGCCGCTGACGCGCATCGCGCACGCCGTGTCGCTGACGCCGATCCGGGAAGCCTTGCCGTGGAAGTGTTCGATCACCATCTGGCTCATCGGCGACGGACACGCCTCGAAGCGCTCGATCAGCGTGCGGATGGCCGCGTCGCTCAGGTCGGTGAGGAACTGCGATTTCCAGTAGTTGAGCGCGCCTCTCGGGAACGCGCCGTCGAGCAGGGTGTTCTGCACGCAATACGGAAGCGGGCCCATCGCGTCCATGACCGGCGGGCCGAACGCCTTGATGGGCGCGACGGCCTTCTCGCCGTCGGCGAGCGGACCGCAGTGGGCCGCGAGCATGCCGACGAGCTTCGCGCCGGAGCCGTCGGGCGCGCTGAGCAGGCCCGCCGCCAGCATGAGTTCGTCCGGCGCTTTGGCGCACGTATCTCGGAAGAAACGCAGCGCGTCCGCCCCCTTCTGCAGCGGGTGGGCGACGAGGCCGCCGGCGATGATCGGCCCGACGGCGTGCAGCGTGAACTCGAGCGACGCGGCGATCCCGAAGTTGCCGCCGCCGCCCCGGATGGCCCAGAAGAGGTCGGCGTTCTCGTCGGCGCTGGCGCGCAGCACGCGCCCGTCAGCCATCACCATTTCCGCCGCGCGGAGGTTGTCCAGCGCGAGCCCGTACTTCGGCATCAGCCAGCCAAGTCCGCCGCCCAGCGTCAGTCCGGCAATTCCCGTGGTCGAGACGACCCCGCCGGTCGTGGCGAGGCCGTGAAGCTGCGTCTCGCGATTCAGTTCTTTCCACAGCACGCCGCCCTGCGCGCGAGCCGTGCGCGCCTGCGCGTCGATGTGAATCCCTTTCATCGGCGCGAGGTCGATCATGATGCCGTTGTCGATGGTCGCGCGGCCGGCGACGTTGTGTCCGCCGCCCCGCACCGCGACTTCGAGTTTCAGCGTGCGCGCGAGCGCGACGGCGTCGGCGACATCCGCCGCGCCCTGGCACCGCGCGATGAGCGCCGGGCGCTTGTCGATGAGCCCGTTATGGACGCGGCGCGCTTCGTCGTAGCCGTCGTCTCCAGGCTGAAGCAGTCGTCCGCTGAACGATGGGGTGAGCTTTGCGACGTTCTCGCTGATGGATGACATGGATACCTCCGACGCCTTACGGCGGGGGCACATGCTACCACGGCGTGCCGGACGCGTCGTGGTCGCCGTTGGCGCCCGGCTCGGGAACCGTTACGATCGCCGCCTGTGCGCATTGGCATCGACCTCGGCGGGACGAAGATCGAAGGCATCGCCATCGACGATGACGGACGCGAAGTGGTGCGGAAACGGATCGCGGCACCGCGCGGCGACTACGGCCGGACGCTGGAAGCAGTGGTCGAACTCGTATCCAACATCGAACACGCGAGCGGTGCCATTGGAATGCAGGGCAGCGTCGGCATCGGGATCCCCGGCACGATTTCACCGGCGACCGGTCTGGTGAAGAACGCGAACTCGACGTGGATGAACGGCCGGCCGCTCGCCGACGACCTGCCGCGGCTGCTCGATCGCCCGGTCCGCTTCGCGAACGACGCGAACTGCTTCGCGCTCTCGGAAGCGACCGACGGAGCCGCGGCTGGCGCCCCGGTCGTCTTCGGAGTGATCATCGGCACGGGCACCGGCGGCGGCGTCGTGATCGACGGCCGCGTCGTGACCGGGGCGAACGCCATTGGCGGCGAGTGGGGACACAATCCGCTGCCCGCGCCGCGCGACGACGAGCGTCCGGGGCCGGCGTGTTATTGTGGGCGCCGCGGCTGCATCGAGACGTTTCTCTCAGGTCCCGCGATGGCGCGTGATTACGGCGGCGATGCTGACGCGATGGCGATTGCGGATCGGGCCCGCGCAGGTGACGCGCGCGCGGTCGCGTGTCTCGCGCGCTATGAGGAGCGGATGGCGCGCGCGCTGGCGTCGATTATCAACGTGCTCGATCCCGACGTCATCGTCCTCGGCGGCGGACTCTCGAACATCGATCATCTCTACGACGCCGTGCCGGCACTGTGGGCGCCGCATGTGTTCTCGGATCGCGTGGTGACGACGCTCGTGCGCGCGAAGCATGGAGATGCAAGCGGCGTGAGGGGAGCGGCGTGGTTGTGGGAAAAAGAAACGTAGAAGTGAAAACAGAAAACTGAAAACTGAGAGCCGAACGCTGATAGCGGAATCCTCAGCGCGTCAGCGTCCAGACGAGCGCCAAGGCGACGCTCGCGCCGACGGCTTGCAGCCAGAGTTCGATGCGTTCCTGCAGGAAGAGCAGTCCGACGCCGACCAGGACGACGGCGAGCGCGAGGAACCGCCAGTACAGCTCCTCGCTCGCGACTTCGAGTCCGCGCGATCCCGCGCGCTTGCGCGCCGCGTCGATGATCCGGTTCGAGATCTCCCGATCGCCCTCGCGATCCAGCTCCATGTACTCGCCGCCGCCCGCGTCCGAAATCATCGTCAGCGACGCCCGGTCGAGCTGCGAGTGGATCGGCGGATTCTGCGGCGCCGTGCTGCCGCGCGCCGGCGGCGGCTCGGGAATCAGCCCCCCGACCGTCGTACCGACGCCGACGACGAACACCGGCAAGCTCCGCTCGCGCGCGGTCTTGAGCGCGCGGGCGACTTCGCCGCTCCACGACTGCCCGTCCGAGATCAGCACGAACGCCTTCGCGTTCGGCGACTTCCCGTAGACCTCCTGGTCGCGCTCGATGAGCCGCATGCCCCAGGCGAGCCCGAGCTCGATGTTGGTGTCCCACGTCGTGTCGTCTTCGAGCCGGAACGGCGACTCGTTGTTCAGGTGATCGAGGAAGAAGAAGAACGTGTTGGGATCCTTGGTCAGCCGGATCTGCGGCGCCGCGATGTGCGCGAAGAGCGCCATCGCCATCCGGTCGTCCTTCCACGCCAGCGATTCGCCGAGGACGCGCAGGAAGCGCATCGACCGCTGCCAGCGGTTGCCCGTGACGTCGGGCGTCCGCATCGACGCGGATCCATCCTGCAGGACGATGAGATCGACGCCGGCGGTCCGCACGAGCGCGACCGCGGCGGTCGGGCGCGAGAGCGCGATGATGGTTGACGTGCTCGCGAGGAGCAGGAAGAACCAGAACGCCAGCCCGCCGAAGATCGGAAACCGCTCGCGCACCGGCAGGCGGCGGTGCTGGCGGAAGCGCCGCGTATCGCGCCGCCGCCGCCCGAGCTGCCACACCCACACCACGAGCAGCACCGCCGGCGCGATGAGCAGCCAGAGGTACTCGGGCGAGGCGAATCGCAGCGAATTGAGATCGATGCCTTTCAGCACTCAGCACCCTGCACGCACGGCACCACGCACCCAGCACCTCGCACCCAGCACCTCGTACCCAGCACCTACCCCTTTCTGATCTTCGCGCCACCTTTACCAGCGTCAGGTGCGTCTTTCCGCTCTTCTCCTCGCTTGGGAATCACGATCTTGAACTGACTCATGTTCGCCGCCGGCGGCGGGCCGCCCGGGCGGCCGTGCAGCGTCGGCCCGGCCGGCAGGTCCGCGCCGGATTCGTCGACGGCGGCGGGCTTCGGCGCGACCGCCGCCATCTTCGCGTTCGGCTTGGGATGCGCGAGCGTCTCGCGCAGACGGACGGCGTACTCGTAGTTGTACGCCGCGTCGAGGTGCCCGGGGCTGTTCTTGAGGACGTCCGCGTAGTTCTTCACCGCCGCGTCCAGCTTGCGGAGCGAGTCGAGTCGATCGTTGGACTGGCTCGCGCGGAACGCCGCGTTGGCGGCGAGGAAGATGACGGTCGGGTTCGTGTCCGTCACGATGCCGCCGGCGTC
>Ga0326726_10000256_pt1 | contig 51978 bp, 48 predicted proteins | sample MHFenrmetagenome_2_FD_207603 | JGI IMG/M metagenome (GOLD analysis project Ga0326726, IMG submission 207603) | Lab enriched peat soil microbial communities from Michigan Hollow, Ithaca, NY, United States - MHF15MN | ecosystem: Environmental > Terrestrial > Soil > Wetlands > Peat | place: USA... | reverse complement strand
TTTTCCAGGATGTCGCTCATGACTGGCTGAAGCGGCGGTAGTGTTCGAGCACGTCGCGCGCCGCCAGACTTGAAATGGCGCGCTGCGCTTGCGCCACGCCGTCCATCAGGCTGGCCGCGCGACCGGAAACGTAGATCGCCGCACCGGCATTGAGTGCGACGATGGCTGAGGCGCCGGTGTGGCGGTTTTCCAAAGCGGCGAGCAACATCTCGACCGCTTCATCCTTGCCGTTCACCACCAGTTCGCTCGCCGCCACCTGTGGCAGCCCGAACAGGCCGGGCTCGAGTTCATATTCGGACACATGGCCGTCCTTCAGTTCGGCCACGAAGGTAGGCGAAGCGAGGCTGATTTCGTCAAGCCCTTCCTCGGCGTGGACAACCAGCACATGGCGGCTGCCGAGCGCCAGCAAAACTCTGGCGAGCGTGCCGGTGAGTTCGCGTGCGAACACGCCCATCACCTGGTTCGGCGCGCCCGCCGGGTTGGTGAGCGGGCCGAGCAGGTTGAACAGGGTTCGCACGCCGAGTTCGCGCCGCACCGGCGCCGCATGCTTCATCGCGCTGTGATGGTTGGGCGCGAACATGAAGCCGACACCGATTGTTTTCACAGCTTCGGCGACCCTTTCCGGCGGCAGGTTGACGTTCACCCCCAGCGCTTCCAGCACGTCGGCACTGCCCGAGGTGGACGACACCGAACGTCCGCCGTGCTTGGCCACGCACGCCCCGCACGCCGCTGCGACGAAGGCGGCGGCGGTGGAAATATTGAAAGTGTGGGCACCGTCGCCGCCGGTGCCGCAGGTATCGACCAGATGATCGACGCCCGCGAGCGGCACCCTGGTCGACAACTCGCGCATGACGTCGGCGGCGGCCGCGATCTCGGTCACGGTCTCGCCTTTCATGCGCAGCGCGATCAGGAAACCTGCGATCTGCACCGGCGTATATTCGCCGCCCATCAGCGCGCGCATCGCGACCAGCATGGCGTCGCGTGGCAAATCCTGGCGATCGAGCAGCAATGACAGCACGTCCTTGTACTGCATCACACCCGCTCCTTCAGAAAATTGGCGAGCATGGCGTGGCCGTGTTCGGTGAGGATGGACTCCGGATGGAACTGCACGCCCTCGACTGCCAGCGTCTTGTGGCGCACGCCCATGATTTCGCCGTCGTCGGTCCACGCGGTGATCTCCAGGCAGTCCGGCAGCGTTGCGCGCTCGATCACCAGCGAGTGGTAGCGGGTGGCGCGGAAGGGATTCGGCAGGCCCTTGAACACGCCGGTATCGGTGTGGTGAATCATCGATGTCTTGCCGTGCATCAGTTCCTTGGCGCGAATGATTCTGCCGCCGAAAGCCTGGCCGATACTCTGGTGGCCGAGGCAGACCCCGAGAATCGGAATTTTTCCGGAAAATTCCTTGATCAGCGGCACCGACACGCCGGCTTCGTTCGGCGTGCAGGGACCCGGTGAAACGACGATATGGTCCGGCTTCAACGCAGCGATGCCGGCGAGATCGATCTCGTCGTTGCGGATAACCTTGACGTCCTCGCCCAACTCGCCGAAATACTGAACGAGGTTGTAGGTGAAGCTATCGTAGTTATCGATCATCAAAAGCATGAGGTGTCCTTCGGCATCACGGCACTGCGGCTGGTTAAAGCCCGCTTCAAGAGCAGCGAATTATAGCTGTGCCCCCCGCCTCACCAACACAAAAAAAGCGCCCGCAGGCGCTTTACGGCAGCTGCCACAACGAAATTTTTTGAGCTTCTTGATGCCCATCAGGCCCAGAAGGTTGCCGAGACCCTACAATGATCTCAATCAGGGTGAGGCCCCGCGTGGTCGTACCCAAATGGGTGGAGCTGGATTTAATGCAGAAACCTTTCCCTTCAAAGTAGCTGAAACAGAAAATAGCCCGCGTTATAAAAAACATGCAGTGCAACCGCCGGATATACGCTGTCGTGGCGGTCGCGAAAATAGCCATACAGCAGCGAGGGAAGCAATACGCCGGCTGCCCACAACGGCGGATGGCTGAAAAAATGCAGTGCCATGAACAGCAGCGACGTCAGCAGATTCGCCAGTGTAAAGCCGCCTAACTGACGCCGTCCCCAAGTCTGCGCCGCCAACTTTCCCTGCAACAGACCGCGAAACAGCAATTCCTCCACCAGCGCCTGCAGCAGCACCAGCGAGAGCAGCGCCGCCAGGCCGTGCATCGGCGCCGCCTTGCCCAGCCCTGCGAGCATCAGCCAGAACAACACGCCCGCCAGCAGCGCCAGCCCGAAGTGCGCGTCTCTTAGCCAGCGCCAACCGTGCCGCAGGCCGAGGTCGGCCATCCAGTCAGGGGGCGGGGCGGGGTGATCGGAGGGGGCGTTCAGCGGTTTCATGCCTCAACGCACAAGTCGGTTCATCTCGAAAATCGGCATCGAAACCAAGCATCCAATAAAAAACACGCCGGCTCAACCTGAAGGGTTGCGCCGGCGTGGCCGGATTCGGCGCCGCCTTCACCCCACGTAGCGGCGGGGCTCAGGCGGACGGGAACTTACTTGCCGGCTTTGAAACGGCGCCAGCCGAAGAAGCCCAGACCTGCGACCAACAGCGCCGGCAGGGTCGGGTCGAAGCGGCCGTCACCACCGATGGCGCAACCGCCGCCACCACTGCTCGGTGCGGGTGGTACGACATCCTCAATGCCATTGCGGTACATCACGTCGGTTGTCCCGAGGGCGACATCATGCTCCATCCACAGCGCCCCCAGCGTCTTGCCGTCTGGCGGCGAACGCAACTGGGCTTCGGACTGCTCGGTCACACCGCTGGCCAGCTTTTGCACATCCTCGTAGCTCACGCCCTGGTCGGTGCTGCGCGTCATGTAGATGTTGAGCGGCTTGCCCACGTCCTCATTCGTTTCCGTGCCCCAGGCGACAAAGACCACGTTGCGATCCTGCACGTCCGACGAATCGGACGTTGCCGTCCCGTCCGGCAGCTTGATCGTGCCGGGCGTTCCCACCAGACGCGGCTCCACCACGCGGGTGCTGCTGTCGGGGAGGTTGGTCATGTTCGTTGCCGCACTCCAGGTAGTGCCGCCATCGGTGGAGCGCTTGATGAACAGGTCGTAGGTTCCGGTGTAAGCGTCAGCCGCGGTCTTGTCCGGAGTCTGATCGTAGGCAACCGAAACGAATTCGCCGCGCAACACGCCCCGATGCGCCAGCGCATTGTCATTCACGCCGGTGTCGCTCAGATTGACCGCCGTGTCCGCCGTTACATCGGCTGGCTGAAAGCCGGTGGAAGTTGGGCGAAGCACCGTGTCCCTGATCCCGCGACGGAACATGATGTCGGCCGCGGCAGCAGGCTCGGTCGTGGTCGACTCGCGCCACAGCAGCGCCACATGCACGCCCTTGGTGTCGCCGTCGGCGGCGTCGCCATCCAGATCGGCATCGGCGATGGCATCATTGCCCTGCAGCACGAAGCGCACACGGCGCGCATTGTTGGCGATGTTGCTGATGGACGTGCCGGCGTTGTTGGTCTGCGGCGTGGCGTAATTGAAACTGTGATAGATGATCTGCTTGCCGCCGCTGCCGTCGCCCTTGGTTTCCTCGTACGCCATCACCGCAGTGCCGCCGCTGATGGCGAGATTGGCGCGCGAGGCGCCCGGTTTGCCGGCCGTGGTGTCGTTGTTATCGCTCACCTGCACCGGCACCGGGAACGGGAAGGCACCGCCTTGTTCAAAGTTGGCCTTGTTCAGATAGGTGTACCAGATATTGGTGCCGGCGCTGACCTTGGCGCCCGATGCGCCATCCCCCGGGCCTTCGGCATCACCCTGCTGCAGGCCGGCCGGATCCGCCTGGTAGCTGATGGCGAAACCGCCTGCGGTCAGATCGGATTTGACATATCCGGCCGGTACGTCTTCATCCGGATCCAGCGAGCCATCGGTCAGACGCTGTTTGGTCCAGGTCACCCCGCCATCAGTCGAACGCGCGGCCCACAGGCACATGTAGGGCTGATGGCCGGTCAACAGGTTGGTGTTGATCTTCTGCGTTACGAGGCCTTCGCAGTCTGAACTGGTCCAGGTCACCAGGGCATCGGCTCCCTTCCCGGCCAAAATCATCCCGACCGGGGCCACATAGATATTGGGCTTGTTGTGGGTGATGAAGAAGTTTTCCGTCGTGATGGTGAGCGGGTCACCCCCGTTAGTGGTGATCTGCTGCTGGGCCCAGGTTGCGCCGTTGTCGGTGGACCGCGCGATCCAGATGTTCTGCTTGCCGGCAGGGCCATCCGCATAGACCAGCAACTGGGCTTTCACATCGTATTGCGCCTGGCCAGCATCCGACTTGTAGGAAATCCAGCCCATCTTCGCCTTGTAGGCATTGTTGGCCGGATCGTCAGTCGACACCACCATCGGTGCATCGAGCTTGATGTAAAGCGCCGCGGCATAGGCCGCCGTAGTGACCAGCGCCAGCGACACCGCAACCGTCATAGGCTTGAGCTTGAAATTTTTCATGTATTTTTCCCTGGTTATCAATTCAAAAGGCCACGTCAGCGTGACCTGCCAAAATCCCTGAAAAACCCGCCTGCCTGAAGCACACTTATTCAGCCGGGTTTAACAGTTCTTACAAAAAGTACTGCTGCAAAATCTGCTGCAAAACCGCATTTACTCCCGCCACCTCGATCCCGCAGGCAGTGAGCATCGCAACACGAGCAGGCAATCCCGCAACCGTGGACAACAACACCATGCTACAAAATGACTTTACGATTTAGTTTGAATTCAGATTGATTCATGGCCTCCCCATATTGCATAAAGTGGACCAAATCAATAAAGACACTTGTGTCCTTTTTTGGATTTTAGGATTTTTTTAATGATTGCGAATTGACAAATCGCAACATCAAGCAAGGATCAAGCAAATAATTTTCTACAGGATTGTGCTTCAGGAAAAGTCGGTCAACGACTTTAAATATCTTGGGCCAGATCCTGTCGGCAAACAGAAGGCCGGGCCGGAAAAGGCTTTCATGCGAAACGATAGGCAACTGCGTAACACCTGTAAATTGTCAGAACGCTGTATTGGTGACTGCGTCACAATGTCGAGGAACTGTTGACCGGGCTCGTCCGTTTGCCGGCGGTTGTCGTGGCCTTGGCATGGCGTCCCCAAAGCAGAGGGAGCGTTGCCGCCCCCTCGTTTTTCTGCGTGAAATCTTGCTCGCAGCGGACTACGGCCGTCAGGTTCAGGTCTGCAGCATCTCCGCCGCGCGCACGATCGCGAGCGCCTTGTTCTGGGTTTCCGTCCATTCGTTGTCGGGCACCGAGTCGGCGACGATTCCTGCACCTGCCTGGACGAACAGGGTCTGATCCTTGATCACGGCGGTGCGGATGGCAATTGCCAGATCCATGTCGCCGTTGAAGCCGAGATAGCCGACCGCGCCGGCATAGATGCCGCGCTTGCTGGGCTCGAGTTCGTCGATAATTTCCATCGCCCGCACCTTGGGCGCGCCGGAGACGGTGCCGGCCGGGAAACTGGCGCGCAGCACATCCAGCGCGGAAAGCCCCGGTTTCAGTTTGCCTTCGACGTTGGAAACGATATGCATCACGTGCGAGTAGCGCTCGATCAGCATGTTCTCGGTGACCTTGACGCTGCCGGTGATCGCGACGCGACCGGTGTCGTTGCGCCCCAGATCCAGCAGTTGCAGGTGTTCGGCGCATTCCTTGGGATCGGCCAGCAATTCCTCGGCGAGACGCTGGTCGTGCTCGCGCGTAAGCCCGCGCGGGCGGGTGCCGGCGATGGGGCGCAGGGTGACAGTATCGCCTTCCAGCCGCACCAGGATTTCGGGCGAGGAACCGACCACGTGAAAGCCGCCGAGGTCGTAATAAAACATGTAGGGCGAGGGATTGAGGCTGCGCAGCGCGCGGTACAGCGACAGCGGCGAGGCGTTGAACGGCCGCGTCATGCGCTGCGACAGCACCACCTGCATGATGTCGCCGGCGGCGATGTAGTCCTTGGCTTTCTGCACCGCAGCCTTGAACTCGGCCTCGCCGAATTCGGAGCGCGGCGCGTCCGCTGCCACAGCCGGCTCGGCCGGCAGATGCACCCGCGCCTGCAGCTGTTCGGCCAGCGCGTGCAGACGCAGGTGGCCCTGGGCGTAGGCGTCAGGCTGCATCGGGTCGGCATGGGTGATGAGGTAGAGCTTGCCGGCCAGGTTGTCGAACACCGCCAGTTCTTCGGTCAGCATCAGCAGGATGTCGGGGGTGTGCAGCACGTCGTCCTTGCGTGTGGCCGCCAGACGCTTTTCGATGTAGCGGATGGTGTCGTAGCCGAAATACCCGGCCAGCCCGCCGGTAAAGCGCGGCAGCCCGGCCAGCGGCGCCGCCTTGAAGCGCGCCTGGAAATCTGCGATGAAGGTCAGCGGGTCGGGCAGGTTATGTTCCTCGACCACCTCGCCGTCGGTTTCCACCGTCAGCAGATGATTGCGCACCCGCAGCACCGTGCGCGCCGGCAGACCGATGAAGGAATAGCGGCCGAAGCGCTCGCCGCCGACCACCGATTCCAGCAGGTAGGAATACGGCGCATTGGCCAGCTTGATGTAGACCGACAGCGGGGTTTCAAGATCGGCTGGCAACTCGCGCACCAGCGGGATGCGATTGAAGCCCTTTCGGGCGAGTTCGAAAAATTCTTGTTCAGTCATTTTCAGGGGTCAGGATTCGGGGTTCAGGGATAGTCGCTGCGCGCTTTTTTTAGACAAGCGCCGCCATCGGCGGCACGCCCCCTGAATCCTGGACCCTGAATCCTGGCCCCTCGCCATTAGGCCTTCACCACCATGCTGGCAGCCTCGACCAGGCTCGGCACCACCGCATCCAGATCGAGTTCGCTCACCGGACGGCCGCGGTTGTAGCCATAGGGCACGCAGAACACCGGGCACCCTGCCGCGCGCGCGGCCTGGGTATCGTTGAGCGAATCGCCGATCAGCAGCAGTTCGGCCGGCTTGACCTTGAACACCTCGCAGGCGTGCAGGAGTGGCAACGGGTCTGGCTTGCGCCTGGGCAGCGCGTCGCCGGACAGGATCAATTCGAAATAGTTGAACAGGCCGGTGTCCTTCAGCAGCGGATGGGTAAACTGCGCGGCCTTGTTGGTGATGCAGGCCACATGCAGGCCCATCGCCCTGAACGCGTCCAGCCCCTCGATCACGCCGGGAAACGGGCGCGAATGCAGCGAGACATGCGCGCCGTAATGTTTCTGATACGAAGCGATGGCCTGCTCGAACAGCGCGGCATCAGGCTCGGCGTCCATTTCGCCGGTGAGCACGCGCTTGACCAGCCGCGACACCCCATTGCCGATATAGGTGGAAATCGTTTCCAGCGACGGGCAGGACCGACCCAGTTCGGCCATCATCAGTTCGGCGGCGTGGGCGAGATCAGCAGCAGTATCGAGCAGGGTGCCGTCGAGATCGATAACGACGGCTTTGATCGGAAGGGGGAAGTTCATTTTTATCTAGGGGTCAGGATTCAGGGACCAGGGGTCAGGGAAGGTGCGGCCTGCGGCCGCGCTTTGATTCAAAAGGCGTGAAGCACAAAGCCCTCTGGCCCCTGAATCCTGATCCCTGGCCCCTGTGCAGTTCAGACCTTCGCCAGTTCCGCGCGCATGGAAGCAATGATGCTGTTGTAGCGCTGCGGGTCACCGTCCTTGGCGGCACCGAAAACGGCCGAGCCCGCAACGAAGGTATCGACGCCGGCACGTGCCACTTCGGCGATGTTGGCCGGGCCGACGCCGCCGTCGATCTCGATGTTCACCTTGAGGCCGCGGTCGTCGATCATCTTGCGCACCGCACGTGCCTTGTCGAGCACGTAGGGGATGAACTTCTGGCCGCCGAAGCCGGGGTTGACCGACATCAGCAACACCATGTCGATCTTGTCCAGCGTGTATTCCAGCACGTCGAGCGGGGTGGCAGGGTTGAACACCAAGCCGGCCTTGCAGCCGTTCTCCTTGATCAGGCCGATGGTGCGGTCGATGTGTTCGGAGGCTTCCGGGTGGAAGGTGATATAGGTGGCGCCGGCCTTGGCGAAGTCCGGAATGATGCGATCGACCGGCTTCACCATCAGATGCACGTCGATCGGTGCGGTGACGCCATGCTTGCGCAAGGCTTCGCATATCAGCGGTCCGATGGTGAGGTTGGGCACATAGTGGTTGTCCATTACGTCGAAGTGGACGATGTCGGCGCCAGAGGCGAGTACGTTGTCGACTTCCTCGCCCAGCTTGGCGAAGTTGGCGGACAGGATGGAGGGGGCGATGCGATAGGTCATGGGAAGCTCCGGGAAATTTCAGAAAACCCCGGCATTTTAACTTAAGTCCGCCATGCCATTGCGTTACACTCCGCGGATTCCATCACGCCGAGCAAATCCGTGGCCGAAGGCAAGAAATACCACATCAGCATCACCGTCAACACGGCGTACCTGGCCGACCAGAGCGATCCTTCGTCCGATCGTTACGTGTTCGCCTATACCATCACCATCGCCAACACCGGCACCGTGGCGGCGCAGCTGATCTCGCGCCACTGGATCATCACCGACGCGGAAAACGTCACCCAGGAAGTCAAAGGCCTTGGCGTGGTGGGTGAACAGCCGCTGCTGCAGCCGGGCGAAAGTTTCGAATACACCAGCGGTACCGCCATGGCGACCCCGGTCGGCACCATGCACGGCACCTATCAGATGGTGGCGGAAGACGGCAACAAGTTCGACGCCGAGATTCCCGTGTTCACGCTGTCGATGCCCCGGGTGCTGCATTGAATAGGGGCCAGGATTCAGGGATCAGGGAATGAGCGGCCCCTGACCCCTACTTTTTCATCGTCCACCACACGATGAACAGCAGCAGTCCGAGCGCAGTCCCGGCTTCCAGCAGCAACCAGACCAGTCCCTGGCTTTCCATCAAGCTTGATTTCCCATTGTTATACTCGGCGCATATGTTCGATGTGAGCCATCTTCACCCGTGATGTTGTTACGCGCAAGCCCGTGGCTGTTGATCCTGTTGTTGTCAGCCTGTGCGGTGCGCCCGCCGGTAGGGCCGACTGCCCCCCCTTCCAGGCCCGCACCGGTGCCTGGCCCCACGCCAACGCCAACGCCCACGCCGACTCCGACGCCTGCGCCGCAGCCCGAACCCGCGCCTGCCCCGCCTCCGCCCGCGCTCCTACCCACGCCGGCGCTGGCCTATCCCACGCTCAAACCGGTGGGCTGGAACGAGGTGGCCTTCTGGAAGGAGGATGCGGCAAGCGAAGCCTGGACCACCTTTCTGCTGGGCTGCTCCACGCTCGTCAAGCGCACTGCGTGGCAGATCGTCTGCAGCGAGGCGATGACGATGCCCGCACCCGACGAGGCGACCGTGCGCGCATTCTTCGAGAAACGTTTCCAGCCGTATCAGGCCACACAGGAAGACGGCAGTGTCGAAGGGCTGGTGACAGGCTACTACGAGCCTCTACTGAAAGGCGACCGCGTGCGCACCGCGCGTGCGCGCTTCCCGCTCTACGCCGCGCCGGACGATCTCATCACGGTGGACCTGGCGAGCATCTATCCCGAACTGAAAAACCTGCGCCTGCGCGGCAGGCTGGTCGGCAACAAACTGGTGCCCTATCCCACCCGCAAGGAAATCGAAGCACCTGCCCCCAATGACAATGGCTACAGCTTCAAAGGCAAACCCATCGCCTGGGCCGAGGATCCGGTGGACCTGTTCTTCTTGCAGGTCCAGGGCTCGGGACGTATCGAGCTCCCTGAAGGCTCGCACATGCGGGTCGGCTACGCGGACCAGAATGGCTATCCCTATCAGTCGATCGGCAAACTGCTGGTGGAGCGCGGCGATCTGAAACTGGAACAGGCGTCGATGCAGGGCATCAAGGACTGGGGGGCGAAGCATCCAGACAAACTGCCGGAGCTGCTCGCCAGCAATCCGAGCTTCGTATTCTTTCGCGAATTGCCCAACGGCTTGACCGGGCCGCTGGGTTCGCTCGGGGTGCCGCTGAGCGGCGGCCGCTCGATTGCCGTCGACACCCGCTTCATCCCGCTGGGTGCGCCGGTGTTCCTTGCCACCACCCAGCCCAATTCCCCCCTCCCCTTGAACCGGCTGGTGATGGCGCAGGACACCGGCAGCGCGATTCGCGGTGGTGTGCGCGCCGATTTTTTCTGGGGTTTCGGCGACGAGGCAGGGGAACTCGCCGGCCGCATGAAGCAGCGCGGTCGCATGTGGGTGCTGCTGCCCAGGGACTATCCGCTGACCAGCGTCCGGCGATGAGCCGGCACGGCAGGAACGGATGTGAATTATCCGCATCTAATTCGTTCTGCACTGCCTGACCTTCCCAACAGGGTAAGGTCTGTGGAGCAATCATCCACACCTACCGGAGCACACCATGAAACCCTCCAACGCTTGCCCGCTCGCCGTCGGCATCCAGGGCATGACCTGCGCAAGCTGCTCGACGCGGGTGGAAAAAGTGCTCAAGCAACTGCCCGGCGTCACCGACGCCACGGTGAATCTGGCGACCGAGACCGCGACGATTTCGGGTGAAACCGATGCGGCGTCGGTGCAACGCGCCATCGAAAAAGCCGGCTTCAGCATGCCGACCGAATCCTTCACCCTCGACATCACCGGCATGACCTGTGCAAGCTGTTCGTCGCGGGTGGAAAAGGCGCTCGGCAAGGTGTCCGGCGTGCTCGACGCCAGCGTCAATCTGGCCACCGAGCAGGCAACGGTCAGGGCAGCCCAGGGCACCTCCGCAGTCACGCTGATTGCAGCGGTGGAGCGTGCCGGCTATGGCGCGCAGGTGCGCCATTCTGCCAGCGAAGTCCCGCTTGCCCCGGTGCACCTGTTGCCCGACTGGTGGCCGGTGGCGCTGGCAATCCTGCTGTCGTTGCCGCTGGCCGCCCCCATGCTCGGCGGCCTGGCCGGCACGCACTGGATGCTGCCGGGCTGGCTGCAACTGACGCTGGCGACGCCGGTGCAGTTCTGGCTCGGCGCGCGCTTTTACCGTGCCGGCTGGAAGGCGTTGCGCGCCGGCAGCGGCAACATGGATCTCCTGGTGGCGGTCGGCACCAGCGCCGCCTATGGCTTGAGCGTTTACCTGCTGCTGACCCGCGCCGACGCCATGCACCTGTATTTCGAAGCCTCGGCGGTGGTGATCAGCCTGGTGCTGCTCGGGAAGTTTCTGGAGGCACGTGCCAAGCGCCAGACCACCGAAGCGATCCGCGCCCTGCAGGCCTTGCGCCCCCTCACCGCGCGGGTGCGTCTCGACGGCATCGACCGCGACCTGCCGATCGAATCGATCCGGGTAGGCGATTGGGTGGTGATCCGCCCCGGCGAGCGGGTGCCGGTGGATGGGGAAATTCTGGAAGGCAACAGCCAGGTCGACGAATCCATGCTCACCGGCGAATCGCTGCCGGTCGACAAGCAGCCGGGCGATACCGTCACCGGCGGCGCCATCAACGCACAGGGCACCCTGATCGCGCGCACCACGGCAGTGGGTGCCGAAACCACGCTGGCACGCATCATCCGCCTGGTGGAAAACGCGCAGGCCGCCAAGGCGCCCATCCAGCGCCTGGTGGACAAGGTGAGTGCGGTGTTCGTGCCGGTGGTGATGGGGATCGCGCTGGTCACCTTTCTCGCCTGGTGGGCGCTGGGCGGCGATACCGAACTCGCCATCCTCAATGCGGTGGCGGTGCTGGTGATCGCCTGCCCGTGCGCGCTGGGTCTCGCCACCCCGACCGCGATCATGGCGGGCACCGGCGTCGCTGCGCGCCACGGCATCCTGATCAAGGACGCCGAAGCGCTGGAACTGGCGCACAAGATCAATATCGTGGTATTCGACAAGACCGGCACTCTCACCGATGGCACGCCGCATGTGGCGGCCTGCGTGGCGGCGGACGGCAGCGACCGGCAGGAAGTGCTGTCGATTGCTGCCAGCCTGCAGGCGGGCAGCGAGCACCCGCTGGCACGCGCCGTGCTGGCTGAGGCCAAGGCGGCGTCACTCGCCCCCTTGCCCGCACGCTCGCAACAGGCGCTTCCGGGGCGCGGCATTGCAGGCGAGGTGGCAGATGAAACCTGGTGGCTGGGCAACCGCCGGCTGATGGCCGAGAACGGCGTATCCACCGCTGCATTGGACGGAGCCGCCGCCGAACTGGAAGCTGCCGGCCGTACCGTGTCGTGGCTGGCCCGATCGAGCGACCGCCACGCGCTGGGGCTGCTGGCGTTCGGCGACGCGGTCAAGCCTGGCGCCGCCGCCGCTGTGGCGAATCTCAAAGCCCGCGGCATCCGTACCATCATGCTCACCGGCGACAGCCGCGGCGCGGCGCGGGTGGCGGCCGCGGCGCTCGGCATCGACAGCGTGATGGCGGAAGTCTTGCCTGCCGACAAGGCCACGCAGGTGAGTCAGCTCAAAACCGCAGGCAGGACGGTGGCGATGGTGGGCGACGGCATCAACGACGCCCCCGCACTCGCTGCGGCCGATGTCGGGATCGCCATGTCGAGCGGCAGCGACGTCGCCATGCATACCGCCGGCATCACCCTGATGCGCGGCGACCCGGCTTTGGTTGCCGATGCGATCGACATATCGCAGCGCACCTACGCCAAGATCCGGCAGAACCTGTTCTGGGCCTTCATCTACAACGTGGTGGGCATTCCGCTCGCGGCGCTGGGCTTTCTGAGCCCGGTGATCGCCGGTGCGGCGATGGCGTTCTCCAGCGTCAGCGTGGTGAGCAATGCGTTGCTGCTCAAGCGCTGGCGGCCGGCCGGAAACGCACGATAAAAAGCGGAACCGCCCAGACCCGCGGCATCTCTCCCTAAGGCTTTGCCGATTCAGCGGCGGTGTCCTTCCCAGTCGTACACCACCTCGATCAGCACCATGGCACGCACCGGACGGCCATTTTTTTGCGCCGGAACAAAGCGCACATCGCGAAATGCCTTCAATGCCGATTCCTCGAACTGACCGGGTGGCGTCGCGCTGACAACATCAATGTCGCTGACGCGGCCATCGGCTTCCAGCTTCAACTGCAAGCGCACCTTGCCCGATTGCCGCTGGCGGTCGGCCGCGTAGGGGTATTCCGGCACGATCTCGCGCAGCGCACGCGGATGCACATCGACATCGCGCGCACTGTAATAGGTCAGATCGACCGAACTGGTCATCGTCGCAAGCGGTGCCGGCGTGCGCACCGCCGGCGGTGCCTCAGCAGGCTCAGGCGGCGCGGTCGCAGTCGTGGGTTCAGCAGGCCGGGAGGGGAAAGCAGGCGGCTCTGGTTGAGCGGGGGGCGGGGTTACGGGCTTCGCAACCGGAATCGCTTCCGCCGACACGCTCGGTGCGAGCACCGGCACCTCCTTCGGTGGCTCAACCAGTATGTCCACTTCGGGCGCGAGAGGCGGGACTGCCACGGCAGGCGGCTTGGATTGCCTCGACACCAGCCTTGCCTCGATCACCGGCTCATCGCCAGGCATCGCCGCAGGCGGTGCGACCTGCACCAGCGCAATCACCGCCGCATGCACGCCCACTGAAATCCACAGGGCCGCAAGCGGGCGCCGCAGCCGTGGCGGGATCGTCGGTTCGTCGAACGGAACGTCCACGGTTATGGATGCCCGCCAGGGAATGGAAGCCTCAAGGCGTACGCGTCTCCCTTGAAGTATATTTTGACTGCACAGGTAACCCGGCACACCGGCCCAGAATGATGGCCGGAAGAAGGCGGGGAGAAGACCATGAAAAGACTCGTCATTGCGGGCGTCATCTTAGCATCGGTGCTGAGCGTGCCGGCTTGCGCCAGCGGCATCGAACTCAGCAAAATCTCCCACAAGGCTGCCGGAGGCACCGAGGTGCCGGCCGCAGTCGCCAGCCCATCGGCAAGGGGCCTTTCCCACCCGTGCTGTTCATTCACGCCAAGCGCGGCAACGAAGGCGACGAACGCACGCTCGTGAGCGACCTCGCAGAACCGGGCGACGCGTCGTCGCCCCCGCAATCATGCAGATCACCGCGCCGACCAGACGCCGGGGGTGAAGTGCAAGTGAGTGTGCGGGTTTGATCTGCAGCAGTCGAGCCAGCATGGTCCGACTTGTTGCAACGCAAGAAAATCAGGGGCGCAACAGGAATCCGGCCCTTTGGTTTTGGTGTAAGGTTCGAACAGGCAAGTCGAAGGGTGTTCGCCGCATGGTTGGGGGGCTGTTGTCACTTATCGATGCGTCCAGAAAATAGTATGAACTTCGTCATTCCGGGCTTGACCCGGAATCCAGTTGAATGGGCGCGCAATGCGCGCCACTGGATACCGGCGTTCGCCGGTATGACGTTGATAATATTTGCAGGCCGGATCAATGATTGAATTCAGTCAGGTATTCCAGTGAGAACCAGCATGAACAAAATGAAGCCGCAACTGCTATGGGTCGTCTGTCTTTGGATCGGACTGTTTATCCCGTTGTCTGCCCAGGCACAGGAGCAGGAGGAACCGCCCATGCTATATGCCCTGCTCAAGGGCGGCACCATCGAGCAGGCGACCGAATCGGTCATCCGGGCGATCAACAGCCACAATTACAGCTTCGTGCGCCAGCAGGCGATCGATAGCCATCTGGTCCCCCAAGCCTGGGAGGCCAAATCGGTTCGCATCGTCTATTTTTGCAACTTTGACACCATGAGCAAGGCGCTGGCGCTCGATACGCGGGCGTCGGAATTTATTCCCTGCCGGATCACCCTGATTGAAACCCGGGACGGGGTTGAATTGATGGCCGTGAATCCCGCCTGGGTTTCCCTGCGTATGGGCAATTACCGCTTGCACGAATACTGTTTGAAGCTGAAGGTGGATTACCTGGCCATCATGAACGAGGCCACGCTATGAAACGACTGGCATGCGCCCTGGTGTCGCGAACCGGAAATAGCGGAACAAATGAAACGGATGGATTTTTCCGCCAGGCAAGGCGCGGACCCGCAGCCGTATGGGGTATACGGCAAGGGGCTGCAACGCCGCCTGGCGGAAAAAGACGCCGTTTCATGCTTCGTAATTTTCGGTTCGCGACACTAGTCATGCTGGCGGGGTTCTCGGTCGCGCACGCTGCACCGCTGTCAGCCTCCAGAACAACAGACATGCGCGATGCGGTTGACCGCATCACCATCGCCGCGGAAAACAACGAATACCACCTGGTCAAGGTGCAGGCGGTCGACACCGCGCTGGTCAAGCGCGGCTACGAAGACCCCGGTGTGCGCATCCTTTTTCTCGGCAAGGCCTCAGCCATGGAAATGGCGGAGAAGGAATATCCGCCGCTATTGAGCATGCTGCCCCTCAAACTGGTTCTGGTCATGCGCGGCAAGGAGATTGTGGTGATCAGTGACGATCTGGATGCCTGGAAGGACATGTTTCCCGAGCCCGCGGCGCATCGCCTGATCGAAATGTGGCGCAACGATGTTGACCGAATGTTGAAGGATTTTGCGGCGCAGTAGCCCGGACGGGGCCTCTCAGGAAGCCCTGAACAAGTCGTCACCCCGGCGAAAGCCGGGGTCCAGATACTTGATTTCACTGGATTCCGGCTTTCGCCGGAATGACAAATATGGACTTGTTCAGAGCTCTCCTCAAAAATGCGCCCTGTTTTGGCTCCATTTCAAAAAGTCATGCACCACAACCGTTCAACCCAACCTGCCCTCTTCAACCCGGAATTGTTCATAAGCTTCTGATTATTAATAAATCCATAATCTGGCATGCTCCCTGCTTTATAGAGATTGAGTACCCAAACCGAAAGGCCCGGATGCTCAGGCAGTCTCCTCCGATTTTGCGGCCTCTCCGGAGGCCGCCTTTTTTTGGAGATGCCAGAAGAGATACCGAGAAGAACATGCGCGTACTGATTGTTGAAAACCAGCCCGAGCGGCTGGCGATGCTGATGCCCGCTCTGGAAGCAGCGGGTTGCGTGGTGACGGCCACGCTCAATTCCGCGCGAAGCCTGGACGTGCAGATCCAGGCTCTGCGTCCCGACGTGGTGATCATTGCGCAGGACTCGCCTGATCGTGACACGCTGGAACATATCTGCGTGGCGAATCAGGACTGTCCGCGTCCGATCGTGATGTTCACCGGCGACGGCAGTCCGGAGTCGATCCGCGCGGCGACGCAGGCGGGGGTGACGTCGTATGTGGTCGACGGGCTCGACCCGGCGCGCATCCGACCGATACTCGACGTGGCGGTGTCGCGCTTCGAGGCATTTCAGGCCTTGCACGACCAGCTGGAGCAAACGCGGCTGGAACTGTCGGAACGCAAGTTGATCGACCGGGCCAAGGCCTTGCTGATCAAGCAGACCGGTGCGTCGGAACCCGAGGTGTATCGCGAGATGCGGCGCGCGGCGATGGATCGCGGCCTGAAACTGGCGGACATTGCGAGGCAGATTCTGCAAAAGCCGCCGGCCTGATTGGGACAGCCCTATTGGTGCACAGGGCTGCAAATATGCACCGCATGGGTGCGCAATCAAGGCGGGTGCCACCCCCTCCTGCCAAACCGTTTCACCAAAATACTTATGTAATACAAGGTGCTTGTGTAGCTGGCACAGCGGTTGCTAATCCTGAGTTGAACAGTCGCAACGATGTGGCTTTCAGCGTGACCGTCAAATTTCATTACTGGACAAAGGCGTCCGCCCTGAAGGCGACGCCTTTTTTATTTGGAGAACACAGCGTGAGCGACACCCAGGACAAACCCCTCGTGCAAGACCAGAGCAAGCGTGATTTCATGAAAAAGACCACCGGAATTTCCGTCGCCGCCGCCCTGATGGCGCTGGTACCGCCGGGCGTGCGTTCGGGCGCCTGGGCCGCCGGTTCCGACGCGCCGGAAAAACCCAACCTCAACATCGGCTTCATTCCGCTGACCGACTGCGCCTCGGTGGTGATGGCCTCGGTGAAGGGCTTCGACAAGAAATACGGCCTCACAATCACGCCGTCGAAGGAAGCCTCGTGGGCAGCGGTGCGCGACAAGCTGGTGAATGGCGAGCTCGATGCGGCACACGTGCTGTACGGCCTGATCTACGGTGTGCAGATGGGCATCGGCGGGCCGAAGAAGGATATGGCGGTGCTCGCAACACTCAACAACAACGGCCAGGCAATCACGCTGTCGAAGCAGTTGCACGCCAAAGGCGTGACCGATGGTGCATCGCTGGCCAAGCTGGTGGCAGCCGAGCCGAAGGAATACACCTTCGCCCAGACTTTCCCCACCGGCACCCATGCGATGTGGCTCTATTACTGGCTGGCAACCTACGGCATCAACCCCTTTACCCAGGCCAAGGTGATCACCGTGCCGCCGCCGCAGATGATCGCCAACATGCGGGTGGACAACATGGACGGCTACTGCGTGGGCGAGCCGTGGAACGCGCGCGCGATCCGCGACAACATCGGCTTCACCGCCGTCACCACGCAGGACATCTGGAAGGACCATCCGGAAAAGGTGCTCGGCACCACGGCCGAATTCGTCGAGAAATATCCCAACACCGCGCGCGCCATGGTGGCGGCGATTCTCGATGCGTCGAAATTCATCGACACCATGAGCAACCGTTCGGAAGTGGCCAGGGTGATCTCGGCCAAGTCCTACGTCAACACCGATTTCGACTCGATCGAAGACCGCATGCTCGGCCAGTACGACAACGGCATCGGCAAGAAATGGCAGGACCCGAACTACATGAAGTTCTACAACGACGGCCTTGTTGGCTTTCCTTACCTGTCCGACGGCATGTGGTTCCTCACCCAGCACAAGCGCTGGGGTCTGCTGAAGGAGCATCCCGACTATCTGGCGGTGGCGAAGAAGGTCAACCGCATCGACGTCTACAAGGCCGCCGCCGCGATGACCAACACGCCGCTGCCGAAGTCGGACATGCGCAGCAGCAAGCTGATCGATGGCGTGGTGTGGGACGGCAAGAATCCCAAGGCCTATGCAGACGGCTTCAAGATCAAGGCCTAATCGATAAGCGTGCCCCGGCATTGCCGGGACGGAAGGAGAATCCGCATGAATGCAGTCACCTTGAATGATCGAAGTTTGAAAGAAATCATGAATGCACCCGAAACCCTAGCGCTTGAGGCGAGCAATGATCCGATGCCCTCGGCTCGACGTACGCCGCTGCTCGAAACCGAGTCGGGCAGGCGCTTCATCGAAGGCACGGTGAATCTGTTCAAGGCCGCCATTCCGCCGCTGCTCGGCATGCTGCTATTCGTCGTGCTGTGGGCGCTGATCGCCAACACCAACAAGTCCATCCCCGGCCCGGTTGAAACCTGGGCATCGGCGGTGGAACTGTTTTCCGACCCGTTCTATGACAACGGCCCCAACGACAAGGGCATCGGCTGGAATATCCTCAACTCGCTGTATCGCGTGGGGATCGGCTTCGGCGCGGCGGCGGCGGTCGGCATCCCGCTCGGCTTCATGATCGGCCGTTTTGATTTTCTCAACCGCATGATGTCGCCGATCATCAGCATTCTGCGTCCGGTATCGCCACTGGCCTGGCTGCCGATCGGCCTGCTGGTGCTGCAGAAGGCCGAGCCGGCGTCAATCTGGGTGATCTTCATCTCCAGCATCTGGCCGATGGTGCTGAACACCGCCGCCGGCGTGCAGCGCATCCCGCAGGACTACATGAACGTCGCGCGCGTGCTCAACCTGTCGGAGTTCAAGGTGTTTACCAAGATCCTGTTCCCGGCGGTGCTGCCCTACGTGCTCACCGGTGTGCGACTGTCGATCGGCGTGGCCTGGCTGGTGATCGTCGCCGCGGAAATGCTCACCGGCGGTGTCGGCATCGGCTTCTGGGTGTGGGACGAATGGAACAACCTCAACGTCGCCCACATCATCATCGCCATCTTCGTCGTCGGCATCGTCGGGCTGCTGCTCGAGCAGGCGCTGATGCTGCTGGCCAAACGGTTCAGCTACGACTGATCGGGAGTCAAAGACATGCAAAGCTATGTACAGATCGAAAACGCCTCGATGGTATTCAACACCAAGAAAGGCAAGTTCACTGCGCTCACCGGCATCGACCTCAACGTCAACCAGGGCGAGTTCATCGCGCTGATCGGCCACTCCGGCTGCGGCAAATCGACACTGCTGAACCTGGTGGCCGGCCTGCTCGACGCCACCGACGGCGTGCTGCTGCTCGCCAACAAGGAGATCAAGGGGCCGGGGCCGGAGCGCTCGGTGGTGTTCCAGAACCATTCTCTGCTGCCCTGGCTCACATCGTTCGAGAACGTCCATCTCGCGGTGGAAAAGGTGTTCGGCGGCAGCGAATCCAAAGCGCAATTGAAGAAGCGCACCAGCGCCGCACTGGAACTGGTGGGTCTCACCCACGCCGCCAACAAGCTGCCGGGCGAAATCTCCGGCGGCATGAAGCAGCGCGTCGGCATCGCCCGCGCGCTGGCGATGGAGCCGAAGGTGCTGCTGATGGACGAGCCCTTCGGCGCGCTCGATGCACTGACCCGCGCGCACCTGCAGGACGAACTGATGAAGATCGTCGCCGCGACCAAGAGCACGGTCATCATGGTGACGCACGACGTCGACGAGGCAGTGCTGCTGTCCGACCGCATCGTGATGATGACCAACGGCCCGGCCGCGACCATCGGCGAAATCCTCACGGTGGACCTGGCGCGCCCGCGCGATCGGCTGGCGCTCGCACACGATCCGCATTATCACGATCTGCGCGGCCAGGTGCTGGAGTTCCTCTATAGCCGGCAGATGCGGCCGAAGGAGGCCGCGTAACCCTCAGCCATGTCAACGGACCCGGATGGTCACTGGAAGCAGTATCGTGGCGACCCGTCCATTCGGGGGGGGTTGTTTGAGCAATGCCGGACACATTCAGTGATGGATGAACACCTGGGAGAAGTTTTCGCCCAGGTGGAAAAACTGATGCGGCATCACGGCGTGTTCCACGCCAAACTGCATTTTTCGAGCAGCCGGGCCACGCTGTGGCTCTATACCGACCCTTGCCGCTATCGCGTGCTGTCGGTGGAGGAACTGTTGACCGCCACGCCGTGCCTGGATTGCCCCCTGACCCGCTATCCGGCGGAGGCCGTGGTCGAATCATCCCTCATCCCCGCGGTATTGGAGGGATTTCGCACCCTGCGCTACGCCGATGACCAGATCTATCTGCGTGCCGGCTCGCTCAACCTCATCAACGGCATGGTAGGGCTCAATTTCTCGTGCGACGGCAGCCACTATCTGTCTGCCCGTGACTTTCTGAATGCCTCGGAAGCGCGCTGGTTCGGTTCGCCTGAATGACAGGCGCGGTTGCCCCGCACTGCATGTGCGGCTAGACTCTCGCCGTTGCTTTCGAACCGCCTGTTTTGTGAATTCTCCCCGCCCTGCCCGCCATGCCACGCCGACGTGAGCCCCGCCCCGCGCCCGCGCTGGAGCTGAAAACCACGCGGCTCGCCGGGATTCAAGTCATCCTCAATAGCGCCGAGCACGCCGCGCTGAATACCCATCTCACCACGCTGTTTGCCGCGACGCCGGATTTTTTCGGCGGCGAGGCGGCGGTATTCGAATGCGGACGTCTGCCGGCCGATGCGGCGTCACCCGACTGGGCCTGGCTGGCGCAGGAACTGAAAAGCCGCGGACTCAATCCCTTCGCAGTGCAAAACGCATCGCCGGAACTGGCCGCAAGTGCTGTGCAGGCGGGCCTGCTGGTGCTGAACGATGCCGCGCCTGCGGTGGCCACGGTCGAGGCCACCCCTGAACCCGAGCCCGAACCCGACACCGCAACACCTGCCGAACCCACAGCCGAAGTTCCCGCCAGCGCCCCCACCCGCATCATCGACAAACCGCTGCGCTCGGGCCAGCGGGTCTATGCGGCAGGCGGCGACGTCGTGGTGCTGGCTGCGGTCAACCCCGGCGCCGAAGTGATCGCCGACGGCAGCATCCATGTCTACGCGCCGCTCAAGGGGCGGGCGCTCGCAGGCGCACGCGGCGACACCTCGGCACGTATTTACACCACGCATCTCGAAGCCGAACTGGTCTCGATCGCAGGGGTGTATCGCACCTTCGAATCCGCGCTGGATGCGCCTTTAGCGCGCAAACCGGCGCAAATCCGGCTAACCGATGCGAGTCAACTCGTCATCGAACCCCTCTCCAACCCCAAGTAAAAAAGGACGTTCTGTGGCCACCATCATTACTGTCACCTCAGGCAAGGGCGGCGTCGGCAAAACCACCACCAGCGCCTCGATCGCCAGCGGCCTGGCGCTGCGCGGCTATAAAACGGCCGTGATCGACTTCGACGTCGGCTTGCGCAACCTCGACCTCATCATGGGCTGCGAGCGCCGCGTGGTGTACGACTTCGTCAACGTCATCCAGGGCGACGCCAACCTGCACCAGGCGCTGATCAAGGACAAGCACGCCGACAACCTGTTTGTGCTGCCCGCCTCGCAAACGCGCGACAAGGATGCGCTCACCGAGGAAGGCGTGGAAAACGTGCTGAAGGAACTGGCGCACCAGGGCTTCGACTACATCGTGTGCGACTCGCCCGCCGGCATCGAGCATGGCGCGATCATGGCGCTCACCTTCGCCGACCAGGCCATCGTGGTCACCAACCCGGAAGTCTCGTCGGTGCGCGACTCGGACCGCATCCTCGGCATCCTCCAGTCAAAAAGCCGCCGCGCCATCGAAGGCCGCGAGCCGGTGAAAGAGCATCTGCTGGTCACCCGCTATTCGCCGAAACGCGCCGCCGAAGGCGAAATGCTGACCTACACCGATATTCAGGAATTGCTGCGGATTCCGCTTCTGGGCGTCATTCCCGAGTCCGAAGCCGTGCTCCACGCGTCCAACCAGGGCATCCCGGCAATTCATCAAAAAGGCACGCCAGTGGCCGACGCCTATCTGGATGCGATTGGCCGCTTCCTCGGCGAAGAGCATCCGCTGCGTTTCGTCGACTACGAAAAACCGGGCCTGATCAAGCGTCTGTTCGGAGGCAAGTAACATGTCCTGGCTCACCCTCATATTCGGCGAAAAGAAATCCACTGCCTCGGTCGCCAAAGAGCGGCTGCAACTCATCATCGCGCACGAGCGCGCGTGTTCGTCCGGCCCTGATTTCCTGCCCGAACTTCAAAAGGACCTGGTCGCGGTGATTTCCAAATATTTCCCGGTCAACCCCGAAGACATCAAGGTGGGGCTCGAGAAGCAGGGCAACTACGAAGTGCTGGAAGTCAACATCGTGTTGCCCGATGGGCGCTGACCCGCGCCCACCTGCGCGACGAGCAGATGAAACCGTCGCCGCAACCAGGCGCGCGGCTATCAAGATGACGCACGATGCTTGAGTCGGAATCAGAATGCAGGCACGATAAACACCTGCCAACTGAATTTCCCACGCCATGACTTATTGCGTAGCCATCAAGACTGACAGCGGACTGGTTTTCGCATCCGACTCGCTCACCAACGCCGGCATCGACCATGTCAGCTCCTATTCCAAGATGCACACCTTCGTGCATCCGGGTGAGCGCATGTTCGTGCTGCTGGCAGCGGGCAACCTGGCGACCACGCAGAATGTAGTCAAACGCCTGCGCGACGACTGCAAACATGGCAGCGAAGTCTGCCTGTCCAAAGTCAGTTCGATCAGCGCTGCCGTCGATTACATCGGCGAAGTGTCGGCCGACGTGCAGCGCACGCAAACCGCGCGCGACACCGCCAACACCAATTTTGAAGCGACGTTCATTTTTGGCGGTCAGATTGCCGGGCAGGCGCCGGAAATGTACATGATCTACACCCAGGGCAATCACATTCACGAGTCCAGCGCGCACCCCTACCTGCAAATCGGCGAAACCAAATACGGCAAACCGATTCTGGATCGCGTCATTCGCGGCAATACGCCGCTGGAGCAGGCCGCGCGCTGCGCGCTGGTGTCGATCAACTCGACCATTCGCTCCAACCTCACCGTCGGGCCGCCGGTCGAATTGCTGATCTACACGACCGATGCCCTGGACAGTGGTCGCCGCATGCTGTTTGGCGAAGACAACCCCTACTACCGCGCGCTGGCCGACGCCTGGAACGAAGGCCTGCGCCAGGCGCTCAACAACCTGCCGCCCTTCGAATGGGAAAACCAGCCGCAGCCGCTGCAGGTGGTCGCGTCGAGCATCAACGGGCAGATGCAGGGCTAAGCCCTCAGGCGGGCGCGTAGGCGGCGTCCTTCATCACTTGCGACAGGGTGCCGTAAGTGGTCGTCCACGCCGCTTTCACATCATTGGTAAATTTCGACCCCAAACCCTGTTCCAGCGTCCATAAGAGCGCTGCGCCTACGGTATCGCAGTGTGCCGGTTTGACACCGTAATCGACATGTTTGCGTGCCAGACCCTGCGCTGCGGGCACCAGCTCGTCGAGCCGGGTCAGACTGTTGACAATAAGTCCCAGCATTTTCATAAGGGCACTTCTATAAATCGTCATTCCGGGCTTGACCCGGAATCCAGTTGCTTGATTTGACTGGATTCCGGCTTTCGCCGGAATGACGAAATCAGAATTTATAGAAGTGCCCATTAGCTTTTGCCCCTGTTCCCGCATGTCGCCCTTGAACATGGGCCTGACTGTCGGATCGAGCACGAACAGGCGTTGGGCCAGCAGCGGTGGCCTGAATCGGCACAACGACGGCCCATGAGGTTTGGATGAGCGTGACTTGATGGGAAGTCATGATGTGCCTCGTGGAGTGAATGGATGCGATGATGAAATTAACCGCGCCTTGACTACGCTGTCGGTGAGCGGATTGCGACGGGCTAGTTGCTTTCAGCAGGGACTACGGCAATCACGTCACCCCGCTTATTCATAAGATGTAGACGGAAAGCACAGCCCGAATGCAAGCAGCCATGCCTCCCATTTGTGCACGCCGCACTACGGGTGTGCATAAATTACACGTCTCTGCCTATACGATCGAATCGCGCACCGCCATGGCACACAGTATCAGCACGCCCACTCGCTGGCTCATCCCTTGCTAGTAGTGGTAAGTCCAAGTACTGTCTGTCGCCATGAGCATCCACGTCGCAATCCGCCACACCACCCATTACAAATTCGACCGCCGCGTGACCTTGAGTCCGCACATCGTGCGGCTGCGGCCTGCACCGCATTCGCGGACACCCATCCTCGCCTATACCTTGAAGATCACGCCGGAGAAGCACTTCATCAACTGGCAGCAGGACCCGTTCGGTAATTACCTCGCACGCTTGGTCTTCCCTGAAACCACGCGTGAATTCTCGGTCGACGTCGAAGTGATAGCCGACATGACAGTGATCAACCCCTTCGATTACTTCATCGAGGAAAGCGCCGAGCACTGGCCATTCGACTACGCTGCGTCACTGAAACGCGAGCTCACCCCCTATCTCGAAACCGAACCGGCGGGCGAGCACCTCGCCGCGTGGCTGGCCAAGGTGCCGCGCGAACGGGTTCAAACCAATGACTTTCTGGTGGGCCTCAATCAGCGCCTGCAACGCGACATCGCCTATACCGTGCGCATGGAAGTCGGCATCCAGAGCTGCGAGGAAACGCTGGAGAAGGCGCTCGGCTCGTGCCGCGACACGGCCTGGCTGCTGGTGCAGATCCTGCGCCATCTGGGTCTGGCGGCACGCTTCGTCTCGGGCTATCTGGTGCAGCTCACCGCCGACGAAAAATCGCTCGACGGCCCCTCCGGCCCCGAGCACGACTTTACCGACCTGCACGCCTGGGCCGAGGTGTATCTGCCGGGCGCTGGCTGGGTCGGGCTCGACCCGACTTCGGGCCTGTTTACAGGTGAAGGCCACATTCCGCTGGCGGCAACGCCACAGCCCTCGTCCGCCGCGCCGATCGAAGGCATGACCGACCCTTGCGAAGTCGAGTTCGAGTTCTCCAACACCGTCACCCGCATTCTCGAAGACCCGCGCGTCACCCTGCCGTATGCGGATGACGAGTGGGCGGCGATTCTGGCGCTCGGTCACGCGGTCGATGAAAAACTCATCCAGCAGGATGTGCGTCTGACCCACGGCGGCGAGCCCACCTTTGTGTCCATCGACGACATGGAAGGCGCTGAGTGGAACACGGACGCGCTGGGCGAACACAAACGCGAGCGCGCAGAGGTGCTGATCAGACGGCTGAAGGAAAAACTTCCGGCGGGCGCGCTGCTGCATACCGGTCAGGGTAAATGGTATCCCGGTGAGCCCCTGCCGCGCTGGGCGCTCGGCCTCTATTGGCGGCGCGATGGAAAAGTCATATGGAAGAACGACGCGTGGCTGGCCGAAGCCGGTCGTGACTACGGCCACACGGTCGACGATGCCCAATGCTTTGCCGAAGCCATGACGCCCTATCTCGGCTTGCCATCGCGTTATGTGCAGCCAGCCTATGAGGACGCGCTCGCCGCGCTGCTGCAGGAAGCCGAAATCCCGGTCAACCTCGACGCCGAGCGGGTTGATCTGGATGATCCGTCCGCCCGCGGCCAGCTTGCCAACAAACTGTCGCGCGGTCTGAACACGCCCACAGGCTATGTGCTGCCGCTGGCGTGGCGCTATGACACCAGGCACTGGCACAGCGCACTGTGGCAGACCCGCCGGGACCGACTGTATCTGGTGCCCGGCGATTCATCGATGGGCTTGCGTCTGCCCTTGGGTGCATTGCCGTGGGTGGCAGAAGAGAAGCGCGATCCCTGGATCGAAGTCGATCCCTTTGCGCCCTCGGCACCGCTCGCCAACTTTCACGGCGAGGTCGCCGCGCGTTACAGCCATCTGGAGCAATCCGCGCCCGAGCATCCCGAGGTGCATCCGCAAACAGCCAACGACAGCGTCACGGTTGAGGTTCCCCACACCGCGCTGTGTGTCGAGGCGCGCGGCGGCTGCCTGCATGTTTTCATGCCGCCCACCCGCACGCTGGAACAATATCTGGAAGTCCTCGCGGTCGTCGAAGCCTGCGCCGCCAAACTGAAACAGCCGGTCGTGATCGAAGGCTATGCGCCACCGGGCGATACGCGCATCGAGAAGCTGCTGGTCACGCCCGACCCCGGCGTCATCGAGGTCAACATCCACCCGGCCCATTCATGGGAACAACTGGTCGAAACGACCACGCTGGTATATGCGGAAGCACGTCTGTCGCGCCTGGCTGCCGAAAAATTCATGCTCGATGGCCGTCACGCAGGTACCGGAGGCGGCAACCACGTCACTCTCGGTGGCGCGACGCCCGCCGATAGTCCTTTCCTGCGCCGGCCGGATGTACTCGCCAGTCTGATCACCTACTGGCAGCATCATCCCGCACTGTCGTACCTGTTCTCTGGGCTCTTTATCGGCCCCACCAGCCAGGCGCCGCGCGTGGACGAAGGGCGCCCGGAACGGCTATACGAACTCGAAATCGCCTTCCAGCAGATGCCCGTCGGCGAGACGCCACAGCCCTGGCTGGTCGACCGGCTGTTGCGCAACCTGCTGACCGATCTCACCGGCAACACCCACCGCTCGGAGTTCTGCATCGACAAGCTGTATTCGCCCGACTCGACATCGGGACGACTGGGACTGGTCGAATTCCGCGCCTTCGAAATGCCGCCGCACGCGCGCATGAGCCTGGCGCAGATGCTGCTGTTGCGCGCGCTGGTCGCCCGCTTCTGGGATAAACCGTATCGCAAGCCACTGGTGCGCTGGGGCACGTTGCTGCACGATCGCCACATGCTGCCGCATTACATGTGGTCGGACTTGAAGGATGTGATCGACGATCTCAACGCCGCCGGCTTCCCCTTCCAGCTCGACTGGTACAAGCCGTTTCTGGAGTTCCGTTTCCCGCGTTTTGGCACGCTGCATCTCGGCGACATCGCCATCGAGCTCCGCACCGCCATCGAGCCGTGGCATGTGCTGGGCGAAGAGAGCTCCAGCCAGGGCACTGCGCGTTATGTGGATTCATCCATCGAACGGGTGCAGGTCAAGGTCACAGGACTGACCGGCGATCGCTATGTGCTCGCCTGTAATGGCCGGCGTGTTCCGCTGCTGGCCACCGGCACCCATGGCGAGGCCGTTGCCGGCGTGCGCTATCGTGCGTGGCAACCGCCCTCTGCGCTGCATCCCACCATCGGCATCCATTCGCCGTTGACCTTTGACCTCATCGACACCTGGAATGGCCGCGCCATCGGCGGCTGCACCTATCGCGTCGTTCATCCCGGCGGACGCCACGACGATACCTTCCCGGTCAACGCGTTTGAGGCCGAAGCGCGCCGCCACATCCGCTTCCAGGATTGGGGGCACACCGCCGGCACCTTCACCCCCCCGCCCAGCCTGGCATCGCTTGTCCTCTTTTATCCCGACGGCACCCCGCCCGGCCCGATGGCACCGCCGGCAGAAGAACCGGCGGGGGAATTCCCGCACACGCTCGATTTACGTCGGCACTAGTGTCGCGAACCGGAAATAGTTAGAACCCCGTCATACCGGCGAATACCCAGAGGGCACAAGAGCCGGTATCCAGTGGCGCACCGTGCCGCCATGAGTTTGGCTGGATTCCGGGTCAAGCCCGGAATGACAAAGTTGAACGAAATTGAATGCCGCACCGATCAATCACCACCTTCAAGGAATAACCATGGCCCATATCCACTTCATCGGCGGCGAAAAGGGCGGCGTCGGCAAATCGCTGGTCGCACGCATCCTCGCGCAGTACCTGATCGACCACGAACGTCCTTTTCTGGGCTTCGACACCGACAAGTCGCACGGTGCGCTGATGCGCTTTTATGCCGGCTACGCTTCGCCCGTCGTGGTGGACCGATACGAAAGCCTCGATGCCATCGTCGAAGCCGCGGCTGCCGAACCTGCCGTCGATGGACCTGGGCGCAGCATCCTGGTCGACATGGCCGCGCAAACGCAGGACGCGCTGACGCAATGGATGGATGATTCCGCGCTGCTGGAACTGTCGAGCGAGATGGGACTGGCACTGACCTACTGGCATGTGATGGATTCGGGACGCGACTCGGTCGACCTGCTGAAAAAACTGCTGGACCGGTTCGGCTCGCGTCTCAATTATGTGCTGGTGCAGAACCATATCCGCGGCGACAACTTCGACATCCTCGACGCGTCAGGCGAAAAGAAACGGGCGCTTGAATTGCATGCCCGCATCATCAACATCAAGCGTCTGCACGAAGCCTCGATGATCAAGATCGACAGCCACAGCAGCAGTTTCTGGTCCGCCACGCAGCGCGCCGACGAACACGCGCTCGGCATCCTGGAACGGCAGCGCGTCAAGATGTGGTTAAAAAATGCCTACAGTGAGATCGATACCTTGCATGTCTAACGAATACCCCTATGGAAAACTGGATCTGAACGATGCGCACCACATCGCCGGCGGTGCGAATTCGCTGTTGATGGCCCTGCAGGAACATGCCGAAGCCGGCATGGAGGCCGACCCGGCAACCGCCCGGCTCGCCAAAAAAGGCGTGGATCTCGGCGACGCGCTCCTCGACATGGCGCGCCTGCTGGTCTCGCGCGGCGTCTTTTCCAAGGAACGCCATCTGAGCGAAATCCTCATCTACAGCGCCGCCATCGCGGATGGCTGCGAGGTGTGCGCATTGACGCATATCGACGGCGCCATCCGCGCCAAGGCCCCGGAGGCCATTATCAACACCGTGCAGGCCATCGCGCTGTATGTTCGCGCGCAGGCCGACGATGACACCTATCTGCTGTTCGACGCCTACACCAAGCACTGGCAGCGCTTCGCCGACTGGCCGCACCTGCCCAACGGCAAGGTCTCGAACCTGAAGTTCTATAACCTCATTGCGCTGCTGATGAGCCTGGTGGTACGCAAGCAGCGGCTGGTTCGCCTGCACACCCACGAATTGCTGACCAAGAGCGATGTCACACCCGAAGAATTGCTCGAAGTCATCGGCATCGCCCAGGTAATGGGCGGCTTTCCGGCGCGCTGGGAAGCGGTTCACATCCGCAATGTGGCATTTGAATTGCACGAGTGTGGTTTGCTGCGGGAGCCATTCATCGCCGTGCTCGACAGGATTCCAGCGCCGAGGGTCAACGACCAGGCATGAGCTTGACCCATGCGTTCACTGGCAACGTCGCGGATCAGCGATCGACCGCCATCGCAGCAACTTCTGGTCAGCCTCCTGGCGCAAGCTTGCGCATCCAATCCCCCTGCGAAAGCACGCCTATTCCTGAAAGAAAATGTATAAACCCTATTCGTGATCGCAAGGGGTTGCCCTGGGTCCCCGACCCATGCGCGGCATCTCGGGAGTGAGTGAGCGGAATGAACCATGCAGCGCTTTAAAATCCTTCATCGTACCTACTACAATTTCTCCGCCACTGTGCGGCTCGAACCCCACACCTTGCGCCTGCGCCCGCGGGAAGGCCATGAGTTGCACATCGAATCCGCAACCCTGGAGATCATGCCCCCTGCCAAGCTGCGCTGGCACCGTGACGTGGAGGACAACTCGGTTGCCATCGCGTCCTTCGATTCGCTCGCCCGCCAGTTGGCGATCGAGAGCGAAGTCATCATTCAGCAATACAATCAGGCCCCACTGGATTTTCTGGTGGCCGAATACGCGATCGACTATCCGTTTGCCTATCGCCCTGAAGACAGGGTTGTGCTGTCGCCTTACATGCGTGGTGCCGAGCGCACGGCCAGTGAGCTTCTGGTTAAATGGCTTGCGAATGTATGGCAGGCAGGCGGGCGGATTCAGACCTACGCCCTGTTGCAGCGTCTTTGCGTCCACATCCATCAGTCGCTGTCGTATCAGGTTCGCGAGGAGCCCGGGGTTCAGACGCCAGCAGACACCCTGTCTCGCGGCAGCGGCTCCTGTCGCGACTTTGCCAATCTGTTCATGGAGGGCGCGCGGCACCTGGGCCTCGCCTCGCGTTTTGTAAGCGGTTACCTCTACGCCGAGCCATCCGCAGAAAATTATGGTGCTACCCACGCCTGGGCCGAAGTGTTCCTGCCCGGCGCGGGCTGGAAGGGTTTCGATCCCACCATCGGCAAAATCGTGGGGACCGATCACATCGCTGTCGCGGTAGCGAGGCTGCCAGAATCCGTGCCGCCCATAGCCGGATCGTTCGTTGGGCCTCCCGGCGCGCGCCTGGATGTAGGGGTATGGGTAACTCAGCTGGATTGACGATCGGCTCGGTATGGATGGAGCAATGCCTGTTTCCGCCCACCAAGCGACGGTTGGGAAACGCTACACCGGCGCGATTGAGCTTTCGGCCTACTGCGGGTAGCTGCCATTCGAGTCGATGTGGGCTGTGGCCACCCTTCGTTCATTGCCGATGTTTGCCTCGACCTGATTTCTCGTGTTCGATGCTGAGAATCTCATGACCGACCTCCTCGCGACCGTTTGGCGTTGAGACTATAGTCGGCAGGCATGGCTCGACTCATCAAGGATTCACTTAATGACGTCGCGTGTGCGGGGAAAGGGTTTGCGCGACGCTGTACCAGAAGAAGCACATCGCGTAGGGTAACCGCCTCAGGCGCGGCGGGACTCGATTGAAGCGTTCATTGAATCGAACGCGGGGCGCTTGTCCGACCCCGCAACAACCAGCCCCATAGAACGGAGGATGCGAGTGCGCAATATCCAGAGTCTGACCGCGAAGTGGTCATTGTTGCTGTTCCTGTTCTTTTGCGCCCCATGTGCGAGCCTCGCGGCGCATGACGTTCGCGAATATCTTGAAGCCCCCGTCAATCCCCAGTCGGGGATCCCCTGCCCGTCGCCTGACCAGTATTCACCGATAAGGCCGGACCCCGTTGGCACACCGACGGTCGTGGGCTTGACCATGATGTTCCAGGACATTTCGCGCCTCAACGATGTGGAGCAAACGATGGCCGCAGATGTCACCGTCATCGTGCGATGGAACGACCCGCGGCTGGCCGATCCGGCCCGCGGGGCCGGTTCGGCGGACTGCGCCCTCCCCGGCAGGAATCTTTGGATGCCTAGCGTAGAACCGGAGAATCTGAGGTCGCGGCAGGCGTTTTATGATCCGAGGTTCCTCGTGGACGCCAACGGCACGGTCACTCTCGCGCGGCGGCTGCTGGTGGAGGTCGCCAATCCCCTCGACCTGCATGATTTCCCCTTTGATCGACATCAGTTTCGAATCAGGCTGTGGCCGACAATATCCGGGGCCGATGAGGTGGTATTCCACCCCCTGCACCAGTCGCTGCCCATCAGCCGGGATCTGACCATCCTTGGATGGAAAGTGGGTTCCCCGATGGCGAGCGTTGATGAGGGCAACCGGTTTGGGCGAGCGGGCTCGTTCTCGCACTACGACGTCATCGTGGAGATGGTGCGTGATTGGAGATACTACGCGTGGAAGCTGGGCTTGCCCTTGCTGCTCATCGTCATGATGGGATACGGCGTCTATTTCCTTCCTCCGGCCGCAGCCGCACAACAGGTGGCCCTGGGCATGACCGCGATGCTGACGCTCATCGCCTACATGTTGGCGCTCGGCAGCACGCTGCCGAAAATCCCATACCTCACCCGGGCAGATCAGCTTTTTGTGGGGTGCGCAATCGTCGTGTTCCTGGGACTGCTGAAGGCTGTCCTGACTGCGATATGGGTCCAGCAGGATGCGCAGAACATAGTACGCTGGGTCGATCGGCTGGGTAGGATCTTCTATCCGGCCGTCGTGCTGCTGATCATGATGATTGCAGTTCTGCTATGAGACGTGGGGGCGACCAGCGTCCCTGTCGCATTGCCCCGCCTCCCGGCTTGCCCTGGAAGCCGTGGATCAAGAAAGCAGGCCGCAAAGGCCCTGAAGGGAAAGGGCAAATAAGCTTCTGAGGTCTGCAGAAAGCCTGACAATGGTATGCCAGGTATCGGCATCCTCCGGTTGAAGTGCAAGGCCTCGGGCAATGCTCGATCGCCTTGGTGGTCTTGCCCATCTTGTCCGCGAACAACGCCTCCGGATCACGCGCGGGCAAGGTGGGCAAGAAAGAAAATTCCTGTTTATGAAAGATGTTTCATTCGGCGGGCATTCTTGACTTCCCATACAAAGATGCCGGAAAGGAGAACCATGAGACCGATGAACAAGCTGACATTTTCAAGAAAGAACGACTCGCCGATAAAAACGATGAGAAAAGCGAACGGAAATTCTGCAAGCGCCAAAGCCAGCAGGAAATACCGAAATGGATATCGTGCAGCTCCCAAGGCATAGCCGACGAACTCGGCGGGAAGCGAACAGATCACGATAAGCACAAGCGAGAAAGGGAGTTTCCCGAACAGGAAGGCGGAATTATTGAAGCGTTGCTCGCTCAACTTCTTTTCGATAATCGCCCGATCGCGAAAAAATCTGCCGATGGCGTAACTCGTCATCCACCCTAACAACCAGCCCACCGAGAGCAGAAGAAAGGTCAACCACTTTCCCCACACCAGCACAACCGAAGGGACAAGCAGCGCGCTGGAGAGGAAGAAAAACAGTACCGAACAGGCAGATGCAAAAAAGAAAATGATGGCGCCCCAAACAGGGGCCTCCCGCATCGTCTCACCCACCCACACAATCATGGCCAAGAGTTCATCACGCAAGCCATAGGTAATCAAGGCGAACGACGCAATACATAAAAACAGAAACGCAAACAAACGAAAAATTTCCGGGTTGCTGAGGGCAATGCGATTCATGAGCTTATCTGTTCTTTGTGATTGCAACGACCCGCGCTAGCAGCACTCCTGCTTTCCCGAAAGCCGCATTCTTTATGGGTTCGCGGAACGGCACTTTCCGCGCTGCCCTGTTCCCCTGATCGAAAAGCAGGAGAAACCCATCGGCGGGCCGCGCCGCTTTGAGAGAGGGCCTGTATTTGATTTCGTATTGAAGAAGGAATCCGGCATTTTGAGGCGTGGCCGCATTCCTGACAGCGGAGGACACGGATCAGGGTGTCCTCCGTTCACCATTGCACTCAGTGGCCAACGATATCCGCTTTCATCGGGCCGATAAGTGAAAGCAGTTCACCCCGCTCACGGGCTGGCACGTTGAATCGGTCAAAGGTCTTCGTGAGATTCTCGGCAAAGGCTTGCCATTCAGTTTCAGTAACATGTGCGCCAGCGTGTGCCGTCTTCATGTCGCGGCCAGTGTACTGGCATGGGCCCCCGGTGGCCGAGCAAAGCAGATCCGTGAGCTGGCGTTCGCAGCGCGCGCCATCCATCTTGGACATGCGCGGGCTCAGGCGCGGATCAGCCAACCCGGCGGCGAGCAGATCCTTGACCACGGCGTTGATGGCTTCCTTGCCGCCCAGGCGTTGATAGAGGTTAGGACCCAGGCTGCTGTAATACGCTGCCATGTCTTCCATATCCTTCTCGCTCATCGGGATGACGAAGAACTGCATCATCGGGTGAAAGCGTTGACCCGAACGATAGGCCTTGAGCGCAGCGACGAACTTGTCAGGCGCCATCCCCGCCAGCTTGGAATAGCCCCCTGTCCATAATGGAACTTCACGCTCCCCTGCTGCGCCATGGCAGCTCGTGCAATAAATAGCCTTGGCTTTCCCCAATTCGACGTTGCCGGCTGCGTGGGCATACATGGAAACAATGCTCAATGCAGCCGCCACGACCATCCAGAATTTACGTTTCATCGCCATCTCCTTTGAATTCCGTTTTAAAAACTAGGGTTAACATGCACTTTCACTCGAGAAATTTGTGCTGAGAATACGTCAAGAAAGAATTCCCCTCTAATTCTGGCAGTGCCGCAGCAACCAGTCGTGAGACTTTCAACGCGGTTCCCAGTACCGCCTTTCAGGTACAGCGAGTGACTCCAGTGGGTAATACGCAATGTGATCTGCTGAGCGACCCACCTTGATCACCGGATCCAGGCTCCATTGCAACCCTCGCCTCATCCGCGTTGCGACAGCGCCATGACTCTTCAATAACGGTCAAAATCGAGACCACCGATATTTGCATGATCGACAAGCACGGACCTGGAATACGGAGTGTAGGAAGAACCGTAAGCATTGTAGATATCGGAGGGGGTCAAGGTATACGCCCCATTGGGAAGAACAAACAAATAGCCCCCGGAATTGTCCGTATAAGCGGTTGCGGAGCTGGATCCGGTCAAGTCCACTCTTGTTCCATAAAGATTGGTTGACGGATCATGATCTGTAATTATTCCGGCAACCTGATAAGCCTCGGTTACGAAATTCTGGTCTGCAACATCGGCATTATTGATCACCGGCATCAGTGAAGCCGGTGCAAATACATAGTTAATCGAGGAAGACGCAGTCAGATTGTATGTGCCGTTTGGAATACATGACATGGAATAGCGGCCATCTGCACCGGTTGTGGCCGATTTGCTCAGGGTTCCACCCGCGACGGACATTTTGACGCCTGCAAGGCCGGAACCATTACTGTCTGGATAGGTAACCTGGCCGGTGATGGTATAGGAATGTTCTGATTTGTAGACTGTGATTGTCTTGCTGGCGGTCACTCCAGATGGATCGGAAGCAGTAACCTTGATTGGGTTGTATCCAAGTATTAAAGGAACTGACGCACTCCAGGTGTGGTTGCATAAATACGGTGTGCCCAACAAATAACAGATATCGACATCCTGATTGGCTGTCTGGCTGGCTCCTGTTGCCGAATTAGTCCATGTCACGGTCACTCCGGTGTCCGAGGCCGAACCTGAGCAGCAATGCGACCATGTGGGGCTAATGAAAGCAGTACCACTTAACGGAACAGTCTCGCAAATAGAATCGTAACTGGCCGCGCTGGTCGGCGAATCAATGGTCACAAATCCAGCCCCCTGGTTGCCACCACCGCCACCGCCGTCGCCACCCCCATCACCTCCCCCGCCCCCACAGGATGTCAGGACAAAGCCAAAGAAAGCTATGGCGAAGAGGCCAGCCGCATGACTATAGAACCGGTTCATTACTCACCTCCGTTGGCACCATGCCGGATGTGGCGATCGATACACAATCGTGAATGCAAAAAAATGCTACCAGATCTTTTTATCCAAGTAATTGATAATTATCACTTGCTGTCTCCACCCGTGCAGTTTCCTTCGGTGTCAACTTTGGCCGAGAGCCGGACAGAAGGAGCGGTAGGACTGACAGTCCGAAATGGATTGGTTTGAGACCTCTGCCGATGCCCCCATACGGACGAAGAACGGACGGTCAGCTCAGCCTGGCCGCTTTGATTCCACGCAGGCAAGCAATTGCACCATGCTGCGTGCTGGTTGTGTGGCCGATAGGCTCTGATGTTGCCGGGTGTTGTAGTTCGTGCCTCAACCCGCAACAATGCAGATTCGGTTTGTTGCCGCCAGGAGGGTTGCCATGTCACCTACACTCCCTATCCTTTCCAAGTCCTGCCAGACGGTTGCGCTGGCGTTTGCACTGGTGGCCTGCGCAACGCATGCGCCACCGGAGACCGACACGCCATCGGTGGAGCAACGCCTGTCCGATCTCGAACGCCGGGTGGAAAAGCTGGAAGCGCGTCCCATGGTTGAGCCGCCATACCGAAACAAGGCGGCGATCCAGGAAAACATCAAGGCACTTGAGGAGGAGCGGGACAAACTGCTGATCCGTTACTTCCCTCAACATCCAGAAATCAAGGATATCGACCGCAGGCTGGAGATTCTCAACAGCCAGTTGAAGATGCAGGAGTAGCGATGGTGTTGCGGCAATCAGTGCAAACGATTGCAACGCCGGGGCTTCGCAGGGCGCGAATGTCTCATGAGACGGTATCTGACACCTGAATCCGGATCGCCAAGCGATTACGCCTGGGCCGCTTCCTGCAGCGCCCTCAGGCTCTCCTCGACGCCGGCAGCGTGAGTCAGTTCGGCGACGTTGTCCTTGGTGAAAAACCCCTGAAAGCCGCCGAAGCGCTGGACGTATTCGATGATGAGCGAGGAATACTCCGACGCGCTGGAGAAGATCTGCTTGAGTCCTTCCTCCTTCGAGCCGATGACGTCGAGCAGAAAGTTCTGCCCGCAGTCGCGCAGCGAGCGCACGACGTAATCGATGTTGGCCAGGTCGGCGGTTTCGCCGTCCTTCACCGCCACGGCGATGTGATGCAGGCGCGGGCCGAAGTTGCGGACGAAGGCTTCGGTCGGCGATTCGGTGAGCAGGTGGTTCATGAAATACGGATGGTTGGCCGCAGTGAACACCTTGGCCGGGCATACGAGCTCGTTAGCGTAGTGCACGCTCTTGGTGACGTTGGTCGATGAATTCTGGTCGGCGATGTCGTACGAGCCCCAGTAGTAATAGCTCGACAGGGTCAGATATTCGAGGATCGCGGCTTCGCGGTTCTGGCTGTAGATGCGCGTGGCAAGGTGGTCGATCGGCAACAGCATCTCGTCGATGCCGAGCCTTTTCTGCGTCGCCTTGGCGGCTTCATAGGCCGCCTGCATGTCGTCGCGGATGCTGCTCCAGCCGAGCGCATACACCCGGATGTCGGACTCCGGGCGTTCCCAGTAGGCGACGATGTTGTGGGTGTAGGGGCTGGGTTTGACCACCGCCATATTGCCCGGCAGTTCCAGCTTGCGGATCTGGTCCTGGTTGAAGAAGCGGATGTCGCGCGATTTCTGCATGTCGACCACGGCGTGCGGGTCGGTGACGCGCAGCACCTCGCCCATGTAGCGTGAGTTGGGCTTGACCGCGCCGATGGGGTAGACCTCGTTGAGGCTGCGGAAGATGCCGCGCACGTTTGGATCCTTCACCTCGCGCACCAGGATGTCGGGGGCGCTCATGTTGATGCGCAGGATGTGGGTGAAGTGCGACTCGGATTCGAGTGTGACCAGATAATGGTACGGCGTCATCACGCACAGCTCGGCGACGTAGGCGACCGAGTGGCTGGGTTCGACCGTGATCATCAGCGCATCGATCTGGCGTATGCAGTCGGTAAGCCCGATGCGGTCGCGCTCCTCGAGCAGGAGACCGATATAGTCGTCGAATTCCGGCGAGTTTTTCTTGTCGCCGGCGCGGGGGAAACTGAGCGAATGAGTCATGGTCAGGTCAGACTGAACAGGGTTTGGGACATTTTTTGCGGATGCGCCGCGCGGAAAAAGGTTTGACTGATGACCGCGTTGAGGTCGGCGAGCCGCGCCTGGATGTCGTCGCAGAATTCGTGCAGCCCGTTCGTCGCCAGATTGTGATAATCGGCGCGATCCACCAGGTTCAGCATGCCCTGCAAGCGGCGCATCGGCTCGACGCCCGGCAGTTCATCCAGCGCGAACTGGATTTCATGCAGGCAGTGGCGCACGCTGCGCGGAAACAGCAGATCGTTCAGCAGGAATGCCAGCACCTTGTGGCCGCGCGCATGCACGCCAACGTGTCGCCGGTACATCTGGTGCGCCGACAGGGCCTGCAGCACGCTCATCCAGATCAGGTCGTAATACTGGCTGTTCTGGTACGGCAGGTTGATGGCGTAGCTGACGTCGAGAACCCGCGTCGTCATGTCGGCGCGCTCGACGTTGCGGCCCAGCCGCATGAACTGGAAGCCCTCATCGCGGCTCATGGTGCCGGAGAGCAGGCCGACCACTGCCTGGCGGCGGCGGATGATTTCGGTCAGCACCTCGTATCGCTTGCGACGGTCGAGCGCACTGGCCTGATGAGTGCTGGTATACAGGTAAAGCTCGTTGACCCATTCCCACGATTCGCGCGGCAGCACTTCGCGGAAGGTGCGGGTGTTTTCGCGTGCATGGCGGACGCAGGCGAAAATGGACGACGGGTTGCGCTCGTCCTGGATGAGAAAGCTCATCACCGCCGTTTCGCTCGCTTCGTCGTACAGCTTGTGAAACGCTTCATCCAGGCCCACCACCTTGAGCAGGCCTTCCCAGCCAAAGCTGCCGCCGCGCGGCATGTCCATCAGCAACATGGTGGTGGCGTTGATCAAACGGGCGGTGTCTTCGGCACGTTCGAGATAACGCGCCATCCAATAGAGGCTTTCGCCAACTCTGGCCAGCATCAGAGTGCTCCCCTTACGATCCAGGTGTCCTTGCTGCCGCCACCCTGTGAGGAATTGACAACCAGCGAACCCCGCCTGAGTGCTACCCGGGTGAGACCGCCGTGCGTTACGTAACAGTCTTTCGATTGCAGGATGAACGGCCGCAGGTCGACGTGGCGCGGCTCGATCGCGTCATCGCACAAGGTCGGCACCGTTGACAGCGACAAGGTCGGCTGCGCCATGTAGTTGCGCGGATTGGCGCGGATCAGTTCGGCAAATTTCGCCTGCTCTTCCGCGGTCGACTTGGGCCCCACCAGCATGCCGTAGCCGCCGGATTCGTTGGCGGGCTTCACCACCAGCTTGTCCAGATTGGCCAGCACGTACTCGCGGTCGCCTTCATACATGCACAGAAAACTCGGCACGTTGGGCAGGATCGCGTCTTCGTTCAGGTAATAGCGGATCATCTCCGGCACATAGGCATACACCACCTTGTCGTCGGCCACGCCGGCACCTGGCGCATTGGCGATGCCGATATTGCCTTTTTTCCAGGCACGCATCAGGCCGGCCACGCCCAGCGCCGAATCGGCGCGGAACACCTCGGGGTCGATGAAGTCGTCGTCGATGCGGCGGTAGATCACATCGAGCCGGGTCAGGCCCTCGACTGTATTCATGTAGACGCAGTCGTCGTCCAGCACCACCAGGTCCGAACCCTCGACCAGGTAGGCCCCCATCTGCTGCGCCAGATACGAATGCTCGAAATAGGCCGAGTTGAAGATCCCGGGGGTAAGCACTGCGATCTCCGGCCGATCGCCGGGACGCGGCGAAAGCGCGGCCAGCATGTCGTAGAGCTGCGCCGTGTAATCGTCCACCGGCAACACGTCGTAGCGCGCAAAAAGCTCCGGAAACAGCCGCTTCATCAGCTGGCGGTTTTCCAGCATGTAGGACACGCCGGAAGGCACGCGCAGATTGTCTTCCAGCACATAGAACGTACCGTCGCCATCGCGCACCAGATCAGTGCCGCAGATATGCGCCCACACCCCGAACGGCGGATTCGCACCGACACAGGCCTCGCGAAAGTTCTTCGAATCGGCCAGAACGTCGGCGGGAAACACCCCGTCCCTGACGATCTTCTGGTCGTGGTAGATGTCGTCGATGAATAGATTGAGCGCTTTCAGGCGTTGCTTGAGCCCGTCCTCGATGCGATCCCATTCGTCCTTATGGATGATGCGCGGCACCACGTCGAACGGCCACGCGCGGTCGATGTTGCCGGCCTCGGAATACACGGTGAAGGTGATCCCCGCCGCCATGATCGCTGCATCGACCGCACGGTGGCGGGCATCGAGTTCGTCTCCCGCCAGACCGGCAAAAAAATCACACAGGCCCTCCGCACCCGGCCGGGGTTTGCCGGGTGCCTCGAGCAGTTCGTCGTAGCCCCCCATCAGCGGATAGTGTCCGCAATCGATCTTCATTTCAGTCTCCGTTGGGCGCCCCGCCACGTGGCGGTTGTCTGGGGCGCACGCCCTTTACAGAGCAGCCTCTGTGCCAGGTCGGACAGATGCTATCAGATCAATGACTTGACATCGGCTGGGCATTGAATGGTGCAGGGCAATGTCCCGGTATGGCGCACGCACACCCCTCAGCGCACCGACCTGGTGCGTGCGAAATTCCGCAGGGGGAATCAGGCTGCGACGCGGTCGACGACGGCCAAATCCAGCCACACCCGGCCGTCCTCGACCTTGACCGGAAATTCTCGCGCACAGCCCTGGTCCGGCGCCACGGCACAGCCGGAATCGAGTTCGATGTTCCAGTTGTGCATCGGGCAAGCCACTTTTTTTCCGTGCACGATGCCCTGCGACAGCGGCCCGCCCTTGTGCGGACAGCGGTCTTCCAGCGCGAACACCTCATCGTCGGCGGTGCGGAACACGGCGATGTCGAGGCTGCCGTGGCGCACCACGCGGGCGCCCAGCTTGGGGATGTCGTTCACATCCAGGATGTCGGTCCAGTTATTCATCTTGTCTTCCTTCATGCGGCGACGGTTTCGAATTCATGTTTCAGCTTGCCCTCTTTGGCGCGCTCGACCCACGGGTCGCGCTCGACCGACAGTGCGAACAGCAGACGTTCATGCAACGCGTGGCGTCCTTCGGCGTCGTCGAGGATTTTCTTTTTCACGTAGTCGAGGCCGACACGCTCGACGTAATGCACGGTGCGGTCGAGGTAACGCGCTTCTTCGCGATACAGCTGCAAAAATGCGCCGGAATATTCCAGCACTTCCTCCGCGGATTTCACCTTCACCAGAAACTGTGCGACCTCGGTCTTGATGCCGCCGTTGCCGGCGACATAAATTTCCCAGCCGGAATCGACGCCGATGATGCCGACGTCCTTGATCGCGACTTCGGCGCAGTTGCGCGGGCAGCCGGAGACCGCGAGCTTGACCTTGTGCGGCGCCCACATCTTGAAGAAGGTCTTCTCCAGATCGATGCCCATCTGGGTGGAATTCTGGGTGCCGAAGCGGCACCATTCCGAACCGACGCAGGTCTTCACCGTGCGCAGCGCCTTGCCGTAGGCATGACCCGATGGCATGTCGAGATCGGCCCACACTTTCGGCAGGTCTTCCTTCTTCACCCCGAGCAGGTCGATGCGCTGGCCGCCGGTGACATGCACGGTGGGAATGTTGTATTTCTCGGCCACCGTGGCGATGCGGCGCAACTCGGACGGTGTCGTGTTGCCGCCCCACATGCGCGGGATCACCGAGTAGGTGCCGTCCTTCTGGATGTTGGCGTGGGCGCGTTCGTTGATGAAGCGCGACTGCGGATCGTCCTCGGCCTCGCCCGGCCAGGTGGAGATGAGGTAATAGTTGAGCGCCGGACGGCAGCTGGCGCAGCCGTTGGGCGTGCGCCATTCCATGAAGGTCTGCACCTGCGGAATCGTCAGCAGCTTGTTCTGCCGGATCGCCGCGCGCACTTCTTCGTGGGTGTGGTCGGTGCAGCCGCACATCGATTTTGTTTTCGGCGTGGCCGAATAATCGCCGCCCGCGGTCACCGCCAGAATCTGTTCCACCAGGCCGGTGCACGAGCCGCACGAGCTCGAAGCCTTGGTGTGCTTCCTCACGTCTTCCAGCGTGAACAGGCCCTTCTCGCGGATCGCCTTGACGATGTCGCCCTTGCACACGCCGTTGCAGCCGCACACTTCCATGTCGTCTGTCATCGACGCCGCCTTGTTGATGCCCTGGTGGCCGAGGTTGCCGCAGTGGTCCTGGCCGAACATCAGGTGATCGCGCAGTTCGCTGACGTTCTTGCCGTCGCGCAGCAGCGAGAAATACCAGGCGCCGTCGACGGTGTCGCCATACATCACGCCGCCGACCAGCTTGTTGTCCTTGATGACGAGCTTTTTGTAGACGCCGCCGATGGGGTCGGAATAAAGGATGGCTTCGGTGCCCTCGCCGCCGATGAAATCGCCGGCGGAAAACAGGTCGATGCCGGTGACCTTGAGCTTGGTCGAGGTGACCGAACCCTGGTAGCGGCCGATGCCGTACTGCGCGAGATGGTTGGCGCATACCTTTGCCTGCTCGAACAAGGGTGCGACCAGGCCATAGGCAACGCCGCGGTGCGCGGCGCATTCGCCGATGGAATAGATGCGCGGGTCGAAGGTCTGCATGGTGTCGTTGACGACGATGCCGCGGTTGCAGTGCAGTCCTGCCGATTCGGCGAGTTCGGTATTGGGGCGGATGCCGACCGCCATCACCACCAGATCGGCGGGCGCGCTGTCTCCTTCGACATTGCTCAGGTCAGGCTTGAACTTGATCGCGGACACCCGGCCACTTTCTCCAGCAACCAGCTCCGCCGTCTGTTTCTGCAGCAGGAATTTCATGCCTTTGGCTTCCAGGCTTTTCTGCAGCAGACGCGCCGCGGGTTCGTCGAGCTGCCGCTCCATCAGCCACGGGCCGATGTGGACAACCGACACGTCCATGCCGCGCTTCATCAGGCCGTTGGCCGCTTCCAGACCGAGCAGTCCGCCGCCGATGACGACTGCGTGCTTGTACTGGCTGGACGCACGGATCATCGCATCGACGTCGGCGATGTCGCGGAAGCTGATGACGCCGGGCAGATCGGCGCCCGGCACCGGCAGGATGAAAGGATTGGAGCCGGTGGCGAGCAGCAGGCGGTCGTAGTCGGCGCGGGTGCCGTCTTCGGTTTCCACGAAGCGGGCGGTGCGGTCGATCTTCACCACCTTCTTGCCCCTGTGCAGGGTGATGTGGTGTTCGCTGTACCAGTCGAGCGGGTTCAGCACGATATCGTCGACCGTCTGCTCGCCCGCCAGCACCGGCGACAGCAGGATGCGGTTGTAGTTGGGATGCGGTTCGGCGCCGAAGACGGTGATGTCGTAGAGGTCGGGCGCCAGTTTCAGCAGCTCTTCGAGGGTGCGCACCCCTGCCATGCCATTGCCGACCATGACCAGTTTCATTTTGGGATCGCGTCCCATGGGCGTACTCATATCCATATCACCACTCCAAACGGAAGACCAAAAGTGATGACCGAGATACGCCGTTGCATTCGGTCTGTTTCGAACAACACATTCAACCCGGATTGAATACGGGCCTAACCACCACCGCAGGAGCGGCACCTATATGCCCTCTGGGTGCTCGCCGCGAAAAGCGACCGCAGAGGGTGCCGGTGGGTGGTTGTTGATGCTTCAGCATCTGTACAACCACGGCCTACCCCTTGCGGGTGCACCTGCATGAAAACATTAAAGCAATCGCTGTGCCATACGGCTTGCGTGCGCCAAGGCACTGTTTTAATTAGGCTTGTTCAGACGACGCCAGGAACCGCCGCAACACCACGCACCACCACAGTGCCGGATCGTCCGGCGTGCACCGAAACCTACGCCGCCACCCGGCCAAACCCGCTGATCGCAGTGATGGCACGCGCCTGGTTGAGGTCCTCGGTATATCCGGCGGCATAGAGGCACACCGCCAGTTGATTGCGGATGGGCAAGGGCAGCGGCAAGTGGTCGCGCATCACCTGATCGATCCACGCACCGGTGGCGCGCGCATCCGGTGCCGGCAGATTCGCCTGAGCAGATGAGGTCGACTGCGCCTCGTAGACGTGCTGCCCCTGGCCGTCCTGCACCAGCACCATGTCCGGCCGCTTGAGCGGGTCGGCGAAGGCCTCGCCCTCGCAGCCCTGCAACAGCAGGGCATGTCCGCCCAGGGCTTCCAGCACGACGCGCGTAGACGCCATCTCGGTGTCGGAAGCCACCGGCGTCACCCGCACCGAGTGTTCGCCCAGCACGTCGGCCAGCGCCACCAGCCGTGTGATCAAGCCATCAATGCCCAGACGCGAGCGCAAGGCCAGCAACGAGGCGAGACCGGGACTCAGCAGCGCCACCGGCGCAAAGGCGATGCCTTCGTCACGCAGGCCCGCATTGACCTGTGCCGCGGTGGTGCTCGGCATGATGCCGAGTTCGCGCAGCACGTAGGCCGCCGCGGTGCCGCCGCCGCCTTCGAGCACGCCGTGGATCAGCACCGGGATGCCGAAGCTTTTCAGCAGCAGCGCCAAAAGTGGCGTCAGATGCGGCTGCGCACGTACGCCGTGGTAGGTCGGCAGCACCACGGTGCGGAACGGCCCTGTCGGCGCGACAAAATCCGGCAGCCGCTCGGCCAGCGCGGCGTGCAGCCCGAGCCAGGCATCCAGCCCCGGATCGTGCTGGTTGAATGCAACCAGGAAGGCCGCCGTTTCCAGTTCCGGAACGCCGCCGTCGAGCAGTGCCGCGCCCAGGGCACGTGCTTCGACGAAGTCCAGGCCTTCGCCGGCTTCGATCTGGCGGATGAGGGTGGCGTAGCTCATAAATCTTTATCCGCGAAGAGCGCGAAGAGGCGCGAAGAAAAAACAAATTCATTACTGGGGATGTGCCGCTTATCCATTTCAGGATTTCTTCGCGCCTCTTCGCGCTCTTCGTGGATCAAATCTTTTTTAGAACTCATGCCGCCGCCCGGTTCCCGGCGATCAGCCGTTTCAGTTCGGGCACGCACGAGCCGCATTCGGTGCCGCATTTCAGCGCACCCTGCAGCGCGGCCAGGTCGGCGCCGGCCGCGATCGCAGCAACGATGTCGGACTCGGCGACGTTGAGGCAGTTGCACACCACACGGCCGCGTCCCGCTTGCGCCACCGGGGGGCGCGCCACCGGCGCCAGCATCCAGGCGCGCAGGCTGGCGGCGTCGGTGCCGTCGACGATGACATCGCGCAGCCAGTCGAACGCGGCGGTTTCACCAGTGAGCCGCGCGGCGATGACCTTGCCGGACTCGACCCGCACGCGCTTGGAAATGCCACGCGGCCGGTCTTCGTAGTGCATCACCGCGAGCGGATCGGCGAGCCCAAGCGCGGCGTCGAACGCAGCGAGCAGGGCATCGGGCAGCGATTGCGTGTGGGCGAGGCGCAGCGTCAGCACGTCGCGCTCGCGGCCGGCGAGACCGGCTGCCGCGTAGTCGCAGGCGCGCAGCAGGGGCTGCACGGCGTCGAGCAGCTTGGCGCCGTCGCCCGTCGCGAGCGCGACCATGCGCCAGGGCAGGTCGACTTTCGCTACCTGCACGGCGGCGTGCTTGAATTCGGGTTGTCTGGATACCGCATCGAACACCGGCAGGGTGAGCGCGTTGATCCCCAGCCCGCCCATGAAGCGCGCGCCCCAGTGCATGGGCAGGAAGCACTGGCCGGGACGCACGGTATCGCTCGCCTCGACCGCCACCACCACCTCACCGCGCCGGCTTTTGACACGCACCAGCTCGCCGGCTTTCAGCCGCCGCAATTCCATATCGCGTTGCGCCATCGACAACAGCGGCGCGTCGACGTGGGCGAACAGCCGCGCCACCTTGCCAGTGCGGCTCATCGCGTGCCACTGGTCGCGCAGGCGCCCGGTGTTGAGGTGCAGCGGATAACGCGCATCGATGGGCTCGGCCACCGGGCGGTACGGCGCGGGATGGAACTGCGCGCGCCCGCTGGCAGTGGGATAGACGCCATCCGCATACAAGCGCGCCATGCCGCTGGCCGCTCCGTGCGGGAAGGGCCATTGCTGCGGCGCCTGGTCGAGCAGTGCGTAACTCAGCCCGGTGATGTCGAGATCGCGCCCGCGCGTGGTTTCGCGGTGTTCGTTGAAAACGGCTTCGGCGCTTTCATACGGGAATAGCCGCGCGCCCTGTTCCGGCATCAGCCGCCGCGCGAAATCCGTAACGATGGCCCAGTCGGCACGCGCTTCTCCCGGCGACGCCACGGCGGCATGCACGCGCGAAATGCAGCGTTCTGAATTGGTCATCGTGCCATCGGTTTCGCCCCAAGTGGCGGCAGGCAACAGCACATCGGCATACAGCGCGGTTTCGGTGTCGGCATAGGCTTCCTGCAGCACGATGAACTCGGCGGTTTGCAGGGCGGCGTGCACCTGATTCTGGTCCGGCAGCGACTGCGCGGGGTTGGTGCAGGCGATCCACACCACCTTGATCTCGCCGCGCTGCACTGCCTCGAACAACTCCACCGCGGTCTTGCCCGGTATCGCCGGCACGTCGTCGACGTCCCACAGGCGCGCGACTTCGGCGCGGTGCTCGGGGTTGTCCAGGTCGCGATGCGCCGACAGCATATTCGCCAGCCCGCCGACCTCGCGTCCGCCCATGGCGTTGGGCTGGCCGGTAAGCGAGAGCGGCGCCGCCCCGGGCTTGCCAATCTGATTCGTGGCGAGATGCAGATTGATGAGCGCGGCGTTCTTGTCGACGCCGCAGCTGGATTGATTGAGCCCCTGGCAATACAGCGACAGCGTCGGCCCGGCGGCGAACCAGCGCGCCGCGGTGACGATGTCGGCAGCTCGAACGCCGCAGATGTCCGCCACCTTTTCCGGCGTGTAATCGCGCACGATCTCGCGCAGCGTCTCCCAGCCTTCGGTGTGCGCGGCGATGAAGTCGCGGTCGACCAATTCCTCCCACAGCATCACGTTCAGCATGGCGTGATACAGCGCCACGTCGGTGCCGGGCAGGATGGCCAGATGCAGGTCAGCCTCCCCGGCGGTGTCGGTGCGGCGCGGGTCGACAACGATGAGCTTCTGCTTAGGGTTGCCCTTGCGCGCGGCTTCGATGCGGCGGAACACGATGGGGTGCGCATAGGCGGTATTCGACCCGGAGATGAAAATCGTGCCGGCCGCGTCGATGTCGTCGTAGCAACCGGGCGGCGCATCGGCGCCCAGGGTGGCCTTGTAGCCCGCCACCGCGCTGGACATGCACAGGCGCGAATTGGTATCGACGTTGTTGGTGCCGATCAGACCCTTGGCGAGCTTGTTGAAGACGTAATACGCCTCGGTAGTGAGCTGGCCGGAGATATAGAAGGCGACGGCGTCGGGGCCGTGTTCGCGGATAACGGCATTGAATTTCGCCGCCACGTGTTCGAGCGCCGTGTCCCAGTCCACCCGCTGACGCGGGGACGCGCGATCGGCACGCAGTTCGGGAAACAGCGCGCGTCCGGAAGCGCGTGCCGACAAATGCAGCGTCGCGCCCTTGGTGCACAGCTTGCCGAAATTGGCGGGGTGCGCAGGGTCGCCCCGCACGCCGGTAATCGCACCGGCGTCGGACTCGATCAGCACCCCGCAACCGGTGCCGCAATAACAACAGACAGATGACACAACAGACATGACTCACTCCTCGCGGAGGAGACCTAAGCACGCCCGGTGCCAACTTGCCGGATTGATTTGAATTCAATGGCTTATCTGATGCCCTCTGCTGCCACGACAGGCCTGCCGCCCAGCCAGCGTGCATGGTGCCCCGCGCATGCCGCAAATTGGTGCGTGCGCATCACCTCACATCACAAGGTATTATTAGCGTTTACTAACATTCCTTTTCACGGAGATATATCATGCGCCTCAGCCTTCCGCTCGCCCTGCTCGTACCCGCCCTTCTCGCCGGCTGCGCCTCGCAAAAGACCCTCGACGCCCAGGCCGAATCGGTCAACCGGCAACTCGATACCCAGGCCACTACGGTCAGCCAGCAGCTTGCCCTCTTGAAGCAGGCACAGTCCGGCATAGCCGAGGCCCAGAAGAATATGGAGGCGCGCCTGGGCAAACTGGAGTCGGAACAGGCCCTGATCGCGACCCGGCTGGATCAGGAAGGCACGACAAGTGCTGCCCTGCAGCGCGATATCGACAGCCTGCACAGCCAGACGTCGACCACGCAGAACGAGATGGCCGCGTTGAGCAGCACACTCAACAGCCAGACAGCCGCCACCCAGTCTGAACTGGCGACCCTCGGCAGCCAGGTCAACAATCAGGCCAGCGCCATCACGCAGGCCCAGGCCAGCGCGAACGATGCCGTCAAGATCGCGCACGACAGCCAGTCCGCAAGCAGCAATGCCGCCGACAAACTGCGCATGACCGAAGAGAAGGTCACCAGCCAGAACAGCGCCATTGCCCAGGCACAGGACACCGCGAACGACGCCGTCAAGATCGCACGCGACAGCCGCCTCGTCAGCGGCAAGGTCGTCGACTCCCTGCTGCTGACCGAAACCATGGTGTCCTATTCTTACGAACAACCCGAACTGACCACCCAGGGGCGCGCGGCGCTGGACACGCTGATCGCCTACGTGAAGCCCAAGCTGCCGCATGTGTTCGTCGAAATCATCGGCTACACCGACAGCCTGAGCCTCGACAGCCAGAACCGGCGCATCGCATTGGAGCGCGCCGAATCGGTACGACGCTACCTGCATGAAACCGGCGGCATCCCGCTCGACCGCATGTCGACCATTTCCTACGGCGACCTGAAACCAGTCGCCAGCAACACCTCGTACGAAGGCCGCGGCCAGAATCGGCGCGTGCTGGTGCAGGTGCTGAAATAAGGATTATTGACCCGGCCAGCTGAAGTTTGAAGTTTCGTCATTCCGGCGAATACCCGAAGGGCACAAGCGCCAGAATCCAGCCTGTTTAACTGGACCCCGGCTTTCGCCGGGGCGACAGCTTAGAACATTTTCGTGCCGGATCAATAGTTAGCGCTTCCCCGAATGCCCCGGGGCCCGCCCTTCCGGATCACCGGTCTCGGGCCGCCTTCACCTTTATCCTGAGCTTCACGTCGTCACTGACCATGGGTATGAATGTAGTCATTCCGTGGTCCGAACGTTTGAAGCTGGCTTCGGCGTCGACATCGCAGATGTATTTGGAACTGGCGACATCTATGCCGCACTTGTAGTGGGTGACGGTGAGTGAAATGGGCCTGGAAACACCCAGCATGGTGAGCGTGCCGTCCACGGCGACCAATTTGTCGCTGTTGAATTTGAATTGCGAGGAACGGAAGGTGAGCGTGGGGTAATGCGCCACGTTCAGAAAATCGAATGTACGCAGGACCTCATCCAACGGCTTGATGCCTGTGTCGATGGAGTTCGCGTCGATGGTGATATCCACTCTTCCACTCTTCTTCTGCTCGTCCATGACGACCATACCGCTGGTCCGGTTGAAGCGGCCACTTTGTGTGGAGAACCCCAGGTGGCCCACCTCGAAGCTGGGGTAGGTGTTCGATTGATCGATGGTGAACGATTCCTCGGCGGCCCAGGCGTTGACCGCCTGAGCGGCGAAGATGAGTGCCAGGATTGTCCTGTGTTGGGTTGGGTACATGAGGACGCCCCGTGTGGGTGAAAGACGGTCATCGTACCCCCGACGTGATCGATTCGAGTGAAAGCCTGGCACTTTTTCAAACTTTCCAATAGTGCACGCAGTTGGATTACGCGGCCGAATGGACATTCGTCACGCAATCCATGGCTGCCGGCCATTTCAGATGGTCAGGCTAAGCAACGCGAGCATCCGGTCGTCGGCCTTAAACACCGATCAATATTCCTTTCGACCCGGGATGTCATGTTTGACCCCATTTCCGGCCCCCACCCGCGCCAGCGGTTCGGTTGCCAGATAGATTCTTCAGTTGAGGGCAACCCGCGCCCAGGCTAGGGTCTTATACTTGCAATTCGAATGCCCGACGTAAACGGGTCAAATGTCCCGAGGACAGCAGCTGAAACCCGATTTAAAGAGGTCAACATGAAATATCGTTTGTCGCACCCATTGGTGTTGTTGTGCATGGCAGGGGCATTATCGGGAATGAGCGTGTGGAGCGGCGCTGCCGCGGCTGCCGGGGATGCTGCCGCGGGCGCCAAGAAGTCCATCTACTGCGCTTATTGCCATGGTTCGGACGGCAATCCCCTCGACAATGCCGCGCCACGTCTGGCGGGCCAGGACGCCGACATCCTGGTGGCCAAGATGAAGCTTCAGACAGAGGCCTTGGGCCCGCATGAGCTCATGATTCAGGCATGGCGGACCGCGCGCGCCCTGAATGACCAGGACATGAACGATCTGGCTGCCTACTTTTCCCAACAACCGGTACGGGAGACCCTTCAGCCCGCCAACCCTCAGCCGCCCGAAAAATAAGAAACGTTGTTTTGGTGTCTGGCCCCATTTGTTTGTTGAGAAAATGGTGTAAAAAGCAATTCGTCAAAAGGCATGCTTTGCTGCGGGATGCACGCATGGAACGTCCCCCCCGGTAAGAAGCCGCCCCAGCCAGGCGTCACCAGCAGCTGTGCTGGGGTGATCATTATTGATCCAGCACGAAGATGTTTTAGCTGTCACCCCGGCGAATACCCTGAAGGGCACAAGGGACGGGGTCCAGTCAATCAGGCTGGATTCCGGCGCTTGTGCCCTTCGGGTATTCGCCGGAATGACGAAACTTCAAACTTCATCTGGCCGGATCAATAGTTCATGATGATGTGCTGCGATTACCCCAAAAAGCGATCACAACCCTTTGCTGTCAGGAGAAACCCGATGAGAGCAGTATTCGGATTGATTGGCGCGAGCGCGCTCCTGCTGGCGGGCTGCGCGAGTGTGGGCCCACCCACCATCGGGCGGGACCGGTTCGACTACGTGACCACCATCTCGGATTCCTGGAAGCGGCAGACACTGCTCAACCTGGTAAAGGTCCGTTATGCCGATGCACCGGTATTCATGGACGTTTCGTCGGTGATCAGTTCGTACTCGCTGGAGGGCGAGATCAGCCTCGGGGGCGAGTACGCTCCGATCGGACGCGGCGACACCTTCGCCAGCGTGGGAACCACAGGCCGGTACGCGGACAAGCCGACCATTACCTACCAGCCGCTCTCAGGTGACAAGTTCGCCAAGAGCCTGATGACCCCGATCCCCGTCACGGGGTTCCTGTTCCTCATTCAGAGCGGTTACCCGGCCGACCTCGTGTTGCGGGTCTGCGTGAACTCGATCAACGGCCTGGAGAACGCCTATGGCGGTGCGGGCAATCCACGCGCAGGCAGTCCGAAATTTCGCGAGCTCATGACCGCCCTGCGGGAGTCCCAGGTCGCGGGAGACACCGGATTCCGGGTCAAGCCCAGCAAGGGGGAACCGGCCGTCGTGATGTTCATCCGCCCATCGGCAGATCAGGTAACCGTGCCTAGCAGCAAGATTCGCGAGTTGCTCGGTCTCAATGCCGCATCGCGCGAATTCAGTGTCGTATACGGATCCTATCCTGAGCAGGATACGGAGATCGCCGTCCTGACGCGGTCGATACTGCAAGTCATGATTGATATCGCTTCCTATGTCGATGTACCGGAGGCCGATATCGCCGAAGGGCGCGTCTACAGTCCGCAACGCACTGCCGAACAGGAGCGCACATTCCCCCCCTTAATCACCGTCCTCCATGGCGCCTCGCCACCCGACGACGCCTATGCCTCCATTCGATACCGCAACCAGTGGTTCTGGATCGACGACCGCGACCAGCGTTCGAAACACCATCTTGCTTTCCTGATGATCATGTTTTCGCTCACCGAGGGCGCGCCCACACAGACCGCACCGGTGGTGACGGTTCCAGCCAGGTGAGGCGGGGTGCCGTTCAAGGGCCATTGGTATTGGATCGATGACACCAATTTCGCGAGCAAGTCGCCGCTCTTCGCAAAAAACATCGTGCTGGCCGGCACATCGGTGGTGTCGGGCCAGGCGCGCGCCGTGATGTTCTCCTAGACGAGATTCGGGCCGAACTCCGCCAGCCGTCGCTGCGCCTCGGCAGAAGTCAGGCCATGGGCCGAACTATGGAGGCTGGCGAGAGACTGCTCCGCGGTGAGGCCCTGGATATACACAATGAAATCGACGCGCTTGTTCACTTTTTGTTAAGCGTAGCGCACTGTTCCGTGCAGCGGTACAAGGGCAAACGGCCCGCGCATGGCTCGTGAACCCGGTGCGCGCGGCCTATTTCATCTGGCCGAGGGCGCTGCGGAATTCTTCGAGCCTGGCCTCGTAGTCCGCAGCCTCGCCGTAGTCGAGAAATCGGGGATAGCGGGCATGGGTGCCGAGGATCCGGCGCGCATGCTTGATCGGGCAGAAATACTCTTCGGTTCTGGCCACAATTTCATACACATAGGCAATCAGCCCGCTGGCGTAGGCACAATAGGTACAGTGAAATTTCTCGATGAAGTTGAGGTACTCCAGATGCTGCCGGTCCAGCACAATGTAATGGGCGCGGCGCACCCTGGCAATCCTGTAGATGGGGAAGCAGAGCGCCTGATAAAGCGTGACGAACAGGTCCAGCATGAGCAGCGGAACGATCATGCTGTAGATGACCGGCCCGGTGATCAGGTTCTGTGGCCGGTCGGTGACCAGCCATTGAAAAAAGTTGCGCTTGAGCCGGCGATGCGCCTGCCTGATGGAATCCTCGAATTCGACCCGCTTCCCCTGAATCTCGAACAGCATGCTGGTTTCCTGTTCGTGCAGCGCTTCGCGCAACTCGTCTTCGAGGGCAGTCAATTGTGTAAGCAAATGTTGGATTCGATCGTTCATGTGGCCCCCGTAGTCACCCAGCGTGTGTTGCGCAACATTCCCGTCGACCGCCTTTTTCGAAGCCGGCATCCAGCCGCCTTGCCCGTTCAGGGAGCATAGCCGTATTCGTCTCTGCAACGGGATCTTGTTTGCCCAATGCAACTGGAGGCACGGGTCTTGGATTCACGGCATGCGGAACTATAGTGAGTGTGGAGATGCAATGGTGATTAAAGCCACAAGTTACGGATTCTTCGAAAGGGAATTAAAACCATGTCCAATCTCACTCGATATGACCCTTTCAACCTCGCACGTTTCGATCCGTTTGGCGACATTGATGACATGTTCAAGGGTTTCTTCGTTCGCCCTGTGAAATTCGAGGGTCAACCCCTGATGCAGATCAAGATGGATCTGAAAGAGGATGACAATACCTATACGATTCATGCCGACATTCCTGGCGTGA
>Ga0326726_10000255_pt1 | contig 52014 bp, 60 predicted proteins | sample MHFenrmetagenome_2_FD_207603 | JGI IMG/M metagenome (GOLD analysis project Ga0326726, IMG submission 207603) | Lab enriched peat soil microbial communities from Michigan Hollow, Ithaca, NY, United States - MHF15MN | ecosystem: Environmental > Terrestrial > Soil > Wetlands > Peat | place: USA... | reverse complement strand
AGACCAACCTAAGTCAGCCCAACTACCACCACAACACCCACACCTATCGGCTGTAAATTGTTAAAGATCAATCGATTAGCACATCAGCTTCCACTGCAGCACCGTTTCGAGAAGGTGCGCATTCTACGTAGATCACATAAAACGTCAACACATTATTTCGAAATGGTTGCGGGGGCAGGATTTGAACCTACGACCTTCGGGTTATGAGCCCGACGAGCTGCCAGACTGCTCCACCCCGCGCCTGTCGCAATGAAACCGCGTCAATCGAGAAGCGGAACTATAGCAAAGCGTACCCAATTGCGTCAACACTTACCCTTCCATCTGCTCGGAACTTCTCAAGCCAAAGCCAATATCTGCATTGTTTTCAATAGACTGATGATGTAAATCTGTTCATGACGCCTCATCGGTGGGACACCCAAAATAAACGGAATCACAGCAAGGCCGGGAATTCTGCCTCATTAATATGCAGCCCCATGCAGACATCCCGCTAGCAAAGTCGCTACTATTCAACGCCAACTGTCGATATGAAAGCCGCCCGTGCGCATCATCGATTTCTCTATCTCGCGCTTGCCACGTATCGAGTTCGGAGCGGGCACGCTTGCCAAGTTGCCGGCCATCGCTCGCGGCTACAGCCGGCGAACATTGCTTGTGACCGGCGCGGGTTCACTGCAGAACTCGCCGTTCTGGTCGACCGTGACTGACGGGTTGAAAGCACAAGGTACTTCGTGGTTGCACCTGTCCATACCGGGCGAGCCCTCACCACAAATGATTGATGAGGCCGTACGCGCATTGCACACAGAATCGATTGACGGGGTGATTGGCATAGGTGGCGGTAGTGCACTGGATGCAGCCAAGGCGATCGCCGGCCTGCTCAAGCCCGGCAATTCGGTGATGGATCATCTGGAAGGTGTGGGTCCAGAACTGCCCTACGTTGGCCCGGCCACGCCGTTCATTGCCGTGCCGACTACTGCTGGGACCGGATCGGAAGCAACCAAAAATGCGGTGTTGAGCGTACAGGGGCCGGATGGTTTCAAGAAGTCGTTTCGCGACGAGAAACTGGTAGCGGAATACGCGTTGGTCGATCCGGACCTGTTGGCGACCTGCCCACCGTCGGTCATCGCAGCCAATGGCATGGATGCCTTTACTCAGCTACTGGAATCCTATGTCTCCAGCCGGGCCGCGCCGCTGACCGATTCACTCGCTTGGGGCGGCATGAAAGCGGCGCGTGATGGTCTGCTGGCCTTGTATGCGGATGCAGGCGACGCGGCCGCGCGCAAGAGGATGGCGTATGCGGCGCTGGTATCGGGCATCACGCTGGCGCAGGTCGGACTCGGCTCCGTTCATGGTCTGGCTGCACCACTGGGAGCGTTTTTTCCGATTCCGCATGGTGTCGTATGCGGCACGCTGGTAGCAACGGCAACACGCATCAATATCGAAACCCTGCGCACACGTGAACCGGATCATCCGGCACTGGAAAAATACGCCCAGGTGGGACGTCTCCTGAGCAAACAGGGACAACTGGATCGGGATGCGGCCCACGCTGCTCTGGTCGACACCCTGGAAGCCTGGACGCGTGAACTTGAATTACCAAGGCTGGCACATTTTGGAGTAACACATGCCGACTTACCACGCATTGTAGCTAACAGCCGTGGCAGCAGCATGAAAACCAATCCGATCCGGCTCGACGATAGTGAAATTGCGTCCATAGTTGCCGCGCGAATTTGACCTTGCCACACTCAAGTTAAACGGCTCTTCATCCGCTATTTCTGCGACTTCATTATTTACCTGGAACACAATCATGCCCGGCCTCCTGGTTTTTTTTATCGTGCTCGCACTGCTCGCCATTTTCGGCGTATTCATGTTCAACCAACTGGTGGCATTGAAGCACAACGTCGGCAAGGCATGGTCGAACATCGACATTCTGCTCAAGCAACGCCACGACGAACTGCCGAAGCTGGTCGAAACGTGCAAGCAATACATGCAGTTCGAACAGGAGACGCTGGAAAAAGTCATGCAGGCGCGCAGCCAGGTCGCAAGCGCGCGCGAATCGCACAACATTCCTGCGCTGGGACAAGCCGAAGGCGCTCTGCGTTTGGGGCTGGGTAGTCTGTTTGCGGTCGCTGAGGCGTATCCTGAACTGAAAACCAACGAGACGTTCCAGCATCTGCAGGCGCGCATCACCGGCCAGGAAAACGCCATCGCTGACCGCCGCGAGTTCTACAACGACTCAGTCAACGTCAACAATGTGCGCGTCGAACAGTTCCCGGACACCATCGTGGCGCGTCTGTTCGGCTTCCGCCAGTTCCCGTTGTTGCGCTTTGCTGCAGATGAGAAAAAAGACGTCGACCTGAAACAACTTTTCAATAGCTGATGTACCGCACGCGCTGGGCGGCCGAATGGCGGCACGATTACGCCAACCTCGCGCTGGGCGGGGGAAACTTGCTGATCCTGCTGCTCGGTTTCCAGTTGCATTCACGTCTGGGCTGGCTGATCAGCATTGCGCTTGTCGGGCTGACCAGCTTCTGGGCCTGGTATGCCAACCTCAAACGCTATCGCACCGTGGCCGACACGCCGACATCGCGCATCGCATCGGCACCCCAAGGCTATATCGAGATCGTAGGGCTTGGCCAGCAGCCGCCGGGTGAAATTCTGGTCAGCCCGCTCAACGGCCTGCCCTGCCTTTGGTACCGCTACCGCATCGAACGCCGCGATGGTGACCGCTGGGAATACATCGAGTCTGGCGTATCGCACGACACTTTCGGCATCAGCGATGGCAGCGGCCATGTCCTTGTCGATCCCGACGACGCAGAAATCCTGACATCGCACAAGCAGGTTTCAAATGCGGACAATTATCGCAAGACAGAATGGACCCTGATCGAGGGGGAAACGATTTACGTCATTGGCGAGCATGTCACCCTCGGCGGTCCCAACGCCGTACTCGACAAAAAAACAGACCTGTCCGCTCTGCTGGCCGATTGGAAACAGGACAAAGCCTCCCTGCTGGCGCGCTTCGATGCCGACCGCGACGGTAAAATCAGCCTCGATGAATGGGAGCGAGCACGTCAGGCCGCGTCCGATGAAGTCGACCGCACCCACCTCGACATCCGCCTCAAGGACGGCATCCACCTCATGCGCAAACCCGCCCATGGCCGGCCGTTTCTGATCGCCAATCGCGAGGTCACGGCACTGGTGCGCCACTTCCGTTTGTGGAGTTGGGCACACCTGTTGCTCATGCTGGCTTCGCTGCTGGGACTGTCGATGTTGCTGGGATCGACCTGAGCGCTTGCCCTACCCGCCTTCGCTACCTATAGTATTCAAATACGGAGGACGCGCAATGAAACATCCCATACCTGAAACCCCACCCGAATACGATCACACCCGCATTATCGAGCGGCCTGACGGTTGCTACTGGATCGATGCCGAAAGCGGTGAGGAATACGGACCCTTCGCAAGTCTGCTGGAAGCCGTTCAAGACATGGAATACAACGCAGACAGCGATTATGAACCCGGCGAAACAGTAGAAGAAGCCGAAGACGAAATTGGCATTTCCGACTGGATCGACCCGGATACGGGCGACCCCGGCGAAGAGCCTCACCGCCCGACCGAGTAAATCCCAGTTAAGCCTGACCGCTCAGGTTTGCCCAGCGCAGCAGGTTCGGCAGTCCGTGCCTCGCACTCAAACAGATTGTCGCGATAGGGATGGCCGCCCCTCGCCAAGGCAACTAACCCAGCCAGCGGATACAACACAAGCAGCAAAGTCCCCCAACGCTCAAACTGCCTGACATGCGCACGCTCGTGCGCACGGGTTGCCTGGAGCGCTTCAGGCGACACGCCCACCACCACATGTCCCAGTGTGATCGCGGCCACTGCACCGCTGAAAGGAAAGCCGCGCTGTAATACCCAGGCCGGCCATCCACCCGCAGATTCCAGCACGCCATCCACTTGCTGCAGCCGGCCGCCGCTGCCGCGTGCGATCAGCGCAGCCAGGATGCCGAGCAGGCTCACCGGCAACGCCCACAGATAGACTAGAACCCGACGCATTCAGGTGTCCAAGGCACCCGCAAACCAGCGCTCTCCGTGCAAGCCTGCGTGCGCAAAATGCGCGCGCGCCTGTTCAAGCTGTGCCGCAGTGCCTGCCGCATAAACGTCGAAGCGATGCAAATCCGGGTAATCCACCACAATGCTTGCCAGCAAGGATTCCAGATCATGGGTTGGGGCATGCGGCACGTAGTTGAAATTATCCAGCGCATCGGCCCAGGCACGGCACAGGTTGTCCTGATAATGGCCAGCCGCGTCGGCCAGCCAGTGCAGATCCATCGATTCAGCCAGTTCCAGAGACATGGCGTGCTGGATCAGGCTCTTGATCGGCGCAAAGCCTGCACCGAACGCAAGAAAGATGACCGGACGGGGCGAATCCTCGTCCAGCACAAATTCACCGTACGGCCCTTCCACTTCTACCGAATCATTTGCTGACAATTCGGCGAACAGGGCTTCGGCGAAAGCATCGCCGGGACGGCGCGGAATCTGCACCTCGATGTGGCGATCCTCGCACGGGCAACTGGCAATCGCATAGCGCCCGCTCACCCCGCCGAATCCGACCTGGATGTTTTGCCCACCGAGAAATCGCAGGCGCTGGCTGCGCGGCGCCAGTATGTGCAGCGCGGCCATCTGCGGATTGAACGCCTCGACCGATTTCACCTTGGCCGCGATCTGTTGCACAGGAATATCGCGTGCACCTGCCACATTGGCTTCGATCACCACATCGTTGACCGGCGCATAGGAACACAGCAGGATCACCCCTGCATCCCTTTCCGCCTGCTTCAGCACGTAGTCGTGGGCATGGACCTTCTTCACCTCGCCCGACAGCAGTCGCGCCTTGCAGTCGCCGCAATTGCCATTGCTGCAACCGTAATTGAGCGAGATGCCGTTGCGCAGTGCAGCTTCCAGCAGGGTGTCGTTGCCTTCCACAAAGAATTCATGGCCGCTGGGCTGGATAGTGACGTGGGCTGACATGATCCTGAGTATCCTTTCCTGAGCAATCACAGCCTGGGCCAGCGCTGCCTCCCTCGGCATCTCGGCCAGGTTGCGCAGCAGAAATGCGCGCACACTATGCAGGGCGTGATGCGTTTCGGCGCTCGCGTCTTCCTCGAATTCGTCGATCTTCTCGTCCAGCCAGGCCATCACATTGCCATAGTGCAACAGCAAAGCCCTGGCCGCCGCGTATTCGTCTCCCAACTCGTTCAGACGCGCCACCAACACGTCCTTGTCCGGCAAGGCACGTTCGCGCACCCGCTTGGCAAACGCCTTGTCCTTGATTTCCGACACCCGGCGAAACTCCGCATCGTCGTCCCACTTCACCTCGGGAAACGCGCGCAGCAACTCGTCGAGTTCGATCAAGCCATCAAATGTCGCCAGCGTGCCGATGCGGATCATTTCCTGCAGCGCATGTCTCGGCTGTCCTACCAGCTTGGCGACGCGGGAAAGCGGGAGAAGATGACTCATGCTGTGATGTTACTCCGTGTATCCAGCAGAGAAAATCGGCAATTCAACAGATTCTGAAACCCTGATTCACGCGTCCGGATTCTTCTGCCAATACAATCACGGCATGACTTCGATCACCACCCGCCCCTGCCCTGCCGACGCCCTCGCCGCCCTCGATCAGGCCGGCCTCACTCCCCCCTGGGCGCGGCTGTATGCAGCGCGCGGCATCACTCATCCTGATCAGATCGCGCACCGCTTGCCGCAGTTGCTTCCACCCGCGGATATGCTGCATATCGGGCGTGCCGCCACTCTGTTGGCCGATGCCATCCGCGAGAACAAGCGCCTGCTCATCATTGCCGACTACGATGCCGACGGCGCCACCGCCTGCGCAGTCGGCATGCGCGGACTGCGCATGCTCGGCGCGCACGTCGATTTTCTGGTCCCCAACCGGCTCGAGCACGGCTACGGCCTCACCCCCGATATCGTGAAGCTCGCCGCCAAGCGTCAACCCGAGCTGCTGATCACGGTGGACAACGGCATCGCCGCGGTGGAGGGGGTGGCGGAGGCGAATGCACTCGGTATTCCCGTGCTGGTCACCGACCATCACCTGCCTGGCGACGTGCTGCCCAGCGCCGCCTGCATCGTCAATCCCAACCAGCCGGGCTGCACCTTCGCGTCGAAAAGTCTGGCAGGCGTGGGGGTGATGTTTTATGTGCTGCTGGCATTGCGCGCCGAGTTGCGCCAGCGCGGGGTTTATGCGGATCAAGTCGAACCCGACCTGCGCGCCCTGCTCGATCTGGTCGCGCTCGGCACCGTCTCCGACGTGGTCAAACTCGACTTCAACAACCGTACTCTTGTTGCCCAGGGTCTGGCACGGATGCGCGCGGGCAAAGCCAGCGCAGGGGTCAACGCGCTGTTCCGCGCGGCCGGGCGCGATCCCGCACGCGCCACCGTGTTCGACCTTGGTTTCATGCTGGGTCCGCGGCTCAATGCTGCCGGGCGTATCGACGACATGGCGCTCGGTATCGAATGCCTGCTGGCCGACGACCCTGTCACCGCACAGCAACTGGCACAACAACTCGACACACTCAACCGTGCCCGGCGCGATGTCGAAACCGACATGCTGGAAGAAGCGCTCTCCATCCTCGCCACCTTCAACCCCAGAGACAGCCACAGTCTAACGGCCTGGCAGCCCGGCTGGCACATCGGCGTCATCGGCATTCTGGCCTCACGCCTCAAGGACAAGTTCCACCGCCCCACCATCGTTTTCGCCAGCGCCGACAGCGGCGAACTCAAAGGCTCGGGCCGCTCCATTCCCGGCCTGCACCTGCGCGATGCACTTGACCTCATCGACAAGCGCCATCCTGGCCTGATCAACAAATTCGGCGGTCACGCCATGGCGGCGGGCCTCAGCATCCCCGCTGGCCGCCACGAGGAATTCAGTCTGGCGTTCGAGGCCGTCGTATCCGAACTGATCGATCCGGCCGACCTCGATGGCGTGATCGAAACCGACGGCGACCTCGACGCCGCCCATCACAACTATGCCCTCGCCGAACAGATCGACCATGCCGTCTGGGGGCAAGGCTTTCCGGCGCCGCTGTTCACTGGGCTATTCGATGTTGCAGCGCAGCGCGTCGTCGGCGAAAAGCATCTGAAACTGAGGCTGGCGCGCAACGGGGACGTGTTCGAAGCCATGCACTTTTTCCACCCCGACCCGCTGCCGGACCGCATCCGCGCCGTCTATGCGCTCATGCCCAACGAATTCAATGGCCAGCAATCCCTGCAACTGAAACTGCAACACTGGGAGCCTGCAGGCTGATCGTTCCCCGACTGCTTGCGCCTGATCATTGCATTCCTGCGACTCGCCGAAGCTCAAACATACCCCTCAGGATTGCCTTGCTGCCAGCGCCATGCATCGGCGCACATGCGCGGCAGATCGTATTCTGCCCGCCAGCCCAGTTCCCGGGTTGCACGTGCCGGATCAGCCCAGCATTGCGCCACATCACCCGGGCGACGCGCCACGATCTGATACGGCACCTTGCTGCCGCTCGCCGCTTCGAATGCACGCACCATGTCCAGCACGCTCACGCCACGCCCGGTGCCCAGGTTCCAGGTCTGCACCCCACCCAATTGATGCAGCCTGTTCAGCGCCGCCACGTGACCGCGCGCCAGGTCGACGACATGGATGTAGTCACGCACGCCGGTGCCGTCGGGCGTGGGGTAATCGCCGCCGAACACATTGAGGTGCGGCCGTCGTCCCACTGCCACCTGCGCAACATAGGGCATCAGGTTGTTGGGAATACCGCGCGGATCTTCACCGATCAGTCCGGATTCGTGTGCCCCCACCGGATTGAAATAGCGCAGCAACGCAATGTTCCAGCCAGCATCCGCGCGCGCGATGTCACGCAGCATCTCCTCGATGAAGAGCTTCGAGCGTCCGTAGGGGTTGGTGGCAGACAGCGGAAAATTCTCGGTGATCGGCACCGTCGCAGGGTCGCCGTACACCGTGGCAGACGACGAGAACACCACCGACTTCACCCCTGCCACCGCCATTTCCTCGAACAGCACCACACTGCCCGCGATATTGTTGTCGTAATACAGAAGCGGCTTTTCCACCGACTCGCCCACCGCCTTCAGCCCGGCAAAATGCACCACCGCGTCAATCCGGTGATCGATAAACAGCTTGCGCAGCACCGCATGGTCGCGGATATCGCCCTGCACGAAGTCCACCAGACTGCCCGCAATATGCGCCACCCGCTCGAGCGATTTCGGGCTGCTGTTCGACAGGTTGTCGATCACCACCACCTCGTGCCCTGCTGCCAGGCATTCCACTGCGGTGTGCGAGCCGATATAGCCCGCACCACCGGTCAATAACACCTTCACACGCATCTCCAGGTCATTGCGATCTCTTGCTGTTTGCTTCCAGACACAGCGCCAATGCCGCGCGCCAATCCTGCAGCCGCAGGCCGAATTTTTGCTCCAGCCTGTCGTTGTTCAGGCGTGAATTGAGCGGCCGTTTCGCCGGCGTCGGGTAATCACTGCTGGGGATAGGCAGCAGGCGGGCCGGCGCCTGGACTTCGTCAGACGCGTCGAGTGCCTGGATGGCCTGGGCAAAGCCATGCCAGGAAGTTTCGCCGGCATTGGTCATGTGATACACGCCCCAGAACGCGCCCTGGTCTGTGTCATGAATCGGTGAACTGATCTGGCTCAACACCTGGGCCGTCGCCTCGGCCAGATCACGGCACCAGGTCGGTGCGCCAATCTGGTCGGCAACGATTTTCAGTTCGGAGCGTTCACGCATCAGGCGGCGCATGGTCAGCAGGAAGTTGCTGCCGCGCGCGCCATACACCCATGAGGTACGGAAAATGAGATGGCGGCAGCCGGTGGCCTGAATCGCACGCTCGCCTGCCAGTTTGGTTGCGCCGTACACATTGAGCGGATCGCAGGCGTCGTCTTCACCCCTTGGCGTGGAGCCACTGCCGTTGAATACGTAGTCGGTTGAGTAATGCATCAGCAATGCGCCGGTCGTGCAGGCCTCTTCGGCGAGAATCCCGGGGGCGGCGGCATTTACCGCGTGCGCCCGTTCAGACTCACTCTCAGCCTTGTCTACTGCCGTGTAGGCGGCAGGATTCACGATGATGTGCGGCGCGATTTCACGTACCTTCTGGCGCACCGAATCAGCATCGGCCAGATTCATCGCTCTGGAATCCAGCGCGACCACCTCACCCAGACAGCTCAGGGTGCGCCGCAACTCCCAGCCGAGTTGACCGTTGGCACCCGTGAGCAAAATGCGCTGGCCGCTCATGGATAGACTTCTGCGTCTTTGAAAAACGGCAAGGCCTGATCCTTGACGGAAAGGGAGGGCGCCCCTTCCAGCGGCCATTGAACTCCAATTTGCGGATCATCCCAGCGAATCCCCCGATCCCACTGCGAAGCATAGTAGGCGGTGGTCTTGTAAAGGAAATCGGCGCTGTCAGACAGCACCAGAAAGCCATGTCCAAAGCCAGGGGGGATCCACATCATGCGCTGATTGTCTGCTGAAAGTTCATAGCCCACCCACTGCCCGAAGTGCGGAGAAGACTGGCGCAAATCCACTGCTACATCGAATACCGCGCCGCTCACCACGCGTACCAGCTTGCCCTGCGGTTGGTTGAGTTGGTAATGCAGCCCGCGCAACACGCCCTTGGCCGAACGTGAATGGTTATCCTGCACAAAATCCAGGTCGAGCCCCAAATCGGCAAAGGTCTGGCGGTTCCAGCTTTCGAGAAAGAAGCCGCGTGCATCACCAAACACCTTGGGTTCCAGAAGCAGAACGCCGGGGAGCCGGGTTTCGACCACCTTCATCAGAATACCTGCTCGTTCAGGAGGTTCAGCAGATACTGTCCATAGCCATTCCTCTTCATCGGTGCGGCCAGTTTCTCCACCTGCTCCGCAGTGATGTAGCCCTGACGATAGGCAATTTCCTCCGGACAGGCAATTTTCAGGCCCTGGCGTTTTTCGATCGTCTCGATGAAAAGCGAGGCTTCCAGCATTGATTCGTGGGTCCCGGTGTCGAGCCAGGCATGGCCGCGTCCCATGATCGAAACATTAAGCTCGCCCGCTTCGAGGTAATGACGGTTGACGTCGGTGATCTCCAGTTCGCCTCGTGCTGATGGCTTCAGGCTGCGTGCGATGTCTACAATCTGATTGTCGTAGAAGTAAAGACCTGTCACCGCATAGTGAGACTTGGGATGAACTGGTTTTTCTTCCAGACTGATGACCTTGCCGGTGGGGTCGAACTCCACCACGCCGTAACGTTCAGGGTCCTGTACCCGATAGGCGAATACCGTGGCGCCGGTCCCCTTCCCGCTGGCAGCGCATAGATCCTCGGTCAATTCGTGGCCGTAGAAAATGTTGTCGCCAAGCACCAGTGCGCTGGGGCCTTTACCGACAAAATCCGCTCCGATGATGAAGGCTTGTGCCAGCCCTTCCGGATTGGGCTGCACTGCGTATTGCAGGTTGACGCCCCACTGCTGGCCGTTGCCCAGGAGTTGTTCGAAGCGCGGCGTATCCTGCGGGGTCGAGATAATCAGAATATCCCGGATACCCGCCAGCATCAGTGTGGTAAGCGGATAATAAATCATCGGCTTGTCGTAGATCGGCAGGAGTTGCTTGGACACGGCAAGCGTCGCCGGATACAGGCGGGTGCCGGAACCACCGGCGAGAATAATCCCCTTGCGGCTCATCATGCGTTCCTCCCGGTGTAGTTGGTATCAAGCCACTTGCGGTACTCCCCGCTGGCGACATGCTCCACCCATGGCATATTGTCGAGATACCAGCGCACGGTTTTGCGGATACCGCTATCAAAGGTTTCGGCCGGTTTCCAGCCCAACTCGCGATGGATCTTGCTGGCGTCGATCGCGTAACGGCGGTCGTGGCCAGGACGATCCTTCACATAGGACAGCAAACGCGCGTAGGGGCCGGCCGGGTCGGGACGCATTTCGTCGAGCAGCGCACATACCGTTTTCACAATCTCGATATTCGGCATCTCGTTCCAGCCGCCGACGTTGTAGGTTTCACCCGTCCTGCCTTGTACCAGCACGTCACGGATCGCCGAGCAGTGGTCGGTGACGTACAGCCAGTCGCGCACGTTCATGCCGTCGCCATAAATCGGCAGCGGCTTGCCCCGGGTGGCGTTGAGAATCATCAAGGGGATAAGCTTTTCCGGAAACTGGTAGGGACCGTAATTGTTCGAACAATTGGTGGTCAGCACCGGCAACGCATACGTGTGGTGGTAGGCGCGCACCAGATGGTCGGACGACGCCTTGCTGGCGGAATACGGGCTGTTGGGCGCAAACGGCGTGGTCTCGGTGAACGGCGCATCGTCCGGCCCCAGCGAACCGTAGACCTCGTCGGTGGAGACGTGGAGAAAGCGGAACGACGCCTTTTCTGCTTCCGGCAGGCTGGTCCAGTAGCCGCGTGTTTCTTCCAGCAGATGAAAGGTGCCGACCACGTTGGTCTGGATAAAATCTTCCGGACCGTGGATCGAACGGTCGACGTGCGATTCGGCGGCGAAGTTGATGATCGCTCGCGGACGGTGCTCACCCAACAACCGTCCGACCAGCGCGCGGTCGCCGATATCGCCCTGAACAAAGATATGGCGCAGATCGTCTTTCAGGCTGGCCAGATTCTCCCGGTTGCCTGCATAAGTCAGCTTATCCAGGTTGATCACCGGCTCGCCGTTCACACGCAGCCAATCCAGAATGAAATTTGCGCCGATAAAGCCGGCGCCGCCGGTAACCAATATCACGTAAGCTCCCTGTTCAACTGCTTATGGGTATTGCTGGATCAGCATTTCAACGTTTGTATTTCGACACAATGGCCATGGAAAGTCAGCTGCAATGACTCTCGAGGAAATCCGTGTATGCCTGGGCAAGGCCTGCATCCATCCCTGTCCTCGCAACCCATCCCAAGCTGTTTAGTCGGTTCACATTCATCAATTTTCTCGGCGTGCCGTCAGGTTTGCTGGTATCGAAGACGATCTCACCCTCATAACCCACAGCACGCTTGACTGATTCGGCCAGGTCCCTGATCGTCAGGTCAACCCCCACCCCGATATTCACCAACGGCGGCATGAACACGCCGGTAGCCTGCTCGTCGCTTCCCAGCAAGGTGTCGTATTGTGCATCCTTCAGGCTCATCAGAAACACGCAGGCATCCGCCATATCATCACTGTATAGAAACTCCCGTCTGGGCGTGCCCGTGCCCCAGACCGTGACGGCAGGCCGGTTGCCCACCTTGGCTTCGTGAAACTTGCGGATCAGCGCAGGAATGACGTGGGAATTTTCCGGGTGGTAGTTGTCGCCCGCGCCATACAGATTGGTCGGCATGACGGCGATGAATTTTGTGCCGTATTGCCGGTTGTAGCTCCAGCACATTTCGATCCCGGCAATCTTGGCCAGCGCGTAGGGCCGGTTGGTCGGCTCCAGCGGGCCGGTCAGCAAATATTCCTCTTTCATCGGCTGCGGAGCCAGCTTCGGATAGATGCAACTCGAACCGAGGAACATCAGGCGCTTGACGCTGTTTTTCCAGGCCGCGTGGATGACGTTGGTCTGGATGGCGAGGTTGTCGCGGATGAATTCCGCCGGGTAGACATTGTTGGCGTGAATGCCGCCGACCCTGGCTGCGGCGAGGAAGACGTAGGCGGGCTTTTCTGCGTCGAAGAATGATTCGACTGCAGCCTGGCTGGTGAGGTCGAGTTCAGCATGGGTGCGGGTGACGAAGTTGGTGTAGCCCTTGTCGCACAGATTGCGCATCAGGGCAGAACCGACCAGGCCACGATGGCCGGCGACGTAGATCCTGGCGTTCGGTTCCATGAGGCTATTCGTGATAGTCCATGGTCTTGTAGCCATGCTTCTTCACCAGTTCGTCGCGCTCAGCCGCTTTCAGGTCCTCGCGCACCATTTCTGCGACCAGTTCGTCGAAGCTGATCTTCGGCGTCCAGCCGAGCTTGTTCTTGGCCTTGGAGGGGTCGCCCAGCAGGGTTTCGACTTCGGTGGGACGGAAGTAGCGCGGGTCGACGGCGACGATGCATTTGCCGTGGGAATCAAAGCCCTTTTCATCGACGCCCAGGCCTTCCCAGCGGATTTCCATGCCGAGTTCCCTGGCGGCGGCATTGACGAAGTCTCTGACCGAGAACTGCACGCCGGTGGCGATGACGAAATCCTCAGCCTGATCCTGCTGCAGCATCAGCCACTGCATTTCAACGTAGTCCTTGGCATGCCCCCAGTCACGCTTGGCGTCCATGTTGCCAAGGAACAGGCAATCCTGCAGGCCGAGTTTGATGCGGGCCAAGGCACGGGTGATCTTGCGGGTGACGAAGGTTTCGCCACGCACCGGCGATTCGTGGTTGAACAGGATGCCGTTGCAGGCATACATGCCATAGGCTTCGCGGTAGTTGATGGTGATCCAGTAGGCGTAGAGCTTGGCGCAGGCGTAGGGGCTGCGCGGGTAGAAGGGGGTGGTTTCCTTTTGCGGGGTTTCCTGCACCAGACCGTAGAGTTCGCTGGTGGATGCCTGATAGAAGCGGGTGTGTTTTTCCAGGCCGAGGATGCGGATCGCTTCGAGGATGCGCAGGGCGCCCAGCGCGTCGGAATTGGCGGTGTATTCGGGCTCCTCGAAGCTCACCGCGACGTGGCTTTGCGCGGCCAGGTTGTAGATTTCATCGGGCCGCACCTGCTGGATGATGCGAATGAGACTGGAACTGTCGGTAAGGTCGCCGTGGTGCAGGATGAAGCGGCGGCCTTGCTCGTGCGGGTCCTGATAGAGATGGTCGATGCGGTCGGTGTTGAACAGCGAGGTGCGGCGCTTGATACCGTGGACTTCGTAACCCTTGCCCAGCAGGAGTTCGGCCAGGTAGGCACCGTCCTGGCCGGTGACGCCGGTGATGAGGGCTTTCTTGGTCATGCGATTTGTTCCAGAGTAGATGGCAGCAGATGGAGGGGTGGATTGTAATCAATCGGATGGCGGAATTGGCTTACAGTAGCGCCGGCTCTATCACCGTGATGGGCTCTGCGCACCAGACCCGAGAGATCGTTGGCACGTGGATCCACACCACTGGTGACAAAGCAAGCAGAAAAATCATCCGTCTGCGTAAGCCCAGTACCCCGAGATAAAGAATGCTGACGGCATCCAGCCCTGCCGATCTGTCAGGAAAAAATGGGCGGGCCACGGCAGTCATCCATCCAGCCTATCGGTTAACTGTGTAGGGCTGACACGCAACAGGCTGGCGACGAAAACAGGCGCAGCTTCCCGCCGCCCCCGTCAGTTCATTTCGCTGCGGAGTCCCCTTTGCTGGCCGCTGCGGATTCTTCTGCAGGGGCCGTTGCCGGCGTCTCAGCGGTTGCCGGTGCATTCGATTCCTTGCCCGCTTCGGCAAATTCACCGAAGTACTCGATCTTGGCTGCCGCCTTCAGCGCATCCAGTTCGGCCTTGATAGCCTTCTGGCGGGCTTCGCCCTGCAGCAGACGCACAATCGCAGGCTTGGCCTGTTCCAGCGTCGCCGGCTGCATCTGTGAATCCGCCAGCACGATCACCAGCAAACCATCCGGCGCATTCACCACCATCGCCTGTCCGTTCGGCATTGCAGCCAGTTTGGGCAGCATCGCCTTCGGCAACTGCTCGGCCGGTTTCACGCCCTGTGCCGCTTTAACTGGCAGGTTCTCCGCCTTCAGCCAGGCAGCAAAATCATTCAGCGTTTTGGACGCTGCCAACTGGGCGCGAATCGCCTCGCGTTTCTCCTGGGGGGCCTTGATCGATATTTCCTGCAAACGGTAAACCTTGCGTTTGGCAAACAATTCTGGATGCGTATCGTAATACGCTGTCACCTCCGCATCGCTCGGTTCGGCAGGCTTGCCCAGCTTGCGGCTCATGAATGCCTCGGCCAGAATCTGGCGCCGCGCCGCATCCAGCGCCTCCACCACCTTGGGGTCACGATCCAGTTTGTCGCCTAGCGCCTTTTGCGCCAATAATTCCTGCTCGACCAGATTGCGCACCACCTGGATCGACGCCGCTCTGGTTTGCTCCTTATCGAGATTGGGATTGCGATGAAGGGCGAAATCAACCTGACTAACCGTCAAATCGGTACCATTGACCTTGGCCGCCACCCGGGCTGGAGGCGTTCCCTCTATCGTCGCCCCGTCCTTTTTGTCGCTACAACCTGTTGCCAACACGGCAAGCAGCATCGGTAGACACAATTTATAAGCGAAACCCTGACGTATCATCATTCTCATACTCCGGAATATATTGGAAATCTGTTGGTTCCAATGTTACACCAAGCCCACAAACCGATAATAAAGGCAGAAAATGCGCCGACCGCCTTCCGTCATCGCTTGAGTCGTTCCAGCGTCGAAAAGCGCCACAAAAGCCGCTCGCACTCATCCTGACAGCTTTGATCCAGGCATCATGCCGTCCACCGGCAGGCGCGGCGCCATGCTATGCTGGGCGCCATTTATGGGAGTCGACGTGATCAAGATTCTGTTGCTGCTTGTGATCGGTTTCGTGGTGTGGGCGGTGATCCGTGCCTACCAGCGATCGCTCAACAAACCGGCCGCGCCTGCGCGCAGTCAAACCGTCGAGGACATGGTGAAATGCGCGCACTGCGGGGTGAATCTGCCGCGCAGCGAGGCAATCTATTCCGGCGGGGCGTTTTTCTGCACGCTCGAGCATAAACAACTCGGCAAAAAATGAATGCCACGGCGGCCACCTTGCCCCGAACCGAATCGCAAGGCTACTTTGCGTCACACTGGCGAAGTCTCGATTACTTCAATCTGTATCGCCTGACGCTGGCAGTGGCGCTGGTTTTCACCGGCATGTTGTTTGGCAGGTCCGATCTGTTCCGTGAAGGCGCAAGCGAACGCTACCTGGGCTATGCCTTTGCCTATCTGGTGATTGCGGCCCTGTTCGTATTGGGCATCCGCGCGCGCTGGCCAGGCTTTCAGATTCAACTTTCTGCGCACATCTTCGCCGACATTCTCTTCATCATGCTGCTGATGTCGACCAGTCAACAGCTTGCCGGCAGCATGGGGCTGCTGCTGGTAATTTCCATTGCTTCTGGCGGGCTGGTCGGGAGCGGACGGCTGACCCTGCTGTACGCCGCGATGGCGTCAATCGCGCTGCTGCTGCAGCACGGATTCAACATTCTCGGTGGCAGCGAGGGAATAGACAGTTTTTTCCAGGTTGGACTTCTGTGTGCAGGCTATTTTGCCATCGGCTGGCTGGCGCATGCACTGACCCACCGCGCCCTGCGCTCCGAAAGACTGGCGCAACGACAGGCCGATGAACTGGCACTGTTGAACCGCATCAACGCCCTTGCAATCGAAAACTCGCCCGACGGGCTGCTGGCGGTACGCGGCGACGGCGTCGTGCGCCACGCCAGTCCGCGCGCGCTGGCATTGCTGAACGCCACGACGCCGGTGAAGCCTGGCATCACTCGGCTGGAAGCCTTCTCCCCCGAGCTGGCACATCTGTCGCAGCAATTACGGCCCGGCACGGCGTCCATCCTGAGCACGCCGGTTGCGCAGTTGCGGGTACGCTGCATTTCACTCGCTACGCCGGACGACAGCCGGATTCTGGTGCTGGAAGACCAGAGCCAGGCCGAACAGGCTGCACAAAGATTGAAGCTGGCTGCTCTGGGCCGGCTCACCGCCAACATCGCGCACGAAATCCGCAATCCCCTTTCGGCCATCAGCCACGCTGCACAGCTCCTGCGCGAGGATACGCACGACCTCGCACAGGCAAAGCTGACCGAGATCATCGAAAACAATACCCGGCGGCTCGACCGCCTGGTGGAAGAAGTCCTGACACTCAACCGGCGCGACCGCCTCAATCCAGTGAGCTTCGATCATGCGAAGCTTGCCGCCCTGATCGGTGAATTGCGGCTGACTGAAGAAATCCCGGTGGACGCCGTCATAGTCAGCATGTCTGAAGCTGTCCATTTAAAATTCGACCCCGACCACCTGCGACAGATTGTGTGGAACCTGCTACGCAACGCCTGGCGATACAGCAGCAAGCAGGCAGGCAGCGTTCGTTTCAGTTCGGAATTACAGGGCGACACAGTTCTGCTTGAAATCCAGGACGATGGCCCGGGTCTGCCTCCTGAACACTGGGGCAAACTGTTCGAGCCGTTCTTCACCACGGATGCGCAAGGCACCGGGCTGGGGTTGTTTCTCGCGCGCGAACTGGCCGAGGCCAACCACGCGGCGCTGGCCTATGTGCCGGGGACTGCCGGCGCGCGCTTCCGCCTCAGCCTGCGCGGGAAGGAGTGAACATGACCGCTTCCCCACGCATTCTCCTGGTGGATGACGAACCCGACCTGCTCGACCTGATGGAGCTGACGCTGGTCAAGATGGGGCTGGAAACCGATCGGGCAATCAGCGTGGCGGAAGCAAAAAAACGGCTGGCGCAAACGCATTACGACCTCTGTCTGACCGACATGCGGCTGACCGACGGTGAAGGACTTGAAGTGATCGCCAGTGCCAGCGCACTACCGAAGCCGGTACCGGTAGCGGTCATCACCGCCTTTGGCAACGCCGGCAACGCGGTGGCGGCGTTGAAGGCGGGCGCGTTCGATTACCTGGCCAAACCGGTGGCACTCGATCAATTGCGTGCGCTGATCAAGTCAGCTCTGAAAATTCCAGCGGCGACGCAAACGGATGAGCCTGCGCGTGACCTGATCGGCCAATCCGCTGCAATGCAGGACATCCGTACGCGCATTGCCAAGCTTGCGCGAACCCAGGCGCCGGTCCACATCGCTGGCGAATCCGGAAGCGGCAAGGAACTCGCTGCACGGCTGATTCACCAACTGGGCAACCGTGTTGACCAGGCTTTCGTTGCCGTAAATTGCGGTGCGATTCCCGAGACACTGATGGAAAGCGAGTTTTTTGGCTATCGCAAAGGCGCGTTCACCGGCGCTGAAGCCGATCGCAGCGGCTTTTTTCAGGCTGCGGACGGCGGCACGCTGTTTCTCGACGAAGTGGCTGATCTGCCGCTGTCGATGCAGGTGAAGCTATTGCGCGTATTGCAGGAAAAGAAGGTGCGCAAGGTCGGCGCCACCCAGGAAGAACCGATCGATGTGCGCATCATCAGCGCCACCCATCAAAACCTTGCCGCGCTGGTGGAAGCCGGACGCTTTCGGCAGGACCTGTATTACCGCCTCAACGTCATCGATCTGGTCATGCCCAGCCTGCGTGACCGCAACGAGGACATCTCCGTCATGGCGCGCTTTCTGCTCGACAAACTGGGCGGAAGCCAGGTCAAGCTCGAACGTGACGCCGAAAAGGAATTGAGAGCCTATGCCTTTCCCGGCAACGTGCGTGAGTTGGAAAACATTCTGGAGCGCGCACTGGCGCTGTGCGAAAACCAGCACATCACGATGGCCGATCTCAACCTTGCCCCGGCCCTGCCGTCCGCCACGGCCTCCTCCGGCAACAAATATCCGTTGCAGGACTACCTCGACCAAACCGAACGCGCCGCCATCCTCGAAGCGCTGGAGCAGACACGCTACAACAAGACCGCAGCCGCCCGCATGCTCGGCGTCACTTTTCGCAGCTTGCGCTATCGGCTGGAGCGTCTGGGCATCGAGTAAGGCTGCCGAGCCGGGTCAAGGAATAAAAAAACCCGCATCCGGAACCGGATTGCGGGTTTTTGTATGTCCAGGTGGTGCGCTTGTCTGACTCGAACATTGCCATGCAAGCCTCATATATGCGTGATGTAGGATTTTCGAATTACCAAGATACCCTCATAAATACCCTCTAGCCCGAGGCGCTGCCCTCCCGCAGTCTGCCCTATGCAACTACCCACCCTTGGGCCACAAATCTCCGTATTTAACGGCCGGGGGACTCGGTCGCCCTATTCGTCCCATAGTTTATGAGCGGATGCGTCTTGCATTTTCCCTGTTGTTTGCAGGTGCAGCGGGTAGTCAGGTAGTAGCTCTCATATGCCTGTTGATGGTCTGTTTGAGCCTGTCGCCACCGTCCGAGACCGGCCCCGAAGAGTCCTTCGAACTTACGATTGGTAACCACCCGCTTCCGGTTGTCGAGCAGACATTCTGGGAATTTGTTCAGGAGAATGTACCTGTTAAGGGTTCCCGACGCCTGCCCGCTAGGCTCTTCTCTTCGCGACCTGCCAGTGGGTGAGGGCAGGCATCGTACAACCCTTAACAGACGGCGGCTATCTGGAAAAAAAAACGGACGCATCTGGTTTCATGCTTTTAAAACGTAGGGGTTCGCAGCCAATTTATTCCGGCCACTTTGGTTGAAATCCGTCCTATGCGCCTGAATTGCAAATAAATCCGTTCGCATGCCATCAATGAGCCTATGAACGTAAAAGCGCCTAATTGTTGTGCAAACCAGGTTGCGTACGCGATTTGAGCCTCGTGTGATGGGGCAAGTCCGGCAGGCTGCAAGTTCGTAATTTAGTAATCCCCGATCAGTATCAGGGTTTCCGCATTTCAGAACCTGCGGGATATTTGCAGCCTCCTTGTTGGGTGCCGCTTCAGAAAAAGTCCCAAGTGCCAGCCAGAATTACTGTTTGCTATTGATAATCATTCCCGTGCATAATAAGATTTATTATCATTAGTGTTAACCCCAGCTCAGAAAGCAATGAACCCCATGAACTTCAACCCACGCCCGACTTCCCAATACCGGCAACCCGCTGTCTACGCCTTGGCGACTGCGGCAATGTTGTGTGTCACAGCCGTGATGGCTGCCGATGGCGAATACGCCCTGACCATCCAGGACCATCGTTTTCAACCGGCGGAACTCATGATTCCGGCAGGCAAGAAAATAAAGTTGTCGGTCGAGAACCGGGATGCCACCCCGGAAGAATTCGAAAGCCACGATCTCAATCGCGAAAAAATTATCGCCGGCAAATCCACCGCCACTATTTTTGTCGGACCGCTGGAGCCCGGGCGCTACCGCTTTTTCGGCGAATACAACGAAAAAACCGCCCAGGGCGTAATCGTCGCCCAGTAATCACCAGGAGAGCAGACATGTTTGCAACCGCTGTGATTGTCTTTCGGGAAGTGCTCGAGGCCGCACTCATTATCGGCATCCTCGCCGCCGCGACCCGCTCGGTGCCCGATCGTAACCGCTGGCTGCTTGGCGGACTCGTAGCCGGCCTGGCGGGATCCGCTCTGGTAGCGGCCTCCACCGACATGATCTCCAACATGGCCAGCGGCATCGGCCAGGAACTCCTGAACGCCGTGATACTGGGCATCGCGGTTCTGATGCTGGCCTGGCACAACATCTGGATGACGTCCCATGGCAAGGCCCTGGCGATCTCGGCGAAATCCGTGGGCAACGCCATCCGGGAAGGCCGTCAGGAACACTCGGTTCTACTGGTTGTCGTCGGGCTGGCCGTGTTGCGCGAAGGCTCTGAAACGGTGCTGTTCCTGTATGGCATTTCCGCATCGGACGGCACGGGCGCATCGTCGATGTTGCTGGGCGGCGTCATCGGCATCCTGGCCGGGGTCGCCGTGGGTTACGCAATGTATGCAGGCCTGCTGCGCGTACCGATGCGCTGGTTTTTCGCCGCGACCGGTGTGCTGGTGTTGCTACTGGCGGCGGGCATGGCCTCGCAGGCGGCGCATTACCTGATCCAGGCCGATGTATTGCCCAGCCTCGCCGCCCCGATCTGGGACACTTCGGCGATGCTCCCCGAAAATTCCGTCCCCGGCATGCTGCTCCATAGCCTCGCCGGTTACGATCCAAGACCTGCCGGCATGCAGCTGATTTTTTATGCGCTCACCCTGGCCACGATTGCGCTGGGCATGAAGTGGGCCAATTCTTCCCTCCCCAAATGAGATATCCAATGTTTAGGGGAAGCGCCCTGCCGTTCCGCCTCCTCTGCCTGGGCATCGCACTACTCTCCGGCAGCGTTCATGCCGGCCCGGCCGATTACGTCTATACGCCGACAGTCGATTACGGCGAAAAGGAAATCGATTTCAAATTCGGCACTGCCAAGCAGCCCTCCGGAGAAACTGCACAGGTAGCCAGTCTCGGCGTCGGTTATGGCGTCACTGATTGGTGGTTTACCGAGATTTATTTGAAAACCGAACATGAAAACCCGGAGCCCAGGCTGAATATTCTGGAACTCGAAAACAAATTCCAGTTGACCGAAACCGGGAAGTATCCGCTTGAAATCGGCCTGATTACCGAATTCGAATTCCCGCTCAACCAGGATAGCGAGCCGAACGAATTCAAATTCGGCCCGCTGTTTCAGACCGAATATGGCAAGCTACAACTGAACGGCAACCTCTTGTTCGAAACGAAATTCGGTGGCGATGAACCCAGCGAAACTGCGTTCCAGTATCAGTGGCAGGCCAAGTACCGCTGGCACAAGGAATTCGAATTCGGCTTGCAGGGGTTCGGCGAGACAGGCGAATGGAACAATTGGGCTCCGTCCAATGAGCAGGAGCACAAACTTGGCCCGGCAATTTTTGGCAAGGTGCCGCTCGGCGACCACGGTGCCATCAAATACAACGCCGCCTGGTTAATCGGCATAACGGATGCCACACCCAACAATACCTTCAGGATGCAGGTGGAATACGAATTCTGATTTCCAAAAAAACCTGCGCAACAGGGCCAGTCCCCAATGCACGCTAGCGGGTGTTGAACCGTCTGTGGCGCACTGCGATTAAATATCGGCGCAGTGCGGATAGACAAATTTCGCACCACCGCACACAACCAGAGCCGCAATCGCGAGTCTAGTTTTTGCTCAAGACTGCTGTCTGCCGTCAGCCGAACAGCCCCTTTAAGAACAGGTGGTTGCTGTCCCAGACGTGGCTAAAAAGGTCGCCTTTCTCGACGACTTCCAGAGCAAGTACAGCATGGGGCGGGTCTTGCCTTTGCCCTCGCCATCCAAGCTGACGAACCGGGTCAGAGGGCTGCTTTAGGCCGAAGACCGGAAATAAGGAGCGGCCAGTCTGACAGTCCGAAACGGGTCTATTGTGTTGAAAAACTCTTTGGAGGTGGTTTGCAGCAGAGTTTTGGGGGTCTTCAAACCATCAACTCATTAACGATCGTTGAATATGGGCAATTCTGAGGGGCCGACTTTTTAGGAAGGCACGGCAGTCAGGCCTCGCAAGAGTTTTCAACACAATAGGTCGGCATCGGCCTATCCCGATACTCAGAAACGGACATTCGTGACCAAGCAGTTCGGAAGGTCTGGTATGGATGTTGTTGGATGTTTAGGTGGTGCCGCTTGTCGGATTCGAACTGACGACCTACCGCTTACAAGGCGGTTGCTCTACCCCTGAGCTAAAGCGGCGACGGGCGACATTATAGCGATGCCGCTCGATTGATTGACCAATTACTTCACTACCTTGAGTGCGGGCTTGCCTTTGGGAGGTGCGGGTGAATCACCGGATGCAGCGGGTGGTTCGTGATCAGGCGGCTCCGATGTCACAACGGGTTCGAAATGCAGGCCCTGTCCGTTTTCGCGCGCGAAAATAGCGGCGACCCGATCCACCGGAATGGATATCTCGTGCGAGACGCCGCCGAAACGTGCAGAAAACTGGATCCAGTCATTGTCCAGCTTGAGATTCCGGGTCGCGCCCGCGCTGATGTTCAGCACGATCTGGCCGTCCTTGACGAAGCCCTGCGGCACGCGGGAGCGGCCATCCACCGCAACCAGAAGTTGCGGTGTAAAACCCGAGTCCGCGCACCATTCGTACAGGGCGCGAATCAGATAAGGCTTGGTTGAAATCTCGGCCAATGCCCTGCTCTTTTATTTCCGCAGTGCCTTTTCGGTGGGCGTCAGCGCGTTGATGAAGGCGGGACGGCTAAACAGGCGCTCACGGTATTTAAGCACTGGCGCGGCCACTTTCGGCAGCTCGATGCCGTAATGCTCAAGGCGCCACAACAACGGGGCTATCGCCACATCCAGCATGGAGAACTCGTCGTTCATCAGGTATTTCTGCTTGGTGAGGATGGGTGTGAGTTGCGACAGGCTGTCACGGATTTCCTGGCGCGCCTTGTCCGACCCCTTGCCGAGGCTGTGCTCCAGCGTGTTGACGTGGGAGAACAGGTCGTGCTCGAAGTTGAACAGCACCAGCCGGGCACGCGCACGCATGACGGGGTCCGGCGGCATCAGCTGCGGATGCGGAAAACGCTCGTCGATGTATTCGTTGATGATGTTGGACTCGGTCAAGATCAGATCGCGTTCGACCAGCACCGGCATCTTGCCGCTGGGGCTGATGCTGGCGATTTCTTCCGGCTTGTTGTGCATGTCCACATCGATGACTTCAAAATCCATGTCCTTTTCGAACAGGACGATGCGGCAGCGGTGGCTGTATGGGCAGGTACTGCCAGAATACAAGGTCATCATAGCGGGGGCTCCCTAAGGTGTTGCGTGTATTTAACGCTTAAAACGCCAACAGCCGGACACAGTCCGGCTGTTGGCGAAACTGCAAATCCTGGTTCAGTGAATGTCTTTCCAGAACTCTTTCTTCAGGTAGTAGGCCACCACAAAGAAGATTGCCAGAAATGCCAGAACGATGAGGCCGAGCTGTTTGCGCTTGAGTTGAGCCGGTTCGCCCATCCACACGAGGTAGTTGACCAGATCACCCACCATGGCATCGTACTCGGCCAGAGTGACGCTGCCGGGCTTAGCCAGTTCGAGGCCCTCGATCACTTCATGCTCGCCGTCCTTTTTGACACGTGGCACCAATTCACCCTGCAGATTCCACATCACATGCGGCATGCCCACCTTTTCGAACACAAGGTTGTTCCACCCTGTGGGTCGCGTCTCGTCGCGGTAAAAACTGCGCAGGTAGGTGTACAGCCAGTCGGCACCGCGCGAACGCGCGATCACACTGAGGTCGGGTGGAGTGGCGCCGAACCAGGCTTTGGCGTCGGCCTTGCTCATGCCAACCTTCATGGTTTCGCCTGGCTTTTCAGCCGCGAACATCAGATTGTCCTTGATCTGATCCTCGGTCAGACCAAGATCCTGCAGGCGCGAATAGCGCATGGAACTGGCGCTGTGGCAGTTCAGGCAGTTGTTCACAAAGATGCGTGCGCCACGCTGCAACGACTCCTGGTCGGCCAGATTGACTGGCGCCTTGTCCAGATGAATGTTTCCCTCGGATGCAACGGCGAGGAGAGGGACAGCCGCCAGCAGGAAAATAAAATTCTTCAAGCTTTTCATTTAGCCAGTCACCCTTTCCGGTTCCGGTTTGGTTTTGTCAATCGATGTGTACCAGGGCATCAACAGGAAAAACAGGAAGTAAATCACCGAGAAGATCTGGGCAAATATCGTCGCCACAGGTGTGGAAGGCAGCAGGCCCAGGTAGCCCAGCCCGACGAAGGACACGATGAACAGGGCCAGCATGATCTTGTAGATCGGGCCGCGATAACGGATGGACTTGACCTTGCTGCGATCGAGCCAGGGCAGGAAGAACATCAGCACGATCGACAAGCCCATCGCCACCACCCCGGGGAACTGCGAACCAAACATCGGCGGCACAGCACGCAAAATCGCGTAGAACGGGGTGAAATACCACAAGGGTGCAATGTGTGGCGGCGTTTTCAGTGGATCTGCCGGGACGAAATTGTTGGCTTCCAGAAAATATCCGCCCATTTCCGGACCAAAGAACACGATCGCCGAGAACACCATCAGGAAGACGATTACGCCGACGATGTCCTTCACCGTGTAGTACGGGTGGAAGGGAATGCCGTCGAGCGGAATGTGCGTCACCGGATCCTTGTGCTTCTTGATTTCGACGCCATCCGGGTTATTGGAGCCGACTTCGTGCAGCGCCACCAGGTGCACCGCCACCAGCGCGATCAGCACCAGCGGCAGGGCAATGACATGGAAGGCAAAGAAGCGGTTCAGCGTGGCATCCGAAATCACGTAGTCGCCTCGAATCCAGATCGACAGGTCATCACCGATGAAGGGCACGGCGGCAAACAGGTTGACGATCACCTGCGCGCCCCAGAACGACATCTGGCCCCACGGCAACAGATAGCCGAGGAAGGCTTCGGCCATCAGCGCGAGGTATATCAGCACGCCGAAGATCCAGATCAGTTCACGCGGCTTGCGGTAGGAACCGTACATCAGGCCGCGGAACATGTGCAGGTAGACGACGACGAAGAACATCGACGCGCCGGTGGAGTGCATATAGCGGATCAGCCAGCCCCAGTCGACATCGCGCATGATGTACTCGACGGAAGAGAAGGCGAGTTCTGCATCCGGCTTGTAGTTCATGGTGAGGAAAATACCGGTGACGATTTGCAGCACCAGCACCAGCAACGCCAGCGAGCCGAAGAAGTACCAGAAATTGAAGTTTTTGGGCGCGTAGTACTCGGACAGGTGCGCCTTGTAGGTCGCGGTGAGGGGGAAACGGTCATCGACCCAACCCATCACTTTTTGCAGGGCAGACATTCTTTAAGCTCCTTGCTCTTTAGAAAGACCCGGTGCTTTTGCGTCTACACCGATCAGCAGTTTGGCGTCGCTGAGGTATTGATAAGGCGGGATCACCAGATTGGTCGGGGCTGGCACGCCCTTGAACACGCGCGCGGCCAGGTCAAACTTCGAACCGTGACAGGGGCAGAAGAAGCCGCCCGGCCAGGCTGCACCCAAATCCGCTACGCCGACATCCCTGCGGTAAGTGGGCGAGCAACCGAGATGGGTGCAGATGCCCACTGCCACCAGATATTCCGGCTTGATCGAGCGGGTTGCATTTTTGCAGTACGCAGGTTGCTGGGGCATGTCACTGTTGGGATCGGCCAGCAGCGGGTCGTTCTTCGGCAACTGGTCAAGCATTTCCTTGGTGCGGTTGACAATCCACACCGGCTTGCCGCGCCATTCGACCGTCAACAGCATGCCCGGCTCGATCTTGCTGATATCCACTTCAACCGGCGCACCCGCTGCCTTGGCGCGCGCGCTCGGCATCATGCTCATCAGCAACGGCACGGCTACCCCCGCCACAGCGACTCCGCCCACAGCGCTGGTCGCGGCGATCAGGAATTTTCGTTTACGTGTATCCACTTTCTGCCCATCGACTTCCTGGCTCATGTTTACCTAACCTGAACGAATTGCGATAAAACCGGCATTCTAACCAAATTGCCGCCCTAACCGGAAGCCCGTTATCGAGATAACGTACGGGCCGCATCCTCTGGGCTATAATCGTGGCTGGCAAAATCACGCCAAGTTCCTGAATTCAATCAACATGCACAAAATCTGGTTGCTTTTCGCCCAATCCACGACGGTCGCGCTGGGCGTGCTGTTTATCATCGCCCTGTTCAAGCCCGACCTCCTGCACTGGCAAACGCAGCCGCTGAGTCTTACCATCCAGCAGGCACAGCATTCGTCATCGAGCGGGTTGTCCCCCTTCGAGTCTTTCGCCCCCGCAGCGAAAAAAGTCATTCCGACAGTGGTAAACGTTTTTACCCAGCAGAAAGTGAATAGCCCGGCTCACCCCGCGCTTCAGGACCCGGTCTTTCGCTATTTCTTTGGCGACAGGCTGGATTCGCGCCCGCGCCAGGCATCAAATCTCGGTTCGGGCGTGATCGTCAGCCAGAATGGTTACATCCTGACCAATCAGCACGTGGTCGAAGCCGCCGACGAAATCCAGGTGGCACTGGCAGACGGCAAGATCCTGCCTGCGCGCGTGGTGGGCGCCGACCCCGAAACCGATCTGGCGGTGCTGAAGATTGATGCGAGCGAACTGCCTGCCATCACCTTCGCCCAGGCCGACAGCCTCAAGGTGGGTGACTGGGTGCTGGCGGTAGGCAATCCGTTCGGGGTTGGACAAACCGTAACCGCCGGCATCGTCAGCGCCCTCGGACGCAGCCACTTGGGCATCAATACGTTCGAGAACTTCATCCAGACCGATGCCGCCATCAACCCGGGTAACTCGGGCGGCGCGCTGGTCGATGCGACCGGCAACCTGGTCGGGGTCAACAGCGCGATTTATTCACGCACCGGCGGCTCGCAAGGAATCGGCTTCGCCATTCCAGTCAGCATCGTGCGCCAGGTGATGGAGCAGATCATCAAGACCGGCAGCGTGACGCGCGGATGGGTCGGCATCGAGGTTCAGGACCTGACCCCCGAACTGGCCGAGTCCTTCAGTCTGAAAAGTGCAGAAGGTGCCCTGATCGCGGGGGTGCTGAAAGGCGGCCCCGCAGACACCGGTGACGTCCACCCGGGCGATATCCTGCTGGCGGTCAACGGCAAGCCGGTAACCGACTCAGCCTCGCTTCTGAATCTGATTGCCGACCTGAAGCCGGGCGCAGAGACGCATCTCAGGGTGGCGCGTAAACAGAAAATGCTCGATCTGAAGATCCAGGTCGGGCGTCGACCCATGCAGCGCGCCGAGGAATCGTCGCAGGAATCCGAGATCAACTAGAGCGAATCCAGGCCCTCAGCCCGACAACACCTGCGACAGCAAACGCATACGGGTTGGATAGGTAAATGCATCCCGTTCCATTGCTGGCAGACGCAATGATGCGGCGCGGCGCGCCAGTCGATTCAACTCGGGATCCGGCAAGCGCAGGCTGGCCAGAATCAGTACATCGGACGGCGAATACAGCGCTCCATCGGCCAGTACCGGCTCGGCTTGCAACGTGGCCAGTAGTGGTCGCGCTTCATTTTTCCAGCCCCGTTCACTCCAGAACAATTGCCAGGCGGTGTGCGCGAGTTTGCCTGCGCGATCGCGTGATTGGCGGTTGCCGGTGGCATCGGCATGATCGAGCAAACCCTGCACGACATAAGCGTAATCCTCGAGTTCGGCCTGTGGCAGAAACTGGCCGTGCGCCATAGCCTTCATCAGGCGCCCGTCCCTGACCAGCCTGGCCAGCAGGAATCGCTGCAGGCTGTCGGCGCGCTTGCGGTAGACAGGATCCAGCTGGATGGCCAGGCTGAAAGCCGACAGCGCCAAACCATTCAAGCCCGAATTCATCTTGACATCCTTGGGCAGGCTGCGCGCTCGGCGCAACGGACGCAGGACGGCCGCAACCTCGCTTAGCAATTGCCGCTCGGCTGCCGTCGGCGTGTTGTATTCCGCAGGCAGATAGCCCTCGGCAAAGCTGCGTGCGGCGTCGAGCCGCCACACCCGCCGCACGGCAGCATAGGCTTCGGGAGATAAACGCCGCTTCAGTTCATCGGGCTCCCACAGATAGGTCGCCCCTTCCCGGCCGGCCTCGTCCACCGCCGAAGTGCTGCTGTAAAAGCCGCCGCTGGTGTCCAGCAACGCGGCCTGCATGAAATCGAGTGTGTTGCGCGCAATCTCGCGGTAACGCGGCTGATCCAGGACTGTCGCGGCCTGCAGGTACAGCATGGCCAGATGGGCATTGTCGTAAAGCATTTTTTCGAAATGCGGCGTATCCCACTCGGGATCCGTGGTGTAGCGGAAGAATCCGCCGCCAACATGATCACGCAGACCGCGCGCAGCCATCTGATCGAAGGTCAAACCCAAGAATTCGGCCAGTCTGGCATCCGGCTGAAGCTGCTGCCTCTCGAGCAGTGCATTCAATTGAGGCGCCATGGGGAATTTGCTGACCTGGCCCAGGCCACCGTGCAAGGTATCCGCCTCCTGCCATATCCCGGCCATGAACCGCTGCCAGGCGCCTTCGACGCGGGCGGCATTCAGCGGCGCATGGGTGGGCAACTGGGCGGGGGCTGGGGCGGCTTGCCGGGCCGTGCGACGGATACCCGTCTTGTCCGTCTCCCAGCGCCCGGAAAGCTGGGTCAACAGCTTGCGCAAATCGTCCGGCGGTGCATACAGCACCACAAACGCCGGGTAGCCCTCGGGGGTGACAAAAGCATTCAGGGGCCAACCCGCCACGCCATTGAGTTGTGCCGAGAAGGTTTGCAAGGCGTCGTCCAGGCCGCTATTGAGCTCGCGATCGACCTTGACCGGGATGAAATCGCGATTAAGTAGCGCGGCGATCTGCGGATTCTTGTAGCTTTCGCGTTGCATGACGTGACACCAGTGACAGGCGAAGTAGCCTACCGAAACGAACAGCAGCTTGTTTTCGCGCCGGGCGCGGGCGAGAGTATCGGCATTCCACTCCTGCCAGGCAACCGGGTCGTGGCCGTGCAGCGCCAGATAGGGCGACGGATGGTTTGCAAGCTGATTGGCCGGGTCAGCAGCACCCGCCAAAGCAGGCACCAGCAAAGTCAGCAGCAGGACTGCAAGCCTTGCTCCGTGATCAAACCCGAACATAGGTCCAGCCTTGCTGGAGCCGGGTAACGATTTCACCTATGGCAGTAGGCGCGGTTCGGGTGGCGGGCAACAACACCACCTGTTGACCCTCCCTTTTGAATCGGGCAACCGACTGGCCACAAGCCACCCATTGCAGGTTGGCATGACGGCGCTTCAAGTTCGCCATGCGCTCTGCATAGGGACTCACGCCTGCACGCAGCAGGTCAAGTCCATGGCTGTTGGCGATGACCTCGAGTTGCATCGCCCGTCCCTGCATTTCCGCCTCGTTCAGCAAACGCTCGGCCTGATCCAGCACCGCCAGCATCTTGTCGGGTGCTGCGCTATCGAGATGCAGCATGACCCTGCTCGGGTCGGCCTCGCGCTCCAGACTGATCATCCGGTAGCTGCTGGAGTCGGTAGCAGACAGCAATGCCACAGGTTGCGATTCAAAACCGCGCAAAGCCCAGCCACCCCCCAGACCCAGCATCAGGATAAGGCTACCGAAGGCGCAGCGCTGCAAGAAGTCACGACGCGGCGTGCTGGATGATTTCCGGCCGTCGGCAACGGGCGGATCGACGTACGCCAGCCGCACCATGCTCTGCAAACTGCGCAGTTTGCAGACGCGCTGCGCCAGATCCTGGTCTTCAAGCATTTGTGCCATAAGCGTTTCACACTCGGCTACATCGAGTTCGCCATCGACGAAAGCATGCAGGGTTTCATCCGAAACGGCGGAGTTCATTTCACCCTCCTCAGCAGCGGCTGCGACGTAGGCTGCTGCATCGCAGTATTCAGCAAATTCTGCCTCAGGCTCGTGCGCGCCCGCGACAAGCGGCTCATCACCGTGCCGACCGGAATATCCAGGATCGCGGCCACTTCTGCATAGCCAAACTCCTCCAGGTCCACCAGTGTCAGCACCTGGCGTTGTCCCAGCGGCAGGCGCGCCACCGCTGAACGAACGCAGGCGATCACCTGCTCGCGGTTGCAACTCGCCTCGGGAGTGTCGGCACTGGATTCGAGTTCGTCCTGCCAATCCTCGATATCGTCAAAGTCGCGCCGGCTGCGCAGATGGTCGAGCCAGCAATGATTCATGATCGTCACCATCCAGGCCTTCAGCGCCGCCTCGTCGCGCAGTTGGGCACGCCGTGTCCATGCTTTGGACAGGGTTTCCTGCACCAGGTCATCGGCCAGCGCCGCATCGTGGCACCAGGCATAAGCGATGCGATAGAGCAAGGGGCGCAACGCCTCCACACTGGGACGAGAAGGGCCAAACAGAAATCGACTGATTATGGTCATGTGAGGGAGACGCAGGGAGTGGTCCATTTATTCCAGAAATATTCACCCGCAGAAATGGAATAAGCGTGCCAGTATCAACGTCCCATGAACAGGCTTCCATCAAGCCGGTTTGTTTTTATATATCAATTGAGGAGATTTAACATGACACGCACACTCACCCCCTTGCTCGCTGCCCTGATTCTGGCAACCGCGCCGATGACCTACGCCGCCTCGCAGGTCAATACCAAGGATGGCGCCGAAGTCGTAGTCGAAGAGAAGGTGGTTTATCACATCAACGACTACACGGTTGCCCGAGTCGCCATGCGCAACATCGAAAATCACCTCAATGCCAGCCCTGGGGTCAAGATTGTCGTGGTCACCCACGGCAAGGGCATCGACTTCCTCCTCAACAACGCACAGGACGAAAAAGGCGCCTACGAGCCTCAGGTGGCCGGCCTGAAGAACCGCGGCGTCACCTTCGATGTGTGCCGCAACACCCTCAAGGGCCGCAATCTGGATGACAGCGCCGTGATCATGGAAGCCCAGGTGGTGCCTTCCGGCGTGGCCGAAATCGGAAAACTGCAGGCCAAGGAGGGATACGTATACCTGAAGCCCTGATTCGAAACGTCCGTTGTCTGACATGCCGACCCATCCTTTGGGCCGGCATTTTTTTACTTTCAAATCAAACGAATTTCTCTGCCAGCGGTGAATTCATGAGTTGCGCCCTTGGGCATGGGGGGTCGTAGCCGGCAGCCGGCCGCTTGGGTTTATGCAGAGCGGATGAAGTGCTCGCGGTAGTACTTCAGTTCGTCGATGGATTCGTAGATATCGGCCAGGGCCTCGTGCTTGTTGGACTTCTTGAATGCTTCGGAAAGTCCCGGCCGCCAGCGCTTGGCCAGTTCCTTCAGTGTGCTGACGTCGAGGTTGCGGTAGTGGAAAAACGCTTCAAGCTGCGGCATGCAGCGCGCCATGAAGCGCCGGTCCTGACAGATGGAGTTGCCGCACATCGGGGAAGTCCTGGCCGGTACGTACTGTTTCACGAATTCCAGCATCTGTGCCTCGGCTTCGGCCTCATCAAGCTGCGAGGCCTTGACGCGCTCGATCAGCCCCGATTTGCCGTGCGTGCCCTTGTTCCAGTTATCCATTGCATCCATGACTTCATCAGCTTGATGCACCACCAGTACCGGGCCTTCGGCTACGGTGTTGAGATCGGCATCGGTGACGACAATGGCGATTTCGATGATGCGGTCCGTCTCGGGCGACAGGCCCGTCATTTCCATATCCAGCCAGAGCAGATGCGTGGGATTAAGCGCCATAACGGTTTCCTGAATTAAACGTTCCGTATTTTCGCATAGACCCTGTCTCCCGCGGGGTGGCAGAAGGCTCGGGTTGCAGCCATAATTGCACCATCTTGTCCCGGAGTCCTGCCATGAAAATCCTGACGGTTCTATTTACAGCTGCGATGTTTTCCGCGGCAGCCCATGCCAGCCCTGATGCCAGCGGCGACCTCAAGGCCGGCAAAACCCTGCATGACAAGGACTGCGTCGGCTGTCACGCCAACATGTTTGGGGGTGACGGCAGCACGATCTACACGCGCGCCGACCGCAAGGTCAAGAATAAACAGCAGCTGGCCGCGCGCATCTCGGCTTGCAACGCCAACGTCGGTGCAGGCTGGTTCCCGGAAGATGAGGCGCACGTGGCCGCTTATCTCAACCAGCAGTACTACAAGTTCAAGTAGGGAACCGCCATGACCACCCTTGTCGAAGAACTCGTTCGCAGGAAATGCGCGCCCTGCGAAGGCGGTGTCGCACCTCTGACCGATGCGCAGGTTGCGCCGATGCTCAAAGGACTGGCGGGATGGCAGCGTGACGGCGTGAAAATTGCCAAGGAATTCAAGTTCAAGGATCACTATCAGACCCAGGCATTCACCAATGCGGTGATGTGGGTGTCTCACCGTGAAGATCACCACCCCTTTCTCATCGTTGGCTACAACACCTGTCGCGTGGAATTCTGGACGCACGCAATCGGCGGCCTGTCGGAGAATGACTTCATCTGCGCGGCCAAAGTTGACAGCCTGCTGGAAATCTAGAAATTTAAAGTCCCTTCATACTTCTTCCGTTTATATCCCTGGTTCAACCTCATTTGAATGGAATTGTATGAACTGGATGGAAATCATTAGCGCCCATGTCATGTGGAAGCAGCGTCTGACCGCCTATCTGGCTGGCAAAAGCCAGGAACAACTCGACCCGGAAACAATCAAGCTCGATGACCGTTGTGCACTGGGAAAATGGATTTATGGCGAAGGCAAACGCATGGAAGTGCTGCCAGGGTATGAAGAGGTGCGCTCGCTGCACGCCACGTTCCATCAGAATGCCGCCCAGGTCGTCAGCCTGCATCTTGCCGGCAACACAGCCGAGGCCGAGGTCCTGCTGAGTGGCGACTACTCCCGGTTGTCCGAAAAACTCAAACACCGCATTCTCGGCCTCTCCCATCAGGTCAAATCGGCCAGCAGCGACGGAATTCCCCGATTCTGAATACGCTGCAAGGCCAGATCATCGCGGCGCACAGCCGCAGATTCATTGTCGACATCCCCGGACATGATCCGCTGTCGTGCCTGATCCAGGGTCGTCATTTGCGTGCCGTATGCGGCGACATCGTCAATCTTCGTTTGAATGGCACGCAGGGCGTCATTGTTAGCCTGGAGCCGCGTACCAGCCTGCTATACCGATCCGACACCTTCAAAACCAAGGCCATCGCCGCCAACGTCACCCAAATTGCCGTGGTCGTGGCCGCACGGCCGAGTTTTTCGATGGAACTGGTACAACGCTGCATTCTGGCCGCCGAAGACCAGGGCATGGCCAGCCTGCTCATTCTCAACAAAGCCGATCTGCCGGAAACGCCGGCAGCACGCGAGCGCCTGGGACTGCTTACCCGCATCGGCTATCCGCTCGTCACCTTATCGGCGTTGACCGATGTAGCGCCTTTGCGACCGGCCCTGCAAGGACACACCACCCTTCTGATCGGTCAGTCCGGCATGGGCAAGTCCACGCTCATCAATGCGTTGTTTCCAGGCGCTGACGCTGTGACTGCCGAGTATTCCGAAGCGCTCGACAGTGGCCGCCACACCACCACCCACACCCGCCTGCACAGACTGGATGCCAGTTCGTCGGTGATCGATTCGCCCGGCCTGCAGGAATTCGCATTGCAGCACCTGGATGGCAATGCCCTGGCATCCGCCTTTGTCGAGTTTCGCCCATTTCTGGGGCAGTGCCGGTTCCGCGACTGCAAGCACCAGACCGAGCCCGGTTGCCGGCTCCAGGAGGCAGTAGCCGCTGGAGACATCGACCCGGCGCGGCTTCATTTGTTTCAGACCCTGCGGCGACTGCAGCACAAAGCTGCTCAACGCCTGTAAATCAGGCATCCCGACCAAACGAGGAGATTGTAATGAAGCCCATCCTGACCCTTCTGACGCTGTTATGGCTGGGCATGCTTGCACCGGCCCAGGCAGCCGGTAAATGGGTAGACACCCCCTATGCCCCGGCCAGGGTCGTCTTCGAGTTCTATCTGGACAACCCGATAAAAATCAACAGTGCGCTCTACTGGGTACGCTCGTTGATGAATCCGCTGCTTGATGCACCGTACAACTACTCTCCCGAAGATTTGAAAATCGTCGTCGTGATCCATGGCACCGAAATCGTGACCGTGGCGAAAAAGAACGAGGCAAAGTATCAGGAAGCGGTCGACCGCATGCGCTACTACGCCGATTTAGGCGTGTCGTTCAGGGTCTGCGGCCTTGCGGCCGAGGACTACGGTTACTCGCTGCAGGATTTTCAGGACTTCATCGAAGTCGTGCCGAATGGCATTACTGAACTGGCGCACTGGCAGCAACAGGGTTTTGCGCTGATCGTGCCCCAAGTGCTGGACAAGACGATCGACATCGAATCGATTCGCTGACTGACCCCTTACTCGGGCCAGTGCTTGATGTAGCGCTTGAGCAGGCTGTTCTCGAATTTTGCTTCCTTGAGGCAAGCCCGGGCCACATCATGGAATGAAATGATCCCCAGCAGCTTGTTGCCATCGAGGATCGGCAGGTGCCCGATATGCGATTTGGTCATCACATCGCGAGCATAGTCGACCGAATCCTCGGCGCTGGCGACCACGGGTTCAGTCACCATGATGGTGCTGACTTGCGCATCCTTGAGGTCGCACCCCTGTTTGACCATGCCCTGGACGACGTCGCGCTCGGTCAGCAATCCGACCATCTCGCCGTTCTTCAACACCACCAGCGAACCCACGCCCAGGTTCACCAGCTTTTCGACGGCACTGGTAACCGAATCGCTCGGTGCAATGCTGTGAATGTCGTCGCTTTTAAGCGTGAGGATTTCGCGAATCTGCATGTCTCTCTCCGGAGTCGGTTTGGGGTGCGTAATGATAGAACGATGAGGCGTGTCAGGCTACGGCCTGACCAATGCGGCCTCGACCTGCTGACGTTTTTCGGCGCCCGCCAGCACATCCACCAGCGCCAGCGCAAAGTCCATCGCTGTGCCCGGGCCACGCGAGGTCAGCACCTTGCCGTCCTGGACCACGGCAGCCGTGCTGACAGTCACACCGGGCAATGCGTCGAGAAAACCGGGGTAACTGGTCGCCTGCTTGCCGTCGAGGATGCCGGCCTCGGCCAGCACCATGGGTGCGGCACATATGGCGGCGGTAAATTTTTGGGCTGCCGCCATTTTTTTCAGCAGCGCGATGATGCGCACATCCTCCTTGAGATGCGCCGCGCCCGGCATGCCGCCGGGCAGCACCACCATATCGTAGTCGTCCTGCAAGGCCTCATCCAGCGTAAGGTCGGGCACCAGTTGGACACCCCGGCTGGCCTGGACGATGCCGGGCTTGAGTCCCGCAGTCACCACCTCGATGCCGGCGCGGCGAAGCAAATCGATGATCGTGACCGCTTCGAGTTCTTCGCAGCCGTCCGCCAGTGGAACCAGAACCTTGGCCATGTTCGCCTCCTGTCTGTCAGTCACGGAAATTCTGATATTGCAGGGGAAAGTCCAAAATACTCTTGCGCACCAGCGCGATGGTGTCCTGCAGCACATCGCGCTTGGCGCCCGAGACGCGCACGCTGTCGCCCTGGATGCTGGCCTGCACCTTGAGCTTGCTGTCCTTGATGCACCTGACGATCTTCTTCGCCAGTTCGGTTTCCACGCCGGTCTTCACCGTCACGCTGCGCTTGACCTTGTTGCCCGAGACCTTTTCGACGCTGCCGATCTCCAGACACTTCACGTCGACGCTGCGCTTGGCGAGCTTCTGCGCCAGGATCTCCTGCACCTGATCGAGCTGAAATTCGGTATCGGCATGCACCGTCAGCACATAGTCGGCCTGCTCGACGCGCGCGTCGGAACCCTTGAAGTCGAAACGGGTGGACACTTCCTTGTTGACCTGGTCGACGGCGTTACGGACTTCCTGCTTGTCGACTTCGGACACGATATCAAAACTCGGCACCTTGATTACTCCTCATCCATCACAAATGACTGCACCGGCAGCCCCGTTTCATCGTGGAACTCGGCCGCCGCCATCACTCCCAGCCGCGCCACCGCCTCGGCGTCGAGCGAGGGCGCGCGCCAGGCCGCATACATCGCGCCCAAGGCATACGGACTGCCGCTACCGTAGGCATAGAAGCGCGAAAACGCCTGCACCGTGCGATGCGCCGCGACGCCGAAAATCCCGCGCGGGTTGGCAATCAACACGTCCATGCGGGAAGACTCCAGGTCCTCTTCCTTGTCCTCGCCGGTCTGCAGATAATAGTGTTCCTTGAGAGCACCGTGCAGGGTGTTCCACACGCGGAAGATGTCCGCTGCCGAATCCAGTTGCGGCGCCTTATCCAGCGAAGCGAAATAATCCGACAAAATCAGCTTGAAGGTCGCCGAGCCGGTAATGGCGACGAAGCTGTCGCCGACCCGGATGATCTTCTCGTGGTTCGCCACGTAGTCGGCAGACTCCTTGCCGCCACCCCACTTCGTCAGCGTGTCGGCCGCAATCGCGATGCGGCCCTCCTTCCTGACGACGGTGACGGTGGTCATGGCTCAGCCAAACTCAAGCGAAATGGCAGACGTAATGGTACGGCTCGCCGGAAACTTCGATGTCGAAGCTCGAATTTCCCGGCACGCTGAACGACTGCCCGGCGCCGTAGGCTTTCCACTCGCTATCGCCCGCCAGCCTGACGCGGCACGCACCCGCCACGGTCTCCATGATTTCCGGCGTGCCGGTGTTGAAGGTGAGCGTTGACGGCAGGATCACGCCGACCGATTTTTTGCTGCCGTCGGCGAACTGCACGGTATGCGAGACGCACTTGCCATCGAAATAGACGTTGGCCTGCTTGATGACGGCAACATTGTCGAACTGGGACATGATCATTTTCTCCGTGCGTCGAGTTTCGCTGCGATTCGCATGCGCAGCGCGTTGAGCTTGATGAAGCCGCCCGCGTCCTTCTGGTCGTAGGCGCCGGCGTCGTCTTCAAACGTTGCGATGGTCGAATCGAACAGCGAATCGCTCTTCGAATCGCGGCCGACGATGATGACGTTGCCCTTGTAGAGCTTGAGCCGCACACTGCCGTTGACACGCTGCTGGGTGTGGTCGATCAGCACCTGCAGGGCCCGGCGTTCCGGGCTCCACCAGTAGCCGTTGTAGATCAGGCTGGCGTAGCGCGGCATCAGGTCATCCTTCAGGTGCGCGACTTCGCGGTCCAGCGTGATCGATTCGATCGCACGGTGGGCCTTCAGCAGGATAGTGCCGCCGGGGGTTTCGTAGCAGCCGCGCGACTTCATGCCGACGTAGCGGTTTTCCACCAGGTCCAGCCGCCCGACGCCGTGCTTGCCGCCGAGCTCGTTCAGCTTCGCCAGCACTTCGTGCGCCTTCATCGCCTGGCCGTTGATCGCCACCACGTCGCCGCGCACGTAATCCAGCGTAAGGTATTCGGCCTGATCCGGCGCCTTTTCCGGCGACACGGTCCAGCGCCACATGTCTTCCTCGGCTTCGGCGTTGGGATCTTCCAGGTGACGGCCTTCGTAGGAGATGTGAAGCAGGTTGGCATCCATCGAATAGGGGCTGCCGCCGGCCTTGTGCTTCATGTCCACGGGGATGCCGTGGGTCTCGGCGTAGGCGAGCAGTTTCTCGCGCGACAGCAGGTCCCACTCGCGCCAGGGGGCGATCACCTTGATCTCGGGTTTCAGTGCATAGGCGCCGAGTTCGAAGCGCACCTGGTCGTTGCCCTTGCCGGTGGCGCCGTGGCAGATGGCGTCGGCGCCGGTGGCGTTGACGATCTCGATCAGGCGCTTGGCAATCAGCGGCCGGGCGATCGAGGTGCCGAGCAGGTATTCGCCTTCGTACACGGTGTTGGCGTGAAACATCGGGAAGACGAAATCGCGCACGAATTCCTCGCGCAAATCGTCGATGTAGATCTGCTCGGGCTTGATGCCGAACTGCAGCGCCTTGGCGCGAGCGGGTTCGAGTTCCTCGCCCTGCCCCAGGTCGGCGGTGAAGGTCACCACCTCGCACTGGTAGGTGTCCTGCAGCCATTTCAGGATGACCGAGGTATCGAGGCCGCCGGAATAGGCCAGCACAACTTTCTTGATGTCGCTCATGGTGTGTGAATTCAGTGAGTGGAACCGGATTGGTTTTTATCGATGACTTCGACCTGGCCGGGAAAACCGCCGATTTTCAGGATGTCGAGGTTGGTGGCCAGGCTGGCCTTCTCGATTTCGATGCCGACGACGCGGCCATCTTCCGACAGGTTGAGCACGATGCCTTCGTGCGCTTCCCACGCCTGCGCAGCGTTTTCAGGGCTGATTTCGACATAGAGCGAATCCATGTCCTTGAAGTAGGCGATGTTCATGTTCAGCTTTCCACTTTCCCGAGAAGTAAATATTCCATCAAAGCCTTTTGCACATGCAGACGGTTCTCGGCCTCGTCCCACACCACCGATTGCGCGCCGTCGATCACGTCCGCCGTCACTTCCTCACCGCGATGCGCAGGCAGGCAGTGCATGAAGACGGCTTCGGGTTTCGCCACCCGCATCATCTCGGCATCGACCTGCCAGTCGGCAAAGGCCTTCAGGCGCTCGTCATTTTCCGCTTCCCAGCCCATGCTGGTCCACACGTCGGTCGTCACGAGGTCGGCACCGCGGCAGGCATCCATCGGATCGGCAAAGCTCTCGAAGTGGTCGGTGCCATACAAGTTCGCACGTTCCGGCTCGACTTCGTAACCGGGCGGCGTCGATACATGCACGTTGAAACCGAGCACCTCGGCAGCCTGCAGCCAGGTGTTGCACATGTTGTTGGAATCGCCGACCCAGGCCACCGTCTTGCCCTGAATCGAGCCGCGATGCTCGATGAAGGTGAAGATATCGGCAAGGATCTGGCACGGGTGGTATTCATTGGTGAGCCCGTTGATCACCGGCACGCGCGAATGGGATGCGAAGCGCTCGATGATGTCCTGCTCGAAGGTGCGAATCATCACGATATCGACCATGCGCGAGATGACCTCGCCTGCATCTTCCACCGGCTCGCCGCGCCCCAGCTGCGTATCGCGCGTATTGAGATAGATTGCCGTGCCGCCAAGCTGGTGCATGCCTGCCTCGAAGCTCAGCCGGGTGCGGGTCGAGCTTTTCTCGAAGATCATCGCCAGCGTCCGGTCGACCAGCGGGTGATACGGCTGGTAACGTTTGAAGCGCGATTTGATCAGGCGCGTGCGATCGAACAGATAAAGCAGTTCGTCGCGCGACAGATCCTTGAATTGCAGAAAATGCTTCAGCATCACGCTGCCTGCTGCAAGTAATTCTTGACGATGCCGGACACAGCCGCGACCAGCGCATCGACTTCGGCCGTGCCGTAAATCAGCGGCGGCACCAGGCGGATGACCTTGTCGGCCGTGACGTTGATCAGCACACCGGCGTCGCGCGCCACACCCACCAGTTCGCCGCACGGACGGTCGAGCTCGATGCCGATCATCATGCCCTCGCCGCGGATGTCGACCACGCCGTGCATGCCGTTCAGGGCTGCGCGCAGTCCGTCGCGGATGGCTTCGCCACGCACCCGCGCGTTCTCCAGCAGGTTTTCGGATTCGATGGCATCCAGGGTGGCGAGTGCCGCCGCACAGGCGAGCGGATTGCCGCCAAACGTCGAGCCGTGGTTGCCGGGTTGGAAAACGTCCGCCGCCAAACCACGCGCCAGACATGCCCCGATCGGCATGCCCGAGCCCAGGCCCTTGGCCAGCGCCATCACATCCGGCAGCACGCCGGAATGCTGGAAGCCGAACCAGGCACCGGTGCGGCCGATACCGGTCTGCACTTCATCCAGCATCAGCAGCCAGCCGTGAGCATCGCAAATCTGCCGCAATCCGGCGAGATATTCCGATGGCAGCACATTGATGCCGCCCTCGCCCTGCACCACCTCGAGCAGCACGGCGACCACACTCTTGTTGTGCTCGGCCACGTGGCGGATCGCTTCCAGGTCGTTGAACGGCACCCGCGCGAAGCCCGACAGCAGCGGCTCGAAGCCCGCCTGGATCTTGCGGCTGCCGGTGGCGGTCAGCGTCGCCATGGTGCGGCCATGGAAGGCTTTTTCCATCACGATGATGGTCGGCACCTCGATGCCCTTGCCGTGACCATACAGGCGCGCCAGTTTGATCGCTGCTTCGTTGGCTTCGCAGCCCGAATTGCAGAAAAACGCCTTGTCCATGCCCGACAGCGCACACAGGCGGTCGGCCAGTTCTTCCTGGCGCAGTACGCGATACAGGTTGGACGAATGGATCAGCGTGGCGGCCTGGTCGGCAATGGCCTTCACCAGTTTGGGATGCGCATGGCCCAGCCCGTTCACCGCCACGCCGGCGACCGCATCCAAATAACGCTTGCCGGCCTCATCCCAGAGATAGGGTCCCTCACCCCGGACGAAGGCAACGGGCTGGCGCGCATAGGTATTCATCAAATGTGTTGTCATGGCAGTCCTCAACCAGGCTGTCCTGAAATAGTTGCTGTATTTAAAACTTTGAACAGCGAAATAAAAAACGGCGGCCTAAACCGCCGTGCTTGTCATGCAGCGCCTTGATTATAGGCCGAAAAGCGCCCGGTGAGACCACCCACCCGCCATGAAGAACAGCATGGGGATCGAAAGCATGGTGTTGGTGCGGGATGCCAGGAAGGCCACCCGGCGCGCCTTGTTTTTTTCATCGTCGCTGGCGGGCTTCATACCCAGGATTTTTTTCTGGTTCGGCCAGATCAGCATCCAAACGTTGAAGAGCATGATGGTTCCCAACCATGCGCCGATCCCGATGGGGCCCATGCCGTTGCGGAGCATGAAAGCATCAACGAAAAACGGTCCCAGCAATGAGGCGCCGGCAAGCCAGGTCACCAGTGCGGACCAGCGGAAGAACAGCAAGGCGCGCGGTGCGACATGTTTGGTGATGCCGGTTGCCGTGCCGTCGGCGCCGGCACTTTTCAGCGCCGCCACCTGAACAAAATTGAAGTAATACAGCAGGCCTATCCACATCACCCCTGCCATGAAATGAATCCAGCGGGATAGCGCGGCGACGAGATCGATGTTTTCCATTGCCTATCCCTCCTTAACCCAAAAAATTTCTGGCAAATACATACAACACAGCCGTCAGCACAATACCGGATATGACGGTGCCCCAAAGCGAATCCAGCGGATTTTTCATCATGCTCCTCCTTTTAATAGTTGACCAATTTTGTCGGGTAAGACTGCGCAAGTATCTTCAAAATGACACCGCCGCGCAAGCACTGCCTCCTTCTCCTCAATAGGCTGCGTGCTAAAATCCGCCAACTCCTACTGCCGCTCCACCCTCTTATGGATGACGCCAACGCCAACGCCCCCTTCATCATTCGTGGCATCACCACGAAGGGCAGCCGATTTCGGCCGAGCGACTGGGCAGACCGTCTGGCAGGTGCATTCGCGGTCATCGACCCCAACTACCGCACCAACTATTCACCCTATGTCCAGCCCAAGACGATGGACGGTATCGTCTGCGTAGTCGTGGACAAGAAGCTCAAGGCCTCCGATCCGATTGCCTACCGGTTTTTGCAAACCTTTGCCAGCAGCAACGAATTGCTGACCGAAAATGCTGACTGAAACCGGGCTGGGCAAAACATAAAAAAACGCCGCGAATGCGGCGTTATTTCATTGCGGCGCTCGTTAAAACGAGCGGTGCTTGCTGACCCCTCAGGCCATGCCTTTGACCGCAGCCGACAGGCGGCTCTTGTGGCGTGACGCCTTGTTCTTGTGCACGATCTGCTTGTCGGCGATGCTGTCGATCACGCTCACCGAAGCCTGAAAAACCTGCTGGGCGGCGGCTTTGTCGCCTGCCTCGATGGCTTTGCGCACTTTCTTGATTGCGGTACGCAGTTCCGAGCGCTGGCTCATGTTGTGGTCGCGCTGTGCGGATGCCTGACGGGCACGTTTGCGGGCCTGGGCGGAGTTCGCCATGTGTTTTGCTCCTGTAAGCCCCGCGCGGTCGGCGAGGCAACAACAATTAATCTGAGGTGCCCCATGACACTGCGGGGCAGATCTACCAAAGCCGGCGATTGTACGAGAAAAGCCCTCCATAAATCAAGCATGTTTTTAATGCAGTTGCAGTTGGGGCGACCGGCCCGCACAATGCGTGCAAAACGCCGTCCTCAATGAATCTCCTCAAAGCCCTCGCTGCGGTCAGCAGCATGACCCTGCTCTCCCGCATCCTGGGGTTTGTGCGCGACACCATCATCGCCCGTGTGTTCGGCGCGGGTCTGCTCACCGACGCATTTTTCGTCGCGTTCAAGATCCCCAACCTGCTGCGGCGGCTGTTTGCCGAAGGCGCATTCTCCCAGGCCTTCGTGCCGATCCTCGCGGAATACAAAAGCCGCAAGGGTCATGAGGCCACCCATACCCTGGTCAATCAGGTCGGCACCGCGCTGACGTTGACGCTGGTCGTGGTCGCCCTGCTGGGCATTGTGGGCGCGCCCTGGGTAGCCTATGTCAGCGCGCCGGGCTTTCGGGCCGACCCGGAAAAGTTCGCGCTGACGGTGACGCTGCTGCGCATCACCTTCCCCTACATCATCTTTATCTCGCTGGTTGCGCTGGCGGCCGGTGTGCTCAACACTTACAGCAAATTTTCGGTGCCGGCGTTTGCGCCGGTGCTGCTCAACGTCGCCATGATCGCCGCGACCCTGTGGCTGGCGCCCTATTTCGACCCACCGGTGCTGGCGCTGGGCTGGGGGGTGGCGCTGGGCGGCGTGCTGCAGCTGGCGTGGATGCTGCCGCACCTGATGAAAATCGGCATGCTGCCGCGCCCCACACGGCACTTCAACGATCCCGGCGTGCACCGTATCCTGCAGCTGATGGCCCCCGCCACGCTGGGGGTGTCGGTGGCGCAGATCAGCCTGCTCATCAACACCATCTTTGCGTCGTTTCTCGCTACCGGCAGCGTGTCCTGGCTTTATTACGCCGACCGCCTGATGGAATTTCCCACCGGCATGCTGGGAGTGGCGCTCGGCACCATCCTGCTGCCCAGCCTGGCCAAGCATTACGCCGACGACTCCCCAGCCGAATATTCCAAGCTGCTCGACTGGGGCTTGCGGCTGACCTTGCTGCTCGCGCTGCCCTCCGCGGCCGCACTGGCAGTGCTGGCGGTGCCGCTCATCACCACGCTGTTTCGCTACGGCGCCTTCAACGCGAACGACGTCACCATGACCCAGCATGCGCTGGTCGCCTACAGCCTGGGGCTGGTCGGGCTGATCCTGGTCAAGGTGCTGGCGCCCGGGTTTTATGCGCGGCAAAACATCCGCACGCCGGTCAAGGTTGCCATCTTCACCCTCATCGCCACCCAGTTGATGAACCTCGCCTTCATCCGCCCGCTGGGCCACGCTGGTCTGGCACTGTCCATTGGGCTGGGCGCCTGCCTCAACGCCGGATTGCTGCTACATCTGCTGAAGAAGCAGCATGTCTACCAGCCACAACCGGGCTGGACCGCCTATTTCCTGCGCGTTTTGCTCGCCGTTGCGCTGATGGCAGCGATGCTTTTCTATGCCATGGGCGAGGAACAGTGGTGGCTGGCTGCAAGGTTCCTCGACCGGATAGTGCGGCTGTCGCTTCTGGTCGGTGGCGGCATCGTGCTGTACTTCACCGCGCTGGGCCTGATGGGCTTCCACCCACGGCAATTTGCCCGGCGGGCTGCGGAATAAGGTGCTGAATCGGCTAGAATAAGTGCTTTTTTGGCGCCCGCTAGATGCGGACCGTTAGGCAATGCGCATCACCCACGGCTTTCGCTCACTCGGCACCCCTCACGCGGTCACCATCGGCAACTTCGACGGTCTGCACCTTGGCCACCAGGCCATGCTCGCGCGCCTGCAGGACGTGGCGCGTGCACGCGGCCTGCCGAGCTGCGTGCTGAGCTTCGAGCCGCATCCACGCGAATTCTTCGCCCCCGAGCAGGCGCCCGCACGCCTGTCCAGCCTGCGCGAAAAAGCCGAAATCCTGCGCCGATTCGGGATTGACCGCCTGCATGTATTCCGTTTCGACCGCGCATTTTCGGCCCTGTCGGCCGAGGCCTTCATCGAACAGGTGCTTGGCCGCACCCTGCAGGCGCGCTACGTGCTGGTGGGTGACGATTTCCGCTACGGCGCCCGGCGCACGGGCGATTTTGCATTACTCAAAACGGCTGGCGAGACGCTCGGCTTCGATGCCGAGTTTCTGCCCACGGTCGAAGTAGCGGGCGAACGCGCCTCGTCCACGGCGGTGCGTCAGGCGCTGGCAGCGGGCGATCTTGCCCACGCGGCCCGTTTGCTGGGCCGCGCTTACAGCATCTCGGGGCGCGTGGTGCATGGCGACAAACTCGGCCGCGACATCGGCTTTCCCACTGCCAACATCCAGCTCAAGCACAACCGCCCGCCACTGATGGGCATTTTTGCGGTCGAACTCTATGGTCTCAACGGTGCACCCTTGCCAGGCGTGGCCAGCCTGGGAAAGCGCCCCACCGTCAAAAACCCGGACGCCCCTCCTGTGCTTGAAGTGCACCTGTTCGATTTCACCGCCGACATTTACAACCGCCGCGTGCGCGTGGATTTTCTGCACAAGCTGCGCGACGAGGAGAAATATCCCGACATCGACAGCCTCGTCGCGCAGATCCGCCGCGACGTCGACAACGCCAAACAATTTCTGAAGCATCGTCATGCCTGATTACAAGAACACGCTCAACCTGCCCGACACGCCTTTCCCGATGCGCGGCGACCTCGCCAAGCGCGAACCGGGCTGGGTCAAAAGCTGGCAGGAGAAAAAACGCTACGAAGCGATCCGCCGCGCCGCCGCCGGCCGCCCAAAATTCATCCTGCACGATGGCCCGCCCTACGCCAACGGCGACATCCACATCGGCCACGCGGTGAACAAGATTCTCAAGGACATCATCGTCAAGGCGAAGACCATGAGCGGCTTCGACGCGCCCTACGTGCCGGGCTGGGACTGCCACGGCCTGCCGATCGAACTGCAGGTGGAAAAAACCCACGGCAAGAATATCGACCCCGCCCGCTTCCGCGAACTGTGCCGCACGTATGCCACCGAGCAGATCGAACGGCAGAAGGCCGATTTCATTCGTCTGGGCGTGCTGGGCGACTGGGACCATCCCTACCGCACCATGGATTTCCAGTTCGAGGCCGACACCCTGCGCGTGCTGGGCCAGATTCAGACGGCGGGCTATCTGTATCAGGGCGCCAAGCCAGTGCACTGGTGCGTCGATTGCGGCTCCGCGCTGGCCGAGGCCGAGGTCGAGTACGAGGACAAGACCTCGCCCGCGATCGACGTCGGCTTTGCCGTGGCCGACCATGCCGACCTCGCCAGGCGCTTCGACATTGCGCCACTCGACGCGCCGATCCAGATCGTCATCTGGACCACCACGCCATGGACGCTGCCGGCCAATCAGGCGGTCGCCCTGCACCCCGATTTCCAGTACGCGCTGGTGCGCACGGCCAAGGGCCTGCTGATCCTGGCCGACAGCCTGCGTGAGGCGGCGCTGGCGCGGTATAACCTGAGCGACGGCGCCGGGGTCATTGCGCACACCACCGGGCAAGCGCTCGAAGGCGTGCTGCTGTGGCATCCGTTCCAGGAACGCCAGGTGCCGGTCATCGTGGGTGATCACGTCACCGCGGATGCCGGCACCGGCGCGGTGCACACCGCCCCCGGCCACGGCCTCGACGACTATGTGGTCGGCAGCCGCTACGGCCTCAAGGTCGACAACCCGGTGGGCGACGACGGACGCTTTTATGCAAATGTGCCACTGGTCGGCGGCATGAGCATCTGGCAAGCCAATCCCCTGATCGTCGAGACGCTTGAGGCCAGCGGCAACCTGCTGGCGCACGAAAAGCTGCTGCACAGCTATCCGCATTGCTGGCGCCACAAGACGCCGATCATATTCCGCGCCACGCGGCAGTGGTTCATCGGCATGGATGCGGGGGGTGAGGGGTCAGGGGTCAGGGGTCAGGGAACGCTGCGCGCGCAGGCGATGGCGGCGGTCGATTCAACCCAATTCTTTCCATCGTGGGGCCGCGCGCGGCTGGAGGCGATGATCAAAAACCGCCCCGACTGGTGCGTCTCGCGCCAGCGCAACTGGGGCGTGCCGATGCCGTTTTTCACCCACAAGGAGACCGGCGAACTGCATCCGCGCAGCGCCGAACTGCTGGAGGTCGTCGCCCAGCGCGTCGAGCAGGCCGGCATCGAAGCCTGGTTCGCGCTCGACCCTGCCGAGCTGCTGGGTGTTGACGCCGCGCACTACAACAAGACCGGCCACACGCTCGACGTGTGGTTCGATTCGGGCGTCACCCACGCCTGCGTGCTGAAGCGTCGCCCCGAACTCGCGCATCCTGCGGATCTTTATCTGGAAGGCTCGGACCAGCACCGCGGCTGGTTCCAGTCGTCGCTCCTCACCGGCTGCGCGACCGACGGCCGCGCGCCCTACCAGGCCTTGCTCACCCATGGCTTCGTGGTCGACGGCAAAGGCCACAAGATGAGCAAGTCGAAAGGCAACGTCATCGCGCCGCAGAAGGTGATGGACCAGTACGGCGCCGACATCCTGCGGCTGTGGGTGGCGACCACCGACTATTCAGGCGAGCTCACCATCTCGGACGAAATCCTCAAGCGCGTGGTGGAAAGCTACCGCCGCATCCGCAACACGCTCAAATTCCTGCTCGCCAACCTGTCGGACTTCGACCCCAAGGCCCACGCGCTGCCGGTCGAAGAGTGGCTGGAAATCGACCGCTACGTGCTGGCGCTGACGCGCCAGCTGCAAGGCGAGTTGCAGGCACATTACGACGCCTACGAGTTCCACTTCATCGTGCAGAAACTGCAGGGCTTCTGTTCCGAGGATCTCGGCGGCTTCTATCTCGACATCCTGAAGGACCGGCTCTACACCAGCGGTGCCGACAGCCGCGCCCGCCGTGCCGCGCAGAACGCACTGCACCAGCTTACCCACGCATTGGTGCGCTGGATGGCGCCGATCCTGTCGTTCACCGGCGAAGAGGTGTGGACGCAGCTGGCAACCCGGAACAGCGAAGCGTCCACACCGTTCGGGCTGAGCCTGTCGAAGCCCCCCAGCGCTGATCAAGGCCCTTCGATCCTTCGACAAACTCAGGACAGGCCAAGCTCAGGGCGAACGGGCTTCACGATAAGCGCCGAGGACGATTCGGTATTTCTGCATACCTGGCATGACCTCCCCGGGCAAGCTGACACAGCGAACCTGCTCGACCGCTGGACCCGTATCCGCGCAGTACGCGCCGAAGTGCAGAAAGAACTGGAAACCCTGCGCGCCGCTGGTAGCATCGGCTCGTCGCTGCAAGCCGAGGTCACGCTGCATGCCAGCCCCGACACCCATGTATTGTTGACGCCACTGGGCGACGATCTGCGCTTCGTGTTGATCACCTCGCAGGCACGCGTCGTCGCAGCCGACGCCGACCGCGTGGAAGTCACGCCGAGCGCGGCAAAGAAATGCGAGCGCTGCTGGCATTACCGCGACGATGTCGACGCCCACGCTGGGCATCCAGGCTTGTGTGGACGCTGCGTCAGCAATCTGGCCGGCACAGGCGAGGCACGCAGCCATGCTTGATGACACCACCACCAATCCGTCACACCGGCGAAAGCCGGTGTCCAGTTTGTTAATTTTTCTGGATTCCGGCTCTGCCGGAACGACAAAATCGGGGGGCGGCATTCTGAACCGCCTCCCGCTGGATGACTCTACGGTATGAAATTCTTCTCTGATCCAATGGTGCGTAGGTGGCTGGGCCTCGCGTTTGCCGTCATCGTCGCCGACCACCTCACCAAGTGGTGGATCTCCTCCACGCTCGACTTCCAGCAAGCCATCCCGGTATTGCCGTTCTTTTCGCTGGTGCGGGTGCACAACACCGGTGCCGCGTTCAGTTTTCTCGCCGATGCCAGCGGCTGGCAGCGCTGGTTTTTCATCGGGGTAGGCATCCTCGCCACCGTGATCATCGTGCGACTGCTGAAAAATCATGGCCACGAACCCCGCCTGGCTTTTCCTCTGGCGCTGGTGCTCGGCGGCGCGCTCGGCAATGTCATCGACCGCGTCGTGCTGGGACATGTGGTGGACTTTTTATACTTCCACTATCACAGCTTCGCCTGGCCGGCATTCAACGTCGCGGATTCCGCCATCACCGTCGGCGCGGCCCTGCTGATCTGGGACAGCCTGCGCGGCAAACCCGCCAATACGTAAAGCGCATCATGACTCTCCGTGCCGTTGCCGCGGGCGACACCCTCCAGATCCGCTACGCGCTGCGTCCCCGTGGCGGGGAGGACATCATCTCCAACTTCGACGATCCCGAGCCCGACACGGTGACGCTCGGTGATGGCACCCTGGCGCCGACGCTGGAACAATGGCTGGTCGATCTGCACCCCGGCGAGCGCCATGTGTTCCTGCTCGATCCCTGGCAGGCCTTTGGCGCAAGCCAGCCCGAACTGGTCCAGACCCTGCCCAAAACCGATCTGCCCGCCGACATGGCTTTCGAGGTCGATCAACTGTTCGAATTTGCCATGCCCAATGGCCAGACGCTGGCCGGACGCATTCTGGAGATTGCCGACGATGCGATGAAAGTCGACTTCAACCACCCGCTTGCCGATCTGGCCATCGAATTCGAGGTGGAAATCGTTCGCATCCTGTGACGTTGAAAAACCCACCATGAAACCCACCATTCTTCTCGCCAACCCGCGCGGCTTTTGTGCCGGCGTGGACCGTGCCATCGCCATCGTCGATCGCGCGCTGGAAAAATTCGGCGCGCCCATCTACGTGCGCCACGAAGTCGTCCACAACACCTTCGTCGTCAACGATCTCAAGGCCAAGGGGGCGATTTTTGTCGATGAACTCGCCGATGTGCCAGCGGGCGCCACGGTCATTTTCAGCGCCCACGGCGTGTCGCAGGCCGTGCGCGCCGAGGCCGAAGCGCGTGGGCTGAACGTGTTCGACGCCACCTGCCCGCTCGTCACCAAGGTGCATGTCGAAGTCAGCAAGATGCGCGACAGGGGATTCGAGATCGTCATGATCGGCCACAAGGGCCACCCCGAAGTCGAAGGCACCCTGGGCCAGTCGAAAGGCGGCATGTATCTGGTCGAAACGCCGGAAGACGTCGCCAGTCTTCAAGTCAGCGACCCGGACAAACTCGCCTACGTCACCCAGACCACGCTGTCGGTCGACGACGCCGCGCGCGTGGTCGAAGCTTTGCGCGCCCGCTTCCCCACCATCACCGGCCCGAAAAAGGACGACATCTGCTACGCCACCCAGAATCGCCAGGATGCAGTCAAGGCACTGGCGCCGCAATGCGATGTGGTGATTGTCGTCGGCTCGCCGACCAGTTCGAATTCCAACCGGCTGAGGGAGGTTGCCGAAAATCTTGGGGTGCCGGCCTACATGGTGGACAACGCTGAGGAAATTCAGCCGGAATGGGTTGCAGGCAAGAGTTGGGTGGGCCTCACCGCCGGCGCCTCCGCGCCGGAAATCCTGGTGCGCGCCGTGATCGAACGGCTGAATCGGCTGGGCATTAGCTCGGTGACCCATCTCGACGGTACACAGGAGAAAGTTGCGTTCGCCCTGCCGAAAGGTCTGAATATTTGATCCACAGGTTGCCAGCAATCCGACCATCGCCGCATCCGAACCTTGGTATCCTGCCTGGACTCACCCTTAAACCCAGATAATCCATTAGACAAAACCGATTCATTCCGGCGAAGGCCGGAATCCAGCGGATTAAAAATCTCCCGCGCAAGCGGCACAACATCGCAGTACTGTCCGCTTCGCGGGGTCTTTCTCCATGCTGGATTCCGGCCTTCGCCGGAATGACGGGCTAATGGACAATCTCGGTTAAAGGGCAGACGTCCCAACGATATTTTCACATCGTGTCCATTCCCAAAAACACTTGAAATATTATTCTCGATGCATTGTCATGAGTCGATAAGGAGCAGCGTATGGGACAACTGAATCGCATCACCCAGCAGCCCGATGTAATGGGCGGCAAGGTATGCACCCGTGGCATGCGTGTCACGGATGGTATGGTTGTCGGCCAGATCGGGGCTGGACATAGCATCGATGAAATTCTCGCTGACTACCCCTACCTCGAACGCGAGGACATCATGCAGGCGCTTCGCTACGCGGCATGGCGAGCCGAAGAACGCGAGGTCACACTGGCCACCGCATGAGGCTGTTGATCGACATGAACCTGTCGCCGCGCTGGGTCAGGCCAAGGGCGGAATGTATCTGGTCGAAACGCCGGAAGACGTCGTCTCTTTGCAGGTCAACGAACCCGCCAAGCTAGTGTAGTGTTGCGCACTTGATGGAACTTATAGAAATCCCGTCTCTCCAATGGCCAATACATGCAAAGCGGAGAATCAAATGCGAGTTGCCCCCGAGATCGTGCTGACCAACGAAGAGCAAGCCGAATTGGCGAAGCTGGCGCGCTCCAAGCTAACCAGCGTAAGGCAAGCGCAGCGCGCGCGCATTGTGCTGCTGGCCGCGGACGGGATGCAGAACAAGGACATCGCGCAGCAGTTGGGCGTGGGCCGTGTGCAGGTCTCACGCTGGCGTGAGCGGTATGCCCGGCTGCGGTTGGCAGGCATTGAGCATGACCTGCCGCGCGGCGCACCACCGGCCAAGGTGGATGTCGCGCGACTGGTGGAACTGACCACGCAGACCAAACCCGCAGCAGCCACGCACTGGAGCACGCGCAAGATGGCGGCCGAACTTGGCGTGAGTGCTGCGAGCGTCTCGCGGCACTGGCGTGCCAACGGTCTCAAGCCTCATGTCGTGCGCGGCTTCAAGGTCTCGCGCGATCCACAGTTCATCGAGAAGCTCGAAGACATTGTTGGCCTGTACATGTCGCCACCCGAGCACGCACTGGTGTTGTGCTGCGACGAGAAGAGCCAGGTGCAGGCGCTGGATCGCACCCAGCCCGGACTGCCACTCAAGAAGGGGCGCGCGGCTACCATGACGCACGACTACAAGCGCAACGGAACGACCACGCTGTTTGCCGCGCTCAATGTATTGGATGGTCAGGTCATCGGACAATGCCAGCAGCGCCACACTCACGCCGAGTGGCTGAAGTTCCTGAAGAAGATCGACCGCGAGACTCCCAAGGACAAGACGCTGCACCTGATCGCCGACAACTACGCCACGCACAAACATCCCACTGTGCAGGACTGGCTCGCCAAGCATCCGCGCCTCAACATGCACTTCACGCCAACCTCGGCGTCATGGCTCAACATGGTCGAGCGATTCTTCCGCGACATCACCACCGAGCGCCTGCGTCGCGGCGTGTTCACCAGCGTGCCGGAATTGATTGGCGCCATCGATGAGTACATCGTTCAGCACAACACCCAACCCAAGCCGTTCATCTGGACCAAAAGCGCTCGCGACATCCTGCAAAAGGTCATTCGCGCCAACAGCCGCTTAAGTTCCAAACAGAATGCAACACTACACTAGGTATCCCGCGATTTTCATTGTCATGCCTGTTAAAGACCGCGGCGCATTTGCCGGCCAGCAGTCCATGCAGCAACGCCCCCCTGTGCGACAGCATGCCTACTCATGACCGCAACCCAATCAGCGCCCGTTTTTGCAGCAGTTGCAATATCGTCGCAAGCGACCGTCTTTCAACCGCCGCCGGGGCGCAATCGGGTAGCAACGCCGCGCTTGCCCACGCCAACGGCAACTACATCGCCTTTCTGGACGCGGACGACACCTGGCACCCAGATGCTCTGCTGCTCATGCACGCCGCACTCGAGAACGCCCCCGCCGATGTCGCCTGGTGCGGTTGGCAGACCATCGGCCCCGCCACCACCGACAACCAGCCGAAAATACCGCCCGACCTCGAAACACGCGAGGCGGTCATTCATTTCCTGCAGCACGGCCCGTGGCCGCTCAACAGCATGCTGATCCGCCGCCAGTTCATCGACGAACTGCGCGGATTTTCCGAACGCGCTCCGACTGCCATGGACTACGACCTGTGGCTGCGATTGCTCGCGCGCCAGCCCAAACTGGTTCGCGTGCCCGACGTA